>Ga0302157_10006681_pt1 | contig 11848 bp, 13 predicted proteins | sample I_Bog_N3_3_FD_193502 | JGI IMG/M metagenome (GOLD analysis project Ga0302157, IMG submission 193502) | Peat permafrost microbial communities from Stordalen Mire near Abisko, Sweden - I_Bog_N3_3 | ecosystem: Environmental > Terrestrial > Soil > Wetlands > Peat | place: Sweden: Abisko, Stordalen...
CCAGCGCCGCAGCGGTGGAGATGTTGAAGCTGCCGCTGGCGTCGCCGCCGGTCCCACAGGTGTCCACAATCTCGGCCTGCTCTTCGGCGGTGAGCGGGAGCGACTTCGCGGCCTCGCGCATCGCCGTGGCGAAGCCCGCGATCTCTTCGGCGGTCTCGCCACGCTCATTGAGGGCCAGCAGCAGCGCGGTTATGGCCGCATCGCTGGCCTCGCCCGCGAGAATCTGCCGCATCAGCGCAGCCGCCTCGTCGAGCGAGAGCGTCTCGTGCGCCTCGACGATGCGCTTCAGGGTCGCGCCGATAGATGGGATGGAATCAGCCATGCCGCGTTGAGAGTAGCACGTCGCACTAAGGCAGAGGACCGTAGACCACCAGAGCTCCAGACCCGCTCAGATACACCTTCCCGTTAGCAATCACCGGAGAGGTGAACTTGACGAAGCCCGCAGGCGCATCGCGCGCGCCACTCGCCTGGCTGGTGTTGTAGATCTCTACCAGACTGGTCGTATAAGCGTGCAGCACACCGCTGGTGTCCTGCGCCCATACCACGCCATTGGTTGTCCCATTGGCCGAGACCACAGGAGCGGTCTGCGTAACACCGGGCTGCGCAAGTGGAGTCTCGTTCAGCATTCCAGCGGTCGTCGCCGTTCCGGGCTGAAAGCTGTAGGCCTTCAGCGGCGTGCTGGTGTAGAGCACATTGTTGAAGAAGGCGAAGTTGTAGATAAACACTCCGCCTGCGGTAAAGTCCTGGAGGTCGCCGTTCGTCGAGCCGGGACCCGTGTCATAGTGCTCCATGTTGTCCCGGTCGATCAGGTACACCGAACCGTTCTTGTCGCTGGCGATCATCAGGTTCGGCGAAGCTCCAGAGGCCGGATCGGTGAACAACACAGCCTCCGCTCCGCCCACATCCAGGTCGTGCGAGTTCAGGTTGGCCTGATCGCTGGGAACAAAGTAGTCGTAAACGCTCATCAGCTTGGATGTCGCGCCCGCTGCGGGAACGGTCAGTTTCAGCGCCGCATCGCCAAAGTCCGTTCCGCCGGTATTCACGTCGAAGGTTCCGTTGCCGGTGAGCGCGTAGACGTAGCCGGCGGAGTCCGCAGCCAGTCCGCCCGCGCCCATCCAGATGCCTCCATCGCTGCCGTTGGGAGTATCAATAAAGGTTGCCCTCGTCGCCAGGCTGGATGAGTCCACGCCCACGATGATGCCATGATAGTTGGCGATATCGCAGTGGGAGGCGAAGTTCACCCACACCGTCTTGCTGCCGTCCGAGTTGCTGGTCAGCATCAGCGCAGAGCGGTTCAACTGTCGCTGAGTGTTGAAGGCGATAGTCCCCGCCGAACTTCCGGCGCCGCTGCCGGCAAACGATGGGCTGAGGACCGTCGGACTGCCCGCTCGCTCGCTGCCGTCGAGCAGGCTCAGCGCATGGAGCCGCTGAGTGAACACACTCGTCGAGCTATTGATGGTCTTCACCACCACATAGATGGTCTCGCCCGCGCGGTCAATCACAGGAGTCCCCACGATCGCCGCCTCGGGCGGATTGCCGCAGTTGCCGTAGTCCGCAGCCACCGGATAGCGCTCGCCAGTGGGCAGCAGCGAGACCGACCATAGCGCGGTAGTGCTGGAGCCATCAGCGTCAAACGCGTACACTGTTCCGCGCGTGCTGGCCGCGATGACCAGATTATGCACCAGGCCATCGGGCATTCCTATGCCGCCTGCGTAAAGCGGCTGCGCAAACAGGTAGCTGTCCACCGCAAGCGTGAACTTCTTCCCGAAGCTGGTGCTGTTCACGTTGGCAGGAGTCAGTGTCGTCTCCGCGGCCTGCACGCCGGCGCGGAAGTTGCTGCCGTGGTACGTCAGCCAGTCGCTGGGGTGTGCGACTGTGATCGTCCACGACGCAGGCGCAGAGGTCAGCGTCGGCTGAAACGGCCCTGTGCCAGTTGTGACCCCGTAGACCCCCGTAGGATTGGCGGCTGGATTCTTGGCGATATTCAGCGCAGCCTGCAACGTGTCCGTTGGTGTGCTTCCGGCGACGGTTGCGGCCGTGAACAGGTTGGTGCATGCGCTGGAGTTGGCTGCGCTGGAGTTGATGCACGCGCCCAGAATGTCGGCCAGCGTATAGATGGTCGCCTGCGGCACAATGCCGTTGCCTGTTGTCGTCGTCGGCGCGACGCCCGTGGTCGTATTGACAAGCGTGTTGGTGTTGGCAAAGGCCGCGGCCAGACCGTCCGTGCTCTGTGTATTGGTCGCATCCGAACCCAGCGCCTGCACGCTGTTCATGAACGCCGCCAGCGAATACACCGAGGCTACGGTCGTCACCTCATTGATGGCGATGAACGTGGTGCCGGCGTTGGCCAGCAGCGTCGCACAAGGCCCAAGTGCGGTCATCATCGCAATCGCAGTATTGGGCCCCGAGCCGGTGCTTCCGCCCGTCGCAACGATGTACACCTGGTCGCCGCTCTGGCAGGCATACTTGCCGGTTATGTTGAAGTATCCGGTGCTATTGGTCGTCACACTGCTGGTCAGCATGGACCTCGGAGCCGACGCCAGCGCGGTCTTGCCGGCCGCATACAGGGAGATGGTCGTTCCGTTCACCGGCTGCTGTCCGCCCGTGACCTGACCGCTGAAGGCGAACGTGCCGGATGTCCCGCCGGAGCTGCTGCTGGTCGCAGCACCCGTTCCGCAGCCGGAGAGGAACCAGACAGCCAGCCCAACTCCCACGGCACACAACACAGCATTTGGGCCCCGGAAACGCGGTGCGGAGGCGACATCGCAGACAGCTCTACAGGCAAATGGCTCGGGCATCGGATGGTGTTCCCTCCACAGCGCTCAAGGGTCGCGCGGCACCGCAGGTTGAACCTGAGATGCTGTCCAGGACTGCGGGGAAGCCTGCGATTATCGAATTCTAAAGCCCGCGCAGGCAGCTAACTGCATTGCGGAACATAGAATCGCTCCGCTACGATGAACAGTACTCAAATCGAGGCAGAGAGAGCTCATGAAGATTCACGAATATCAGGCCAAGGACATCCTGCGGAAGTACGGAGTCGCCGTCCCCAATGGCGAGATGGCCATCTCCTTTGAAGAGGCCGACAGCGCCGCAAAGCAGCTCTTCTCCGCGGGCAACGCGGTGGTGGTCATCAAGGCCCAGATTCACGCCGGCGGTCGCGGCAAGGGCGGAGGCGTCAAGCTCGCCAAGACACTCGAAGAGGCGGCGACCCACTCCAAGGCCATCCTCGGGATGCAGCTCGTCACGCACCAGACCGGCCCTCAGGGGCAGAAGGTGCAGCGCCTGCTCGTCGAGGCGGGCTCGGCCATCGCACGCGAGCTGTATCTCGGTCTCGTGCTCGACCGCGCCAGCTCCAGGGTCGTCTTCATGGCCTCGCAGGCCGGTGGCATGGAGATAGAAGAGGTCGCGCACAACACGCCCGAAAAGATCTTCAAGGAGTACATCGATCCGGCGATTGGCCTACAGCCCTGGCAGGCACGCTCACTGGCGTTCAAGCTCGGCCTCGAAACCGCGCAGATCGGCGAGGCCGTGAAGTTCATGATGGGCCTCTACAAGGCCTTCATGGAGACTGACTCCACGCTGATGGAGATCAACCCCTTTATCACCACCAAGGACGGCAAGCTGCTGGCGCTGGACTGCAAGATCAACTTTGACGACAACGCGCTCTTCCGCCACAAGGACCTCAAGGAGCTGCGCGACATCAGTGAAGAAGATCCACTCGAGGTCGAGGCCTCGAAGTTTGCGCTGAACTACATCAAGCTCGACGGCACCATCGCCTGCATGGTCAACGGCGCGGGCCTCGCGATGGCGACCATGGACATCATCCAGTACGCCGGCGGCTCGCCCGCGAACTTTCTGGACGTGGGCGGCGGCGCCAATCAGGAGCAGATTGAGAACGCCTTCGGCATCCTGCTCTCGGACCCCAACGTCAAGGCCATCTTCATCAACATCTTCGGTGGCATCCTGCGCGTAGATGTCCTCGCAACCGCGGTGGTTGCCGCAGCGAAGAAGCTTGCCGTAAAGCTGCCGATTATCCTCCGCCTCGAAGGCACCAACGTCGAAGAGGGCCGCAAGATCATCGCCGAAAGCGGCCTCAAGGTCCAGATCGGCGCCACGATGAAGGAAGCTGCCGACCTCGCCGTCGCCGCTGCGAAGGGAGTCAGCTAATGTCAGTACTCGTAGATAAAGATACGCGCCTCATCGTCCAGGGCATCACCGGCCGCGAAGGCACCTTCCACGCGAAAGGCTGCGCGGAGTACGGCACCAAAGTCGTCGGCGGAGTCACGCCCGGCAAGGGCGGCACCACGCACGAAGGCTGGCCCGTCTTCAATACCGTCGAGGAGGCCGTGAAGGAAACCGGCGCGAACGCCACGATGATCTTCGTCCCACCGCCCGCCGCTGCCGACGGCATCCTCGAAGCCGCCGCTGCTGGCCTGCCGCTGGTCGTCTGCATCACCGAGGGCATTCCCGTCCTCGACATGGTGAAGGTCTGGGAGATAGTTCGCCGCAGCAAGTCGCGGCTCATCGGGCCGAACTGTCCCGGAGTCATCTCGCCCGGCAAAGCCAAGATCGGTATCATGCCCGGCCGCATCCACAAAGAGGGAAGCGTCGGCATCGTCTCGCGCTCGGGGACGCTGACCTATGAGGCGGTCTACCAGCTCACCACGCGCGGCATCGGGCAGTCGACGGCCATCGGCATCGGCGGCGACCCCATCATCGGCACCAACCACATCGATGCGCTGCGCCTGCTGAACGACGACCCCGGAACCGAGGCCATCATCATGATCGGTGAGATCGGAGGCACCGCCGAAGAGGCCGCCGCCGAGTTCATCAAGGCCCACGTGAAGAAGCCGGTGGTGGGCTTTATCGCCGGACAGACCGCGCCTCCGGGCCGCCGCATGGGCCACGCCGGAGCCATCATCTCCGGCGGCGAGGGCACCGCTGAAAGCAAGATGGCCGCCATGACCGCAGCCGGAATCCACGTCGTCAAGAGCCCCGCCGAGATCGGCGCGACCATGGCCAAGGTGTTGGGGAAGTAAGCAGAGCCGAAACCCTATCCGTGCCGCGCCCAGAATGCGGCGGGTGTCACAATCGGATAATACCTGTCAGCCAGCGCCAGCAAATCCTTGTCTCCTGTAATGAGATAGTCCGCGCCGGACGCTCGCAGCGTTGCGAGCACCGGCTGGTCAGCTGGATCGCGCAGGTTCGCATCGGGTGATGCCTCCGGCTCGACCATCTCTGCAAGCAAAACGAAGGTTTCTGCAAGATCGCGGATCTCGTCCGTGTTCAGCGGTAAGCGCTTCATGCGCGGCAGTACCCGCACCATCTCATCCAGAATGTAATGCGAAAGCACGACATTCAGCACGCCTCGCTGAAACAGGGTTACGAGGTGTCCCGTAATGCCTTCCGTGTAGGTTACGCCGGAGACCAGAACATTGGTGTCCAGCACCACGCGCAGCCCAGGCATCAGCGCGCCCGTGACCGTGCCCGTTCTTCCGCCACCAAGGCGTCAATCTCCGCCATACCTTCTTCCATCGGAACGTCGGCGTAGGCCTCGGCAATGCGGGCGCACAACTCGTCAAAGCGATCCTGCACTTTGCGGATACGCGCAAACAGCTCTGCGTTCACCAGCGCGGCGACCGGCTTGCCGTCCTTGTTGATGATGATGCTGTCGTTGCGATACTGCACCTGGTTCAGCATCTCGCCAAGGTTCTGGCGAAAGTTCACCGCGCTCACTTCTGTGACCATCTTCGCCTCCGACCATATTGGTCAATATGACCATTATGGCTGATAGTGGTCCTATGTTCAAATTCGGCTCCCATTTACACTGGGTAGAGCACTCAACCCAAGGAGATTTCGTGTCCCAACGCACCTTCAGCATCATCAAGCCGGACGCCGTTCGCAAGGGCGACACTGGCGCCATCCTCGCCGAGATTCAGAAAGCCGGATTCAAGATCGTCGCCATCAAAAAGCTGTCGCTCTCCAAGGCCCAGGCCGAGGGCTTCTACTATGTCCACGCCGCGCGCCCGTTCTTCGACGAACTCACCACCTTCATGTCCTCCGGCCCCATCTTCCCGATGGTGCTCGAAAAGGACAACGCCATCGCCGACCTGCGCAAGCTGATGGGCGCGACCGACCCGGCGAAGGCCGACCCCGGCACCATCCGCAAGCAGTTCGCCAGTTCCATTGGTGAGAACGCCATCCACGGCTCCGACGCTGAAGACACCGCGGCCTTTGAGATTGGCTACTTCTTCGCTGGCTACGAGCTCAAGTAGCCCTCGCGCTATTTCGCAAAGAGCTTCAGGTCAATCGCATCGCCCATGGCCTTGTATCCCGCATCTTTGGGATGCAGGTGATCGCCGCTGTCATACGCGGGCAAGAACACGCTCGCATTGGCCGGGTCGCGGACGGCTTTCTCAAAGTCGATGACGCCGTCGACTTCCTTCGTGGTGCGTATCCACTGGTTCACGGCCTGGCGCATCACCTCGCCGGCGGGTGAGTAGTAATGCGCGCCGACATAAGGCGTGAGCGTCGCTGCGATGACCTTGATGCCGTGCGTGTGCGCGCGTCGTGCCATCTGCGTGATGCCTGCGGTCAGGTCATCGACTGAGACCACGTCATACGGCTTCACGGGGTCTGTCGCGTGGCCGATGTCGTTGATGCTCTCCATGATGATCAGGTACTTCACGCCGCTCTGCGCGAGCACGTCGCGGTCAAAGCGCGACAGCGCACTCGGCCCGGTCACATCGTGCAGAATGCGATTGCCTCCGATGCCCTCATTCAGCACGCCGATATGCTCAGTCTTCTTGTTGGCAGCCAGCCGTTCAGCCAGAACATTCGGCCAGCGCGCATTCTTGTCGCGCGTGCTGAGTGCGCCGTCGGTAATGCTGTCGCCAAATGCCACAATCGCGCCACTGTCGTTGCTGTCGCTCTTCACGTCGACGCCCTTGAGGAAGTCCCAGCCAAAGTCCGTCTTCGGGTCAGTCAGGCTGGCGCTGGTCACCGCGTCGCCGGGGACCGAATAGTTGGTCTGGTAGCCCGCTCCATGCCGCGTCAACTCCGTCAGCGGCTGCACCGGAACATACAGGCTCACCGCGACATCTGACAGTGGAGCCAGTGCCAGCGGGGCCGCATCGCTCACCACCAGCGCGCCCGGTGGAATCACAACCGACGCTCGCCCGCTGAAGGTCAATGGCGCGGCGCTACCCGGAGTAATTGCGCTATCGCTGGCCCGCAGCGCGACCTGTGCAGAGCCTATGGTCAGTGGCTCCACTCCGAACTCATTGCTCAGGATGACCCGAACCGTCGATCCGCCGATGGAGACGTGCACAATCTCGCGCAGCGTGGTGCCGGTGCTCGTGGGGTCGCCAAAGCTGCCGCTGGCGTTCTTGAAGCCCACGGGCGACGTCGCCCAGGTGCCGACCCAGTTGTCATGGGAGGTCTGCGCGGCGGCAGGCGAAGTCAACGCCACCGACAGCGTGGCCAGAAGCATAGCGGACGACAGGGCAGGGATCAGAGAGCGGCGAAACGATGGCACGGGATGACTCCTTTGGTGGGGGAGATGCGTACGCCGCACGCTTGCGACGGCGCAACCATCCTACAAGGGAGTCACTGGATTGTGCATGCTGCTGGCCAAAAAAGGAAGGTGTCCGGGTGCCGAGTTTAGCGGAAGTTGGCAATCTCGGCGTCCAGTTCGGTCACCTGGTCCGCATCCAGTTGCTGACGAATCTGCATCAGGATGTATGCGTTTTCCTTCTCCAGTTCGGCGCGCGCGCCGGCCACGCGGTCGATCTGCGCAAAGACCTTGCCCTGGTCCTGCAGGTCCTTGGCCGACATGGAACTCAGCCGGCTCTCTTCGCGCTGCAGGGTCGTGAACCGGTCCAATAGCTGGTCCCGGTTGGCCTCGAAGACCTTGTCCATCTTCTTCTGCTGGTCGTTGCGCAGGTTGAGACGCTTCGCGGTCCTGCCGTCATCCCACCAGCGTCCGGGCAGGCCCAGCGCCAGTCCTGTGCGAGGCGGCATGTGGGTGGCCATCGGTCCTCGGTCGCCCATGTTTCCGCGCGGCGCGCCGATCATCCCGCCGGCTCCACCGCCCGGTCCTCCGAAGCCTCCACCGCCTAGCCCTCCACCGCCGGGTCCACCGCCGCCCGGCCCTCCACCACCCGGACCGCCGCCTCCCGGAGCGCCTCCACCGCGCTGGGCGTGCGCCATAGTGGCAGCCATGGAAAGGCACCCTGTCAGCACAAGCAGTCGCATTGTCCGGCTCAACATCAAGATCGTTCTCAGTTCCTGCATGGTTCGTGGCAGCGTCTCAGTCCTGCATCTTCGAGTGGTAGCCGCGGAATCTGCCCGTCGACTCCTGTAGTCCCAGCGCTGCCTGATTGTCAGCACTCGAGTTTAATTCCTGATCAATCGCCCTCAGCATCTGGTTGTCGCGTGCAATCTGCTGCGGTGAATCCACGGGAGATGCACTCGCAGTCTCAGTCGTCGCAACCCCCTGGGCGGAGGGCTGATTCCGCGCCGCATCTGTGCGGGTCGCTTCATGGTGGAGTACCGGCACAGCCACGCCTACGGCCAGCGCCGCAGCCAGTCCTGCGCTCAGGGCAAACCGCTGTCTCCAGGCCGCGGCTGCACGGCTCTGGGCTGCCTCCAGGTCGCGCAACGGCATCGTCGCCGAACGCCGCTCGCTCCAGGCCAGCGTCACCGCACGAAAGCTGGCCAGCGGCATCTCCAACTCTGCGAGCGCAGCCTGGCAGGGCTCGCAGCCGGCCAGATGCGATGTGGCTTCAGGCGCAGGATCGCCAACCAGAAAGCTGTCCAGTTCATCCTGCGTCAGATGCGTCGCGGAAATCTTCATGGGGTCGTTCACCTCGGACCTCCTACCTGCGCCCTTACAGACTTCAAGGCCCGATGCAGATGGGTCTTCACGGTATTGATCGGCATTCTGGTCGTGGCCGCTATCTCACTCAGGTCCATCTCTTCGATGAACCGCATCAGGAATACGGTGCGCTGATTCGGCGAAAGGTGCTCCAGTGCCGCCTGTACCTGCCGGGCCTTCTCCTTGGCCAGAATACTGGTCTCCGGCGAACTCGCGTTGCTGGGTAGAAAGCTGGCCGCGTCGGTGATGTCGATCGCCGTCGCCCGCGCCTGCCGCCAGAACCGGAACTTCTGCAGCCGCTGCTGGTCGCGAATCAGGTTCATCGCGATGCTGGTCAGCCAGGTGTTCACCGAGCAGTCCCCGCGAAAACTCTCTCGTCCGTTGTAGGCCTTGAGAAAGCAGTCCTGGGTGATGGACTCCGCGAGGTCCGCGTCGCCGATCGAGAAAGCCACGAACCTCAGCAGCCGGGCACGATAGGTCCGCACCAGTGCGTCGATATCGTCCAGCTCCGAAGCGACTCGTCCGGCGGCGGGAACTTGGCTCATGGTTGCGTCGAGGGCTAGCTGCATATCAGTGGAGACGTGCGGCCTACCTGTTCAGGTTACACAAAAAGTCCCTATTTTCCTTCAAATATTCAACCACTTAGCCCGCCTCCGTGGAGGCTTCATTGGCGTCGTCCACATCCTTTTGCACCACGTATTCGTCAATCAGAACCGCCAGCAACGCTGCCGTCGGCACAGCTACCAGCGCCCCAACTACCCCACCCAGCTCCGATCCCGCTAGCAGGGCAATCAGCACGGCCAGTCCCATCAGGTTTACGCTGCTGCGCATAATCCGAGGCACCAGATAGGCGTTCTCCACCTGCGTGTAGATCGCGTAGAAGACGAGCACGGCAACCATCTTCTGCCAGGAGTCAATCGCCGCCGCCCCTGCAGCCAGAAGAATCGTAAAGATGCCGCCCGCCACCGGAATGATGTTAAAAAGCCCCATCAGCAGGCCCAGCAGAATCGCATAGCGCACGTGCAGCGCACTGAAGACGATGGTGCTGGTCACGCCGAGGATGAGCATCAAAGAGCCCTGTCCCAGCAGCCACTTGCTCATCCTCACCTCGGCGGCCAGCAACGTCCTCGCCAGCCTCGCACGCGACTTCGGATGGAAGAAAGAGAGGAAGTAGTAATAGGCGAACTCTCCCTCCAGCATGAAGTAGATGCACAGGATAAGACCCGCCACCAGGTCGAAGATCTTGGTCAGCCACAAGGGCGCGGAGGCCAGCAGATACTGCGCCGTTGAGCTCACCATAGTCTCCGAGCGCTCGGCCAGCGAGTCCACACCAATCTTGTCGGCCATGGGCAGCCGCTTGATCTTGGCCACGAGTCCCGGAATCCGCTGCGGCAGGTCTTCGGCAAAGTTCTTCAGATCGTGCAGCACCGGCGGTAGTCCCAGCATCAGGAAAAGGCTCAGCAGCAGTACCACTGCCAGTACAAGCGCTACAATCGCCAGCGGCCGCGAAGGGCTCCAGCGGCGAATCTTGAGACGCATAATGTGCTGTACCGCCGGCATCAACACCACAGCGAACAGCGCGCTCACATAGACCAGCTCCAGCACCGCGAGTAGCCGCCACGCCAGCAATACCGCCAGCACCACCGCTACGGCGAACACGATATGGCCACGTACGGTCACGGCCTGCCGGCTCCGCTCGGTCGCTATCGGATCAACTGGATTCGGCGAAGACAGGGTTCACGCTCCTGCGTACTCAGTGGGACAACGAATAAGATGCCGCGGGCGCCCAAGTTGGCTGCCATCTTGAATTTAGACGTCGCCTAACGGGTACGCCCAAGGGCCTCCAGTATCGCATCCGCGGCCTGCTCCACGCTGCGCTCTGCGGTCTCCACGTGGTGCCCTGCGATGCGCTCATATAGATGCCGTCGCGCTGCAAAGCGAGTCTCCGCCTGGGCCAACAGCGGCCTGCCCGCGGCGCCGGAGCGAGCATCATCCAGCTTGCAGCGGTCCAGCAGTGTCTCCAGAGGTGCGGACAGGTAGACCACCGCGGTGCGCGGCGTCTGTTCGAGCAGCAGCCGGTTGCCCAGCTCCTCAGGAGCACCGCCCCCCAGCGCAACTACCACCTTTCGCTGCCCCAGCAACCCGGCGAGTGCTGCGGTCTCCAGGTGGCGGAAGTGGGACTCGCCGCTCTCTGCAAATACCTGCGGCACGGTGCGTCCGTTGCGCCGCTCGATCTCAGCATCCAGGTCCAGGAACCGCCATCCCAGCCGTTCAGCCAGCACTCGGCCCACACTCGTCTTGCCCGACCCCATAAAACCGGTCAGCACAATGCGGTCGACTCCCGGTGCTGCTGCTCGCTTTCTCACGTTTTCTTCCAACTCCATTTCTGGTGCCAGTTCCAGTGTTGCAGTCATTGTCGTCTCCGTCAGGCCTCGTCAGGAAGCCAGGGTTGTTTTTCTTCGCCCAAATGCAGAAAACCGCAACCCTTGGGGTTGCGGCTCGGTGGAAGTGCTGTTGTTTCGGTCTTGTCTACAGACGCGCACAACTCCGCCGAGCCACTGGCTGATACCAGGTGCTAAATCGCGCGGAGATGCGGAAGGTCGTCATTGAAAAACAGCCTACCCGAATCCTGCCACCGAAAGCAAATGACTCCCCTGCTGCCGCATGTGTTGCGTTACCCTCTTGTGCGGGCCGCGCCGGTGTGGTCATATCGCTTCGAGTCACCGAAATAACGGAGAGAAGTAAAGCCGGAGACCTAGAACGATGAAGAAGAAAAAGCCATCAGCCTTCAGCGAGGCCCGACCGCGAACCGCCAAAGCTGCGGCCTTGATGCGCGAACGCGTGACCATGAATGCCATGCAGACGCTGACCGCTGTCGCAGACGAAGAGAAGTTCAAGGAGATGCTGACGAGTCTCTACCAGCTTAAGCCGTGACAACCTCAGTGTGAGGCTGCTTTGCGCGCCTGGCGG
>Ga0302157_10006682_pt1 | contig 11848 bp, 9 predicted proteins | sample I_Bog_N3_3_FD_193502 | JGI IMG/M metagenome (GOLD analysis project Ga0302157, IMG submission 193502) | Peat permafrost microbial communities from Stordalen Mire near Abisko, Sweden - I_Bog_N3_3 | ecosystem: Environmental > Terrestrial > Soil > Wetlands > Peat | place: Sweden: Abisko, Stordalen...
CGCGCGCTTCTTCGAGGGGGGGATACGGATGGCGCCCCGGCACCTTTTGGCGCTGGCGCCCGCCGAAGCGAAATCGAAGGATGCACGACGCCTTGCCCTGCTGGGCACTGGCTCGGAGGCGACGAATGTCAGTCCGTCGCCGATGCCTCGATCGACCGGGCCGGCATTGGCCAAGCCCTCAAATGCAGTGGGATCCCGGACCGTTCGAGACCCCCCTCAACATCACTCGATGTTCTGCACCTGCTCGCGCATCTGCTCGATCAACACCTTCATCTCCACCGAGACGCCGGTCAGCTCCAGCGCTGCCGACTTCGAACCCAGCGTGTTGGCCTCGCGGTGCAATTCCTGGATCAGGAAGTCCAGCCGCTTGCCGAGTTCGCCGCCGCCCTTGAGCAGGCGGGCGATTTCCTCGAGGTGGGCGCGCAGGCGCGACAGTTCCTCGGCGACGTCGATGCGCAGCGCGAACGTGGCCGCCTCGTTCAGCGCGCGTTCGCGCAGCGCCTCGGTGGGAATGCTGCCGGCCGAACTGGTGGCGTCGATGCCACCGGTCGCCTTCAGCGCCTCGGCCCAGCGTTCCAGGAAGCGTTGCTGCTGGCGCACGACGACCGCCGGCACCAGCGGCTCGGCCTGGGCGGCGAGCTCGCGCAGGCGCACGATGCGTTCCATCAGGATCGCCACCAGCTTCTCGCCTTCGCGCGACCGGGCTTCCTTGAGCGCGGCGACGGCGCGGCGGCCCGCCTCCATCAGCGCCTCGTCCACGCGGCCGACGGCCGCGGGCGCCGAACGGCACCAATGCAGGACTTCGTTCACGCTCAGGGGTTGCGCTTTCGACATCCACGACGTCACGGTGCCTTCCAGGCGTGACAATCGGTTGAGCTGATCCGACGTGGGTTGGGGCCAGTCGTCGCCGCTGCCTTTTGCAGTGCTGACGCGCACATCGACCTTGCCACGCCGGCATCCGGCCGTGATGAGGTCGCGCAACGCCCCCTCATGCTGACGCAACTCGTCGGGCATGCGGAAAGAGATGTCGAGAAACCGGCTGTTCACCGATCGGAGTTCGACGGTCACCGCGGCGTTGTCCGTGGAGGCCGCGCCTTCTGCGGAGGCGGCGGAAGCTGCGGTCGCCGAGGCGTTGCCGAAGCCGGTCATGCTGTAAACTGCCATGTCGCGAGTGCCAGGTTGCAAAACAAGATTATGTCAAAGCCAAAACCCGCCCCGCTTCCTTCGGGGACCGTGGTCGGCGGCTATCAGATCGTCAAGAAGATCGCCGCCGGCGGTTTCGGCATCGTGTACCTGGCCGAAGATGAAACACGTCATCTCGTCGCGCTGAAGGAATATCTTCCCGCCTCGCTGGCCGATCGGTCACCAGGTGAATTGATTCCGCGCGTGAAGCCGGAAAAGCAGCCACTGTACCGCCTGGGGCTGAAGAGTTTCTTCGAAGAGGGCCGCTCGTTGGCCCAGATTTCGCACGCGAGCGTGGTCTCGGTGCTGAATTTCTTCCGCGAGAACGAAACCGTCTACATGGTGATGAATTATCTGCAGGGTGACACCATGCAGGATTTCATCGTCACCGCGCGCGACCTGAAGCGCGAAAAGGTATTGCGCGAGTCCACCATTCGCTCGTTGTTCGACGAAATCCTGCGCGGCCTGCGCATCGTCCACCAGCACAAGATGCTGCACCTGGACATCAAGCCCGCGAATATCTTCATCACGAACGACAACCGCGCCGTGCTGCTCGATTTCGGCGCCGCGCGCGAAGTGCTGAGCAAGGAAGGCCAGTTCATCCGGCCGATGTACACGCCGGGTTTCGCCGCGCCGGAGATGTATCGCCGCGATGGCTCGCTGGGCCCGTGGACGGACATCTACGCCATCGGCGCCTGTCTTTATGCGTGCATGCAGGGCTACCCGCCCAACGACGCGCCGCAGCGGATCGACAAGGATCGGCTGCCGCTGTCGCTGTCGCGCCTGCGCAATGTCTATTCCGACAATCTCATCGAGGTCATCGAGTGGTGCATGGCGCTCGATCCGCTGTCGCGTCCGCAGAGCGTGTTCGCGCTGCAGAAGGAACTGTCGCGCGAGATCGAACGTCGCTACACCACGCTCAGTTTCTCCGAGCGGCTCAAGCTGCAGATCGAGAACCTGAAGTCTGGAACACACCCATAAGAACCTGTGAACGAATCCGCCATGCCCGCTCGTGCCGCCCAAAGGCGCCCGCTCGTCGTTGCAAATGCTCGCCGTAGGCACCGCTACGACTCGCACTTGCGCCTAGATCGGACGCCTTTGGCCGACCCGCTCGGACACGCCGGATTCATTCACAGGTTCAGCGCCAGCTCGAGGCGGGAGTAGATTCAAATGCGGTTTGGAACGTATCAGGTGAGTCGCAAGGGCGGCCGGGAGAAGAACGAAGACCGCATGGGCTATTGCTACACGCGGGATTCGGGCCTGTTCGCACTGGCCGACGGCATGGGTGGCCATCCGGAAGGCGAAGTCGCGTCGCAGCTCGCGCTGCAGACCCTGGCGGCCTTCTTCCAGAAGGAAGCCAAGACGGATCTGAAGGATCCGCAACGCTTCCTGCAGGACGCGATCCTGGCCGGCCACCACCAGTTGCTGCGCTACGCCACCGACCGCGGCCTCACCGATACGCCGCGCACCACCATCGTGGCCTGCGTGCTGCAGGGCGGCAACATCTACTGGGCGCATTGCGGCGATTCGCGGCTGTACCTCGTGCGCGGCGACCGCCTGATCGCGCGCACGCGCGACCACTCGTACTCCGAATTGCGCGAAGCGCTGTCGCACGTGGTGCCGCTGGACGAGAAGGTCAACCGCAACGTGCTGTTCACCTGCCTGGGCAGCCCCGGCAAGCCGGTGATCGACAGCGCCGGCCCGATGGTGCTGCGCACGGGTGACCGCATCCTGCTGTGCTCCGACGGGCTGTGGAGCAGCGTCGAGGATCCCGACATCGTCAAGATGATGTCCGGCTACCCGATCCACGACTCGGTGCCCGAGATCGTGGAGCAGGCGCTGCGCAACGCCGGCGAGAAGAGCGACAACGTCACGGCGCTGGCCGTCGAATGGGAAGCGAGCGAGGACGAGGACGCCAACGGCAACGTCTCCACGCGCAATCTCGGCGAGGACGTGTTCGCGTCCACCATCCAGGCCAGCATGAGCGGCGACTCGTTCCTGCCCGACATCGACGACGACGAGATCGAGCGCTCGATCCGCGAGATCAACGAGGCCATCCAGCGCTCGGGCCCCCGCAAGACCTGACACGCCGATCTTTTTTTGCATTCAATCGAGCCGGGCACTTGCCCGGTTTCGCTTTAGAGAACAGGATTTCACATGACCTTCGTCCGCACCCAGAACCGCGCCGCCAATGAGCTGCGCCCGGTCAAGCTGACGCGCAACTTCACCGTCCACGCCGAAGGCTCGGTGCTGGTGGAGTTCGGCGACACGCGCGTGCTGTGCACCGCGTCCGTCGAAGAGCGCGTGCCTTCGTTCAAGAAGGGGGGCGGCGAAGGCTGGGTCACGGCCGAATACGGCATGCTGCCGCGCGCCACGCACACCCGCAGCGACCGCGAGGCCGCGCGCGGCAAGCAGAGCGGGCGCACGCAGGAAATCCAGCGCCTGATCGGCCGCTCGCTGCGCGCCGTGTTCGACCTGAAGCTGCTGGGCGAACGCACCATCACGCTCGATTGCGACGTGCTGCAGGCCGACGGCGGCACGCGCACCGCGGCCATCACCGGCGCCTGCGTCGCGGCCCATGACGCCATCACCAAGCTGCTGGTGGCCGGCAAGATCGAGCGCACGCCGCTGCTGGGCTTCGTCGCCGCGATCTCGGTGGGCATCGTCGAAGGCACGCCGCTGCTGGACCTCGAATACATCGAGGATTCGGCCTGCGACACCGACATGAACGTCGTGATGACCGGCGCCGGCCACTTCATCGAAGTGCAGGGCACCGCCGAAGGCGCGCCGTTCTCGCGCGTCGAGATGAACCAGTTGCTCGACCTGGCCGACGGCGGCATCCGCACGCTGATCCTGGCCCAGAAAACCGCGCTCGGGCTCTGACCATGAAGCTCGTCCTCGCCTCCAACAACGCCAAGAAGCTGGCCGAACTGCAGGCGCTGTTCGATGGCCTGGGCGTCACCCTCGTGCGCCAGGGCGAGCTGGGCGTGACCGAGGCCGAGGAGCCGCACATCACGTTCATCGAGAACGCGCTGGCCAAGGCGCGCCACGCCTCGGCCGCCACCGGCCTGCCGGCGATCGCCGACGACTCGGGGCTGTGCGTCGACGGGCTGGCCGGCATGCCGGGCGTGATCTCGGCCCACTACGCGACCGTCACCGCACGCACGGGTGAAGCGCTCGCGCGCGAGGTCGTGCGCGAATCCCAGGACGAGGCCAACAACGCGCTGCTGCTCGAAAAGATGCGTGACGTCGAGGATAGACGCGCGTGCTTCGCCTGCACCCTGGTGGCGATCCGCGCGGCCGACGATCCCTCGCCGCTGGTGGCCGTCGGCCGTTGGGAGGGCGAGATCCTGCGCGAACGCGAAGGCGCGGGCGGCTTCGGCTACGACCCGTTGATGTTCATCCCGGCGTTCGGGGCTACCGTGGCGATGCTGGCCAAGGACGTGAAGAACGCGCACAGCCACCGCGCGATCGCGGCGGCGCACATGAAGCAGTTGATGCAGCAGGCCTGGCATCTCTGACCGCCGAGTCGGCGTTCCGACGATGAGACGCTTCCACCCATGAGCATCGTTCGCATCCACCCTGTCAACGCCTCCGGCGGCGAATCCGGCGAAGGCGCGGGCGGCGATCCGCAATCGTTCGCCGGCGCCGCGCTGCGCGACCCGCAGTGGTACCACCGCCCCGGCACGCTGAGCCTGTCCGCGCCGCCGCCGCTGTCCGTCTACGTGCACCTGCCCTGGTGCCTGAAGAAGTGCCCGTACTGCGACTTCAACTCGCACGAATACACGACCGCCGGCGCGACGCCCAAGGACCTGCCCGAGGCGCGCTATCTCGACGCATTGCGCGCCGATCTCGAACGTTCGCTGCCCATCGTCTGGGGCCGCACGATCCAGACCATCTTCATCGGCGGCGGCACGCCGTCGCTGTTCTCGCCGGACGGCATCGCGCGCCTGCTGTCCGACCTGCGCATGCTGCTGCCTCTGGCGGCCGACTGCGAGATCACGATGGAGGCCAACCCGGGCACGTTCGAGAAAGAGCGCTTTCGCGCGTTCGCGCAGGCTGGCGTGAACCGCCTGTCGATCGGCGTGCAGACCTTCAACGACGCCCACCTGCGCGCGCTCGGGCGCGTGCACGACGCCGCGCAGGCGCTCGCGGCCGCGGAGGAGGCTGCGCGCAGCTTCGAGACCTTCAACCTCGACCTGATGTACGCGCTGCCCGGCCAGACGCCGGCCGATCTCGACGCGGACCTCGACCAGGCTTTCGCGCTCGGCGCGCCGCACCTGTCGCTGTACCACCTGACGATGGAGCCCAACACCGTCTTCGCCAAGCGTCCGCCGGCGAACCTGCCGGACGACGACACCGCCTACGAGATGCTGGATCGCGTGACCGAGCGCACCGGTGCGAGCGGATTCGAGCGCTACGAGGTGTCGGCCTATGCGCGCAGCGGCCATCGTTGCCGTCACAACGTCAACTACTGGCAATTCGGCGACTACCTGGGCCTGGGCGCTGGCGCGCACGGCAAGCTGAGCTTCGCGCACCGCGTGATGCGCCAGGTGCGCTGGCGCGAGCCGGGCATGTACATGGATCGCTCGCTGGGCGGGCAGGCAGTGTCCAACGAGGACGACGTGACGCGCGCTCAACTGCCGTTCGAATTCATGCTCAACGCACTGCGCCTGCGCGAGGGCTTCGCGCTGACGCTGTTCACCGAGCGCTGCGGGCTGCCGCTGTCGGCGATCGAGAAGGGTCTGCAGGAGGCCGAGAAACGCGGCCTGATCGCTCGCACCGGTTTGCCCGGCGCCGAGTGGGTGCAGCCGACGGTGCGCGGGTTCGACTTCCTGAATGACCTGCAGGAGCTGTTCCTGTAAGCGCTGCTTGCCTTTCGGGAGAGGGGCGGGCGCGTCAATTGCCACAGCTCCCCAATGGTCGAGTAGGGGACACTGGTTCGGCAGGCATCGATGTTCGTTCGGGAAAGCATTCCTGGCGAGCGATGCGCGTCCCCTATCATCGCGCTCGCCCGATCCCGCCGCCTCCGCACCAGGACACCCATGTCAGAAGCTTCCGCCATCGACACCGACCAGTTCAATCGCATCGCCCGGCGCAACATCACGTTGCCGCTCGTGGTGGGCGTTGTCAGCGCTGGCGCATTCATTGCGTTCTTCCTGTATTACCTGGCGGTGTCGGGCTGGGTCGACCACACGCATCAAGTGATCGGCAAGCTCAACGAGCTCACCACGCTCGAAGGCGACATGGAGGCGAGTTCGCGCGGCTTCGTCATGACCGGCGAGGAATCGTTCCTGGCGCCGTACCATATCGCCAAGCCGCAACTGGCCGCGCAGGTGGACGACCTGATCCAGATGACGATCGACAACCCGCCGCAGACGGATCGGCTCAAGCGCGTGCGCATCCTGCAAATGGCGTGGCAGGACTTCGCCCAGCATGTGATCGACGTCAAGCGCGCCAACGGCGATGCGATCACGGCCGAGAAGGCACTGACCGGCAAGCAATTGGCCGATCGGGTCCGCAGCGAGATCCTGGCCGCACGCGCCACCGAAAGCGCCCTGCTGAAGGATCGACTGGACACGCTGCAGACCGTCACCTGGCTGGGCATCAGCGCCTACGTGCTGTTCATCGTGCTCGTGAACTCGTTCATCGCCTACGCCGGCCGGCGCGACATCGGACAGCTGTCGCGCGACTTCGGCGGAGCCCTCAAGGCGCAGACCGAAGCGGCCGACGTGCTCGCGGAACAGGCCTGGGTGCGCGATGGCCAGGCGCAGCTCGCCGAGACGCTGATCGGCCAGCAGACGCTGACCACGGTCGGCCGCAGCGTGCTGTCGTTCGCGGGGCGCTACCTGGATCCGGTCGTCGCGGCGATGTACGTTCGCGACGAGGCCGGCCAGCTGCAGCGCGTGTCCACGCATGGCTTCGACGGCAGCGCGGACATGGGGCAGGTCGCCGCGGCGCGTGCGGGCCTCGTCGGCCAGGCGGCGCAGGACGGCCGCCTGAACCACGTGAGCAACCTGAAGGGCGGCTACTTCAAGGTCGGCTCCGGCCTCGGCGAGACCGCGCCGGCAGAACTGATCGTCGCGCCCACCAGCAACGATGGCGTCACCAACGGTGTCATCGAGCTCGGCTTCATGCGTCCCGTCACCGAGCGCGACCTGCAGTTGCTGAAACTGATCGCCGGCAGCGTCGGCGCTTCGGTCGATGCGGCGCTGTTCCGCAAGCGCCTGCAGGATTCGGTGGAGGAGACGCAGCAGCTCAACGAGGAGCTGCAGGTGCAGCAGGAAGAACTGCGCACCGCCAACGAGGAGCTGGGCGAGCAGTCGCGCGTGCTCACCGAATCGCAGACGCACCTGGAGCACCAGCAGGCCGAGCTCGAAGCCACCAACACGCAGCTGGCCGAACAGGCGGGCGTGCTCGATCGCAAGAACGAGGCGCTCAACGAGGCCCAGGTCACGCTGCAGGATCGCGCCGACGAACTGCAGCGCGCGAGCCGCTACAAGTCCGAGTTCCTGGCCAACATGTCGCACGAGTTGCGCACGCCGCTCAACAGCTCGCTGATCCTGGCCAAGCTGCTCAGCGAGAACCGCGACGGCAATCTCACCCCGGAACAGCTGAAGTTCGCGCAGACGATCTACGGCGCCGGCAACGACCTGCTGAACCTGATCAACGACATCCTCGACCTCTCCAAGGTGGAGGCCGGCCGTCTCGAGCTGCAGCCGCAGTTCGTGTCGGTGCATCGCCTGGTCGATGCGCTGCAGCGCACGTTCACCCCGCTGGCCGGCGAGAAGAAGCTGGCGTTCGAGGTACTGATCGAGCCCGATGCACCCACCTCGATGGTCACCGACAACCTGCGCGTGGAGCAGATCCTGAAGAACCTGCTGTCCAACGCGATCAAGTTCACCGAGGCCGGCAGCGTCACGATCAGCGTGCAGTCGCGCCCGGACGACCGTGTCGCGTTCGCGGTCAAGGACTCCGGCATCGGTATCCCGGACGGCCAGCAGGACATCATCTTCGAGGCCTTCCGCCAGGCCGACGGCACGATCAACCGCCGCTACGGCGGAACCGGCCTGGGCCTGTCGATATCGCGCGAGCTCGCGCGCCTGCTGGGCGGCACCATCTCGGTGGAGAGCGCCGCCGGCCAGGGCAGCACCTTCACGCTGACGTTGCCGGCCAAATGGACGGACGTGCCCGAGGCCGCGGTGGACGAGGACGCCGCCCCTGCCGCCGACCCGAGCCTGAATGCCGACGCGCCGCGCCGCCAGACGTCCTTCGTGCCCGCGAGCATACGCACGCCCAGCGCGCCCGCGAGCGTGCCTGCAGCGCCTGCAAGCGCCACGGGTCAAGCGGCCGCGAACACGAATTTCGTCGACGACCGCAACGACTCGGCTCCCGAGAAAGGCCGCGTGCTGCTGGTGGTGGAAGACGACAAGACCTTCGCCGGCGTCCTCTACAACCTGGCCCACGAGATGCGCTACCGCTGCCTGGTGGCGCAGACGGCCGGCGAGGCGCTGGAACTCGCCACCACCTTCCTGCCCAACGCGATCCTGCTGGACGTGCGGCTGCCCGATGGCTCGGGCCTGAGCGTGCTGCAGTTCCTCAAGGACGATCCGCGCACGCGCCACATTCCCGTGCACATCGTCGCCGGCGAGGACTTCTCGGAGGTCGCCCTGCACATGGGCGCGATCGGCTTCGCCGTGAAGCCGACGACGCGCGACGAACTCAAGGAGATCTTCCAGCGCCTGGAGGACAAGGGCGCGAAGAAGGTCAAGCGCGTGCTGGTGGTGGAGGACGACGCGCGCCAGCGCGACAGCGTGGTGCACCTGATCAAGGAAGACGACATCGAGATCGCCGCGGTGGAGACGGGCGCCGAGGCGCTCGCGCTGCTGAAGGACACCGTCTACGACTGCATGATCATCGACCTGAAGCTGCCCGACATGGATGGCAGCGACCTGCTGGAGCGCATGACCACCGAGGACATCTGCTCGTTCCCGCCGGTGATCGTCTACACGGGCCGCAACCTCACGCGCGAGGAAGAGACCAAGCTCAACAAGTACTCGCGTTCCATCATCATCAAGGGCGCGCGCTCGCCGGAGCGCCTGCTCGACGAGGTGACCCTGTTCCTGCACACGGTCGAATCGCAGTTGTCCGCGGAGCGCCAGACGATGCTGCGCACCGCGCGCAACCGCGAGAAGGTATTCGAGGGCCGCAAGGTGCTGCTGGTGGACGACGACGTGCGCAACATCTTCGCGCTGGCCAGCGCGCTGGAGCAGAAGGGCCTGCAGGTGGAGATCGGCCGCAATGGCTTCGAGGCCCTGGCCAAGCTGGCCGAGGTGCCCGACATCGACCTCGTGCTGATGGACGTGATGATGCCCGGCATGGACGGCCTGGAGGCCACGCGCCGCATCCGCGCTAATCCGAAGTTCGCGCAGCTGCCGGTGATCGCCGTCACCGCCAAGGCGATGAAGGACGACCAGGAGCAATGCCGCCGCGCCGGCGCCAACGACTACCTCGCCAAGCCGATCGACCTGGATCGCCTGTTCTCGCTGATGCGCGTCTGGATGCCCAGCATCGAGCGGCTCTGATGAGCATGGCCCCGCTTTTGCCCGTAGCTTGCATCGTTCCCATTTCCTGAGCTCATGTCCCACGCTTCCGTCGATATCGAAATGCGCCTGTTGATGGAGGCGGTCTACGCGAAGTACAGCCACGACTTTCGCGACTACTCCGGGGCCTCGCTCAAGCGACGGGTGCAGCACGCGTCGCTGCAATTCGGCTGCGAGACGATCTCGCAGCTTCAGTCGAAGGTGCTGCACGATCCGATCGTGTTCCAGCAGTTGCTGGAGATCCTCACGATCCCGTTCACCGAGATGTTCCGCGACCCGACCTACTGGCTCGCATTGCGCCAGCAGGTGGTGCCGCTGCTGCGCACCTATCCGTCGTTGAAGGTCTGGGTGGCCGGCTGCGCCACCGGCGAGGAAGTGTTCACGCTCGCGATCCTGCTGCAGGAAGAGGGCCTGCTCGAACGCACGCTGATCTATGCGACGGACATCAACCCGGTGGTGCTGGAGAAGGCGCGGCAGGGCATCTTCCCGATCGCCGCCGTGCGCCAGCACACGGCCAACTACCAGGCATCCGGCGGCAAGCGCGCGTTCTCCGACTACTACAGCGCGGCCTACAACGCGGTGCGCTTCGACCCGGACCTGATCCGCAACGTGACGTTCGCCGACCACAGCCTGGCCACCGACACGGTGTTCTCCGAGACGCACTTCATCTCGTGCCGCAACGTGCTGATCTACTTCAACAAGGCGTTGCAGAATCGAGCGTTCGCCCTGTTCCACGAGTCGCTGTGCCACCGCGGCTTCCTGGGCCTGGGCAGCAAGGAGAGCCTGGACTTCTCCAGCTTTGCCGACAAGTTCGAACCGGTCTCCCGGCGCGACCGGCTTTTCCGCAAGGTGTGACCGTGCCCGCATCCGAAGCGTTGGCCGAGGCCACCCACCGCCGGATCGAGGCGATCGTCATCGGCGCCTCCGCGGGCGGTTTCGAAGCCTTGCTCGCCGTCTTGAAGGGGCTGCCTGCCAGCTACCCGATGCCGCTCGTCGCGGTGCTGCACCTGCCGGAGACCCACGAAAGCAGGCTGGCGGAGCTGTTCGGTTATCGGCTGTCGCTGCGGGTGCGCGAGGCGCGCGACAAGGAGACGCTCGAGGCGGGCGTTCTCTATTTCGCGCCACCGGGCTACCACCTCTCGATCGAGACCGATCGCAGTTTCTCGTTCAGTTGCGAGGATCGCGTCAGCTATGCGCGCCCGTCCATCGACGTTCTGTTCGCCTCGGCCGCCGATGCCTACGGCAAGTCCTTGGCGGCCGTTTTGCTCACCGGGGCAAACTACGATGGGGCGGCCGGCCTGGCGGGAATACGGATTGCCGGAGGACTCACCATCGTCCAGGATCCATCGACCGCCGAAGTGGCGACGATGCCCGAGGCCGCGATTCGCCGAATGACGCCCGACCTGATTCTTCCCCTCGCAGAGATCCACTCCCTGCTGTGCAAGCTCGGAGAACCCCAATGACGATAGACCCTGGCATCAAGCTCCTGATCGTCGACGATCTTCCCGAAAACCTGCTCGCGCTGGAGGCATCGATCCGCGACGACGGCTACAGCATCCACCAGGCGTCCTCCGGCGAGGAGGCGCTCGCGCTGCTGCTGGAACACGAGTTCGCGCTGGCGATCCTCGACGTGCAGATGCCCGGCATGAACGGCTTCGAGCTGGCCGAGCTGATCCGCGGCATGGCGCGCACCAGGCACCTGCCGATCGTGTTCGTCAGCGCAGCGGGCAAAGAGCTCGACTACGCGTTCAAGGGCTACGAGAACGGCGCGGTCGATTTCCTCTACAAGCCGCTCGACGTGTACGCCGTCAAGAGCAAGGTGCAGGTGTTCGTCGATCTCTATCGCCAGCGCACCGAGCTGCGGCGCCAACTGGTCGCACTGGAGGAATCGCGCCGCCGCCAGCAGGCGCTGGTCTCCGAACTGCAGACGGTGCAGGTCGACCTGAAGCGTGCGCTGCAGATGCGCGACGAGTTCATGTCGATGGTCGTGCACGAACTGCGCACGCCGCTGAGCGTGCTGGCGATGGAGGTGCGCGTGCGCCAGCACCAGATCGCAGCCGACA
>Ga0302157_10006689_pt1 | contig 11844 bp, 9 predicted proteins | sample I_Bog_N3_3_FD_193502 | JGI IMG/M metagenome (GOLD analysis project Ga0302157, IMG submission 193502) | Peat permafrost microbial communities from Stordalen Mire near Abisko, Sweden - I_Bog_N3_3 | ecosystem: Environmental > Terrestrial > Soil > Wetlands > Peat | place: Sweden: Abisko, Stordalen...
CAGTCTGCCTCTGGTGCGCAGCGTGGAACGACGGACGAAAAAAATGAACCTGATTCAGCAGCTTGAAGCTGAAGCCATTGCCGAATTCAAGGCAAAGAAGGAAATCCCGGCTTTCCGTGCGGGTGACACCGTGCGCGTTGGCGTGCGCGTCGTCGAAGGCGAACGCACCCGTGTCCAGGCCTATGAAGGCGTGGTGATCGCGCGGTCGAACCGTGGCCTCGGCTCGAACTTCACCGTTCGCAAGATTTCGTTCGGTGAAGGTGTGGAACGCGTGTTCCCGCTCTATTCGCCCAACATCGATTCGATCACCGTCGTGCGTCGCGGCGTCGTGCGTCGTGCAAAGCTGTATTATCTGCGCGGTCGTCGCGGCAAGTCGGCGCGTATCGCCGAACGTCGCGATGTGCGTCCGGGCAACGAAGGCTGACACCTTTGCCTTGACCCCGTTGCGCCTATCCGCAACACAGTCCATTCGCCAAAAGGCGTCCCGGTCAACCACCGGGGCGCCTTTTTGCTGTCAGACCCATATGAGTGCCAGTCCCATGCGTCCCAATCCGATCCCACCGTGTGCGTCTCCCCTCCCCTTCAGGGGAGGGGCGGGGGGGGGGGGCTATCCTCTTGGTTCGGCGTGTGGGGCCAGGCCCCACCCCAACCCCTCCCCTGAAGGGGAGGAGCTCAGGAAATGGCGCTCGATTGGCCTGCTGTTCATCGCTGCCATGATCGGCAGCATCGTATCCACCCCGCTTGCCGCCCGGGAGACCGCCGTGACCCAGCCTGCCACCTCCGCCACGCTGACGATCGAACGGGTCTATGCCAGCCCAGGGGTGGCCGGGCCCAATCCGCGCGGGGTGCGCCTGTCGCCCGACGGGCGGTTCCTGACGATGCTTCGCAGCCGCGCCGATGATCGCGATCGCTATGATCTGTGGGGGTTTGATCGCAAGACCGGGCAATGGCGCATGCTGGTCGATTCGGCCCGGCTCGCCTCTGGCCGCGAGCTGTCGCAGACCGAAAAGATGAACCGTGAACGGCAACGCATCGGCGCGCTGAAAGGCATCGTCAGCTATGACTGGGCGTCGGATTCGCAAAGCGTGCTGGCGCCGGTCGACGGGCAACTGTTCCTGGCCCATGTCGCCGGGCCCGATGCCGGCAAAGTGGCGCCGATCGCCGCCGCGCAGGGCGCCGAAGTGCTCAACCCCACGCTCGGCCCCAGGGGCACCCAGATCGCCTTTGTGCGCGACCGGCGGCTGTGGGTTGCGCCGCTGACCGGTGCGGCCAGGGCGGTGACCCCCGCCGAAGCCAATGCCGACGTGCACTGGGGCGAGGCGGAGTTCATCGCGCAGGAAGAACTGCACCGCTTTGCCGGATACTGGTGGTCGCCCGATCAAGGCCGGCTGGCAGTCGAACGGTTCGATGAAAGCGGGGTCGGGCTGGTCACCCGCGCGGCGATCGGCGCCGGGGCGACTTCGGTTACGCAACAGCGCTATCCGGGCGCGGGCACTGCCAATGCGGTGGTGTCGCTGGCGATCGTGGGGATCGATGGCGAAACCCGCGTCGATGTCGATCTGGGCCCCGACAAGGACATCTATCTGGCGCGCGTCGATTGGGCGCCCGATGGCAAAACGCTCTATGTGCAGCGGCTCAACCGCGTGCAGGACCGACTCGACATGCTGGCGGTCGATCCCGACACCGGGGCATCGCGCGTGGTGTTCAGCGAAGTCGCGCGCGACAAGAGCTGGATCAACTTGTCGGATGCCTATCGCTTTCTGGCCGATGGCAGCCTGATCTGGTGGTCCGAACGCGATGGCCACGGGCACCTTTACCATTACAAGCAAGGCGCCTGGACGCAGCTTACGCGCGGCAACTGGGAAGTGTCGAGCCTGGTCGCGGTCGACCAGAAGGCCGGGCGGGTGATCCTGACCGGCAATCGCGACGATGTGCTGGCCGGGCAGGTCTATGCGCTCGACCTGGCGCATCCCGACACGCTGACCCCGCTGGGCGATCCCGCGTTTGACAACCATGCCACCGCCGACGGCAAAGGCCAGACGCTGATCGTGACGCGCAGCGCCGATGCGCAGCCGCCGCAATCCTATCTGGCCGACAGCGCGGGCAAGCGGCTGGCCTGGATCGAGGAAAACCGCGTGGCAGGCGATCATCCCTATGCGCCCTATCTGGCCGCGCATCGCCCGGCGCAGTTCGGCACGATCAAGGCCGCCGACGGGTCGGACCTGCACTGGCTGATGATCACGCCGAAGCTGGAGCCGGGCAAGCGCTATCCGGTATTCACCTATCACTATGGCGGCCCCAGTGCCCAAGTCGTGCGGCGCGGCTGGCAGGGCGCACTGGCGCAGGCCGTCGTGGCCAAGGGCTATATCTGGTTTGCCATCGACAACCGCGGTTCGGCCAATCGCGGGGTCGATTTCGAAAGCCAGATCTGGCACGCGATGGGTTCGGTCGAGGTGGAAGACCAGCTTGCCGGAACGCGCTGGCTGAAGACGCAAGGCTATGTCGATCCGGCGCGCATTGCCACGTTCGGCTGGTCCTATGGCGGCTATATGACCCTCAAGATGCTCGAAGAGCACCCGCACGAATGGACAGCGGGCATCGCAGTGGCGCCGGTGACCAGGTGGGAACTGTACGATACCGCCTATACCGAACGCTATCTGGGCGATCCCAAGGCGCCCGGCGGCGTCTATGACCGCGCCGGCGCGCTGGTCGATGCAACGAAAATTGCCGACCCGCTGCTGGTGATTCACGGCATGGCCGACGACAATGTCGTGCTCGACAACACCACCGCGCTGGTCGCGAAGTTGCAGGCGAATGCCGTGCCGTTCGAGATGATGCTTTACCCCGGCCAGACGCATGGTATCGGCGGGCCGAAGATCAGCGTGCACCTCTATGATGCGGTGTTCGATTTCCTGGCCCGCCACGGTGTCGGCGCAGGCGGAAAATAGGAGCAGACCAATGGGTTATCGGGTAGCAGTGGTGGGCGCCACCGGCAATGTCGGCCGCGAAATGCTCAATATCCTGGCCGAGCGCGCCTTTCCGATCGATGAGATTGCCGCGCTCGCCTCGTCGCGATCGCAGGGCAGCGAGATCGAATTCGGCGAAACCGGGCAAATGCTCAAAGTGCAGAACGTCGATCATTTCGATTTCACCGGCTGGGACATGGCGCTGTTTGCGGCGGGGTCTGGCCCGACCAAAGTCCATGCGCCGCGCGCTGCGGCGGCGGGCTGTGTGGTGATCGACAATTCGTCGCTGTACCGCATGGACCCCGACGTGCCGCTGGTCGTGCCCGAAGTGAACCCCGAGGCGATCGACGGCTATAAAAAGCGCAACATCATCGCCAACCCCAACTGTTCGACCGCGCAACTGGTGGTCGCGTTGAAGCCTCTGCATGACCGCGCAAAGATCAAGCGCGTGGTGGTCGCGACCTACCAGTCGGTGTCGGGCGCGGGCAAGGAAGGCATGGACGAACTGTTCGAACAGAGCCGGGGCATTTTTGTCGGCGACCAGGTCGAACCCAAAAAGTTCACCAAGCAGATCGCGTTCAACGTGATCCCGCATATCGATGTCTTCCTCGACGACGGATCGACCAAGGAAGAATGGAAGATGGTGGTCGAGACCAAGAAGATCCTCGATCCCAAGATCAAGGTTGTGGCGACCTGCGTGCGGGTGCCGGTGTTTGTCGGCCATTCCGAAGCGGTCAACATCGAATTTGAAGAGGAAATCAGCGCCGAGGAAGCGCAGGATATCCTGCGCGAAAGCCCCGGCGTGATGCTGATCGACAAGCGCGAGGACGGCGGATACGTCACCCCCGTCGAATGCGTGGGCGATTACGCTACGTTCGTCAGCCGCGTGCGCGAGGATTCGACCGTGGACAACGGCCTGAGCCTGTGGTGCGTGTCGGACAACTTGCGCAAGGGCGCCGCGCTCAACGCGGTGCAGATCGCCGAACTGCTGGGGCGGCGTCACCTCAAGAAAGGGTGAAGACCGCCCCCGGTTCGTCATGGCGAAACCGGCCTGGCGCGATGCCGTGTTCGGCCAGGGCATGGGCCAGGTCGCGCAAGGGTTCGTCGCGGCCTTCGTCACTCAGCGGGAACACGCCCCAGTGGATGCCGACCGCCAGCGGGGCGTCGAGGTGTTGCAGGATGCGCACCGCCTCGGCTGGGTCGGTGTGCTGGTCGGCCATGAACCAGCGCGGGGCATAGGCGCCGATTGGCAGCAGTGCCATGTCGGGTGATCCCAGTCGGGCGCGGATCGTGTCGAATAGGCTGCCGTCGCCATAGCCGGTGTCGCCCGCGAAATAGACCGACCGGTCGCCCGCGCGCACGTGGAAGCCGCACCACAGCGCCATGCGGCGATCGTATAGCCCGCGCGCGGACCAGTGTTGTGCGGGCACGAACGTCACGGTGACGCCGGGCAACTGCTGTTCGTCCCACCAGTCGCCGGTGACGATCCTGGCCTTGGGCGCGATGCGGCGCACCAGCGTGTCGTTGCCGAGCGGGGTGACGATCAGCGGATCGTGGCGCGCAACCAGCCGCCGCATCGTCGCGACATCGAGATGGTCGTAATGGTTGTGGCTGAGCAGCACCGCATCGATCGGCGGCAAATCCTCAAACCGCACGCCGGGCGCACAGACGCGCTTGGGCCCGGCAAACTGCACCGGGCTGCACCGCTGCGACCACACCGGATCGGTCAGCAGATTGAGTCCCCCGGTCTGGATCAGCACCGTGGCATGCCCGACCAGCGTGATGCGGGTGCCATCGACCCGCGCGTCGGGCCGGGCGGGGTGCACCGGCACGTGGGCCGGCCAGGGCGCACGTTTCGAGGTTTTGCGCCAGCGGCGCAAACGTCTTGTCGTGCGTGACAGGGGCGATGTTGAAAAAGCGGCCATTGAAATGGTCGCTGGTCGGCCCGTCGTAATAGCGGTTTTTGGGCATGGGGTGTCCGATAGAGGATGCACCCCTCATATCGGGACGAGGCGGGGACGATTACAAGCCCAGCGCGGCGCGTTCGCGTAGAAGGATATCGACGCCGCGCCCGATCAGCCGCGCAATCGCTTCGGGGCTTTGCCAGCCGGTGTGCGGGGTCAGCACGGCGCGCGGGGCGCGGCGCAAGGGGTGATCGGCGGGCAATGGCTCGGTTGCATAGACATCGAGCCCCGCGCCCCCCAGATGACCGTCGTGGAGCATGGCCAGCACTTCGGCCTCGTCGGTCAATTCGGCGCGCGCAGTGTTGATCAGCACCGCGCCGCGCTTCATCTTGCGCAGCCGCGCGGCATCGAGGAACCCGGCGGTTTCGCTGGTATAGGCCAGATGGGGCGAGACCACGTCGGCGCGCGCCAGCAGCGTGTCGAGATCGACTTGCTCCACGCCCGTAATATCGACCGGGCGGCGCGCCCAGACCAGCACGGTCATGCCCAGCGCCTGCGCCAGCCGGGCCACTTCGCCGCCGATCGCCCCCACCCCGACCAAACCGATGGTTTTGCCGAACAGTTCGCCCAGCGGCGCCCCGGCCCAGCCGCCGCTGCGCACGCTGGCATCCTGTGCGGCGATATCGCGCCACACCGCGAACAGCAGCGCGATGGTGTGTTCGGCCACCGCGCGGTCGCCATAGCCCTTGATGGTGTGCACCGGAATGCCGCGTTCCGCCGCGGCGGGCAGATCGACGAAATTGGCAGCGCCGGTGCCAAGGAACAGGATCTGTTTGAGCGCGGGGTTGGCGTCCATCGCCGCCGCGCTCAACCGGCTTTCATTGACGACGACCATCGCATAGCCGGCCGTGCGTGCGATCATCGTCGCCTCGTCGGGGGCCCCGAGAAAGTGCGTGATCAGGCTGTCGTCGGCGCCTGCGCGGGCGAACGCTTCGACCAGCAGGTCGGTCGAATCCGCCACCACGGCAAAACTGTTGGTCATCGCGCGAAACTCAATCGGCAAAATCGGGATCGGTGCGTGTCAGATCGCGTACCAGCGCGATCCATTCGGGCAGGCCGGTGTCCTGGCCGCCAAAATTCTCGCACTGGCTGGCGGTCAGTTCGCGCACCGGTTCGGCCACCGGATAGAGCCGCGCGCCGCCGCTCATCGCCGCAATCTGGATCTGGCAGGCGCGTTCCAGATTGATCATCGCCGAAAACGTCTCTGCAATCGTGGCATAGGCGGTCAACAGGCCGTGGTTGCGCAGGACCAGCGCGCCGTGGTTGCCAAGATCGCGCACCAGCCGGGGCTTTTCTTCATCGAGCAGCGCGATGCCTTCGTAATCGTGATAGCCGATGCGATTGTAGAATTGCAGCGCGTGCTGGCTGATCGGCAGCAGGCCATCGGCCTGGCACGCCACTGCGATCCCCGCGACGGTGTGTGTGTGCATCACGCAGCCGACATCGTGCCGCGCGGCATGGATGGCGGTGTGGATCACGGTTCCGGCGGGATTGACCTCGCGCGCAGAGGGCGTCGCATGGATCGGAAAGCGCACCAGCCGGCTCGCGGTCACTTCGTGGAACTGATCGCCGAACCGGTTGATAAGGATATCTTCAGTGCCGGGAATGCGCGCCGAAATATGCGTGTAGATCGTATCGGTCATGCCGAATTTCGCCGCCAGTCGATAACACGCCGCCAGATCGTGGCGGGTCTGATGTTCGGCCTGATCGGTACTGGTTGCGTCGAAGCGGGTGGCGGTCGCCATCAGCACGGTTCCCCTAGTTCGCGGCTCAGCACGCGCCAGCGCGAATTGATTTCGTCGCGATCGACATAGGCCCCCTGCAAATGCCGTTCCCCGGTCTGGGGATCGAATTCGCGGCGGGCATGCAGCACGCGGCGGTTGTCGAATGCCCACATATCACCGGGCGCCAGCCGACGCTCGATGAAATACTTCGGATCACGGCACATCGCCTGAAAAAGGCGGAGCGCGGCATAGATCGCATCCATCTGCCCGGCCGGGGCTTCGATCGGCCCGCGCAGGAAATTGGCAAAGCGCACTTCTTCAAGATCGCCGTCGCTGTTCAGCGCGATCAGCGGCGCGGTCCAGCGGTAGTCGGTGCGATCATCGCGGTTCCAGAATGCCATCTGCGTGGTGGTGATCGTGGCGAATTCCGCCGGATGGTGCGCGCGCATGGCCTCGCCGATGGCAAAGCCGTCGACAAACACCGATTCGCCACCCACCGCATCGTTGATCAGGCAATGCAGGAATTGCAGCCCCGGCTGCAATTCACGCGTCGGCAAATCGGTGTGCGCGGGCAAGTTGACGCTGGTATAGGCGGCGCTGTCGGCGCGCGGCTTGGATTTGACATCGAACACGCGGCCGAAATTGGTTTCGCGCAGATGCGAAATGCGCGCGATCGGCGCCAGCAGCGCCTCATGTTCCACCGGCACGTTCTTCACCAGCGTCATGCCGGCCGAACGCAGCGCGCTCAGCCACGCCCACAGCGTGCTGTCGTCGGCCATGATGTCGGCATAGTCGAAGCTTTTGAGCGCATCGGCATATTCGCTGCCCCAGATGAACGGACGGGGCCGCGCGGCACGGCGTTCGGCGCGGCTGGCGTCGTCGGGCGCGTGGCTGCGCAGCCAGCCTGGCGCATAGCGGCTGACATGGCCATCGGACCAGCGCACCACCAGATCGCCCGCCGCATCGATCGCTGCCTCCGCAAAAGTCAGATCGGCGGGGGCGTCGGTGATCTCGAACAGTTGTTCGCGGGTCAGCGGCAGATAGCATTGCGAACAGGTGCAATTGTCGCGCAGGAAATAGCGGTGCAGCGGCGTTTCGCGCCCGTCGCTCCAGATGACCACCGCCGTATCGGCGGTCAGCGTCACACGGACCAGCGTGTGGTCGGTGGCGAACACGCGCCAGTCCTGAACAATGTCCAATTCAGTCGTCATCTCAGGCCTCTTCTGTCCTGGTGTGCGCACCCCAGGGTTCGCGGGCAAAAATGCGTTCCATCGCGGGCAGGAACGTCTCGATCGGCAGGGTGTCGTAATCGCGATCGAACGCTTTCTGGTCCCACAAGTCGGTGAACCGCGCGGTGCGCGCAAAGGCGGGGTGATCGCGGTATTGGTCGCGCGCGTGCTTGTCGCCGCCGAAATATTCGGCGTAGAAAAAGCCCTGGAACTCCTCGTGGTGTTCGATCATCCAGGCGTTGAGCGGGGAAATATAGGGCGCCAGCATCGCCGCCGCCATCGGCCCGTGGTTGACCGGCGCCAGCGTGTCGCCAATGTCGTGCAGCAGCGCGCAGACGACCATTTCATCGTCGGCCCCGTCGCGCAGCGCGCGCGTCGCGGTCTGCAGCGAATGGACATAGCGATCGATCGGATAGCCCAGATCATGCCCGGCCAGCAGTTGCAGGTGCGCGATCATATGCCCCGCGATGCCCTTTTGAAACGCGACGAACTTTTCGTCGATCGGTTTCCAGTCTGCGGCGGTCGCTTCGTCGAAATGGCGGAACATCGTCACCGGGCTCCTTCAGGCGGGTTGCAACAGACGGCGCTTGCTGCCGACCATGTCGCGATCGAGATAGCATTGGCGCATGTGGCGCGATCCGGTGGCCAGTGTATAGCCGGTGCGGCCGTGCAACAGGCGGTAATTGTCCATCACCAGCAATTCCCCCGGTTGCAGCCGGAACTGCAGCGTCAGTGGCGAAACAGGCGCGATCAGTTTCCAGAACGCCGCGCGCGCGGCGTAATAGGCATCGAGCTGATCGACGGGCAGCCGCCCGACCATCTCCGTGCGGTTGTTGTAGCGTATCTGTACCACATCGCCCGCCGCATTGCGCTCGATCAACGGCGCCTGATGTTCGAGGAACGCGCTATCGTCGTGATAGCGAAAAGTGACGTCGGTACGGGTCAGCGTGTCGAATGCGGCCGGATCGATGCTGCGCAACATGGCGGCGGCGTGAAATCCGTCGACCAGCGTTGAATCCCCGCCATCGGCATCGTTTTGCAGGCAATGCAGCAGGATATAGCCCGGCACCGGGTCACGATAGGGATTGTCGCTGTGCGGTTCGAGATGGCGCGGGGTCATCGTCAGGTCATAGGCATTGGGGATCGCCTTGACATCGGCCATCCCGCCCCAGTTGGTCATGCGGATCGGTCCGATCAGGTCGGCAAACGCCAGCCCGCCATCGGGTTCGATCGGCACGCCGCGCACGATTGCAAAGCCATAGGCATCGAGCCCCGCCAGCAAGGCGCCCAGCGCCGCCGGTCGCGCACGCAGATCGGCCAGATCGGCGCAGGGAAACCGCGCGGCGTCGAGCGTGCCGTCCCAATGCACGTGTTGCGCCTGACGCGGCTGGGCGGCGATCGCACCAGCCAGCCAACCGGCGGGCAGGCGCGTGGCAAAACCGTCGGAAAAGGCGATCGTGCCATCGTGGGCGGCGGCGGTGACGCGCAGATCGGTGGGCGTTTCGGCAGCCTCTTCCAGACGTTGTCCGGTTTGCGGATCGAGCACGGCGGCATCGGGCAGGCGTTCGCGCAGCCAGATCGGGTGCAGCAGCACGGGCGCATCCCCGGCGCCGGCCACCTGCAACAGCCCTTGTGCGGTGATGGTCAGATCCATGTGCGCAAAACCCTCTCCGATTCGAGCCACCAGTCTAACCGTGAACGCCACCGGCATTCACGCCTTTGCGACATCGCTGACTCATTTTGCGACAGGGGCCCTGTTCGCCTGCCATAAGTGAAAACGGGTTTTGCACTTGTGCGAATCTGTGTTTGTCTGTGCGGATCATGAACGCAGCATTTGGTCCGCTGGATCAGGAAACTTATTGCTTCTACCTTGTGCCGGGGTTTTCCGCGATGGGCTTTGTCGCGGCCATGGAACCCTTGCGCGTGGCGAACCGGTTGGCCCAGCGTCCGGTGTTTGCCTGGCGGCTGTTTTCGTCAGACGGGGCACCTGTCGAAGCTTCGTGCGGGTTGAAAGTCGCGGTCGACGGCCCGCTCGATGAAAGCGCCGCCTCGCTGATCGTGTGCGCGGGGTTTGAACCGCGGCGGGGCATAACCCGCCCGCTGATCGCAGCGCTGCGCCGCATGGCGCGCAAGGGCACCACGCTGGGCGCGCTCGACACCGGGGTCTATCTGCTGGCCGAGGCCGGGTTGATCGGCGATCATGCCGTCACGCTGCATTGGGAGGCGGTGCCAGCGTTTCGCGAAGACTGGCCCGATATTGTCGTGACCGAGGAATTGTTCGTGCTGGGCGAGCGGCTGTTCACGTGCGCCGGGGGCACCGCGGCGATCGACATGATGCTGGAACGCATCGCCCAGCGCCAAAGCCCTGCGCTGGCGCGCGCGGTGTCGGACCAGTTCATCCACAACCGCATCCGTCCGCACGAGGAACGCCAGCGGCTGGATCTGGGCGCGCGCATCGGCACGCGCGATCCGCGCCTGGTCACGGTGATCGCGCGGATGGAACGTTCGATCGAAAACCCCGCCCGGCTGGAAGACCTGGCCGATGCGGCAGGCGTCACCCGGCGTCAGCTCGAACGCCTGTTCATGGCCCATTTCGGGATCGGCCCGGCCTCGTATTACCGCAATATCCGGCTCGATCGTGCGCGCAGCTTTCTGGCCGAAACCAGCCTGCCGCTGATCGAGGTGGCGGTGGCCACCGGGTTTTCGTCGAAAAGCGCAATGGCGCGCGCCTATGTGCAGAAATTCGGCCGTCCACCGGGGGCGGAACGGGGGCGCTGGAAGGCCCCGCCGGTCCATTGCCTGCAAACCGCCTGAAACAACCAAAGACGAGGATCCGCTTGGCCATTGCATCCCCCGCCGCGCAAGGCACCATCCCCACCGACGCACGCATTCCGCTGGTGTTGTGCCTGGGCATCGCCGCGGTCAGCGGGGCCGCGCATATCGGCATCAATTATACCCAGTATCTGGTTGGCGGGCTGATCGACCGGTACGGGTTCGGCCAGTTCCTGATGGGGTGCTTTGCCTCGATCGAATCGTTCGCGTTTGCAGGCGCGATGTTCCTCTATGCGCCGCGCGCGCACAAGTTCAGGCCGCGCCGCATGGCGATCACCGCCAGCGTGTTGATCGCGGTGTCGCAGATCGCCTGTGCGTGGACCGCGTTCTGGCCGCTGCTGCTGCTCAGCCGGGTGGTCACCGGGTTCGGGTTCGGCACGCTGAACACCGCGGTCAATGTCGCCGCCGGACGCACCAGCCAGCCCTCGCGTGCGATCTCGGTGGGCATATCGCTGCAGGTCGTGCTGTTTGCGGTGATGAACTGGACCATCCCCACGATTGGCAAGGATGGCGGGGTTGGCGCCATGTTCATCGCGCTGGGGCTGATCTCGGGCACGCTGGCGCTGGGCATGCTGCCGCTGCCCGATACGGTCGAGGCTGGCACGACCGGTGAAGTGCAGCACGATGTGCCGCCGATCGCGCCCGGCGGCTGGCCGGTGCTGGCAGCGATGGCGCTGTTTGCCTTTGGCACGATGGCGATCTGGCCGTTCATGGAACGCGCCGCGCATGCCATTCATCTGCCGGCGACGACTTATGGCCTCTATCAGGGGCTGGCGATGGCGCTCAGTTGTCTGAGCACTTTTGCGCTGACGATCGCGCTGGCCAGGGGCCCCCGGCCGTGGTTGCTGGAAATCGCGCTGATGACCTGTGGCACGATGTGCGCGGTGCTGACCACGGTGAACAGCCAGGCGGTGTTCGCGGTAGCGCTGCAATTGTACAATATCTCGTGGTATATCACGTATCCGCTGCTGCTCGGCCTGGCCTATGCGCACGATCCGCACGGGCGGCTGGCCGTGCGCACCACCGGCACCTGGCTGGTCGCGCAATCGCTGGGGTCGCTGGCGGCGGGCTATGTCGCGCAGGAAACCGCCGGCTACGGGGTGATCGGGTGTCTGGGCATGGGCACCTG
>Ga0302157_10006693_pt1 | contig 11842 bp, 7 predicted proteins | sample I_Bog_N3_3_FD_193502 | JGI IMG/M metagenome (GOLD analysis project Ga0302157, IMG submission 193502) | Peat permafrost microbial communities from Stordalen Mire near Abisko, Sweden - I_Bog_N3_3 | ecosystem: Environmental > Terrestrial > Soil > Wetlands > Peat | place: Sweden: Abisko, Stordalen...
CTCCTCCAGCAGGATCCGCCCCTCCAGCCGGGCCAGGACGGCCCCGATGCAGAAGTGGGGCCCGAAGCCGAAGGCCACGTGGGGGTTCGGGTCGCGGGATCCGTCGAAGCGGTCGGCGGTGGGACCGAACACCGCCTCGTCCCGGTTGGCCGACGCGTACAGCATGAGGACCGGCGCATCGGCGTCGAGGTGGCGTCCTCCCAGCTCGACGGGCCGGGTGGTGGTGCGCATGAAGGCCACCACCGGGGTGGTCCACCGCAGCATCTCCTCCACCACCAGCCCGATGGCGCGTGGGGTCGAGGCGACGACCCGGGTGCGGAGGGCCTCCCACTCCCCCGGCGCGCCGGCCAGGCCGATCAGGCCGCCGGACATCATGTTGCGCGTGGTCTCGTTGCCGGCCACCAGCAGCTGGACCAGGAACATCCCCAGCTCGGCGTCGGTGAGCCGGTCGCCGTCCACCTCGGCGGCGCCCAGCTCGGAGATGATGTCGTCCCGGGGGTTGGCCCGGCGGTCGGCCGCCGCCGCCAGCAGATAGGTGACCATCTCCCCGCTGAGGGTCATCCGCTCCTCCTCCGACCAGTCGGTGGCGCCGGGGATGACCGCCTCGGACCAGCGGAAGAACCGCGGCCACTCCTCCTCGGGCACGCCCAGCAGGTCGCTGATGACCTGGAGGGGTAGCGGGACGGCCACGTCGGCCACGATGTCCACCGGCCGGCCGGGCTCGATGGCGTCGACCAGGGCCCGGGTGCGGGCCCGGATCCCGTCCTCGAGGGCCCGCATGAACGTGGGGCGGAACCCCGGCTGGACCAGGGTGCGGTACCGGGTGTGGTCGGGTGGGTCGGTGTGCATCATGGTGGGCGGCGTGGCGTACTCCGAGCCGATCTCCATGGTCAAGATGCCCTTGCCGGAACAGAAGGTCTCGGGATCACGGGAGACGGTGATGACATCGGCGTGGCCGCTCACCACCCAGAACCCCCCGGTGGCGTTCCAGGCCACCGGGGCCTCGGCCCGCAGCCGGGCGTACAGGGGGAACGGGTCACCGGCGTAGAACTCCGGGTCGAGCAGCGGGGCGGTGAGTTCGTCATCGGCGGCGGTGGCACCGGCGTCAGCGTGCGTGGTGGTCATGGACCCTCCCTCCCTGGGGGCAGCCTCCCCGGCCCCCGCGGGTTCGGCACGGGGCTGGCTCCTCGCGCTCAGTCTGTCCGAGGCGGGAGCCGGCTGCCACTCACTGGCACGGTAGAGGACGGGCAACGGCACAGGGGTTCGATCGGCATCCGGGCCGCCCAACGTGAGGGGCAATCGGCCGCTCCGGCCGGGGGCGCTCCGGCCGGGGCCGCTCCGGCCGGGGCCGCTCAGGCCGGGGCCGCCCCGAGGGCCTGGCACAGGTCGTCGATCAGGTCGGTGGCGTGCTCCAGCCCCACCGACAGCCGCAGGAGGGCCGGATCGACGGCCAGGGGGGAGTCGACCACCGAGGCGTGGGTCATCCGGTGCGGGTGGTCGATGAGCGACTCGACGGCGCCGAGGGACTCGGCCAGGGTGAAGATCCGGGTCGAGTTGGCCACGGCGACGGCCGCCGCCTCCCCGCCCCGCACGGTGAAGGACACCATGCCGCCGAAGTCCCGCATCTGGGTGGCGGCCGTGGCGTGGCCCGGATGGTCGGGCAGGCCGGGGAAGTAGACGCGCTCGACGGCGGGGTGGTCCACCAGGACGTCGGCCACGGCGGCGGCGTTGTGGCAGTGCCGGTCCATGCGCACGGGCAGGGTCTTGATCCCCCGCAGGACGAGGAAGCAGTCGAAGGGACCGGGGACCGCACCGGTGGCGTTCTGGAGGAAGGTGATCCGTTCGGCCACCGCCGGGTGGGAGGTGGCCACGAAGCCGCCCACGACGTCGCTGTGCCCGCCCAGGTACTTGGTGGTGGAGTGGACCACGATGTCGGCGCCGCGGTCCACGGGACGCTGGAGGTAGGGGGTGGCAAAGGTGTTGTCCACGACGACCAGGGCGCCGCGGTGGTGGGCGACGGCGGCCAGCGAGGCGATGTCGGTGACGTGGAGCTGGGGGTTGGACGGGGTCTCCATCCACACCATGCGGGTGGACGGCCGCCAGGCCGCCGCCACCCGCTCGGGATCGTGCAGGGCCACCGGGGTGAACTCCAGCCCGGTCAGGGAGTGCACCCGGTCGAGCAGCCGGTAGGTGCCGCCGTACAGCTCGTCGCCCACGATGACGTGGTCCCCGGGCTCGAGGCAGCGGAACACCGCGTCCTCGGCGGCCAGCCCGCTGGCGAAGGCGGCGCCGTGGGTGGTCCCCTCGAGGTCGGCCAGGCAGGTCTCGAGGGCGGTCCGGGTGGGATTGGCCGAGCGGCTGTACTCGTAGGCCTGGGTGGCCCCCACCTCGGACTGGGCGAAGGTGGACGTCTGGAAGATCGGCGTCACCACCGCCCCCGTGGAGGGGTCGGGCGGCTGGCCGGCGTGGATGGCACGGGTCTCGAAGGCCAGCCCGGTCGGCGGCTGATCCGCCACGCCGCCCGGGCCCGCCCGCTCCCGCCCGCCCCCGTCCGACGGGACCCCGGCCCCGGTCACCTAGTGGCTCCCGAGGAAGGCCAGCAGGTCCGAGCGGGTGAGGATCCCGACGGGGTGTCCACCGTCCAGGACCAGCACGGCGTTGCTGGACTCCAGCCGGACGGCCAGGCCGTCGACCGGCTCGCTGTGGCCCACGGTGTCCATCGACGGCCCCATCACCGAGCTGACCGGTCGGTCGAACGCCCCGGGGTTGTGCAGGGTGTGCTCGAGGAGCTGCCGGTCGGACACCGATCCCACCACCTCGGCCAGGGCCAGGGGCGGCTCGGCCTTGACCACCGGGACCTGGGACACCCCGTACTCGTGGAGCAGGGCGATGGCGTCGCGCACGGTCTCGTCGGGGTGGATGTGGACCAGCGGGGGCAGCCGGTCCCCCTTGGCGGCCAGGACGGCCTCGGCCGTCTCACCCTGGGCCCGCCCGAATCCGTGGTCGGCCATCCACCGGTCGTCGTAGAGCTTGGAGAGGTAGCCGCGGCCCGAGTCGGGGACCAGCACCACCACGACGTCGTCGGGGCCGAGGTCCCGGCCGATGTGGAGCGCGGCCCACACCGCCGTCCCGCAGGAGCCGCCCACGATGATCCCCTCCTCCCGGGTCATCCGCCGGGCGGTGAGGAACGAGTCGCTGTCGGACACCGCCACCACCCGGTCCACGGTCGAGGGGTCGTAGGTGGTGGGCCAGAAGTCCTCGCCGATCCCCTCGACCAGGTACGGCCGGCCCCCGCCACCCGAGTAGATGGAGCCCTCCGGGTCGGCGGCGATGACCTGGACGGCCGGGTTCTGTGCCTTCAGGTAGCGGCCGACGCCGCTGATGGTGCCCCCGGTTCCCACCCCGGCCACGAAGTGGGTGATCCGGCCGGCCGTCTGAGCCCAGATCTCGGGCCCGGTGGTCAGCTCGTGGGCCGAGGGGTTGGCCTGGTTGCGGTACTGGTTGGGCTGGAAGGACCCCGGCGTCTCGGCGGTGATCCGGTTGGCCACCGAGTAGTACGACTCGGGATGGTCGGGGTCGACGGCGGTCGGGCAGACCACCACCCGGGCCCCGAAGGCCCGGAGCAGCTGGCGCTTCTCCTCGGCGATCTTGTCCGGCATGGTGAAGATGCAGCTGTAGCCCCGCTGGGCGGCGATCATGGCCAGGCCGACCCCGGTGTTGCCCGAGGTGGGCTCGACGATGGTGCTCCCCCGACCGAGCAGTCCCTCGGCCTCGGCGGCCCGGATCATGGCCAGGGCGGGGCGGTCCTTCACGCTCCCGCCCGGGTTGAGGTACTCCAGCTTGGCCAGGAGATGGCAGCGGAGGTGGCGGCCGGTGCGGTTGAGGCGCACCAGCGGCGTGTTGCCGATGAGGTCGATCAGGTGCTCGGAGACGTCCATGGGCGGGCCCGGGTCCGTGACCGGCCACGTCTCGACACCGGGAGGGGCCTCCACCGGCTCGTCGGTGAAGAGCACCACCGGGAGCCCGGCGTCGTGGATCCGGTGGGCGACGGGGCCGAGGAGGGAGGCGTCACCCACCACGCCCACCAGTCGGGGGATGTGGCCGCGCAGCTCGGCGATCAGGGGTGCGGCGTCGGGGGGGCCCGCCCACCGGACGACCTCGCCGGCCCGGGCCTCGACCGGCGGGGGCGGTGCGTCGTCGCCCACGACAACCAGGATGTCGACACCAGGGCCCGGCACCGGTTCCGACCTACCCGCGCTCGTCGGGCATGGGAGGGTGCGCCATGAACGGAGAGGCTACCGCCCGGTGCCGGCGTCACCGACCGCTGGGCACCGCGGCTCTCGAGACGACCGGCCACCCGTCCGCCGGCCCGGCCGAACGCGGCGACGGCCGCGCCCCGACCCGGCGTCAGCCCGGTGCGGGCGACCCGTCCAGGGCCTTGACCAACAGCGCATGGAGCTCGGACCGCTCGGGGCCGGACAGCGAGGCCAGCACGTCTTCTTCCACACTCTCGATGCCGTGCTCGGCGCGCTCGCAGGCGGCCCGGCCCTCCTCGGTGATCTCCACCAGGTGGCGGCGGCGGTCGGTGGGATCGCGGCGGCGGTAGGCGAACCCGCGCGACTCGAGCTGGTTGAGGAGGAGCACCAGGTTGTTGGCGTCGATGCACAGCACCTCGCCGAGCTCCTGCTGGGGGATGGGGCTGTGGTCCCGCACCAGGGCCAGCATGACGAACTCCTTCAACCGCATCCCGAGGAGGTCCTCGGACGTGCGCCGGTAGACGACCCGGGACAGCTGGGTCAGCAACACCGTGACCCCGGTCGGCGTGTCCCCGGGTGTCGTGACCCCGGGGGTGACCCCGGGAGTCGTGGTCGTGCTCATGGCCGGATCTTAGCCTTTCCTGCGACTATCCCGCCTTTTTGACACTCACTAGATTAGTGACTATCAATAGTAAGTGACCCCGTAGTCCCTCTCACCCGCCCCTGTACCCCTTCTGACTGAGGAGCACGCCATCCCCGCCTCCCTCACCTCGTTCATCTCCGAGCGCCGTCGCTGGATCGCCCTGATCGTCGTGTGCTTCGCCATGTTGATGAACATCCTGGACCAGACCATCGTCAACGTGGCGCTGCCCACCATCCAGCGCGACCTCCACTTCTCGCAGGCCTCGCTGGCCTGGGTGATCGACGCCTACCTGATCACCTTCGCCGGGACCCTCCTGCTGGCCGGGCGCCTCGGCGACCTCATCGGCCGCAAGAAGGTGTTCCTGGTCGGGGTGGCCCTGTTCACCTCGGCCTCGCTGGCCTGTGGCGCCGCCGACAGCCAGATCCTGCTCATCTCGGCCCGGTTCGTCCAGGGGCTGGGCGCGGCCCTGTCGTCCTCGGTCATCCTGGCCATCATCGTGGCCGACTTCCCCATCCCCCGCGAGCGGGCCAAGGCCATGAGCTCGTACATCATCGTCGCCGTCGGCGGCGGGTCGCTGGGCCTGCTGGTCGGCGGCTACGTGACCCAGGCCCTCAGCTGGCACTGGATCTTCTTCATCAACATCCCCATCGGCGTCGCCACCTTCGTGGCCGGGGCGGTGCTGATCGAGGAGAACACCGGCCTGGGCTTCCGGGCCGGGCTGGACATCGGCGGCGCCGTGCTCAGCACGGCCGGCCTGATGCTGGCCGTCTACGCCATCGTCAGCTCGAGCCAGTACGGGTGGGGCTCGAGCCACACCCTGGGCTTCGGTGCCGCCGCCATCGTGGTCCTGGCCGCCTTCGTCCTCCTGGAGCGCCGCCTGGCCTCCCCCATGATGCCCATCCCGGTCATGCGCTCGCCGGGCCTGTTGACCTCGAGCCTGGTGCGGGGGCTGATGGTGGTGGGCATGTACAGCACCTTTTTCATCGGCGTCCTGTACTTCCAGCACGTGCTGGGCTTCGACCCCATCCGGACCGGCCTGGCCTTCTTGCCCCAGACCCTGTCGGTGGCGCTCATGTCCTCGGGCGTCACCACCCGCATCATGGGCCGGCTGCAGCCCAAGCTGACCGCCGTCATCGGGCTGTTCGTGCTGGCCGGGGGCCTGACCCTGTTCATCACCTCGGGTGTCCACACCGGCTACTTCCCCCATCTCTTCGCCGCCGTGCTGCTGGTCGGCCTGGGGGCGTCCATGGCCTTCACCCCGCTGCTGAGCATGGCCCTGGCCAGCGTGCCGGCCCGGGACGCCGGGATCGGATCGGGGATCGTGAACGTCTCCCAGCAGGTGTCGGCGGCCCTGTCGGTGGCGGTCCTCGGCGCCGTGTCGAGCAGCCGCACGGCCACCCTGCTGGCCCGGGGCGAGCCGGTCCTCCACGCCCTGGACAGCGGCTACCGGTTGGCCTTCACCATCGCCATGGGCAGCGTGGTCGTCGGCATCGTGCTCGGCGCGGTCATCCTGAAGAACCCGCGCCCCACCGACCCGGAGTCCGAGGGCGTCGACACGGGATCGGATACGGGAACCGACACAGGGTCGGGCCGGGAGTCCGAGGCGGTGTCGGAGACCCTGATCGCCGAGGTGCTGTAGGGGTCGACCCCACCGGGGCCGCCGCATCGGGCCGGCCTGGTGGCCGGTCGAGCTGGCCGGCCGGACCGACCTACGAGGGGACGGACAGGCCGGGGGTGGTGGCCGTCACGATGGGCTTGACCAGCGCCAGGGACCCGGTCGAGCCGTGGAAGCTGGCGTCCCCGTAGGAGAAGATGCCGCCGTCGCTGGCCACCAGCCAGTAGCCGAGCGAGTCCGGGGTGGGCACCAGGGCCACCACCGGCCGGTTGAGGGGCTGGCCCCCGGTCGAGCCGTAGAAGGTGGCGTCCCCGCCGCTGAACACGCCGCCGTCGCTGGCCACCAGCCAGTAGCCGTGGCCGTCCACGGTCGGGGCGATGCCGACGATGGGCTTGGCCAGTGCGATGTTCCCGGTCGACCCGTAGAAGCTGGCGTCCCCGAAGGAGAACACCCCGCCGTCGCTGGCCACCAACCAGTAGCCCTTGCCGTCGGGGGTGGCGGCCATGCCCACGATGGGCTTGTTCAACGCGTAGCCGCCGGCCGACCCGTAGAACGTGGCGTTGCCGTAGGTGAAGACCCCACCGTCACTGGCCACCAGCCAGTAGCCGCCCCCGTCCGGTGTGGGCTCCATGCCCACGATGGGCGCCACCAGCCTGAGGGACCCGGCCGACCCGAAGAACGGGGCGTCGAAGGAGAACACCCCGCCGTCGGCGGCGCCCAGCCAGTAGCCGAGGCCGATGGTGGTGGGCGCCGCCCCCACGATGGGGGCGTTCAGGTGCAGGCCGCCGGTGGACCCGTGGTAGGTGGCGCTGCCGAAGTCGAACACCCCGCCGTCCGAGGCGTAGAGGCGGTAGCCCGACGGCAGGGGGATGAGGTCGGTGAGCAGCCCGGCCGTCGGGGGGACGGCCGTGGCGTCACCCACCACGTAGACGTTGAGCAGGTCGCCGACCGCCAGTTCGCCGGACTGGCCGTCGAAGGCGTTGGCCAGCCCCTGGCCGGCCAGGCTGACGGCCACCGAGGTGGGACCGGCCGGGACGTTCAGGGTGACGCTGGTCGGTGACGACGGGGTGTTGCCCAGCGACGGGGCCACCAGGGTCCCGTCCACGTAGACGTCCACCCCGGCCGGGAGGGTGTTGGCCAGGTTGCGGATGACCACGCGGGACTGCCCGGCGGGCGGGGCCGTCCGGTCGTCGGCGAAGGAGGTGAGGGCGGCCGAGCCCCCCGGCGCCAGGTAGATGACCGCCGTCACGTGCTGGCCGGGCCCGACCGCCACGGTGCCGGACAGGTTGATGGAGGCGCCGTCGGTGGCGGTCACGGTGTGGGTCCCCGCCTGAATGAGCCCGTAGGCGAACTTGGCACTGGACAGGACGATGGGGCTGCCTCCGTCGACCGAGACGGACAGGGGCGTGGCCGAGGCCTCCTGGAAGAGGGAGAGGTAGCCGGTCGTGGCGGCCGTGGTCGAGTGGATCCCGGGCGAGGCGTCGGCCCGGCCGACCACCAGCGGGACGGCGGTGGTGGCGCGGCCGGACAGGTCGGCGGAGGCAAAGGGGCGCAGGGAGGCCACAGCCGGTCGGGACGCCGGCGCCCGGGACGGGGCCGCTCCGGCCGACGGGCCGGCGACCAGGGCGACGCCCACGCCCAGCACGACCGTGGCCAGCGCGATCGCCAGGGCAGCGACGGCTGCGGGCTTCCGGGTTGTGGTCATGGGGGCCTCCGCTCGTGGACTCTCCGACCAACACTCGTGGCCTCTCCGACCAACACTAGGTCGGCCGTGGTCCCCATGTGTGACCGATCGGCCCCACTCAGTGAGACTCCAGTGGTCGATGGCCGGCCCGGCCGGCGGTGGGCCGCGGCGGAGCGCCGGGGTCAGCGCTCGAAGGCCACGGTGGCGTGGAGGTCCCGGTGGTCACTACCCGGGCCCGGGCCGGTGGCGATCCGGGTGACGGCCACCCGGCCCCCGGTGAGCACGTGATCGATGCGGACGAACTCGGGCAGGGGGAAGCCGGTCTGGAGCCAGGTCATGGCGAAGGGGTGCCCCCGGGCGGCCGCCGCGTCGGTGAGGCCGGTGTCGAGGATGGTGCGGAACCCCCGGGTGCCCCAGGTGGCGTTGAAGTCACCCACCACCAGCAGCCCCGTCGGACCGTGGGCCCGGACCAGACGGGCGATGAGGGCCAACTGGCCCTGCCACTCGGCGAAGGCCTCCGGAAGCGGGGCGGTGGTGTGGACGACCCACAGGTCCTGGCGCCCCCACGGCAGGTGGATGACCGTCTGGACGATGAACGGCGAGGCCCCGTACGTCACCAGGTGGGTGTCGGACAGGGGATAGCGCGACGCCACCAGAAAGGCCTTCTGGTCGGGTCGTCGCACCTCGACCTGGTCGGGCAGCCGGGCCAGCGCCCCCGACCGGTCCAGCTGGGCCACCTCGAACGGCGTGGCCTCCTCCAGCGTCACGAGGTCGGGTCGTGTCGACTCGATCTGGGTTGCGTACCCGACCATGGAGTGGTTCTCGTTCCAGACGTTGGCATCCAGCAGCGACAGGGTGGGGGCCCGTGCCGCCCACGGCGGCACCGGCTCGGCGGCCAGGATCTCGGGCAGGAGGAACACGATCTGGGCGACGACGACGAGGACGGCCGCCACGGCCAGCACGGTGCGCCGCCCGACGACGGCCGCCACGGCCACGATCCAGGCCGGCAGGTAGACCACCGGGGTGGCGGTGTTGACCAGGGCCAGCACGTCGGTGCGGTCCCAGGCCACCAGGCGCAGCACGGCGACCACCGCCAGGGGGACGACCACCACCCAGCCGATGACGGTGGCCCACACCGGCAGTCTCCGCCGCCGGGCCGGCACCACCGTCGGGCGCTGGTCGACCACCGGAACCTCGACGGTCGCGCTGGTCATCGGCGAAGCGTACGGCGCGCCCGCGACGACCGGTAGTCGCGGCCGCCCGATGCGCGCGCTGACCGCACGCGCCGACCGCACACCGTCACGGCGCCGGAAGTAGTGTGGGCGTGGAGCCGGCGGCCGGTCACCGAGGTGGAGGTCCGGGTGACGTGCTCCTGCTGAGGCCATTGCGGGTGGTCGCCGGATGGCAACGGATCCATTTACACCATGCCCCGGACGAGAATATTAGCTATAGGCGGTTAATGAACCACGCTCCGTGTCAATCTTTTGTGCCACGAGTGACTCTTCGGACACGGTCCGTCGTATTCGCCGTCATGGCGCAGTACCAGCATTAACGCATGGTTCGCCGCGGCGAAACATGGGGGAAATGTTCGGTATGTTAGCGTTCTGAACACGGGAAATCGTGCGGAATCGGGCAGAATCGGGCAGCGGTGAACGCTGAGCAATACACCCCTCACGAAGGAGACGGCGGAATGGCGGAGGAGTGTGTCTCGCCTGAGGGCGGAACCCCCTCTTTCGGCGCGCGGCGCCCCGAACTCGTGACCGTGGACGCCCGGCCCGAACGCCGGGGCGCGGCGCAGCCCGAACGGCGGAGCGCCATGGTGCCGGAGCGGCGGAGCGCCACCCGGACGGACCGCCGGGTCGCCACCCTTCCGGCGCGCCGCGACGACATGGTGACCGACCGCCGGAGCGACCGGCCGGCCGAGCGGCTGAACAGTGCCGTGCCCGAGCACGGCATCGACACACTGCCCGAGCGCGGGAACAGCGCCGTGCCGGAGCACGTCGCCGGCACCGTGCCGGGTCCCGAACCGGTGTTCCGGCGCGGCTGGCCCCGCTCCAAGGTCAGCGCCGCCCAGCTGCTCCTGCTGACCGACCTGGTCTGCCTCACCCTCCCCATCGTGTGGGAGATCTCCCACTACCGGGCGTTCCTGACCGCGGCCGTCCTGTCGTGCATCCTGTTCTGGTCGGCCGACCTGTACCGTCCCCGGCTGCAGGCCTTCGTCCTCGACGAGACCCCCGCCCTCCTCGGGTGCATGCTGGCGGCCACCGCCATCGTGGCCACCATGAGTGCCATCCGCCACCCGACGGTGGGGGTGTCCACCTACCTGGTCGGGGCGGCCTCGGCCATGCTCCTCGTCATGTTCGGCCGGACCACCGCCAACCTGGTGATCCGGCAGGCCCGACGCCGACGGATCGTCCAGCACCGGTCGATCATCGTGGGGTCGGGCCCCGTGGCCGATCGCATGGCCGAGATCCTCAACACCTCCCCCGACTACGGGCTGTCGGTGGCCGGCTACCTGGCCGACCGGCCGACCGCCGACGACCCGATGGCGCACGTCCCCTTCCTCGGGCCGGTGCGGACGCTCCGCGACAACATCGACCTGGCCGGGGCCGAGGTCATCCTGATCAGCAACGAGGGATTCGCCGAGGAGGAGCTGGCCACCATCGTCCGCCAGGCCCTGTGGGACGACTGCAGCATCTTCCTCGTCCCCCGGCTCTACCAGCTCAGCCACCGGGTCATGCAGTCCGACATGATCGGCTCGATCCCGGTGGACCGACTGGGCCACAGCGGCCGCCTCGGCGTCCCCTGGAAGTGCAAGCGGATCTTCGACATCGTGGTCAGTGCCATCGCCCTGATCCTCCTGTCCCCGCTGCTGGCGGCCACCGCCCTGGCCGTCCGCATCGACGGCGGCCCGGGGATCCTGTTCCGCCAGGTGCGGGTGGGCCGGGACGGGCGGCCCTTCGAGCTGGTCAAGTTCCGCTCGCTGCGCCCGGCCGACGAGGACGAGTCGCTGACCCAGTGGTCCATCCAGGACGACGACCGCCTGACCCGGGTGGGCCGGTTCGTGCGACGGACCTCGCTGGACGAGCTCCCCCAGCTGTGGACCATCCTGCGCGGCGACATGACCATCGTGGGGCCCCGGCCCGAGCGGCCCCACTTCGTCGAGAAGTTCTCGCAGGAGGAGCCCACCTACAGCCTCAGGCACCGCGTCCCGGCCGGGCTCACGGGACTGGCCCAGGTCAACGGGATGCGGGGCAACACGTCGATCTCCGAGCGGTCGTACTTCGACAACTACTACATCGACAACTGGTCCCTCTGGATGGACACCAAGGTGATCCTGCGGACGTTCTCCGAGGTGTTCTTCGGCAGCGGCGGATGACCGGGGGCCGGCCGTGACCATCGACAGCATGCGGACCACCGGGCCGGTCCACGTCATGCACGTGACCCAGCCGGTCGACGGCGGCACCGCCGCCGTGGTGGAACAGGAGGCGGCCACCGACCTCGGGAGCGGCCGGACGGTGACCATCGTGTCCCCCCCGGGCCGCCTCAGCCACTGGGCCTCCGACCACGGTGCCCGGTGGGTGGAGCTCCCGCTCACCCGCCAGCCCGGCGCCCACGACGTGGCGGCCGTGCTGGCCCTGCGC
>Ga0302157_10006695_pt1 | contig 11838 bp, 10 predicted proteins | sample I_Bog_N3_3_FD_193502 | JGI IMG/M metagenome (GOLD analysis project Ga0302157, IMG submission 193502) | Peat permafrost microbial communities from Stordalen Mire near Abisko, Sweden - I_Bog_N3_3 | ecosystem: Environmental > Terrestrial > Soil > Wetlands > Peat | place: Sweden: Abisko, Stordalen...
GAAGATTGGGCGGACACAGTGGGCGACAAACGACATGGAACCACCGCAGCCCCGGTCCAATCTCAGGCGGCGTGAACTAGGGCAAACGTCCATTGAACGAGTCAGCTCGTCAACGCGAGCCCTCACGCCCGCAGCCATCCATAGAGCCTGCGGCGGGGAGCGGGGAACACCAGCCTCAGGCGCGGCATGGAGGACCTTCGTTGGCGGAGCGTCATTCTGACGCAATGGAGTGGGGCCGAGCCGTGAATCGAAGACAGAATACCGTTCATGCGGGACCGCGAAGCGGCCGTCACGGACATAATGGCGGGGATGAGCGTCGGATCGACGTGCATGGGCGTCCGAACGACGTGAAGGAGAGACAGTGTGTCTCTACTGGGCGTCATATTGCCGCTCGCGCAAGGCCGCTCGCCACGGACGAGAGTCGGGGGATCTTTGCTCCTTGGGGAGGCTCCTATGGACACGCGACGGCAGGCGCCCCGGACGAAACCCGCGCCCTGGCAGGCAGGTAGCCTACCTAGTCGACGAAGCGAACCTCGCGCAGAGGCGAACCCGCCACGTCCTCCTCGTCGCCCTACGTCGCGCACTCTCCTTCCATCGTCTCCGGCGCGAACGCCATCTTCTCTCCGAGGTCGACGAAGTCGTCGGCGGTAGCGTCGGCCTCGTCGAGTCGCTCGAGATCCGCAACGGCGTCATGAAGGTCGGCGACCGTCGCGCGTGCGAAGTACGCGGTGATCGATTCCCCTTCGGCACGCTTTGCTTCGTAGAGCGACACGAGGCGCCCGACGGCCTCCACGATCCGCCGCGCGGGGATCTTCGCAACGAGGCGTCCGAAGCGCGCAGTCTCGCCCCCCGCGTCGCCTCCGGCCAGCACGTGGTACTGCGGCACGGGGCGCCCGCCGACCTTGCGGAGCCCCCCTTGAAAGCCGAGGCCGGCGACGTGGTGCAATCCGCAGCCGTTCGGGCACCCGCTCACTTTCACGACGAGCCCTTGCGCGCGGTCCACAACGCTGCGGTCGGAGGTGATCGCCTCACTGAGCGTGCGCGCCAGCCCGCGCGACTGCGTCACCGCCAGCTTGCACGACTCCGCGCCCGGGCAGCTCGTCACGTCGGCCAGCGAGTCCGGGTCGGGATCCGATAGACCGAGGCGCCGGAGCGCCTCGTACACGCGGTCGACGTCGTCGCTGCGAACCCAGCGCAGGACGAGGTTCTGCCCCGGGGTGGTTCGCACCGTCGCGTCGGCGAAGGTGCGTGCGATCCAGGCGAGCCCGCGCAGCCGGCCACTCGAGAGATCGCCGAGAGGGACGGTCACCGTGACGGTGGCGAAGTCCGCCTGTCGCTGTCGGCGGACGTTGGTTCGACGGAACCGCTCGCCGCGCGCATCGCCGAGGGTAGGGAGGAAGGTCGGCGGGAGCCCCGGACCGCGTGGGCGGTCGGCGGCCACGAACGCATCGAGCTCGCTGAGCGGGCGTCGCGGATTCCGCGCGGACGGGGGCGGTTCACCCTCGTCCGGTTCGTCGGGATCGAAGGGGAGGGGAGGTACGAGTCCGCCCGCTCGAATCTGCGCGAGCTCGTGGAGCACGGCGTCGCGCCACACCTCCCAGCCGAGCTGCTTGATGAGGAACTTCATCCTGTTCTTCTTGCGATGCTCCCGGTCCCCCTTGGCGTGGAAGACGCGCAGGATGGCTTCGGCCACCGCGAAAATTTCGCCTGCGGGGAGGAACGCGAAGAGCTCCTTGCCGCTCTGACTCCACAGCGCCGTCCCGCCACCGACCGTCACGCGAAACCCGCGTTCCGACTTGCCCTTCTGGTCGCGCGTGCGCGCGTGCCACCCGATGTCGTTGATCGACGCGAATGCGTGGTCCGTGCCCCCACCGGAGAAGGCGATCTTGAATTTCCGCGGAAGTGAGGAGCTGAGCGGGTGCCGCAGCAGGAACCGGGTGAGCGCCTCCGCGTACGGCGTCGGATCGAAGATCTCGTCCTCCGCGACGCCGGCAGTCGGGCTCGTGGTGATGTTTCGCACGGAGTTGCCGCACGCTTCTCGCGTCGTGAGCCCGACCTCCCCGAGCCGTCGCATGGCTTCGCCGACCTCGCCGAGCTTCAAGAAATGGAGCTGCACGTTCTGGCGGGTCGTCACGTGCAAGAAGCCACGCGAGAACTCCTCGGCGACATCCGCAAGCGCCTCCAGCTGGTCGGCGGAGAGGATGCCTTGCGGGATCTTGGCGCGGAGCATCGAGAGGTCCCCCTCCTGCCGCTGGCCGTACGTCCCGCGCAGGAGACGAAACGCGCGCCAGGCGTCGGCGTCGATCTCCCCTCGCTCGAAGCGCGCGAGCGTCTCGACGAAGCTGTCGACATCCTTCGGATCGGCAAACCCGAAGTGAGCGCGGCCTAGAGTGCTCGAATGCAGGGACGAAGACATGCGTGATTCTCCTCAGGTCGAAGACGAAATGCGAAGCTCGACGCCGGTCGCGCGGCGTACGGCGTCCGCGAGCGAGACGACGGGGCCCAGGACGACGAGGCCCGGCAGATCGGCTCGATCGGCCGGGATCTCGGCGCCGGCGAGCTCACCAAGCGTCCCTATCCACGACCACGCGCGCGGCGTCGACGCCCCCATCACGATTGCGGAAGGCAACGTATTGGGCCAGCCGGCCGCATCGAGGAAGCTCGCGATCTTCGCGCGCGCTCCGATGGCCATGAGCATGACGACGGTGATGGCCCCGGGCGGGAGGTGCAAGAGGACCTTCTCCCAACCGTCGCTCGGCACCGCCGTGAGGACGACGAACCCCGACGACATACCGCGATGCGTGACCGGGATCCCCATCGCCTGAGGTCCTGCGACGGCGCTAGAGACCCCCGCGATCACCTCGACCGGAACCCTCGCGGCGTCGCACGCGAGCACCTCTTCGCCTCCGCGCCCGAACACGAACGGGTCTCCGGCCTTGAGTCGTACGACGACTCGACCACGCCGCGCCGCGCGGACGAGGAGCGCGCAAATGGTGGTCTGCGCGATTGACGCGCGCCCCGCACGCTTGCCGACGAAGAAGCGCTGCGCGCGCGACGCAAGCTGCAGTGTGCGCGGGTCCACGAGAGCGTCGTAGAGAACCAAATCCGCCTCCTCGAGCGCACGTGCTCCCCGGAGGGTCAGCAGCTCGGGGTCGCCCGGACCCGCGCCGACGAGGATGACCCGCCCCATCGCCCGCGGAGACGTACTGACCGAGCTCACGACGCCCTCCTGGCGTGCAATCCGCACTCCTTGTGGCCCGGGTCTTCCCACCACCAGCGGCCGGCGCGCACGTCCTCGCCGTCACCGACGGCGCGGGTGCACGGCGCGCATCCAATGGACCGATAGCCGCGCTCGTGAAGAGAGTGCGTAGGAACCTTGTGTTCCGTGACGAACGCCCAGACCTTCGCCTCGGTCCAATGCGCGAGCGGATTGAACTTCGCCAGCCCCGCATTTCCGGCGTCCACTTCGACGACCCGAAGCTCCACGCGCGTACTCGACTGTTCGCGGCGCATCCCCGTGACCCATGCCCGAGCTCCTTCGAGCGCCCGACCGAGCGGCAGTACCTTACGGATGTGGCAGCACTCGCGTCGATCGTCGCTGGAGCGATAGAAGCTGTTCATCCCCTTGGTACGAACGAGGCTCTCTACCGCTACCGTGTCGGGCGCATAGACCTCCAGGTCGATCCCGTACCGTTCACGTGCGCGGTCCGCGAGGTCGTAGGTCTCCTGATGGAGGCGCCCCGTGTCGAGCAAGAAGACGCGCGGTCGAGCGCGGAGCTCGCCCGCGACGCGCACCGCCTCGTGAAGGATGACCATGTCCTCCACCCCGAGGCTGCAGGCGATCGTCAGCTGCTCGCCGTACGTCTGGAGGGCGAAGCGGAGCACCTCCGACAGTGATGCGGTCTCGAGGCGCCCGGCGGCCTCGCCCGCCGTCTCGGCGCGAGCGGCACTCATTGTGCGCCGTCTCGGACGAGAGACGGCAGCGCGCGCGAGAGGTCTGGTCGCGACGGCTGATGCCGATACCACGCGACCTGGAGGAGGAGCACCAGGCGCAAGGCTGCGCCGACGAAGAAGCCGACCGTGAACACGGAGTTCCCCACGGCGACCGAATAGGCGAGGGCCATCACGCGCCCGGCGAGGTTCAGCCCTGGGAATAGGTAGCTGATCTCGTCAGCCTTCCTCAGCCGAAAGAGCCGGACGATTTGCGGCACGTACGAGCCTTCGATCGCTACGAGCCCGGCGGCGCCGAGCAGCCACGTCAACGTCATCGTTCACCACCACTCTGTCGGGACGCGAGAGGAACCTCCCGCTCGACAGTATGTCAACATAGCGAACAAGTATCTCGTATGCTAGATGAAGCGAATTGGAGGCGCTAACTGAGCCGATTGCGCCAATGAAGGAGATCTAATGCCTCGTCTCAGCGGCAATCTGTCGGCACTCGAAGACGAGGCGGTGTTCGTTATTCGAGAGACGGCCGCAACGCGCGAGCGCTGCGTCCTCCTCTTCTCCGCTGGAAAGGACTCGATCCTCCTCCTGCATCTCGCGCGAAGAGCCTTCGCGCCGGCTCGAGCGCCGCTCGCAGTGATGCACGTCGATACGGGACACAACTTTCCCGAGGTCTTGGCGTTTCGAGACGCACACCTTGGCGCGCTTGGCGAGCCGCTCCTCGTCGCGAGCGTGCAGGAGTCGATTGAACGAGGGCGCGCGGTCGACCCTCGTGGTCCCCGTGCATCACGCAACGCGCTCCAGAGCGTGACGCTCCTCGATGCGCTCGCGAAGCACGGGTTCGACGTCGCGTTCGGTGGCGCCCGCCGCGACGAGGACCGCGCTCGCGCCAAGGAGCGGATCGTGAGCGTGCGCGACGATCTCGGTCAGTGGGATCCGAAGAATCAGCGTCCGGAGCTCTGGTCGCTCTTCAACACGCGCATTCGCAAGGGGGAACACTTGCGCGTCTTCCCGCTGTCCAACTTCACCGAGCTCGACGTCTGGGAGTACCTCCAGGCAGAGCAAGTCCCGGTTCCCGCCATCTACTTCGCGCATCAGCGCGAGGTCTTCGAGCGAGACGGAATGCTCTACGCGATGTCGCCACACGTGACCCTGCTTCCGGGCGAAGTGGCGCGCTCGACCACGGTCCGTTTCCGGACGGTCGGGGACATGACCTGCACCGGAGCGGTGCGATCGGAGGCGCGCACGTTCGAGGACATCGTTCACGAAGTCCGCAACGCGCGCGTCACGGAACGGGGAGCTACGCGCGCGGACGATCGCGCGACGGAGGCTGCGATGGAGGACCGAAAGCGCGAGGGATACTTCTGATGGTCAACTCGAACGACAGCGGATTGCCCCCTCTCGTGTGCGCCACCGCCGGCAGCGTCGACGATGGTAAGAGCACGCTCCTCGGGCGCCTGCTTTTCGACGCGAAGGCGCTCATGTCGGATCAGATCGAGCACGTCGCAGAGGTCAGTAAGCGTCGCGGCCTGCAGCGAACCGATCTCGCGCTCCTCACGGACGGGCTCCGTGCCGAGCGGGAGCAAGGGATCACGATAGATGTCGCGTGGCGTTACTTCGCGACGCCCAGGAGGCGTTTCGTCCTCGCGGACTCGCCCGGTCACGTGCAGTACACACGCAACATGGTGACCGCAGCTTCTCACGCCGACGTCGCCATCATCCTCGTCGACGTTCGCCGCGGGGTCACCGAGCAGACACGGCGCCATCTGTTCGTCGCCCGGCTCCTCGGTGTGCCGAGCATCACGGTGGCGATTAACAAGATGGACCAAGTGAGCTTCTCGTTCGAGGCGTTCAGCCGGGTGCGTGAGGATGTCGCCCGCTACGTCGACGCAATCGACGTGCCGCGGCTACCGTCGCGTTTGACGTTCATTCCCGTATCCGCCCTTCACGGCGACAACGTCGTCGACCCCTCGATGGCGATGCCTTGGTATGACGGACCCGCGCTGCTTGCTCACCTCGAAGGCCAGGCCAAGGCGGGCGATGCAGGCCAGGCGGGCGTGCGGTTCGCCGTGCAGGCCACGCTTCGTCCGCAAAGCGATTCGCATCCGGACTTTCGCGGCTATGCGGGACGTCTCTCGTCCGGCACGCTCTCCGTCGGAGACGCAGTACGCGTACTGCCGGCGGGGCACGCATCGAGAGTCGAGTCGATCTACTGGGGGGGAGAGCCGGTTGCCGAAGCATGCGCGGGGCAGTCGATCGTCGTGTGCCTCGCGGACCAACTCGACGTCGGTCGCGGTGATCTCTTCGTCGGGAGCGGGGCCGTTCCGCCACGGGTGACGACCGAGCTGGTCGCCGACGTCGCATGGATGAACGCGACGGAGGCCAGAGTCGGAACACCGTACGTTCTCAAGGCTGGTACCCGGGAGGTGCGCGCCTTCATCGAGCAGGTGGAGACGCGCTACGACGTCTCGTCGGGGCGCGGAATTGCGCACGACGGTCTGGGGCTTGGGCTAAACGACCTCGCGCGAATTCGGCTCCGAACGAGCACGCCCATCGCGATCGACTCGTACCGCGACGTGCGAGGAACAGGATCGTTTCTCCTCGTGAGCCCCGTGACGTCGGAGACGGTTGGCGCGGGCATGGTCACGTGAGCACCAGCGCACGCATCTCGTAGTCCGTAGATACGGGCGATCATGCGCCCTCGCCAGTCGTCCCTAGTGACCTCGACTCTCCTCATCGCCGGCGCGCTATTGTCGGGCCTCGCAGCTGCGGGCGAGGCACCGGGCCCGTCGCAGCCGCCGCTCCCCTCGGCCGTAAAGATGGATCTCGTGACCGCCCGCCTGTCACCGGCTCCAACATCGGCCCCCACGTCCGGATGTCAGTTCTGACACGGGCGGCGGGCTCGAATGCGCGCGATTCAGGATTCGGTGCCGTTGCGGAACACACGACGCGACGCCGTTCTCGAACCGCGACGACGGCACGCATCTACACGGGATTCGCGGCGGGGTGACCGTCACGAATCCTCCAGCTCGCTCGAGCAGGTCGTGCCGGGTGCCGCGGAGCCGATCCAAACTGCGCTACCCTCATGGGTTCGATGTCGCCGAGCGAGCGCCCTCTGCGTACCGGCCCGACCGTGCCGTCGATCGTCCGCGAGGCCGACCTCGCGCCTGGTGAGGTAATCGGCCGCTACATCGTCGTCGGAGTTCTCGGTCGCGGCGGGATGGGGACGGTCTACCGCGCGTACGACACGCAGCTCAATCGCACGTTGGCCATCAAGATTCTCCACGGGGATCTATCGCAAAGCGAGGGGGCGGAAGAGCTGGCCCTTCGGATGCAACGCGAGGCGCAGGCGATGGCCCGCCTGCGGCACCCCAATGTCGTCGTCGTCCACGACGTCGGGACATTCCAGGAGCGGGTCTTCCTCGCGATGGAGTTCGTCGACGGCGGCACGCTGAAGGAGTGGTTGAGGGAGAACCCGCCTCGCGACGAGCGACTGCGAGTCTTGCTCGCGGCAGGGCGCGGGCTCGCCGCGGCGCATGCTGCCGGGCTCATCCATCGCGACTTCAAGCCGGACAACGTGCTGGTCGGCAAGGACGGGCGCGTCCTCGTCACCGATTTTGGGATCGCGCGGATCGCCGATGAAGGTAACCGTCCTCCTGACGATTCGTCCGAGCCGAACGCGAGCACGCTTCCACCCGATCTGCTCGACGCCGATCCGCCATCCAGCACGCTCCCACCCCCTACACCACCGGTTGTCTCGCTCTCGTCGGCGGCCCCCACGATGGTCACCCTCTCGGCGACGCTCACACTCCCCGGATCCATCCTCGGCACGATTGGCTTCATGGCGCCGGAGCAAGCGTTCGGTCGGCCCACCACCGCGGCATCCGACCAGTTCAGCTTCTGCGTAACGGCGTACCTCACGCTCTACGGTCGCAACCCATTCACCTTTGCCGGGGTCTCCGAGTACTTCACCGCGCTCGATCGTCCGCTCCCGCCGCCGCCGTCCGGTAGCGACGTTCCGCCGTGGATCCACCGCATCCTGGTGCGAGGTCTCTCCAGGGAGCCGGAGGATCGCTTCCCGTCGATGGATGCTCTGCTTGTCGCGCTCGAGGCGGACCCGCGCCTCCGGTCACACCCCCGCAGGACGCTCGCGGCGGCTGCGTTGGCGATCGGTCTCACCGTAGCGGGCGTGGGCTTCGCGATGCACACGCGCACCGACGAATGTGCGCCCGACCCGATGGATCTAAGGGGGGTCTGGGACGACGCGGCCAGGAGCGAGCTCACCGCGGCATTTGTCCGTAATGGTGCACCAGATGGGCACGACGTCGCGACTCGCGTGATCCACGTGATGGACGAGACAGCGGCGAAGTGGATGGCCATGAAGGCCGAGTCGTGTGAGGCGACGCGGATCAAGAAGAGGCAGCCTGAGGACGCCTACAAGCTCCGCTCGGAATGTCTGGATCGACGGCGCGGCGAGCTCCGCGCGCTTTCCACCTCGTTCCGCGTCGCCGACGAGGAGGTCGTCGAGAAAGCGGTGGCTGCAGCGTATGGACTCACCAATGTCATTGTGTGCGGCGACGTCTCGACGCTGCGGAAGTCTGGGGGCCTACCCGACGCTCCCGATGCGCGCGCGAAGGTCATTGAGGCGCGAGCCGATCTCGCGAGCGCCACGTCGTTCGAACTCGTGGGGAAGCTCGCCGAGTCGGCCGACGAGGGGGAGCGTGCGCTCGCTCTCGCCCGGTCGGCAGGGCACCAGAGCACGGTCGCCGAAGCGCTACGCACGCTAGGCGGACTCAAGGTCGAGCAGAACGAGCACGGGCAGGCGGAGAGGTTGCTCGCCGAGGCGACGTGGACAGCGTCGAAAGCAGGGGACGATCCGCTCGTCGTGACGACCGCATCGGCGTTGGCGTTCGTCGTCGGGTCGAAGCTGGGGCGACCGGGGGAGGCGCGCATCTGGCTCGGCGTAGCCGATGCTGCGCTCGGTCGTGTCGGAGGCTCCCAGGAACTCGAGCTGGAGTACGAGGAGCACAAGGCCTGGCTCCTCTCGGACGCCGACGGCCGCGCCGAGGAGACACTCGCTTCGCAAGAGAGAATCGCGCAGGCGTACCAGCAGCTCTACGGCGTCCACCCCAGGACGCTTCGTGCGCTCTACAATCTCGGCGACGGGCTGACGTCCGCCGGAGACCACGGACGCGCATGCGATGTCTATGCGCGCGCCGTCGTCATGGGGGAGGCCGTGGGCGGTCCGAACTACAGCTGGACGGGGTACGCTCTCGCAGGTCGAGGTGACTGTCTGACCGCGCAGGGGAACTTCGCGGAGGGGGACCGTGCGCTCGATCGTGCCGTGAAGATCGCGCAGGCGACAGGCGACGACTATTCGGAGGTGGAAGCGCTCGAGGTGGTGATCCGCTCCGCGCTGGAACAAGGGGATGATGATCGTGCCCTCAAGGCAGCGCGACGCGCGCGAACACTCATGAAGACGCTCGAGGGGACAGCTTCGCTCGCGGCGGTCGCGAACATCCCCATTGCCGAGGCGCTGATGCGGGCGCCCCCTGCGCCGGAAGCCGAGTCGATCTGCGCCGAGGCCTTGCGCCAACAGGAGCTGCTCGGCCAGATCGATCCGCAGAAGACGCTCAGGGCCGACGCGCTTCGCTGCCTTGGCGACGCCCTGATGCAGCGGGGGCGTCCGCGAGAGGCGGTCGCCGCGCTCGAGCGCACGCTTACGATTCCTCACCGCGCATACCCGGGAGATCTGGCGCGCGCGCGGTTTGCGTTGGCCCGGGCGCTAGTGCTTTCTGGAGGCGACGTCGCGCGCGCGGTCGCGCTCGCTCGGCAAGCGCAGGACGACTTCGCCGCGACGCCGGGGCTGACGATCGAGGCGAACGCGACCCGCAAATGGCTCGCGACTTTGCCATGACGCGAGCGGTGCTCCGCGAGCGAACGGCAGCGGCTCTCGTCGCGACGATCGTCGCAACGATGGTCGCTCTCCACGGCGAGAACGCGCTCGCCAACGGGCGCTTCCCCGCGTCGAGCATGCTGGTCGCTCGCCCCGGAGACCCGTCGCGCCTCGCCATGCGAGCCACTTACGGCTTGCTCCTTTCCTCGGACGGCGGCTCCAGTTGGGACTGGGTGTGCGAGCGGGCGGTTGGCTACGGCGGTAACGAAGATCCGTCGGTCGTGATCTCCGGCAGCGGTGCACTCGTCGTTGGAACGTTCACCGGAACGTCCCGTTCGACTGACGGCGGCTGCCACTGGACGCACGACCCGACGTGGCCCGCGGGGGTCGTCGATCTCGCGAGTCGCCCAAGTGCGCCCGATCGCCTCTACGCCGCGACGAGCGCGTACGCGAAGGCAGGCGACGCTGGCCCTCTGTTCGGCTCGCAGCTCTTCGTTTCCGACGATTCTGGCGCCCACTGGACGCTCCGCGCCACGTTCGACGCGACGCTGCTCATCGACAGCATCGAGGTGGCCCCCAGCGATCACGCGCGCGTGTACGCCTCCGCAATTCGTCCGCACGGCCGCGATACCACGGCCACGCTGCTGGTCTCCGATGACGACGGCGCTCATTGGAAGGAGCATGCGGTCCCGTTCACCCCCGAGGACCGCGGCGTGTACATCGCGGCGGTCGACCCGAAGAATGCCGGGCGCGTATACTTGCGCACGAGCAGCGTGGACGCGAGCCACGTGCTGGTGAGCGACGATGGCGGAAGGTCGGTTCGAGAGATCGTCCGCGGCGGTCCGATGCAGGGTTTCGCGCTCTTGGACGATGGCGCCACGATCTACACCGGTGGTCCGAAAGACGGCCTTCTCCGCGCAGTCTCGAGCGACGACCAGTTCGAGAAGCGCTCTTCGACGCCGGTGCAGTGCCTGACGTCGATTGGCACCGCGCTCTGGGCATGCGCACCGACCCGTGCGGGCTATGTGCTCGGCGTGTCTCTCGACCAAGGTGCGACATTTGCCGCAAAGCTCACGCTCGCGGGGATGCGCGGCCCTCTTCAGTGTGCTTCGCCGAGCGCGCTCGACCAGTGCAAAGACGACTGGAGCGCGTTGCGCGCGCTCGTGGGCGTCGGAGCGACGAGCGACGCATCGGTCGTCCCGCCCCTTTCACCTATGCCATCGGCCCAATCCACCGGGAGGCCCGGAGGCTGCCGATGTTCATTGCCGATGGGAGCTCCCCCCGCCCGCGGCGCCATGGCAGCGGGGTTCCTCTTCGCGTTGGCGTTGGTATGCCGTAGGTCCACGTCTTTCCGACGAAATCGGCGTTGAAATAACGCGGCACCTTCGGACGACTTGTCCGCAGTCATGGACACCTATCGCAGCTACGACCTCTACGCTCGCCCCAGCGCCCAAGACCGCCTCGCGCTGGTCATCGCTCACGGCGGAACCGTGTTTGCGTGGTTCTTCGCGCCACTACTCGTGTACCTGCTCCGGCGTGATTCGCGCGAAGTGGCATGCGAAGCGCTTCAATCGCTCCTGTGGTCGCTGCTCGGCACCTGCGTGTCGCTTGCGACATGCGGGCTCGCTCTCCCGGTATTCCTCTGCTGGCACGTGATCGCTGCGCTCCGTGCGCTCGACGGAGTCCCGTACGAGTACCCGCTTGTCGGAGACGTCGCGCGACGGCACGTCTATGGCGGCTGAGGCGACCCGCGGCTTCCGGTTGCCCCGCGACCAACGGAAGCCCGCGCCTCGTTCGAGTACGGTATCCTCACCGTTCGCGATGCCGTTCCACGTTGCCCTTCGAGAGAACGTCGTCTACGTGAGCTGGCGAGGCTTCACGCGCGATGACCTGCGCGAAGTGTCTCTGCACATCACCGAGCGGCGGCGAGCGCTGGGGCGCGACGTCGTATACGTGTCGCGGATTCCCGCAGGGGGCGGAGCCTTCAGCGACGACGA
>Ga0302157_10006700_pt1 | contig 11832 bp, 8 predicted proteins | sample I_Bog_N3_3_FD_193502 | JGI IMG/M metagenome (GOLD analysis project Ga0302157, IMG submission 193502) | Peat permafrost microbial communities from Stordalen Mire near Abisko, Sweden - I_Bog_N3_3 | ecosystem: Environmental > Terrestrial > Soil > Wetlands > Peat | place: Sweden: Abisko, Stordalen...
CGTGACGACGCTGGCGGGTGCCACGCTGACAGGTGGCACCCTGCTGCGCGCCGGGCTGCATAATCCGCAGGGACGCACGCTGGCATTGCTCGGGCTGGCGGCCGAGGAGCAGGGCGACGTCCTGGCGCTGCTGCCGCTGGAGCTGGTGGCTGCGGTCGCGGCGCACCTGCGTCGCTACCTGCTGCGCGCGAAAGTGGCGATCACCGAGGCCAGCAGCGAACTTCGGGTGCTCGGCCTGCCCGCGCTGACGGCCGCCGACACGCTCGCGGGACGGCGCATCGGCTATGGGGTGCCGGGCGATCCGCGCGCGCTGCTGCTGCAGAGCGCGCTCGACGCCATGCCGGCGCAGGCAACGCTGCCGCGCGAGCAGTGGCGCGCGCTCGATATCGCCGCCGGCCTGCCGCAGGTCTACAGCGTGACCTCGGAACAGTTCGTCGCGCAGATGCTGAACCTGGATTGCATCAGCGCCATCTCGTTCACCAAGGGCTGCTACACCGGCCAGGAAGTGATCGCACGCGCGCACTACCGCGGCCGCATCAAGCGCCGCATGCAGCGCTTCGTCAGCGCCGGGCCACTGACGCTGGCGCCCGGGGATTCCGGCCGCCTGGATGACGGCCGCAGCTTTCGCGTGGTCGACGCCACGCCGCGGGAGGACGGGCTGTGCGAATTCCTGGCGGTGGCGACCTCGAACGGCGCCCCACAGGAAGCAGACGAGACCGGTCAGCTGCTGGCCAGCGGCGGCATCGCGGTCAGCTCGCTGCCGCTGCCGTACGCGCTGCCGGAGTGATCAGCTGCTGCATGCGGGACTCTTCCCGTTGCCAATTGTCACCTCCTTCACCTTGCACTCATGTTGCATCAGCGAGCGACGTAGCAAATTGGCGTTAATGCCTTACCGATCTCGGGGCCTTTTTCGTCCTGCTGCCGTTACGTACTGCCGGTGGACTTGAGGATGCGCTGCGGCTGCGCGACGCCGTAGCCCTGCGCAAAGTCCACGCCGATATCGCGCAGCATCTGGATGATCTCGGCGTTCTCGGCAAATTCCGCGATGGTCTTCTTGCCGGTCAGGTGTCCGATCTCGTTGATCGAGCGCACCATCTCCCGATCGATCGGATCGTGCAGGATTTCGCGCACGAAGCTGCCGTCGATCTTCAGGTAATCCACCGGGAAGTTCTTCAGGTACCCGAACGAGGACATGCCGGCGCCGAAGTCGTCGAGCGCGAACTTGCAGCCCAGCTCCTTGAGCGCCTGGATGAAGCGGTTGGCCTGCGCGAAGCTTGCGACCGCGGTGGTCTCGGTGATCTCGAAGCAGATCTTGGTGGCGTCGAGGCCGCTGCGGTTGATCTGGTCGATCGCGAACGGCAGGAATTTGTCGTCGCCCAGGCTCTGTCCCGACAGGTTGATCGAGCACATCGCCAGCCGCGCGCGCTCATCGGGCTCGGATACCAGCCAGCGCAGCGCATTCTCCACCACCCAGCGATCGATGTTCGGAATGATGCCGTAGCGCTCGGCCGCGGCGATGAAGCTGTCGGGCGGCACGATGCGGCCGTTCTCATCGCGCATGCGCAGCAGCAGTTCGTAATGGGCGCCGGCTTCCGGCTCCTGCAGCGGCAGGATCGGCATGCGGAACAGTTCGAAGCGACCCTCTTCCAGCGCCGCGTTGATGCGCGCCGCCCATTGCATCTCGCGCCGCCGTCGCATCAGCTCGATGTCGTTCTCGGCAAAACTGTGCACGCGGTTGCGGCCCTGCTCCTTGGCCGCCGCGCAGGCGCCGTCGGCGGCCGACAGGATCGCCGCGACATCCTCGCTGTCGGCGGTGATCGGCACCACGCCGATGCTGGCGCCGAGGCGATAGACGCGCTCCTCCCAGCTGAAGCGGAAATTGCGCACCGCCTCGCGCAGCGACTCGGCCATGCGCATCGCCTCGTCGAGCGTGCAGCTCTCCAGCAGCAGGCCGAATTCGTCGCCGCGCAGCCGCGACAGCGTGTCGCGCCAGCGCACCTTGGATTTCAGCAGCGCGCCCACCTGGCCGAGCAGCGCATCGCCGGCGCTGTGACCGCAGGTGTCATTGACGATCTTGAACTGATCAATATCCAGGTAGCACAGCGCGTACGACGCCTCGTTCGCCTTGGCACTCTTGAGCGCCCGCTCCAGCCGCTCCTCGAATTCGCGCCGGTTGACCAGTCCGGTCAGCAGGTCATGGCTGTCGTGGTAGCTCAGGCGCCGGTTGAGCTCGCGCGACTCGCTGACATCGTGGAACACCAGCACGCCGCCGCCCACCTTGCCGTTGCCGGCGCGGATCGGCGAGGCCGTGCTCTCGACATACAGCTCATTGCCATCGCGCCGGATCAGCAGCATCGGGCGCACCGACTTGATCGGACGGGCGCGGCGAATCGACACCGACAGCGGATTCTCCAGCGGCTCGCAGGTCTCCTCGTGGAAGGTGCGGAAGATCTCCTCCACCGGCCTGCCCATCGCGTCCTCCAGCCGCCAGCCGGTGAGCTGTTCGGCCACCGGGTTGATGTAGTCGATGGTCGAGGCGGCATCGGTGGTAATGACGCCGTCGCCGATCGACTGCAACGTGATCTGCGCGCTCTCCTTCTCGCGAAACAGCGCCTCCTCGTACAGCTTGCGCTCGGTGATGTCGAGCTCGACGCCGACCAGCCGCAGCAGCCGGCCGTGCGCATCGAGCTGCGCCTTGGCGCGGCTGATGACCCAGCGCCACTCGCCGTTGCGATGGCGCATGCGGTGCACGCTCTCGAAGATCGGTGTCTTGGCGGCCACGTGGTCGCGGATCTGGGACTGCACGCGCGACATGTCGTCCGGATGCACCAGGCTCCTCCAGTCGAAGCCGCCCTTGAGATCGGCCTCGTCGTAGCCGAGCATCGCGCGCCAGCGCGGCGAGAAATACACGTCGCTGCCTTCGACGTCGAAATCCCACAGGCCGTCGTTCGCGGCCAGTTCCGCCAGCGCACCGCGCTCCTCGACCCGCTGCAGCGTCTGCGCCAGCCGTACGCGGTCCAGGCCGCTGGCGACGCTGGTGGACAACAGTCGCATCTGCAGCTGCAGGCTCTGGTCGAAGCCGCCGCGCGGCAGCCCAAACGCCAGGCCCAGCAGGCCCGCGGGCTGATCGCGCAGTCGAAAGGCGACCAGCAGCGCCGAGCCGATCGCCAGCTCCGCCAGCGCGCCGGCATCCTCGGCCTGATCCGTGTGCGGCGCGGCGGTATCGCGAAACTCGGACAGCTGCAGGTGATCCAGGCGCCCCTGCATCCAGGGCAGCGATGCGGTGGCGGCGCCGCGCAGCGCTTCCGGATGGCACTGCGCGAACTGACCGCGTGCACACATCACCGACTCGACGTGCTTGCCGCTCGCATCCAGCTGCAGCACGAAGGCGGCGTCGGCCGAGGCGACATCGCGAAACGCCTCGAGCGCGCGGCGGATGCCGGCGTCCAGCGTGCCGCGCTCTATATTCTGCAAATCGATCGCTATGCGGGCGCAGGCGGCATCGATTCCGGCCGCGGCACGATCGCTCTTGGCGCTCCGAAACGGGGTGGGAACGACGTCAGACGCCGTTAACTCGGAGGTGGTGCCCGGCGGCTGTGCCATTTGGTCAAATTCTCGCACAGCACTAGCGAAACACAAGCTAAGCCGCTGATTTATTGACCCACGTCATGGATTAGACCGAAATACTGGGAGCGCTACCCCGGTTGTCACAATGGCGCCGCGCCGGCCCGCCCGGGCGCTACCCCAGGGCTGCGCGCGCGGCGTTGAAGGTCGCCCTGAGCGAGTCCTGCATCTCGGCCTGCAGCGCGGCGACGCCAGCCGCATCCAGCACCCGCGGTACCTCGCGCGGTGCGCCGATCGCAATCGCTATGCGCGCAAACGGCAGCGGCAGCACGAAGCCGTCCCAGCCGACCTGCGCGGCGCGTGAGGCGGCATAGGCGATGGGCAGCATCGGCCGTCCGGACATCTGCGCCAGCAGGATCGCGCCTGGCTTGAACTGGAAGCGCGGTCCGCGCGGCCCGTCCGGCGTGATCGCCGGCGACACCTGCTCGCGCATCAGCGCCTCGAAATAAGCCTTCAGCGCCTGCGCCCCGGTGTGCGAGGAGGATCCGCGGATCACGTAGCCGCCGGCGCGCCGCACGATCATCGCGCCGAGCTCGCCATCGACCGACGGGCTGATCAGGAACCCCACCTTCAGTGGCCGCCGGCCGTGCTGCAGCAGCAGGTAGCGCGCGCAGAACAGCTGGTGCTGGTGCCAGTAGCACGGCAGGAACGACGGCCAGCGCGCCAGCACCGCATCCAGATGCTCCTCTCCCACCACGACCACGATGCGGCAGCTGCGCCACCACAGCCGCATCAGCCCCAGCAGCGCTGGGGCGGCCAGCCGGTAGAGCGCGCGGCGCCCCGGCCCCATGCGCCGGCCGGACGCGGTCACCTGGCGGTAGATCGTGTTGCGGCGCGCGCCGCCGGGCTTGTGGTCGCTCATGCTGTGGCCGCGGCGATTCTACCCGCTTACGCTAGAATCGCGCGCTGCAATGAACACCAACACCATGAACGCCAATGCCCGTGCCGCCGCGACGCCGATCAGCGCCAGCACCCTCACCGAGCTGCTGGAAGCCAACCGCGAGGCGGCGGGCGCGATCACCTACCTGGAAGGTGAGCGCGAGGCGCGCAGCGTCGGCTTCGGCGAGCTCTACCAGCGTGCGCTCGCCATCCTGCATCGCCTGCAGCGGCTGGGTGCACGGCCGGGCGACAAGCTGATCCTGTTCCTGTCAGGCAACGAGCCGTTCATCGACGCGTTCTGGGCGGCGCTGCTCGGCGGCATCATCGCGGTGCCGGTGGCTCCGGGTATCAGCGATGAACACCGCCGCAAGCTGCTGCGCATCGCCGCCAGGCTCAAGACGCCGTACATCTATACCGAGCAGCGGCTGCTCGAGCGCGTCGCGGCCACCGCCAGCGGCGCGCAGGAACTCGCGACGCTCGAGGCGCTGCGCGCGCGCGCCTTCCTGGTGGACGAACTCGACCAGCTCGGGCGCGGCGGCAAGATCCATCGGGCGCGGCCGGGCGACGTCGCGTTCATCCAGTTCTCGTCGGGCTCCACCGGCGAGCCCAAGGGCGTGGTGCTCACGCACGCCAACCTGTTGGCCAACATCCGCGGCGTCAGCGCGATCGCGCGCTTCACCCCCGACGACGTCAGCCTGTCGTGGATGCCGCTGACGCATGATATGGGCCTGATCGGTTTTCACCTGATCATGTTCGCCAATCGCGCGCACAGCCACCTGATGCCGACCGACCTGTTCGTGCGCCGGCCGCTGTTGTGGCTGCAGTTTGCCGCGCGCGTGCGCGCGAGCGTGCTGTGTTCGCCGAATTTTGGATATCGTCACTACCTGAAGGTGCTGGGCGAGCGCTCGCCCGGGGATCTGGACCTGTCGGCGGTGCGGCTGATCTTCAACGGCGCCGAACCGATCAGCGTCGAACTGTGTCATGAATTCCTCGAGCGCCTTACGCCGGCGCGCCTGGCGCCCTCCTCGATGTTCACGGTGTATGGACTGGCCGAAGCGTCGCTGGCGGTGAGCTTTCCGGAGCCGGAAGTGCCGCTGCGCGCGACCGCGTTCAATCGCCACCAGCTCGGTGTCGGCGCCGCGCCCGCGGCGCAGCACATCGCGGCGTCGGCCCAGGGCGTGGATCCGCGCGACGCGGTGTTGCTCGCCAGCGTCGGGCACGCGATCCCGTACTGCGAGCTGCGGCTGGTAGGCGACGACGACGCGCCGATGCCGCCCGGCCGCGTCGGCCACATCCAGATCCGCGGCGCCAATGTCACCGCCGGCTACTACGAGGATGCGGCTGCCAATGCGGAAAGTTTTACCGCCGATCGCTGGCTGCGCACCGGCGACCTGGGCCTGGTACACGACGGCGAGCTCTATATCACCGGGCGTCACAAGGAGATCCTGTTCGTCAATGGACAGAACTACTATCCGCAAGACCTGGAGCGCATCGCCGGGCAGGTCGAGGGCCTTGAGCTCGGCAAGGTCATGGTCGGTGGCGTGCGGCCGGTCGGCGCCCAGGCCGATGAACTGGTCGTCTTCGTCCTGCATCGTGCCGACATCGCGGACTTCCTGCCGATTGCCCGCCAGGTCGCGGCACACATGGGTGAGTACGCGGGCCTCGAAGTCAGCGCGGTGGTGCCGGTCAAGCGCATTCCGAAGACTACCAGCGGCAAGTACCAGCGCTACCTGCTGGAGCAGCAATACCTCGCCGGCGCATTCGATGCCCCGCTGGCCGAGTTGGAGAACCTGCGCGCGGCGACGCCGCAGGCAGCTGCCGACGGCAATGCCATCACACAGCAGCTGCGCGCGATCTGCGAGCAGGAGCTCGACGGCCGCAACATCGACATCGACGAGAGCCTGTTCGATGTCGGCACCAGCTCGATCAAGCTTTTGGCCATTCATGAGCGCGTCGAGCGACTGTGGCCGGGCGTTGTAGAAGTTACCGATATTTTTGATCACCCCAGCATCGCTGCGCTGGCGCGCTTCATCGAAGGCAAGCTGGCCGCGCCATCGGGCACATGAGGGTACGCTAGCGCACTTACGCGGCACATCTGCCGCAGGACAATGGCCGGCGGCACGGCTATGATCCGCTGATGATGCAACAAGCAGCGCCCGATGCAGCCACGTCGAGCAGCGACGTCGCGACGTCACGCAGCGACTTCGCGTCGGCACGCACCGACGTGCTGGTGATCGGCGCAGGTCCCGCAGGCTCGACAGTCGCAGCACTGCTGGCCACTCGCGGCCATCACGTCACCTTGCTCGAGAAGGACCAGCACCCGCGCTTTCATATCGGCGAGTCGCTGCTGCCCGCCAACCTGCCGCTGCTCGATCAGCTCGGCGTCGCCGACGAGGTGCGCGCGATCGGCATGATCAAATGGGGCGCGGAATTCATCTCGCCGTGGGACGGTCGACAGCAGGAATTCCGCTTCGCCGACGCCTGGGACAAATCGATGCCGTACGCCTACCAGGTGCGGCGCTCGCAGTTCGATGAGATCCTGTGCCGCAATGCTGCGCGCAGCGGCGCGCACGTCGTCCAGAACTGCCGCGTGCGCAACGTCGAGTTCCTGGGCGGCGACGACGGCGACGGCGTTCGCGTCGAAGCCGAGCACCAGGACGGACGCACCGTGCGCTGGAAGGCGCGCTACCTGGTCGACGCCTCCGGCCGCGACACCTTCCTGTCGAACCGCCTGGGCGCCAAGCGCCGCAATCCCAGGCACGCCAGCGCGGCGATCTTCGGCCATTACAGCGGCGCGCAGCGCAATGCCGGCGAGCGCGAGGGCCACATCTCCATCTACTGGTTCGATCACGGCTGGATCTGGTTCATTCCACTGCACGATGGCGCCACCAGCGTGGGCGCCGTGGTCTGGCCCTATTACCTGAAATCACGCAGCGTGCCGGTACGGCAGTTCTTCCTCGACACCATCGCGCTGTGTCCGCCGCTGGCGCAGCGCCTGGCGGACGCTACGCTTATGACCGAGGTCGAGGCCACCGGCAATTATTCCTACGCCTCGGCCATCAGCCATGGCGAGCGCTACCTGCTGCTGGGCGATGCCTACGCGTTCATCGATCCGGTATTCTCCTCCGGCGTCATGCTGGCGATGAAGAGCGCCTTCGCCGGCGCCGACGCGATCCACACCTGCCTGACAACGCCGTCGCGCGCACGCACCGCGCTGCGCGCCTTCGACCGCGCGGTGCGGCGCGGGCCGCGCGAGTTCTCCTGGTTCATCTACCGCGTCAGCACGCCGACCATGCGCGAGATGCTGCTCGCGCCGCGCAATCTCTTGCGCATGAAGGAGGCGCTGCTGTCGGTGCTGGCGGGCGACATCTACGGTCGCACGCCGATCTGGAATTCGGTGCGCGCCTTCAAGATCACCTACCGCCTGATTGCGCTGCTGAATCCACGGCGCAGTCTTGCGGCTGTGCGCCGCCGCAGCTTCAACATCCGCACGGCCTGAAGCGGCTTGGCAGCCGCCCTGCAAGTCGACTACGCACACTGCAGCGCACTGCGCGCGCAGCCGGCCGCGTGGTGGGACGATGTCCTGGCGGTGGTGCGCTTCGATGGCGACGGCAGCCCGCCCTGGCCAGCGGAGCTGGCACTCACCGAGGTCAACGCGCCGGTGCTCGCCGGCGCCGGGCATGGACAGGGCGCCGGGCAGCGCGACGACGCCGGGCATGGCCACGGCGCCGCGGAAATCTGGCGCCTGCCCGGTCCGATGCAAACCGGCCAGCATGCCGGCGTGCGCTACCGCCACAACGGGGCGCTGTTGTTCGCCAGCCTGTCGATGGCCGAGGACCTCAATGGCGCCAGCGACACCGCAGAAGCGCTGCGGCGGGCAACCGATGCCGGGTACCGCAGGCTGTTTGCTGCGCTCGAGGCGCTGGGATTCCCCTATCCGCTGCGGATCTGGAATTTCCTCTCGCAGATCAACCTCTCCAGCGGCAGCGGCGAGCGCTACTGGCACTTCAACGGCGCGCGCCAGGACGTGTTCCTCGGCCTCAATCGCAGCATCGCCGGCAACGTGCCGGCGGCGAGCGCGGTGGGACTTGCGGCCGCAACTCCACTGACCATCTACTGCATCGCCAGCGCACGCGCGCCGATCGGGCTGGAGAATCCGCGCCAGACCAGCGCCTGGGACTATCCGACGCAGTACGGCCCGAAGAGCCCGACCTTCGCCCGCGCCTGCATCGCCGACGATGCGGCACGCACGCTGTTCATCTCCGGTACCGCCAGCATCGTCGGGCATGCGAGCGCCCACGCCGGGGACCAGCGCGAGCAGACGCGCGAGGTGCTGCGCAATATTCGGGCACTGGTCGACGCCGCCAATGAGCGCATCGGCGGCGAGCACTACGCGCTCGATCGCCTGCATTACAAGGTGTATGTGCGCCAGCCCGAGCACCAGCCCAGCATCGAGCGGGAGTTGCGCCGCCAGATCGGCGCCGCGCGCGTGCTGTACCTGCAGGCGGATATCTGCCGCCATGATCTGCTGCTCGAGATCGAAGCGGTCGGCACGCCGGGGCTGCCGTGAGCATGACTGCGTTACCATGACGCAATGAACGCGTCCGCCAACGACACCTCGGCCACGCACGTGGTGCTGATCCCGAGCTACAACCCGGGGCCCAAGGTGTTCGAGACCGTGACCACCGCGCGTGCGCACTGGGCACCGGTGTGGGTGGTGGTCGACGGCAGCACCGACGGCAGCGCCGAGGCGCTGGCCGCCATGGCGCAGCACGACCCGGGCCTTTCGGTGCTCACGCTGCCGCGCAATTGCGGCAAGGGCGCCGCGGTGGCGCACGGCGCGCGCGCCGCGCGCCAGGCAGGCTTCACGCATATCCTGACAATGGATTCCGACGGCCAGCATCCGGCCGACCTGATCGGCCCGTTCATGGCGGCATCGCAGGCGGAACCGGCGGCGCTGATCCTGGGTGATCCGCTGTTCGACGCCAGTGCGCCGGCGCTGCGGGTGCAGGGTCGCAAGCTGTCGAATTTCTGGGCCAACGTCGAGACGCTGTGGGCCGGCATCCACGACTCGCTGTTCGGATTTCGCGTCTATCCGATCGAACCGCTGCTGCGGGTGATGCGCTACCAGCCCTGGATGCGGCGTTTCGACTTCGACCCTGAAGTCGCGGTGCGGCTGTGCTGGCGCGGACTCACGCCGCGCAATATGCCGGCGCCGGTGCGCTACTTTCGCCCGGAGGAAGGCGGGGTGTCGCATTTCAACTACCTGCGCGACAACGTGCTGCTGACATGGATGCACATGCGACTTTTTGCAGGCTTCTGGCTGCGTCTGCCGCTGCTGGCGTGGCGCCGGCTGTGGGACTGAATGACGTGCCTGAAAGGAGTTTGCCCCCCGGCCAATCCCGATATAATCCTTGACGATATTGCCGGCAGTAGACTTGAAGCCACCATGTCGCAACAAGCGTTACCCACACTGACGCCGACCGCCTTGACGCCTGGCGACCTGACGCCGAGCGACCTGGCGCCGAGCGGCCTGACGCCGAGCGGCCTGACGCCGCCGACCGACACGCTCGCGCTGGAGCGCGAGATCGCGCAGCTGATCGTCAAGGGGCTGAACCTGCCGATGCAGGCCGAAGATATTGATCCGCAGGCCGCGCTGTACGGCGAGGGGCTGGGACTCGATTCGATCGACATCCTGGAGATCGCGCTGATCGTCTCCAAGCAGTACGGCATCCAGCTGCGCGCCGACAACCAGGAGAACACCCACATCTTTCGTTCACTGCGCCAGTTCGCGCAGTACGTGGCCGAGCAGAGGGTCAAGTGACGCGCGCAGCGCTCGCCGGGCGCCGCTGACAGCGCACCTCCGCGCAGCCCACATGTCCGCCCTGCCCTGATGTCCGCCCTGCCCCTGATTGCGCATGATCGACCCGTGGCCATCGTCGCCTTTCGGCGCGGGCAGCCGATCAGCGCGGCGCGCTTCCTGCGCGAGGCGCAGGCGCTGGCGGCGCGGCTGCCGGCCGCCACGCACCTGCTGAATTTCTGCAGCGACCGCTATCGCTTCGCGGTCGGACTGGCCGCCGGGCTGATCAGCGGCAAGGTCAGCATCCTGCCCTCGACCCACACACCCGAGGTCATCCGGCACCTGCGCGTATTCGCGCCCGACGTGTTCTGCCTCAGCGACGACGCGCACTGCCCGATCGCGCTGCCGCAGGTGCTGTATGTCGACCCGCCGCAGGCGGCCGAGGCGGCGCCGTCCGAGGTGCCGCCGTTCGAAGTGCCCCCTTTCGAGGTGCCACTGATCGACGCCGGCCGGCTGGCCGCCTATGTGTTCACCTCCGGCTCCTCCGGCACGCCGGTGCCGCATCCCAAGCACTGGGGGCGCCTGGTGCAGTGTGTACAGGCCGAGGTCCAGCGCCTGGGTGTAGACCAGATGCCTGGCTGCGCAATCCTTGGCACCGTGCCCGCGCAGCACATGTATGGCCTGGAATCCACCGCGCTGTTGCCGCTGCTCGGCGGCGGTGCGCTGTGCGCCGAGCGGCCGTTCTTCCCGGCCGATATTGCCGCGGCCCTGGCGGCGCTGCCGCAGCCGCGGGTGCTGGTATCGACGCCGGTGCACCTGCGCGCGCTGCTGGCCGCGGATACCGCGCTGCCGGAGCTGGAACTGATCGTGTCCGCCACCGCGCTGTTGCCGGCGAATCTTGCGCGCGAGGTCGAGAGCCGCTATCGCGCACCGCTGCTGGAGATCTACGGATCCACCGAGACCGGCCAGATGGCCAGCCGCCGCACCGCACTCGAGGATCGCTGGCACCTGTGGCCCGACGTGCGCGTCACGGTCGCCGATACCCGCTGCTCGGCGCACGGCGGTCATATCGCGCGCCCGACCGCACTGGCGGATGTACTGGAACCCGCCGGCGACCAGCACTTCCTGTTGCACGGTCGCACCGCCGACCTGGTCAATATCGCCGGCAAGCGCAGCTCGCTGGCCTATCTCAACCACCAGCTCAACGCGATCCCGGGTGTCGACGATGCGGCGTTCTTCGTACGTGATGACGCCGACGCCTCGCTCGCCGGCGTCACCCGGCTGGGTGCGCTGGTGGTGGCGCCGCGGCTCGACGCCGCCAGCATCCTGCTGGCGCTGCGCCAGCGCATCGATCCAGTGTTCCTGCCGCGCCCGTTGCTGCTGGTCGAGCAGTTGCCACGTAACGCCACCGGCAAGCTGCCCCAGCACACGCTGCGCGCGCTGACCGAGCGAGCGGCGGTGCTGCAGCCGGAATTGTTCGCGTGAACCGGCAGGCCGTGGCGCTGCGTATCGCGCCGGACCACGCGGCG
>Ga0302157_10006704_pt1 | contig 11829 bp, 10 predicted proteins | sample I_Bog_N3_3_FD_193502 | JGI IMG/M metagenome (GOLD analysis project Ga0302157, IMG submission 193502) | Peat permafrost microbial communities from Stordalen Mire near Abisko, Sweden - I_Bog_N3_3 | ecosystem: Environmental > Terrestrial > Soil > Wetlands > Peat | place: Sweden: Abisko, Stordalen...
GGCGTCGCGATGTTCTTCCACCGGCGCCGCGGCCTCGACCGGGGCGGCAGCCACGGCCGGCGTCGCAACGGGCGCCGCAATAGACTTGGTGACCGCCTTGTCATGCGCCGGCGGGTGACGATGATCTGCCGGGATACTGGCGGTTTCCGCAGGCCTGTCGACGGGTTTTTCCGAGGACTTTTCCGCCCCAGCCGACTTTTCGACGACCGTCGGCCGTTCGGCGGCGGTCTGCTCGAGCATGGCCTTTTCGGAAATGCCCTTCGCCTTGACGCCGGGCTCGGGGAGATTGCCGGCATCCGCCGAGGTTGCCTTATTGGGAACGGCCGGAGAGACCGCGGCAGCTACCGGCGCCTCGGCGGCGGGCTTGGTGACGATGTAATGATTGACGATGTAGGCCCCGATGATGGTCGCAACGACCGAGGGCAAGATGTCCATCGTAAATTTCGTAACGTATTTCAGCATGCCGGCCACTCCCCGCACCGGTTTGATGCGGAAACTTTGAGGCACATTGAGGGATCAACTGCGACGGATCGGTGGCAATTGGGTAAACGGCCGTTTACCCTTTCAATTCGACCTCCAGGAACACGATCTCGCGCGTGGTCTCGTTGAGCACATCGTGTTCCACCCCGGCCTTGCGGAAGTAGGATTTTCCGACCGAAAGCTGCGCCTTGGAACGCTCGCCGCCCGGCGCCACGATGGTCATCTCGCCCGCGGTCACGGGAACGATGACGTAGTCCATGCCGTGAACGTGATGTCCGGTGGCGCTGCCCGGCGCCAGCCGCCATTCGGTGACGCGCACCTCGGGGGTGTCGACCTGGACGTCGGATGTGGCGCTGATCATTGTTGTTCTCCAGCCGGTCAGGGCACGAATACGAGGAATACGAATACCGCAAATACCACGACGTGAACCAGCCCGAACAGGATGTTGGTGCGGCCGGTGCCGAAGGTCAGCATGCTCAGGACGAAGGTCAGCCCCAGCAGCACCTCTTCCTGGGCGTTGAGCCCCAGTACCAGCGGCTTGTCCAGTGCCCAGGCCGCCACCGCCACCGCCGGGATCGTCAGCCCGATGGTCGCCAGCGAGGAGCCGAGCGCCAGATTGATGCTCTTCTGCAGGTCGTTCTTGCGTGCGGCGGCGACAGCGGCAACGCTTTCCGGCAACAGGATCAGCAGTGCCACCAGGACGCCGGCGAAAGCCGGCGGCGCGCCGATCCGCGCGGTGGCGAAATCGACCACCAGCGAGAATTTCTTCGCCAGCAGGATCACTCCCAGCAGGGCGACCAGCAGCAGCACGGTGCTCAAGCCCAGCATCCGGTTCGACAGATCAGCGCCGTCGTTCACGGAATCGGCGGTTTGGTTGACGAAATAATCCCGGTGCCGAATGGTCTGGGTATAGAGAAATACGCCATAGAGCAGCAGCGTGACGACGCTGACAAAACCGAGTTGGCCCGCCGAGTAGACCGGCCCCGGCGTGGTCAGGGTATAATTGGGCATGATCAGCGTGATGGTCGCCAGCACGATGAGGACGCTGAGATAGAGGTTCGAGCCCGAGACCTGCACGTCCTGCTCGCGGTAGCGCAGGCCGCCGGCCAGGATGCAGACCCCGACCAGGCCGTTGCAGACGATCATCACCACCGCGAACACGGTGTCGCGCGCCAGAGTGGGCACCGGCTTGTCGCCGAGCATGATGGTAGCGATCAGCGCCACCTCGATCACGGTCACCGATAGCGTCAGCAACAGCGTGCCGAAGGGCTCGCCGATCCGTTCGGCGATCACCTCGGCATGATGCACGGCAGCGAACACGGTGCCGAACAGGACCACGAGCAGCCCGACAGCGAACACCAGCCCGACAGCCGACGGGGCGAACGTATAGCCGAGCGCCGTGGCGGTCGCGAACAACAGCACGGCCAGCGCCGGGAAGATCCAGGCCGATCGCGGCATCGGGCCGTGTGCACTCATGGCATCGCATCCTTCATTTCCGGAGACGAATTATGCGCCAAACCATCGCGGCCGTCAGCCCTTTGCATCGATGAACCGCCGCGCCACCTCGATCGCACCGTATTGGTCCAGATCGTTGTGGCCGCCTTGGGGAAACCGCACGAACTGCTTCGGCTCACGGGCAAGCGCGAACAATCGTTCGCCAAAGCCGATCGGGATGGTCGGGTCTCGCGCGCCGTGCATGACCAGAAGGGGAAGGGCCACGCGCGCGATCCGCAGATCCGAGCGAAACGGATCCCTGATCAACCAGCGCACCGGCACAAACCGAAATGCCGAGGCGGCAACGTCCGCGATCGATGTATAGGGCGCCTCCAGGATGAGTTTTCCGACCGGTTGGGCGGCCGCCAGCGCCACCGCAACCCCGCTGCCGAGTGAAAATCCCCAGACGACGATCGCCTCCGCACCACAGCGGGCGGCGGTGAAGGCATAGGCCGCCGCCGCGTCCTGCAACAAGCCCTGCTCGCTCGGCTTGCCGCTCGAGCCGGCATAGCCGCGATAGGACAGCGCCACGATGCCGGTCCCATCGGCGATCAGATCATGGAAGCGGCCGAAGAACCCGGCGAGGTAGTCGCCATTGCCGTGGAAATAGAGCACCACCGGATGTCCGGGCCTCGCGGGAACGTGCCAGACGATCACCTTCTCGCCGTCCGCCGTGGTCAGCAGATGTTCTTCGGCTTGCGGAAAGCCGGCGGCGGCGGGCTGCGTTCGCGTCGTTTGCGGGGCCGGAAAGATCAACGCCCGTTGCGCAAAAAACAGCACGACGACACCGCCGAGATAGCCGATCGCCGCGAGAACGACGAGCCATTTCAGGACGGTCATGGGCTCCCGGAAGCTACGTCACATCGCCTTGACGATGTTCTCGGTCATCTTCTTGGCGTCGCCGAGCAGCATCATGGTATTGTCGCGGTAGAACAAGGGATTGTCGATGCCGGCGTAGCCCGACGCCAGCGAGCGCTTGATGAACATCACGGTGCCGGCCTTCCAGACCTGCAGCACAGGCATGCCGTAGATCGGCGATGTCGGATCGTCCTCGGCCGCCGGGTTGGTGACGTCGTTGGCGCCGATCACGAAGGCGACGTCGGCCTGGGCGAATTCCGAATTGATGTCCTCGAGCTCGAACACCTCGTCATAAGGCACGTTGGCCTCGGCGAGCAGCACGTTCATGTGGCCGGGCATGCGGCCCGCGACCGGGTGAATCGCATACTTCACCTCGACGCCTTCCTTCTTCAGCGTGTCGGCCATCTCGCGCAGCGCGTGCTGCGCCTGCGCCACCGCCATGCCGTAACCGGGCACGATGATGACCTTCTGGGCGTTCTTCATGATGAAGGCGGCGTCGTCCGCGGAGCCGAGTTTCACCGGGCGCACTTCGCCACCGGCGCCGGCACCCGCGGCCGCGGTCTCGCCGCCGAAGCCGCCGAGGATGACCGAGATGAAGGAGCGGTTCATCGCGTGGCACATGATGTAGGACAGGATCGCGCCGGAGGAGCCGACCAGCGCGCCGGTGATGATCAGCGCCGAATTGCCCAGCGTGAAGCCGATGCCGGCGGCGGCCCAGCCGGAATAGGAGTTCAACATCGATATCACGACCGGCATGTCGGCGCCGCCGATCGGGATGATCAGCAGCGCGCCGAGCGCCAGCGCCAGGATGGTGATCAGCCAGAAGTCGAGCGCGCTGCCCGACAGCACCAGGCCGACGATGAAGAACACCAGCGCCAGACCGAGCACGATGTTGATGATGTGGCGGGCCGGCAGGATGATCGGCGCGCCGCTCATGCGGCCGGACAGTTTCGCGAACGCGATCACCGAGCCGGTGAAGGTCAGGGCGCCGATGGCGACGCCGAGCGACATTTCGACCAGGCTCTGCGGGTGGATATGCCCGGGCGTGCCGATGTCGAAGGCCTCGGGCGCATAGAACGCGCCGGCGGCCACCAGCACCGCGGCCATGCCGACCAGCGAATGGAACGCCGCGACCAGTTCCGGCATCGAGGTCATCGGCACCTTGCGCGCGATCACCGCGCCGATCGAACCGCCGATCGCGACCCCCAGAATCACCAGCACCCAGCCGATGCCGTCAGCCGGGGGATGCGCGGCGAGCGTGGTTGCCACCGCGATTCCCATGCCGATCATGCCGAAGAAGTTGCCCTGCCGTGATGACGCCGGGCTCGACAGTCCCCGCAAGGACATGATGAACAGGACCCCGGCGACGAGGTATAAAACCGCAGCAAGATTGGCGTTCATCTAGAAGCCCCCAATTGTCTTCGTCACCACGAGATGCGCGCCGATCACTTGATCTTCTTCTTGTACATCGCCAGCATGCGCTGGGTGACCAGGAAGCCGCCGAAGATATTGACGCTGGCGAAGATCAGCGCGACGAAGCCGAAGCCGCGCGCCCACGCCCCGCCGCTGCCGACCATGGCGACGCCGACCGCGAGCAGCGCGCCGACCACGATCACCGAGGAGATCGCGTTGGTCACCGACATCAGCGGCGTATGCAGCGCCGGGGTCACCGACCACACCACGAAATAGCCGACGAACACGGCGAGCACGAAGATCGACAGCCGGAACACGAAGGGATCGACGGCCTGCGCGATATGTTCCATGGCGGCTCTCCTTAGCTCTTCGGCTGGAAGTTCGGATGAATGACGGCGCCGTCCCTGGTCAGGGCGGTCGCCTTGACCAGTTCGTCGTCCCAGTTCACCGCGAGCGACTTGCTGGTCTTGTCGATCAGCGTCTCGATGAAGGAGAACAGGTTGCGCGCGTAAAGGCTCGAGGCCGAGGCCGCGACGCGGCCGGCCACATTGGTGTAGCCGACGATCTTGACGCCGTCGGCGTCGACCACCTCGCCGGGCCTGGCGCCTTCGACGTTGCCGCCGCGCTCGACCGCGAGGTCGACCAGTACCGAGCCCGGCTTCATCGATTTGACCATCTCGGCGCTGACGAGCTTCGGCGCGGGCCGGCCCGGGATCAGCGCGGTGGTGATGACGATGTCCTGCTTCTTGACGTGCTCGGCGGTGAGTGCAGCCTGCTTGGCCTGATATTCTTTCGACATTTCCTTGGCGTAGCCGCCGGCGGTCTGGGCGTTCTTGAATTCCTCGTCCTCGACCGCGAGGAATTTGGCGCCGAGACTTTCGACCTGCTCCTTGGTCGCGGGCCGCACGTCGGTCGCGGTGACCACGGCCCCCAGCCGCCGCGCGGTGGCGATCGCCTGCAGGCCGGCGACGCCGACGCCCATCACGAACACCTTCGCCGCCGGGATCGTGCCGGCCGCGGTCATCATCATCGGAAAGGCGCGGCCGAAGGCTTCCGCCGCCTCGATCACCGCCCGATAGCCGGCGAGATTGGCCTGGCTCGACAGCACGTCCATCACCTGGGCGCGGGTGATGCGCGGCATCAATTCCATCGCGAACGCCGAAACGCCGGCGTCCGCCATCGCCTTCAGCGCAGCGTCGTTGCCGTAGGGGTCCATGATCGCGATCACCAGCGCGCCGCGCTTGTAGCCGGCGAGCTCGGAGGCCTCGGGCCGCTTCACCTTGATGACGATGTCGGCGTCCTTGACCGCATCGGCGCTGACGATAGCGCCGACGGCGGTGAATTCGGAATCCGGCAGGCCCGACTTGATGCCGGCACCCGGCTCGATGGCGATATCGACGCCCAGCGCCTTGAATTTTTTCACGGTGTCCGGCGACACCGCGACCCGCGGCTCGGAGGGATCGATTTCCTTGGCGACGGCAATCTTCATAAGGCCTCCGGCGGCGCGCGGGCGCGCGAGCAAACTAGCGCTTATTGTGCAAAGATAGATACCGGTTTTGCGACCGGAGCATTTCTTCGCGCCGCCGGGCGGCGGCGCGACCGCGTCTGGAAATCGATCAGGTCAGGAAGATCGCCATCATGGCGACGATGAAGATGACGGCGGCGGTGCCGTACTTCACCAGCATGATGAAGCCTTCGTAGGTCTGCTCATGGGCCGGATAATCGTTGCCGTCAGCGGTCGTGTAGGCCACTTCGTTATTCTCTGCCATCGGTCTCCCCAGTCGGTGTTCGTGTCTCGCCGTGGAATTACCGCAATCTATCGGCGAGAGCAACGGCGATGGGCTTTTTGTGCACCAGCTGCACTTGCGAGCTACTTGCTGGGCTCGGCGGGCCAATTGTCCCGGATCCAGCGGGTCAGGCTCTGCTCGCTGACCTCGCCGGCCGCGAGGGAGAGGATGATGGCAGCGGCCTCCGCTTCAGGCACGATGAATTCGACGCCCTTCACGCCAAGGAAGGTGTACAGCGCAAGCAACGCAGTGCGCTTGTTACCGTCGACAAATGGATGGTTGCGTGCAATCCCGAAGGCATAGGCTGCGGCCAATTCAGGCAGTTCAGCCTGCTCATAGGACCACCGGTTTTTCGGCCGGTCGAGCGCGGACTCGAGCATGCCTTCGTCGCGCAGACCGCTCGCTCCTCCGTGGACCGTGAGTTGCTCATCATGAATCGCAACAACCATCTGGCGGGTCAGCCAGAACGGCTCGGTCATTTGGCAAGCTCGGCCAGCGCGTTGTGGTAGCGCTTCATGCCGCGTCGGGCGACTTCCATCGCCTTTTCGAAATCCGGATCGTAAGGCGTTAGTCGAAACCCGCCATCGGGCGTCAGCGTAGCGTAGAGTTTATCGCCAACACTGACATTCATGCGCGCCAGCACGTCCTTCGAGAGAATGATTCCCGACGAGTTGCCGATTTTCTTGATCTCAACGGTGCCGATCACCTGGCCGCGGGCGTCGGGCGCGATCTTCGTTTGCTCGCTCATGCCAAATCTCCGTTATACAAAACGTATAACGGATTTCGACGCCCCGTTCAACAGATGTTTTACGCGCCGGATCCGCTCAGCCCATCCGCTCCAGCTCGTCGATCATGCCTGAAATCACCGATAAGCCGCCGTCCCAGAATTTGGGATCCCGGGCGTCCAGCCCGAACGGCTTGAGCAGTTCGGAATAATGCTTGGTGCCGCCGGCCGAAAGCATCGCCAGATAGCGCTCGGCGAAGCCGCTTTGGGCGTTTTCGTAGACCGCATAGAGCGAGTTCACCAGGCAGTCGCCGAACGCATAGGCGTAGACGTAGAACGGCGAATGGATGAAGTGCGGGATGTACATCCAGAAATTCTCGTAGCCGGGCCGGATGTCGATCGCGGGGCCGAGGCTCTCGCCCTGCACGCCGAGCCAGATTTCGCCGATCCGCTCGGCGGTCAGTTCGCCGTTCTTGCGCTCGGTATGGATGGCGCGCTCGAAGGTATAGAACGCGATCTGCCGCACCACGGTGTTGATCATGTCCTCGACCTTGCCGGCGAGCAGCGCCTGGCGCTGTTTTGTACTTTTGGTCTGCGCCAATAGCCGCTTGAAGGTCAGCATCTCGCCGAACACGCTGGCGGTCTCGGCGAGCGTCAGTGGCGTCGGCGCCATCAGTGCGCCGTTCCTGGCCGCCAGAACCTGATGCACGCCGTGGCCGAGCTCGTGGGCGAGCGTCATCACGTCGCGCGGCTTGCCCTGATAGTTCATCAGCACGTAGGGGTGCGCTGACGGCGTGGTGGGATGCGAGAACGCGCCCGGCGCCTTGCCGGGCCGCACCGGCGCGTCGATCCAGCGGTCGGTGAAGAAGCGCTCGGCGATGCTGGCCATTTCCGGAGAGAAGCCGCGATAGGCCGACAGCACCATGTTCCTGGCCTCGGGCCAGGCGATGCTGCCGGTGGCGGCGAACGGCAACGGCGCATTGCGATCCCAATGCGCGAGCTTCTTCTTTTTGAACCAGCCGGCCTTGAGCTGGTAATAGCGATGCGACAGCCGCGGATAGGCCGCCCGCACCGAGGCCACCAGCGCATCGACCACCTCGCGCTCGACCCGGTTGTTCAGATGGCGGGAATCCGCGACATCCTGGAAGCCGCGCCAGCGGTCGGAAATCTCCTTGTCCTTGGCCAGCGTATTGGTGATCAGCGCGAAGGTGCGCTCATTGGCCTTGAAGGTTTTCGCCAGCGCCTGCCCGGCCGCCTTGCGCTTTTCGCCGGCGCGATCCTGCAGCAGGCTGAGCGTCGGCTCGATCGCCAGCTCGCGGCCGGCCACCTTGAAGCGCAGGCCCGAGATGGTCTGGTCGAACAGCCGGTTCCAGGCGGCGTAGCCGCTCTGGGATTTCTCGTGAAACAACTGCTCGACGCGATCCTCGAGCTGATAGGGCTTTTCCTTGCGCAGGTCCTCGATCCAGGGCCGGTAATGCGCCAGCTCCGGCGTCTGCATCGCGCGTTCGATCGCGGCATCGTCGATCCGGTTGAGCTCGAGTGCGAAGAACAACAGACGCACCGACGCGTTGGTCAGCCGCTCGGAGACGTCGCCGTAGAACTTGGAGATCGCGGGGTCGACGCTGTCGCCGGCATGGATCAAACCGGCATAAGAGCCGAGGCGCCCGGCGAGATCGTCGATCGCCTCGTACCGCCGCACCGCTTCGGCGAGCCAAAGCCCACCGGCCGCCGCCGCCGTCTGTTCGGCGAGCTTGCCCTTGTAGTCGGTCTCAAACGCGACGCATTCGACGTCCATTCTGGCGAGGTCGCGGGCGATCTCGGGCGCATCAATGCCGGAATAGAGATCGGCCAGATTCCATTCCGGCAGCTTGCCGGTCTTGGATCCACTCTTGGTCTTGAGCTTGGCCGAAGATTTTGCGGCGGTCGGCTTGCGTTGGGCGGTCGATTTGCGGAGGGCGGGCATGGAGCGCGAGGTCATCTGGTTCGAAACCTGTGTTCAGTCGGAACGGCAGCGGGTGCGGAACGAAGGCGGGACGGCAAACTTTAAGAGCGCGTTAATCGGCATCGGCGAGAGTGCCCCGATTCGAGACAGATAGTAGTAGAGCGCGGGGAAAGCCATGGCTGCCAGCATTTTGATCGCCGACGATGATGCCGTGGCTCGCCGCCTGCTCGAAAACATGGTTCAGAAATGCGGCTATGAGGCCATCGTCGTCGATTCCGGCGACGCGGCCATCGCCACCCTGACCGCCGCGGACGCGCCCGTCATCGACGCCATGGTGCTGGATCTGGTGATGCCCGGCCTCGACGGCATGGGCGTGCTGGCCAGGATCCGCGAAGCCGGCCTCACCATCCCCGTGATCGTGCAGACCGCCCATGGCGGCATCGACAATGTGGTGTCGGCAATGCGCGCCGGAGCCCAGGATTTCGTGGTCAAGCCGGTCGGCATCGAACGGCTGCAGGTATCGTTGCGCAATGCGCTCAACGCCAGCGCGCTGAAGGGCGAGCTGCAGCGCATCCGCCACAGCCGCGAGGGCCGGTTGTCCTTCGCCGACGTCGTCACCCGCAGCGAGGCCATGGCGGCCGTGCTGCGCACCGCGCAGAAGGCCGCCGCCTCCACCATCCCGGTCCTGATCGAGGGCGAATCCGGCGTCGGCAAGGAACTGTTCGCGCGCGCCATCCACGGCAGCGGCGAGCGCAAGGCCAAACCGTTCGTCGCCGTCAATTGCGGCGCGATTCCTGACAACCTCGTGGAGTCGATCCTGTTCGGCCACGAGAAGGGCGCCTTCACCGGCGCCACCGAGCGCCACATGGGCAAATTCGTCGAAGCCTCCGGCGGCACCCTGTTCCTCGATGAAGTCGGCGAATTGCCGCTGGCGGCACAAGTGAAACTGCTGCGCGCACTGCAGGAAGGGTCAGTGGAGGCGGTCGGCGGGCGCAAGCCCGTCAAGGTCGACGTCCGCATCATCTCCGCGACCAACCGCAAGCTGCTCGACCACGTCAAGAACGGCAAGTTTCGCGAGGACCTGTTCTATCGCCTGCACGTGCTCCCGTTGACGATTCCGCCGTTGCGGATGCGACGCGAGGACATCCCGCATCTGCTGCGGCATTTCCTGGCGCGATTCTGCGCCGAGGAAAACCGGCACATCTCCGGCATCAGCGGCGAGGCGATGGCTCACCTGTCGCAGCTGGAATGGCCCGGCAATATCCGGCAACTCGAGAACGCGGTTTATCGCGCCGTGGTGATGAGCGACCACGACCAGCTCGGGCTTGCCGATTTTCCGCAAGCCACCGCGCAGGCTTCGCCGACGTCGGAAGCGGCGCAGGAGGCCGGCGAACCCCTGATCGTCAGCCCGGCGTTTCATTCGACCGTTCCGGCCATGATTTCAGGTAACGAAATACCTATTGCGCCGCTGCCGTCTGCCGGAATGCTGGCCATGCTGACCAACGCCGGAGAGATGCGACCGCTCGAAGAGCTGGAGAGCGAGATCATCCGCTTCGCGATCGCGCATTATCGCGGACAGATGTCGGAAGTCGCGCGCCGCCTGAAGATCGGCCGGTCTACGCTGTACCGCAAGCTCGATGAGGCCGCCGCGAACGATACAACCGCCGGTGGCTCGGAGAACGCCAACTAGCGCCTTTTCCGTTTCGATTGAATCGAAACGGGGCTCTGGATTCCTGTAAAGGCCGAAGCGAGCAGTCGTTTCAAACGCTTGCCGGAACCCTTGAACCGTTGCCCGTCGGTGACAGACAAAGGCAAAAGCGCGTGGCAAAAGCGCTCCATCCGTTGCAAAGCGGGCTCTTTGTGGTCAGTTTGTCGTGAGTTGCCCCGCGTTGCGCTGGCTGCTTGACAGGGGCGCGTGTATCGTCTGCGTATGAATCGTGGCGTGCAGGCGTGCCTATTGAAAGATACCTGGAGCGCATTCAGAGCAAGAACCAAACGTTGACTGCGAACGTTGACTGAATGGTGTTTCAAAACCGACGAGCCGGCGCTTTGGCGAAAGCTGTACGGACGATACCTGGAGCTGTTCCATGCCGGAGCAGTTTTCGCCCAAGGGGTGTGACGATGCGAGACCGTTCGAAGAACCGTGCCGGATTTGACCGCGTGCTGATGGCCGTCGCCGCGACCTTCCTCACGGTGTCGGCGACCTCGGCGTTCGCCCAGGCCGACCCGGCGCGCAACGGTGCCGCCGAACTGGCGATCGACGCAGCGATCCCGCGCCCCGAACCAGCCAACGTCCCGCCCCCGACCGCCAGCGATTTCAAGCCGGACAGCACCGCTTCGGTGCCCGAGACGGCAAAGACCGCGCCGGAAGCCAAGCCCTCCGACCTCGCCAACGCTCCGGCCGCCGATACCAAAAAGGCAGACACCAGCAAGAGCGACACCGCGGCCACCACGCCGCCGGCGGCGCCCGCGATCGCCCCGCCGCCGGCTGCCGCGGCCGCAACGCCGGCGGTCGAGCCCGCCAAAGAGCCGGTCAAGGCCGCCAGCAACGTCGCACCGGCGGATCAGCCGGTCGCCGACAGACTGCGGGAGATGCTGGGCGCGAAATCCCTGCGCTATTTCGATCGCAAGGCCGAGCGGGCCGCGGTGGAGAAGTTCTACACCGCGCGCGATTACGCGCCGCTTTGGACGCAGGGCGGCGCGCTGACCGCGACCGGCAAGGGCGTCGTCGCGCGGCTGAAGGACGCCGCCTCCGACGGCTTGAACGCGGCCGACTATCCGGTACCGGATTTCGCTGCGGGCAATCCTGACGCGCTGGCGGAAGCCGACCTCAAACTGACCGCCAGCATGCTGGATTACGCGCGCCAGGCGCAGAGCGGCCGGATGCACTGGTCGCAGGTCTCGGGCGACATCCAGTATCCCGAGCATCCGACCGACCCCAGCGAAGTGCTGACCAGCATCACCACCGCCAAGGACGCCTCCGCCGCGCTCGACAGCTATAACCCGCCGCAAAAGCTCTATCGCGAATTGAAGGCCAAGCTCGCCGAACTGCGCGGCCAGGGCGATGGACCGGTGACCCAGATCGCGGACGGCCCCACGCTCAAATTCGCCCCGGCGAAGGGCAAGAAGCA
>Ga0302157_10006707_pt1 | contig 11825 bp, 10 predicted proteins | sample I_Bog_N3_3_FD_193502 | JGI IMG/M metagenome (GOLD analysis project Ga0302157, IMG submission 193502) | Peat permafrost microbial communities from Stordalen Mire near Abisko, Sweden - I_Bog_N3_3 | ecosystem: Environmental > Terrestrial > Soil > Wetlands > Peat | place: Sweden: Abisko, Stordalen...
GAAAATGCGGCTGACCATCGACCCGATCGCCGAGATGAGTGAGATTGCGCTCCGCCACGAAATCCCGATGCACGTCGACGCCTGCGTCGGCGGCTTCATCCTGCCGTTCATGGCGATGAACGGGCGCGACATTCCGGTGTTCGACTTTTCCGCGCCGGCGTCACATCGATGTCGGCGGATTTGAACAAATACGGCCTCGCCGCCAAGGGCGCCTCGACGATCACCTATCGCGATATCTCGTACCTGAAGCACCTGATGTTCGTGTCGCAGGATTGGTCCGGCGGCGTTTTCGCGTCCCCGCCCTGCTCGGCGCCCGGCCCGGCGGCGCCTATGCCGCGGCCTGGGCGGCGTTGCTATATTTTGGCGTCGAGGGCTATCGCGATCTCGCCGCGCGCACGGCGGAGGCGGTCGACCGCATCGTTGCCGGCCTCGGGCAGATCGCCGGGCTTCGGCTGCTCGCCAAGCCGCAGGGACCGCTGGTTGCTTACGGCTCGGCCGAACCGGGTCTCGACATATTCGTCGTCGGCGATCAGATGCAGGCGCGCGGCTGGAACATCAATCGCCTGCAATTCCCAGGCGGTCTGCACGCGATGGTGACGGCGCGCCATCTTGAAGTCGTCGACGATTATCTCGCCGATCTCGCCGCATCGGTTGAAGTCGCGCGCGCGCATCCCGAATATGCGCAGCAAGGCGGCACCGCCGTTTATGGCATGATTGCGCGCGCGCCGTTGCGCGACATGGTGCGCGCGCAGGTGCTCGAGACGTTCGCCAGCTACTACGCGCCGGACGCCGGATAGGCGTTGCCGAGTCAGGCCGGCTCCACTTGCTCCGCGCGCCAGCCGATTTCCGGCGCGATGCGCCCGACGAAGTCGGTGAGAATCTGCCGATACTGCGGGAACGTGAGATCGTAGGGCAATTCCAGCCGCAGTTCCTCGACCTCGGGCAGAATGGGATCGCGCCGCAGCGCTTCAAGAATGTCCTGCGAGGGTCCGACGAGGTCGCGCGCAAACAAAACGCGCCGCTCGCCCTGCGGCGCCCGCGTGCGCGCGATCCGGCCCTCCGCGAAGGCGGCGTAGCGGGCGCGCGCGGTCGTGTCTGCGCTGTCGGTCGGCACGATGACGCGGCCGAGCGCAATGCGCGGCGTTTCGCCGCCGCTCCACGCGCGCCGAAAGACATCGATGTGCCTCTGCTGCGTCTCGAAGAAATCACCGCTCTCCTCGCCCTGGTTGAGGTTGCCGATCAGCAGATGAAAGCCGTTGCGCCCGGCCCATTGCGCCGAGCGCAGCGAACCGCCGCCGTACCACAGCCGCGAGCGCAGCGTTGGCGAGTGCGGTTGCAGGCGCGGACGCTGATGGCCGACCGGAGACAGGACGACGCTGTCCTCGCCGCCAAAATAGCCGCCGGATAGCGCCTCGCGCAGCCGCAAGGCCCGCTCGTGGGTGAAATCTTGCGCCGCCGCGTCGGCGAACAAGGCCTCGCCGATCAGCTTTCCATAGGGCGGGGGACCGGCGCTGAGGCCGATTTGCAAACGCCCGCGCGACAGCGCGTCCACCGTCGCAAGGTCCTCGGCGAGCCGGAATACGCCCTCGTAGCCAAGCTGGATGACGCCGGTCCCAAGCGCGATACGGCGCGTGCGCTGCGAGGCCGCGGCGAGAAAGGTCGCCGCCGAGCCGACGCCGCGCTCAAGATGGCGCGAGCGCACCCAGGCGCTGTCGAATCCGAGCGCCTCGCCTTCGGCGAACAATTGCAGCGCCGCTTCGAGACCGCTGGCGGGGTCGTCCTCCGCGAAATTGCCGGGCGTCAGGAAAGCGATGCGTCGGATCGGCATGAGACCTCAGTATTTCGGCAGACCCGGCGGGTTGGTCTCCGACTTCGGCAGCGCTTCCTCGTCGAGGCTCCAGCGCTTCAGCGCCACGGCGTAGGAGCCGCCGGAAATGAGATCGTTGATCGCCTGCGTGAGCGCCGGCGCGAGGCCGGCGCCCTTGCGCGTCGCAATTCCCACATCCGACCGAAGTGGCCAGCCGGCGTTGACGGTTCCGACGAGGCGTATCCGTCCGTGCTTGGCCGCCTCATAGGCGAGCGGACCGTTGGGATTGAAGATCGCGTCGGCGCACCCCGACAGCAGCGCCAGGATGACGGCGGTCTGGTCGTCGTAATATTGCGGCGAAATCGGTTGCAGCCCCGCAGCGACGTCGCGCCGGCTCCATTCGAGCAGGATGCGCTCCTGGTTGGTCCCGGAGCCGGTGATGATGGTCAGCCCCGCCGCGTCCTGTGGCTCGCGAATTTGTTTGATCGCGCTGTCGTCGCGCACGTAGAAGCCGTGCAGGCCGAGACGATAGGTCGAGAAGTCGAACTTCTCCTTGCGCGCCTCGGTGACGCCGACGTTGGAGATGACGGCGTCGTACTTTCCCGACGTGAGGCCCAGAGGCCAGTCGGCCCAGGCGATGGGCTGCAGATCCAGCTTGCGGCCGAGACTGTCGGCGACGAGGCTGGCGATGTCGGCGTCGGCGCCGACAGGCGTCTGCGCGTCCGTTGCATAGGTGGCGATCGGCGGCGCGAACGGCACGATGGCGACCGTGAACACGCCGTCGCGCACGAACTTGGCGCCCTCAGGCAGCAGCGCGATCGCCCTCGCGTCCGCCTGCACATGCGGACGACCCGGCTGCTGCGGGCCGAAGTCGAAGTCCGCCGCAAACGCGCCGCTCGCGGCGAGCAACGCGGCCGTAGCCGCGCCGAACCATCTCACAACTCCAAGCATCGCCTCAGCTCTTCGGCAGGCCCGGCGGATTGCTGCGCGAGCGGTCGACATGTTCCGCCGTCAGGCCCCAATGCGCGAGCACTTTGCCGTAGTTACCGTTGTGGATCTGGGCGTTGAGCGCGGCGGTAATCGCGTCGGCGAGACCGGCGCCTTTCTTCGTCGTGACGGCGATCTCCGCGGTGAGCGGCCAGCCGCCGTTGACGATGCCGACGAGCTTTGTCTTGTGGTTCTGCGTCGCGTAAAACGCCTCGGTCGCGTTGGGTTCGAGGTCGGCGTCGGCGCGGCCGGAGTCGAGTGCGAGGTGACGCACCGCGCTGTCATCATAGTACTGGATCTCAGTCGGCGCGAGGCCGTCCTCCTTGTTCTTCTTGATCCAGCTCAGCAGGATCTGTTCCTGGTTGGTGCCGGAAGACACAATCACCTTGAGGCCGGCGACGTCCTTCGGCTCCGTGATCGACTTGATCTTGTCGTTGTCGGCTTTGACATAGAAGCCGAGCGCGTCGACGCGATAGGTCGAGAAGTCGAACTTCTCCTTCCGTGCCTCCGTTACGGTGACGTTGGAGATGACGGCGTCGAACTTGCCGGAGGTCAGACCGAGCGGCCAGTCCGGCCAGGCGACCGCTTGGATGTCGAGCTTGAGGCCGAGGCTGTCGGCGACGAGTTGGGCGATGTCGGGCTCGTTGCCGATCGGCGTCTTGGTGTCGGTGGCGTAGGCGTCGAGCGGCAGCTCAAACGGCGTCGTCGCCACCGTCAGAACGCCGTCGTTGACCAGCTTGACGTTCTTGAGCAAGCTGACCGCCTCGGGGACCTTGGCGACGCGAATGCGGTCCTTCTGCTCGGGGCTGAGATCGACGTCGGCCGCGAACAAGGCCGCCGGCGCCAGCACGGCGGCCACGACGCAGCCGGAGACGATGCGCGATAAGATGCTCATAGGATTCTCCTTGCCAGGTAATCGAAGTTGAGAAGCAGGTTGCTTTCTACGGCCTCTTCGGCTCGCGCCTGCGCATCGCGCCGCTCGGCCTTCGCAGGCGCGATCGGCGCCGCGCGTTTGATGAGGCGCCGCGCCCATTCCACTGCGGACCCATGCGACGGTGTTGGTAACGACTTCGCGCGCAACGCAAGACCCCGTGGTTGGTTAAGCGCGTCAGAGAACCTTGGCGAGAAATTCGCGCACGCGCGGATGATCGGCGTCGCCGAAAATCTTGGCCGGCGGCCCGCTGTCGAGAATGCGCCCGGCCTCCATGAACACGACCGTGTCGGCGACCTCGCGCGCAAAGCCGATCTCATGCGTCACGATCAGCAGCGTGACGCCGGAGCCCGCCAGCTCCTTGATGACGTCGAGCACCTCGTTGACCAGTTCTGGATCGAGCGCCGAGGTCGGCTCGTCGAACAAAAGGACCTTGGGCTTGAGCGCCAGCGCGCGGGCGATGGCGACGCGTTGCTGCTGCCCGCCGGAAAGCTGGCGCGGATAGGCGTCCGCCTTGTCCAGCAGCCCGACGCGGGCGAGCAGATCGCGCGCCTGGGCCGTCGCCTGCTCTTTGGCGACGCCGTGCGCGAGCGGCGCCTCGGCGACGTTCTGCGCCGCGGTGAGATGTGGGAACAGGTTGAAGTTCTGGAACACCATCCCGACATGAGTGCGCTGAGCGAGGATGTCGCGCTCCTTCAACTCATAGAGCCGGTCGCCCTGCCGCCGGTAGCCGACGAATTCGCCGTCAATCGCGACAAAACCCTGGTCGACGCTCTCCAGATGGTTGATCGTGCGCAGCAGCGTCGATTTGCCGGAGCCCGACTGACCGAGGATGACCGTCACCGAACCGGCGGGGATCTCCAGCGAGACATTGTCGAGGACCTTGAGCGCACCAAAACTCTTCGAGACGTTGGCGAGGACGACATGGGCGCCGCGCGCCCGCTCCTGCGTCCAGCTCTTGCGCGTCGCCGCCGCCGCCGGGGGCTTCCTGTTGGCGAACAGCGCGCGCGGCGGATTGCGCAACGCGCCGCGCGCGAAACGACGCTCGACCTGGAACTGCACCGCAGACAAAACCGTGAGGATGGCGAGATACCAGACCGTCGCCACCATCAGCAGCGGGATCACCTCCAGGTTGCGGTGGAAGATGACCTGCACGGTGTAGAACAGCTCGGGGATCGCGACGATGTAGACGTTGGACGTGCCCTTCGCCATGCCGATCAGGTCGTTGAAGGCGGTCGGCAGGATGGTGCGCATCGCCTGCGGCAGCACGATGCGGAAGATCTGACGGCCGCGCGGCAGGCCGAGCGCCGCCGCCGCCTCGTGCTGGCCCTGATCGACGGAAAGGATGCCGCCGCGCACGATCTCGGCGGCGAAGGCGGCCTGATTGAGCGCGAGGCCGAGGACGGCCGCGTCGAACGGCGTGATGAGCCGCGTCGTGTTGAACGAGAAGAACGTGATGTCCGTGCACGGCACGCCGAGCCAGATCGTCTCGTAGAGATAGCCGAGATTGTTGAGGATCAACAGCAGAACGATGAGCGGGATCGAGCGAAACAGCCAGATGTAGGTCCAGGCGAGACCTGACAGCAGCGGCGACGTCGAGACCCGCGCAAGCGCGATGAGGCCGCCGAGTGCGAAGCCGATGCCGGCGCCGAGCGCGGTCAACAGCAACGTGCGCCCGAGCCCCGCCAGCACGGGCTCGGAGAAGAACCATTGCGCGAAGACGCTCCAGCCCCAGCGCGGATTGCTGGCCACCGAACTGACGACGGCGAGAATGACGACGAGCGCTACCGCCGTGCCGACGTGACGCCACGGATGGCGCGCCGGAACAATCTTGAAATCGCCGTGACTTTGCGCCAGTGGGCGCGCGCCAAACGGGGGCGCCGCTGCGTCGCTGATGCTCATCTCGTCGCGCCTCCGCTCATTCTGCAGCCAGATCGAATTCGACCCGCGCCGCCAGCCGCTTCTCGAACGGAAGATGCCGGATCGCCGCCAGATCGCCGTCGACGTCGAACAGAGCCGTATATCCGTTCGTGAGATAGAGGTTCTTCGCTTCCGGTTGGCGGAAGCCGGTCGTCAAATAGATGCGGCTGTAGCCCTGCGCGACGACCTGGGCTTCGAGCGCGACCAGCAATCGCTTCGACAGCCCCTGGCGCCTGAGGTCGCGCCGCGTCCAGACGCGCTTCAGTTCGGCGGTCTCGTCGTCGTAGCGTTTGAACGCGCCGCCGGCGACCGTCTCGCCATCGCGGATCAGCAACAGGAAATTTCCCGTCGGTGGCGCGAAGGCCTCGGGCGGGTAGCGGTTCATTTCGACGACGGCGCCCTGGCGGTCGAACAGATCGCCATATCGGGCGTCGTACTCGCGATGCAGATCCTCGATCAGCGGGCGGGCGCGGGAATCGAGCGGGGACGAGAAGACGACTTCGTCGGACATGCGAGGCTCGGCGGCTCAGGAAAGAAAGCGCTCGGCGAGCCGCAGCCAGAAGGTCGCGGCGACGCCCAGGATGTCGTCGTTGAAGTCGTAAGCTGCGCTGTGCAGCGTCGGCCGGTCGCCGGCGCCGACGAACACGAAGCAGCCCGCTTTCTGCTCGAGCAGATAGGCGAAATCCTCGCTCGCCATGCGCGGACGGAAGTCCTCGATGATGGCGGCGGCGCCGAAAGCGTCGCGCGCGACGGCGGCGGCGAACTCGGTCTCGGCCGGTTGGTTGACGACGGGCGGAAAGCCGAGCCCATAATCGACGTCGGCCGCGGCGCCGAAACTCTCGGCCTGGGCGCGGATCAGCGCGGGAACGCGCTGTTGCAGCAGCCGCCGGATCTCCGGCCTGAACGAGCGCGTGGTGAGCTTGAGATCGACCCATTCCGGGATCACATTGGCCGCCTCGCCGCCGTGGATTGAGGCGACGGTAACGACGCCGGCGTCGAGCGGATCGACGTTGCGGGCGACGATGCTCTGCAGGGCGGTGACGACATGCGCCGCCGCGAGGACGGGATCGACAGTCTCCTGCGGCGCCGCGCCGTGGCCGCCTCGCCCGCGGATGCGCACGGTTGCGGCGTCGACGCCGGCCATCGCGGGGCCGGTGACGAAGCCGAAGCGACCCTCAGGAACGCCGGGCCAGTTGTGCAGCCCGAAGATCGCATCGGTCTCGAAACGCTCGAACAGGCCACCCGCCAGCATGGCCTTGGCGCCGGCGCCGATCTCTTCCGCGGGTTGGAAGACGAGATGCAGCGTTCCGTTGAACTCGCCGGAGCGCGCCAGACGTTCGGCCGCGGCGAGCAGGATGGAGGTGTGACCGTCGTGGCCGCAAGCATGCATGACGCCGTCGCGTTCGCTGGCGTAAGACAGGCCGGTCGCCTCGCGGATCGGCAGCGCGTCCATGTCGGCGCGGAGGGCGAGCGCCCGCCCGCGACCTCGGCGCAAGGTCGCGACGACCCCGGGGCCGCCGACGCCCGTCGTCACCTCGTAGCCCCATTCCCCGAGCAACCGCGCGACGCGCTCCGAGGTGCGCTTTTCCTGCCATGAAAGCTCGGGGTGGCGATGCAGATCGCGCCGGATGGCGACGAACTTGTCGAGGCTGGCGGCGATCTGCGGATCGACGCCTGCGGGAACGGGGCTGGCGCGGACGTTCACGCGCGTTCCTGTTTGGCCGACGCGGGCGCGGCGTAGCGGCTCGGCTTGCGCGGCAGCCCCAGATGATCGCGCAGGGTGAGGCCGGGAAGATCGCGCCGATAGCGGCCGCGCGTCTCCAACTCGGGGATCACTAGCCGCACAAAATCGTCTAGGCCCTCGGCGACGACGGAGAAGCCGAGAATGAAACCGTCGGCCGCGCCTTCATCGATCCAGTGGATGATCTTTTCCGCGATCTCGCTTCCCGTGCCGATGAAGCCCTCGCGCGGCGTCGCCACCGACAGCGCCGCCTCGCGCAAAGTCTGTTTCTTCTCCTTGGCGATGGCCTTGATGCGATCCGTGGTGGAGCGAAACGCGTTCTTGCCGATATCGCCGAGTTCGGGGAACGGCGCGTCGACGTCATATTGCGAGAAGTCGTGATGATCGAAGAAGCGGCCGAGATAGGCCAGCGCCTCATCGAGGCTGAGCAGATCACGGATGCGCTGGTATTTAGCCTCCGCCTCCGCCGCCGTCGCGCCGACGATGGGCGCGATGCCGGGAAAGATCTTCACATCGTCGCGCGCGCGGCCATGCGCCACCGCCGCTGCCTTGACCTGGTTGGTGAACGCGCGCGTCTCTTCCAGGCTGGGCGAGTGCGTGAACACCGCGTCGGCGTATTTGCCGGCGAGCTTGATCCCCGCGTCAGACGAGCCGGCCTGGAAGATCACCGGCTGGCCCTGCGGCGAACGCCCGATATTGAGCGGCCCCGCGACCTGGAAGAAGCGGCCCTTGTGGTTGAGCGTGTGCAGCTTCTCGCGTTTGAAGAACTGGCCGGTCTCGCGATTGCGCGCGATCGCGTCCTCGTCCCAACTGTCCCAGAGACCCTGCGTGACTTCGAGATATTCGTCGGCGATCTCGTAGCGCAAAGCGTGTTCGGGATGCGGACGGCTGTAGTTGAGCGCCGAACCTTCGAGCGGCGTCGTCACCACGTTCCAGCCGGCGCGTCCCTTGGAGATGAGATCGAGCGAGGCGAACTGGCGCGCGACCGTGAACGGATCGGAATAGGAGGTCGAGACCGTGCCGGCGAGACCGATCTTGCTCGTCTGCGTCGCCAGCGCGGAGAGGATCGTCAGCGGCTCGAAGCGGTTGAGGAAATGCGGGATGGTCTTTTCGTTGATGTAGAGGCCGTCGGCGACGAAGGCGAAGGCGATCCCCGCCGCCTCGGCCTTCCGCGCGGTGTCGATATAGAATTGCAGGTTGACGCTGGCGTCGGCCGGCCCGCTCGGGTGCTTCCACGAATTCATGTGGCCGCCGGCGCCGTGCAGCATGATGCCGAACTTGACGGATGGGTCGGTCATGGCGCTTTCCTCATGCCGCGCGCGCGAGCGTCGCCTGCCCCAGCAGTTCGATGGAGGCGAGACGATCGGCGAAATCAGGGACGGGGTTGTCGATGACGAACTCCTCGACGCCGAAGCGCGCGGCGAGCGCGGCGAGTTGTTCGTGGACGCGCTCGGGCGTGTCGGCGAGAACCTGCGGCCGTTTCTCTTCGACGGAATATTCGCGCGCCCCGGCCTCGGCGACGTAGGCCTCGACCGCCTCGCGCGTCGGCAGATTGACACGCTGGCCGCCGGGCAGATGCAGCGTGAACAGCTTGATCTCGCCCGCGAGTTCCGCCGCGCGCTCGCGCGTCGGCGCGGCGACGGCGAAAAGCGCGAGCTGCGGCCGGCGCCCGGAGGCGGGCGCATAGGCCGCGAAGGTGCGCTCGATCTGGCCGGGATCGCCGTTGAAATGGCCGGCGTAGCAGAAGTCCCAGTCGAGCCGGGCCGCGAGCGCGGCGCTCTCGGGGCTGGCGCCGAGCAGGATGCGGTCGGGAAGGCTCACGATATCCGGCTTGGGCTGCGCCTTGGACAAGGGATGCGGCGGCGGCAGCGGACCTTTGAGAAAGCCGTCGAGTTGTTCGAGCGCGGTCTCGAAATCGGGCTTTACCGCTTTGTCATGGAAGGCCTGCAGAGCCTGCGTCGCATAGGGCAGGCCGCCCGGCGCCTTGCCGACGCCGAGATCGACGCGGCCGGGCGCGAGGTTCTCCAGCACGCGGAAGGATTCCGCAACCTTGAACGGGCTGTAGTGCTGCAGCATCACGCCGCCGGTTCCGATCCGGATGCGCCGGGTGACGGCGAGCAGATAAGCGCTCACAATCTCTGGCGCGGAGCTGGCGAGAAAGGTCGTCGCGTGATGCTCGGCGACCCAGAAGCGTTTGTAGCCGAGATCGTCGGCGCGCCGGGCGAGCTTGACCGTATGTGCGAGCGCCTCCGCCGCCGTCGCGCCGGATGGGATCGGGCTCTTGTCGAGGATGGAAAGCGCGTAGGGCATCGTCGTGTTCCATAAACTTGATTAAATTTATAGATAAGACGTCTACGTGCGTCAAGTGTGGGCATGCGTCGATTTGATGTGGGAGGTTGACGCGACTTAGGGAACCTTCTTCTTGTATTCTCCCCGTCGTCCGCCGAGCGCACAAACATCCGGATGCGCTCTCCAGCAGACGACAGCAACGAGCGACGATTGCCTGCGCGCGACGGATGCCCCCAAGATCATGCCGTTCGACGAAACGGCCTAGGTGCTTGATCCCGACATCTCGGCGGGGCGCGGCTTGTCGCCAAGGACGATCCTGCACGCCCGGGCGGCGATGCAATGCGCCTTGTGCGTTTCGCGCCCACGCCGACGGCGCCCTTTCGTCTCCCCGCAAACGTCGTCTCCAGTCGCGAAGATCCGCACATGGCGCCGAGTCGCACCAGGGACCGCAAATCTCTGGCAGGCGGCGTTCGCCTGCGCCGGCCTCCAGCGGCGCGTGGCCGCAGGCCGGAAAGCCGGATGCATTACAGGGCTTGCGTAGACCGCTCCTGCCTCCGAACTGTAGCGGCGACGGCCACAATGTCGACGCCGTCTGCCTTCGCAGCTGCCAAGACGCCGATTGCTGCCGATCAAACGGGTCGCCCCCGAATGAGAAAAAGACCAACGAAGTGGTCGACTGACCGCGGCGTAGTGTCGCTACGCGAGGTCAATTTGTCGGCAATACGAGTTCGCGTTCAATCTCGTCACTCCGCTATTGCTACACTAATTTTATAGAGCTTATTGACGACAGTTCACGATCGTGCGATGTTTTACGCAACCGGACAGCCTTGGAGCGTCTATGTCGCCGCGACCCGTCCCCGCCGAATTGCCGACGCTTGACATCTCCCGTTTCGACGCGGGCGGCGAAAGCCGAGAGGCTTTCGCCCAACAGCTTCGCCGCGTGGCGCGCGAGGTCGGCTTCTTCTATCTGACCGGGCACGGCATAGACCCTGGTTTGGTCTCTGTGACGCTCGCGCTCGCCCGTCGCTTCTTCGCACTGCCGGAGAAGGACAAGCTCGCAATCCAGATGGTCAATTCGCCGCATTTCCGTGGTTACAATCAGGCCGGGCGCGAGCACACGCGGGGGCAGCCGGACTGGCGCGAGCAGGTCGACTTCGGGCCGGAGTTGCCGCCCCTGCCGAACGATCCAAGCAAACCGTGGCGGCGGCTGCAGGGTCCGAACCAATGGCCTTCGGCGCTGCCCGAACTGCGAGCGACGCTACTGGCCTATCAGGAGGCGGTGACCAACCTTGGAGTCCGCGTCCTCAAAGCCTTCGCTGTCGCGCTCGAGCAGCCGGAAGACGTTTTTGCGCCGATCTATTCGCCATGGCCCAACCAGTTGACCAAGATCATCCGCTACCCCGGCCGCGCCGCCGGGGAGGCCGATCAAGGCGTCGGCGCCCACAAGGACGGCGGCTTTGTCACGATACTGTTGCAGGACAAGGTCGCCGGCCTGCAAGTCGCGGGCGAAGATGGTTGGATCGATGCCCCGCCGGTCGCGGGCACGTTCGTCGTCAATATTGGCGAGATCCTGGAGATCGCTTCCAGCGGCTATCTGCGCGCCAACGTGCATCGCGTCGTATCGCCGCCGGCGGGCGGCGACCGGCTGTCGGTCGCCTTCTTTCTCGGCGCCCATTTTGACGCGCGCGTCCCGACGTTGCATTTGCCGCCGAATCTGGCCGCTGAGGCGCGCGGCCTCACGCAGGACCCGCTCAATCCACTGTTCAACGAGGTTGGCCGCAATGCGCTGAAGAGCCGGTTGCGCTCGCATCCCGATGTCGCGCAGCGCCATCACGCCGATCTCCTCGACGCCAACAAGCCGCGGCCGGAATTCGCATCCGCCTACTGAACTCCAGAGACGAACGGACCTCTCATGACGACGACCAGCCTGCATTTCGACACTCTCGCGCTGCACGGCGGCCCGTATCGCGCCGACCCCGTCAGCGGAGCGGTCGCGGTGCCGATCTACCAGACGACGTCGTATCAGTTCCAGGACACGGCGCATGCGGCGCGGCTGTTTGCGCTCGAAGAGATCGGCAACATCTACACGCGTGTGCAGAATCCGACTCAGGACGCACTGGAGCAGCGCGTCGCGCAGCTCGAAGGCGGCG
>Ga0302157_10006708_pt1:0-2500 | contig 11824 bp, 11 predicted proteins | sample I_Bog_N3_3_FD_193502 | JGI IMG/M metagenome (GOLD analysis project Ga0302157, IMG submission 193502) | Peat permafrost microbial communities from Stordalen Mire near Abisko, Sweden - I_Bog_N3_3 | ecosystem: Environmental > Terrestrial > Soil > Wetlands > Peat | place: Sweden: Abisko...
TCCGAGAGCCTTCGGATTGCCTGCAATCTCAAAATCCAACAGGTCATCGACGGACGAGCTCGACAGTTAACGAGCGAACGATCCGACGGATTGGCCGCATGCACGACAGCCAGCAGCGGCCATCCAGGCGGCGGGCCGTCCGGCATGCAAGAGACGGGCCGTCCGGCATGCGGACGAAAGCAATCGGCGGGAGCTGTCGGACGAGCGACAAGCTCAATAATCAAACGGATAGATTTGCGACGGACGAGCTCCACAGTTGACGAACAAACCGATGGACTAGTTGCGCACCCAACAGCGAGCAGCGCTGGCTTCGGCATCCAAGCGGCGGGCCGTCCGGCATGCAGGATATGGGCCGTCCGCTGCCGTATCTCCTCGGGGAAGCGCCGCACGCACTTGCGACCCCCGAGAAGAAACGAGCGCGCGGGCCGACCGAACACGACGATACCAAGTTCTTAGCGATCCGCCCACGGACGGCCGAGCTACGGGCCGAAAACGCCGCCGGGACTGTCATCGGGCGACGGTCGACAAAAGGACCGGATCGTCCGGTCATCGAGTCCCGCAGAGCACGGGAGAAACGGTGGATGAGTCGCGAGCGATATTTTCTTCTCGCGGCTGGTCGGATTAGCTGCCTACTCAACAGCGACCGAGCCGGCGGATTAGCCACGTGCGCAACAGCGTCCGACACGATTCGAAGCAGCAGCAGCGCTGCAAACAAGCGACGGGCCGTCCGGCATGCAAGAGGCGGGCCGTCCGGCATGCAGAATGTATAATTCCGTCCCGCTTAACGGCGGGCGTGCGGAATATAAATGTGCGAGCAAAGGCGATGGGCGCAATGTGTTCGAGCAAGGCAAGCGACGTCTAGCACTTGCGACTTGGCTGGAGGACGACGCAGCGATCGACAGCGACCGAGGCCACGGGCCGTCCGGCATGCAAGGAACGGGCCATCCGGCATGCAGACCAAAGCAATCGCCGAGAGCTGTCGGATGAGCGGAGAGCTCAATATCCAACGGATAGACGACGGACGAGCTCGACAGTTGACGAACCAAGCGACGGATTAGCTGCGCGCCCAACAGCCAGCCGCGTTGCGGCATCCAAGCGGCGGGCCGTCCGGCATGCAAAGAACGGGCCGTCCGGCATGCAGACGAAAGCAATCGCCGAGAGCGCGCTAGGATTAGCTGCAAGCTCGACGTGCAGCAGATTAGCAAGCGACGAGCTGAACAGCTGACAAACGAATCGACGGATTCGCTGCATGCCCCACATCCAGCAGCGTGGCGGCGTTCAAGCGGCGGGCCGTCCGGCATGCAGTGGACGGGCCGTCCGGCATGCAGACGAAAGCAATCGGCGATCGCTATCGGAATGGCTGCAAGCTAAATATCCAACACATTAGCGACGGCGGACGAGCTCGTCGGTTAACGTAGGAACTGACGGACTAGCTGCCTGCCCAACAGCCAGCGGCGCTGCGGCGTCCGAGCGGCGGGCCGTCCGGCATGCGAGACGGGCCGTCCGGCATGCAGAATGTACAATTTCGTCCCGCTTAACGGCGGGCGTGCGGAATATAAATTTGCGAGCAAAGACGATGGGCGGAATGTGTTCGAGCAAGGCAAGCGCCGTGTAATGCTTGCGACTTTGCTGGGTCCGCCAGCAGCGATCGAGGACACGGGCCGTCCGGCATGCACCGAACGGGCCGTCCGGCATGCAGTCGAAAACGATCGGCGAGAGCTGTCGGATGAGCGAAAAGCTCACTATCCAACGGATAGACGACGGACGAGCTCTACAGTAGACGAACAAACTGACAGATTGGCTGCGCGCCCAACAGCGAGCAGCGTTGCGGCATCCAAGCGGCGGGCCGTCCGGCATGCAAGAGACGGGCCGTCCGGCATGCAGTCGAAAGCAATGTTCGAGAGCCTTCGGATCGTCTGCAAGCTCAATATCCAACGGGTCATCGACGGACGAGCTCGACAGCTTGCGAAAGAACGAACCGGCGGATCGGCTGCATGCACAACAGCCGGCGGCATAGCGGCTTGCGAGCGGCGGGCCGTCCGGCATGCAAGGAACGGGCCGTCCGGCATGCAGACCAAAGCAATCGCCTAGAGCGCTCGGATTAGCTGGAAGCATAACGTGCAACAGATTAGCGAACGACGAGTTGAACAGTTAACGAACGAACCGACGGATTCGCTGCATACACAACAGCCAGCAGCGTAGCGGCATCGAAGCCGCGGGCCGTCCGGCATGCAATAGTTGGGCCGTCCGGCATGCAGGCATGCGAAAGCAGACGCCGAGAAGATTAGCTGCAAGCTCAATATTTAACAGATTAGCGACGAGCTGAGCACCTCACGAACTGATGAACGAAAACCGGACGGATTATTCGAACGGCAGTCTGCTGGAACAAAGCGCAAGAGACGGGCCGTCCGGCATGCAAGGAACGGGCCGTCCGGCATGCAGGCGGAAGCAAACGCCGAAATTAGGTGCAAGCTCAATTTTTTACAGATTGGCGCGACGA
>Ga0302157_10006713_pt1 | contig 11821 bp, 13 predicted proteins | sample I_Bog_N3_3_FD_193502 | JGI IMG/M metagenome (GOLD analysis project Ga0302157, IMG submission 193502) | Peat permafrost microbial communities from Stordalen Mire near Abisko, Sweden - I_Bog_N3_3 | ecosystem: Environmental > Terrestrial > Soil > Wetlands > Peat | place: Sweden: Abisko, Stordalen...
TGCTCCTTGGACCCTCGGCGATCGAGAAGTCGGCGGGCTACTCCTCGGCCCTGCCGAAATCGCTGGTCCTGCTCTCGGCCCACGTCCGCCACGACGTCGGAACGGTGAACCTCGCCAGCTCCCTGAGTGGGCTCGGTCGGCACCAACAGGTCCTCGCGGTCGGTCAACTCGTGCTCACCGCTGACGTCGTGGGCGCCACCCGCGGGATCGTCATCGAAGTCGCCGGCGTTATCCAACGCGTGCCGCTACCCAATGGAACGACGACGACCCTGGCGACCCCGGCGGACTTCCAGAGCCTGTTGAACAACTAGTGCGCGGGCAGGGTGCGCCGCGCCGGTGCGGCGCTCCAAAGGTGTTCTAAGTCGTAGTACTCGCGCGTCGTCTCGTCAAAGACGTGCACGATGACGTCGCCGTAGTCGAGCGCCACCCACTCGGCCTGAAAGAGTCCCTCCACGCGGATCGGCTTGACCCCGAGGGCCACGTCGATGAGTCGCTCGACCTCTTCGGCGATCGCGCGAACCTGTCGGTCGTTTCGCCCCGAGGTGACGACCAGCGCGTCGAAACTGTCGATCAACTCGCGCAGGTCCAACACCACGGTGTCGACGCCGAGTTTCTCCTCCGCCGCGACGACCGCGGCGTTCACCAGGGTCGAGGTAAACGTGGAATAGGGGCCGCGAGGCTGCTCGCCGCTCGTCACGCGCTCACTCAGTGGGCTACTCCCAGTACGGCGAGTGCGCCAAAGAAGGGTACGGCGAGCGCGAGCGCGCCGAGGATGGCGTAGCGCTGCTTGGTGCGTCGCAACTGGCGACGACTCGGCGTCGCCTCCAGGGCATCTACTCGTGTCGACCGTTGCTCAGACAAGTCGAAGGTGCGAACCGCCATTGCCAGCACTCTAGCCTCGGGCGTGCTCGAAGAGTGGAATGACGCGCTCGGGCAAGAAATCACGGAGGTCCTCGGCCGCGGGATCGAGTTCGCGCACGTAGGTGCTCGAGAGATCGACCGGCTCCATGGGTATGAGGTAGCTGCGCCAGTGGGGCAACGCGTCGATGGTCGAACCCGGTCGCGGGACGATGCCGACTACGACCAGCGCACGTAACTCCTCGCCGCCGTGCCAGCTGTCGAGTTGCGTCGCGAGGTCCGCGCCCACGATCAGGTCGACGGCCTCGGCGTCCTCCAGCAGTTCGCGCACCGTATCGACGGTGTAGGAGGGTCCGCTGCGGCGTAGCTCGAGGTCCGACACCTCCACGAGATCCAGCTCGTCAAAGGCCGCGTGGGCCATCGCCAAGCGCACGTCGGCTGCCAGCACGTCGGGTCCCTTGAGGTAGGGATCCCCCGCCACGGTCACCACCAGTCGATCGAATCGGCCGCTGCGCGCAGCGGCCCTCAGGGCCGCGACGTGTCCCAGGTGCGGAGGGTCGAACGTCCCACCGAAGAGACCCAGTCGGCGAGCTGTCACCACCAAAGCCTAGGGGATTGCTTCGTTATTCGAAGTGCCCGTAACCTGGTCGGATGGCATCGAGCGAACGCGAGTGGACCCCGACGAGTTGGCGCGAGTACTCACTCGCCCAGTCGCCGACCTGGCCCGACGGTGAGCACCTCGCGCGCGTCGAGCGCGAGCTCGCCACCAAGCCGCCCCTCGTCTTCGCGGGCGAGGCCCGTCGCCTCCAGGATCAACTCGCCCTCGCCGCCAGCGGCCGGGCCTTCGTGCTGCAGGCCGGCGACTGCGCGGAGTCCTTTCACGAGAGTTCCGCCGACGTCATCCGCGACAAGTTGAAGGTCATCTTGCAGATGGCGGTCGCCCTCACCTACGCCTCGGGCGTACCGGTCATCAAGGTCGGTCGCATCGCGGGCCAGTTCGCCAAGCCGCGCAGTGAGGACGTTGAAGAGCGTGACGGCGAGCGCCTCCCGGCCTTTCGCGGTCACATCATCAACTCCGAGGAGTTCAGCGCCGAGGCGCGTCGGCCCGACCCCGAGCGACTACTGAGCGCCTACCACCAGAGCGTCTCGACGCTCAACTTGTTGCGGGCCTTCACGACCGGGGGCTTCGCCGCGCTCTCGCGGGTACACGCCTGGAACCAGGAGTTCGTCGCGAACTCCCTGGAGGGCAAGCGCTACGAGGTCATCGCCGACGAGATCGAGCGAGCCCTACAGTTCATGAAGGCCTGCGGCATCGACCTCCACGACGATCAGGCGCTCCAGGCGGTCGAGTTCTACACCTCCCACGAGGCGTTGATCCTCCCCTACGAGCAGGCCCTCACGCGGCGCGACTCGTTGACCGGCGACTGGTACGACTGCTCCGCACACCTGCTGTGGGTCGGCGATCGCACGCGCCAATTAGACGGCGCCCACGTCAACTTCCTACGCGGCGTGTCCAATCCGCTCGGTCTAAAGGTCGGCCCGTCGATGGGCGTCGACGAACTGCGCGCCTTACTCGAGGTCCTCAACCCCGAGAACACGCCGGGTCGACTCACGTTGATATCGCGCATGGGCCACGAGCGCATCTCTGCGTTGTTGCCGCCACTCGTCGAGATGACCCGCGACGAGGGTCGCCGGGAACTCTGGACCTGTGACCCCATGCACGGCAACACCTTCGTCGCGTCCGGTGGTCAAAAGACGCGTCGCTTCGACGACGTACTGTCAGAGACCTCGCAGTTCTTCCTGGTCCACCAGGCCCTCGGCACGTGGCCGGGCGGACTGCACGTGGAACTCACCGGTGACGACGTCACCGAGTGCCTCGGAGGCGGGTCACGCCTGAACGAGACCGACCTCGCCCAGAACTACACCTCGATATGTGACCCGCGCCTGAACGCCACCCAGAGTCTCGACTTGGCCTTTCACGTGGCGGAGTACCTGCAGCGTTATGCGACACCGATCGGTGAGAGGTCGTTGTAGCGAAGCAGGCGTTGCCGATCGCCCTCGAAGCCGTATTCGATTTCGGTCATCGAACAGTTCTCGATACGCGGGCGCAGGCGCACCGCACCGGAGAGTCCCTGGTAGTGCTTCATCGCTTGTTCGATGAATCCTCCGTGGACGACCATCACCACCAACTCGTTGCGGTGTCGCGCGACGAGCCGGTCGATCGCCGCGACGCAGCGATTGAAGAAACCCATCAGCGATTCGCCACCCGGCACGTTCGGCGCGAAGGGATCGACGCTCCAGTCGGGCAGCGTGTACTTGGCTGCGACCTCGGGCCAACTCAGTCCGTCCGCCTCGCCCACGCCCAACTCGCAGAGATCCTCGTCGGTCGCGGGGGTGAGGCGCGCGTTGATCGCGGGAAAGACGATGTCGCCGGTCTCCATCGCCCGCGGCAGCGTCGAGGTGTAGAAGGCGCTCGCCGCTTCGAGCTCGCCGGTGATCGAGAGACGAATCGCGAGAGCCGTGGCTTGTGCGCGGCCGAGGTCGGTCAGCCCGCCGTCACCGAGTGGACCGCCGGCTAAGCCCTTGGCGTTGGCGACGCACTCGCCGTGTCGAATCATCAAGAGCCGCGTGGCCCTCGGCAGCGGTCCACGTTGGCGAAAGCCCTCGGGCGGGAGCAGCGCTTCGTCGCTCACGCGAGTTCGCCGACGAAGGCCTCGAGTTGGCGCAGGGTGCGGCATTCGATGACCCGGTCGCAGTAGGGCGCGTATTGATTGACGATCGAGTCCCCGCTGTTCCAGTAGCTGGTCGGTTCGGGGTTCAGCCAGTAGACGGCCTTCGCGCGATAGTGCAGGTCCGCCAAGACCTCGGCGTGGGCCTGGTGGTAGTTGTTGCGCGCGTCACCCAGGATCAACACCGTCGAGCGCTTGGTGAGGTCCTTGGCGTAGCGGTCGTGAAAGGTCACCAACGCTCGTCCGTAGTCCGAGTGACCGTCGAAGGCGATCACGTCAGCCTCGGCGTTGATCCGCGCCACCGCGTCGGCCGGGTCCTCGACCCCCTCGAAGAGGGCGGTCACCTCGTCGAGACCGTCGACGAAGACGAAGCTGCGCACTTTGGAGAACTGGGAACTGATCGCGTGCACGAGGTGCAGGGTGAACCGCGCGAAGGACGCCACCGAACCCGACACGTCGGCGATGACGAAGATCTCCGGTTTCGCTGGTCGCGGGGGCTTGAAGCGCAGGTCGATCGGCACGCCACCCGTCGAGAGGCTGCGACGCACCGTGTGGCGCAGGTCGACCGGACCCCGTCGGCGACGGCGACGTTTGCGCGCGAGGCGCACCGCGAGTTTGCGGCTCAGGGGGCGCAGCGCCCGCTCGAGTTGGGCCATTTCGTCGCGGTTGGCGTGCATCACGTCGAGGTCCTCGGGCAGGGGCTTACGTACCGACTTGGCCAACGCCCGCGAGCCGCGGTCCTCGACGAGTCGCTCACGGATCTCGCGTTCGATCTCGGCCTTTAATTGCTCGATGCGCGAGGTGACCTCGTCGCGCGCGAGGCGCTCGGCGAGTTCGTCCGGGTGGTCCCGGCGCGTCGCCTCGAGCAACCGTTGTTCGAGTGCGTCGAGCTCTAAGTTCCGCAACGTTCGGTAGAGGTAGTAGGTCCCCCCGACGGGCCGACCGGGCTCCATCCCGGCGTAGCGGGTCACGGCTTCACCCGAGCCGAATCGCAGGGCCTCCGCGTCGCCGTTGAGGAGCGCCCGATAGAGCAACTCCGAGAGTTCCTGGGCGCTCAGACCACTCCCGCCACCCTGACCTCGACCCTGACCCGGACTGTTCGCCCCGGCCGCGCCTTCGCTCATCTCGCGTTCGGCCTTGGAGGCCTCGTCCAACAGGTCCTCGACACTGGCGATCGAGCGCAGCGCGAAGAAGACCTCGAAGGCGGTGTTGTAGACCGGCAGGTGGTCGCCGTCTTTGACGAGCGTCGCGGCCAACGTCGCGCGCAGCATCGAGCGATCGGCGATGTCGATGACCTCTACCGCGCGCGCCGCGTCCACGTGCTCGCTCATCGACACCGGGATCCCCGCGGCGCGCAGCTCCCCGATGAAGTCACCGAGCAGGTTAAGCAACGGGCCTCGAGCGAGCGAAGAGCTCCTTGGTGGCGCGCTCGATGTCGGACTGGTACTTCAAAAGGATGTGCAGCGTCGCCGCGGCGTCCTCGTCACCGATCTCCTCGCGCCCAAGCACCACCAGGGTGCGCGCCCAGTCCAAGGTCTCCGAGACCGACGGCGCCTTCTTCAGGTCGATGGTGCGCAGCGAGCGCACGACCTGGGCGATCTGTTCGGCGAGCGCGGAGGAGATCCCGGGCACGCGCGAGAGGATGATGTCGCGCTCGCGCTCGACGGTCGGATATCCCACGTAGAGGTACAGACAACGGCGCTTGAGTGCTTCGGAGAGTTCGCGGGTGTTGTTCGAGGTCAAAAAGACCATCGGGATCTGCTTGGCGCGGATCGTCCCGAGTTCGGGGATCGACACCTGGTACTCCGAGAGGATCTCGAGCATCAGCGCCTCGGTCTCGAGTTCGACGCGGTCGACCTCGTCGATCAAGAGCACCACGGGGTCCTCGGCGGAGATCGCCTCGAGCAGGGGGCGCGTCAGCATGAACTCCTCGGCGAAGATGTCCTCTTCTAAGTGGTGCCACTCCTCGGTGCCCGCGCCCTCGGGTCGACCGGCCTGGATGCGCAGGAGTTGTTTGCGGTAGTTCCATTCGTAGAGGGCCTTCGACTCATCGAGACCCTCGTAGCACTGGAGTCGAATCAACCGCGCGCCGATCGAATCGGCGACCGCCCGGGCGAGCGCGGTCTTGCCGGTGCCGGCGGGTCCTTCGACGAGGACCGGCTTGGCCAGTCGGTCCGCCAGGTAGGTGACCGAGGCGATCGCTTCGTCGCTCAAGTAGTCGTTCTCGGCCAGGAGTTTCTGCACTTCGGCCGGTGAGTCGAAGCGCGGTGGCGGGACGCTCGCCAGGCCGAGTCGCTGCGCGAGTTCCTCGCGGGGATCTAAGGCGCTCATCGGATCTGTCCCTCTCCTCTAATGACCCACTTCAAACAGGTGAGCTCGCGCACGCCCATCGGGCCGCGAGCGTGCAACTTCTGCGTCGAGATGCCGACCTCGCCGCCGAGTCCGAGTTCCCCTCCGTCGACGAATCGCGTGGACGCGTTGACGAGCACCGCTGCGGCGTCGACGCGACGCACCCACGCGTCGGCGTGCTCGGGGTCCTCGGTGAGGATCGCCTCGGAGTGACCCGTGCCGTAGGTCGCGACGTGGTCGATCGCCTCATCGAGCGAGTTGACGACCTTGACGGCCATGACGAGGTCCAAGAACTCCGTCGCGAAGTCCTCGTCGCTCGCGATCGTCGCTTCGGGCAGCCACCGGCGGGCCGCGTCGTCGGCGCGTAGTTCCACCTCGGGCATCGCCGCGGCCAAGGCCGGCAGGAAGACCGGCGCGATGGCCTCGTGGACCAGAACCGTCTCGGCGGCGTTGCAGACCCCCGGTCGTGACGTCTTGGCGTTGCGCACGATGGCGACGGCTTGGTCCAGCGTGGCTGATGCGTCGACGTAGACGTGACAGTTCCCGTCACCGTCGAGCACGTAGGGCACCCGGGCGTGTTCGCGCATCGCGGCGATCAGACTCGGTCCCCCGCGCGGGATGAGACAGTCGAGCACGTCGGTCAGCTGCATGAAGGCGATCGCCGTCTCGCGCGAGGAGTCCGCGACGAGCGCGACGCCGTCTTCGGGCAGTCCCTCTTTCTCGAGCGCCTCGCGCCAGAGTTCGACGATGAAAGCGTTGGTGCGTTGCGCACTCGAGGAACCGCGAAGGTAGGCGGCGTTGCCGCTGCGCACGCACAGTCCCGCGACGTCACTCGTCACGTTCGGTCGGTTCTCGTAGACCACGCCGATGACCCCGAGCGGCACGCGAAGTCGCTCCACGCGCAGTCCGTTGGGTCGCGTGCTCGCATCCAGTCGCTCAAAGAGCGGGTCGGGGGCGTCGGCGATCTCGCGCAGCGCGTTCGCCATGGCGTCCACGCGCGCGTTGGTCAGCGTCAGACGGTCGCGACCGGGGCCCGACTCCTCGTACGCCGCGACCTCGGCGGCGTTGAGGGCGAGTAACTCCTCGCGGCGCACCTCGAGCTGATCGGCCACCTGGCGCAACACCGCGGCGCGTGACTCGTCACTCGCCTGGGCGAGTGCGGTGGCGGCGCGCTTGACCGCGGCGCCCTGGGTGGCGAGGTCCCCGTTCGTCATGGTGCCAGCGTAACGGGCAAGGCTACGGCCGCCGTAAGAGGACGAGGTCGTCGCGGTGCACGACGACGACGTCCTCACTCTCATAGAAGGTCTCCGCCGACGCACGCACCAGTCCCTTGGCGATCGTCTGGCCGTCCAGTCCGCGCACTTCGACGGCGTCACCTTCGACGAAGGAGCCGGTGAAACTCTCGACCCCCACGCGCAACAGGCTCCGTCCACCCTCTTCGAGGGCGTGCTCGGCGCCCTCGTTGACGACAATCGTGCCCCGGCTCGCGACCGCGAAGGCGATCCAGGACTTGCGAGCCGAGAGGCGTTCCGGTCGTGGGTAGAACGTCGTGCCGAATCCGGGCTTGCCTTCGAGGGCCTGGCGCAGGGAGTGGCTCGCGCGCGCGGGGGCGATGACCGTGGTCACGCCCGACCACATGGCCATGTGCGCCGCGGCCAACTTTGACGCCATGCCGCCGCTGCCGACGCCGGATCTGCTGGATCCGGCCGCCTCGAGCAGGTTGGCGTCCAGTGCGGTCACCTCTTCAATCAACGTGGCCGTCGCGTCGAGGCGAGGATCCGCGGTCAAGAGCCCGTCGGTGTCGGTGAGCAGCACCAGGTGCGAGGCCCCGACGAGATTGGCCACCAGCGCCGCCAGGCGGTCGTTGTCGCCGAAGTGAATCTCCTCGTCGGCCACGGCGTCGTTCTCGTTCACGATCGCCACGACCCCTAGACCGGCGAGCGCCTCTAAGGTCCCGCGGGCGTGGAGGTACTGGCCGCGGTGCGAGAAGTCCAGCGGTGCGAGCAGCACCTGGCCGACCGGCGCACCGAGGCCGGCGAAGGCGTCACGCCAGGCGTGCATCAACAGTGGCTGACCCACGGCGGAGACGGCTTGGAGTGTCGTGGCGTCACGCGGTCGCGCACGGCCCCCGCCCACTTCGGCCCAGCCCGCGGTGATCGCACCCGAGGTCACCACGACCAGAGACCAGCCCTCGTCGCGCAGCGCGACCACGTCGGCCGCCAGCGCCGCGAGCACCTCGTGGGCGACGTTCCCGCGGTCGTCGGTGACGGAGGTCGTCCCGATCTTGACGACGACGCTACGACTCGTCATTGTTCTCGTCGAGGTCGAGGCGCCCGTGGCGCGCGAGTCGCTCACGACGGGTGGCGCGGTGGTGCTCGCCGCGGTCGAGGCCCGTGCCACCGTCGTCGCGCCACCACTCGAAACTGAGTGTGCCGATGGTGACGACGTCGCCCTCGCGCACGCCCGCGCGCGTCAAGAGCCGATCGACGCCCAGTTCCTTTAGACGATGCACGATCTCGGCGAGCGCCTGATCGTCGGTGAGGTCCTGGAACCGCACGGCGCGCGTGGCGGCTCGACCTTCGACGACCCAACCGGTCTCTCCCTCGCGCCGCACGGTGATCGCTTCGGGCATGGGTCGGTGCACCACCACCTCGTGCTCGAGCGCCTCGGCTTCGCTGGCGCGCGCTCGACTCACTAATCCGGCGAGCTCGCCCACCAACGCGTCGAGCCCTTCGCCGGTCACCGCCGAGATGCTCCTGACCCCCTCGAGCTCGTAGGCCGCGACGTCGCCCTTGGATCCAACGACGACCCGTGGTCGTTCGAGCAGGTCGGCCTGGTAGTCGCCCAACTCGCGCAGGAGGATCTCGAGTTGTTCTTCGGGCGGCATCGGCGCACTCTCGGAGAGGTCGAGCAGTACGCAGAGCACCCGGGCGCGCTCCACGTGGCGCAAGAAGTCGTGACCGAGACCTCGTCCCTCGGCGGCGCCCTCGATGAGTCCGGGGATGTCGGCCATGACGAACTCGGTGGCGTCACCCGGGCGCGCCGCGCGTCCCCCGACGCGCACGACCCCGAGGTTCGGCACCAGGGTGGTGAAGGGGTAGTCGGCGATCTTCGGACGGGCCGCCGAGACGCGCGAGATCAGCGTCGACTTACCGACGTTGGGAAAGCCGATCAACGCGACGTCGGCGTTCAACTTGAGCACGAGGTCGTACCAGAACTCCTCGCCCGCCTCGCCCTGTTCGGCGAAGGCCGGCGCGCGACGTTGGTTCGAAAGGAAACGCGCGTTGCCCTGACCACCGAGGCCGCCCTCGGCGGCGAGCCAGCGGTCCCCCGGACCTCGCAGGTCCACCAGGAGTTGCCCGTTCGCGTCGTAGACCATCGTGCCCACGGGCACCCCGACGACGACGTCCTTGCCCCGGGCGCCGTGTTGGCGCTTGGAGGTGCCGTGTTGGCCGTCGGTGCCGCGGCGAAAGGGGTGGTCGCGAAACCCCAAGAGCGAGGCCTGGTTGTGGTCGGCCTCTAACCAGACGTCGCCGCCCTTGCCACCGTCCCCGCCGTCGGGGCCGCCCTTGGCGACGTGGGCCTCACGGCGAAAGCTCACGCAGCCCGCCCCGCCGTTGCCACCCTTGGCGTGAAGTTGCGCCCCATCGACGAAGGTTGACATCCCTCCAGTCTACGGAGCGCCCTTATTGCAGCAGTTCCGCGAGCGCCGCGTCGAAGACTGATTGGTGAAGGGCGACGTCCTCGTCGGTGGTGTCGGGACACATCAGCGCCATGTTATGGAACGGCGTGATCAACACCCCACGATTGACGCCGTAGAGATGGAGGTACTCCTCGAGCGCCTCGTCACCGGCCCGGGCGGAGGCGCCCCCATTACGCGGCGCGGGGGCGACGAAGCGGTACTCGCACCTCGCCCCGAGTTGACTGATCGACCAGGGCAGCTCGTGGCGCGTGATCGACGTCGCCACAGCGCTGGCGAAGCGGCTCGCTCGTCGCTCCATCTCAACGAAGGCGGCGTCGGTGAGGACCTCGCCCAACACGGCGCGCATCGCCGCCGTGCTCAGGGCGTTGCCCGCGAGGGTCCCGCCGATCCCCCCGACGTCTTCGAGGTCGTTGCCCCGTTGGGCGAAGGCGAGCACGCGCTCGGCGAGATCCCCGCGCAACCCGTAGGCGCCGCAGGGCACCCCGCCGCCTAAGGACTTGCCGATGGTGATCGCGTCGGGGGTGAGCGCCCAACGTTTCGTCGCCCCACCGGGGCCCGCGGAGAACGTGTGGGTCTCGTCGTAGATGAGCAGCGTCGCGGTCTCGTCACAGAGCGCCCGCACGCCCGCCAAGAAACCCTCCTCCGGGAGCACGATGCCGATATTGGTGAGCGCCGGCTCACAGAGCACCGCTGCGACGTCGCGGGTCGCCAACGCCGCCTCGAGAGAGGGGAGATCGTTGAACTCAACGACGCGCGTCGTCGTCGTCGGATCCGTCGCGGGCGCGACGTTGCCGGGTCGGTTTCGTTCGCGGCCCTCCTCGTCGAGCACGACGAAGGACTCGTCCACGGTGCCGTGATACGAGTAGGAAAAGACCAGCACCTTGGGGCGCCCGGTCACCATGCGCGCGAGTCGCAGCGCCCAGCGGTTCGCGTCGCTCGCCGAGAGGGTGAAGGACCAGCGGGTCGGTCCGAATCGCCGGGTCAACTCCTCGGCGACCCACTGCGCGTCCGCGGAGGGCAGCATCGTGGTGACGCCGCCTCGTACCTCCACGCGTTGGCGTATCGCCTCGATCAGCGCCGGTGGCGAGTGTCCCGCCATCGCGCCGGTGTCCCCCAGACAGAAGTCGGCGAGCTCGTGTCCATCGAGATCGGTGATCGTCGCGCCGCGGGCGGCGGAAAACCCCAACGGGAAGCCGCCGGACCATTTGCTCATCCAGGTCATCGGCACGCCGCCGAGGAGATTCACCGACGCGTGGCTGAGCGAGAGTGACCTCGGGTGTTCCTCGCGGTAGCGAGTGCGCTCCGACTCGAGCAAACCTTGCAATCGCTGGCGATTTGGCGTATTCACGTGGCCATCGTAGGGCCTAGATTGTGAAACTTCTGGGGAACCCGGTCGGTGAAATCCGCTTTGAACAGGGAGTTTGAAAAATCAAAGCCGTAATAAGAGCCAATTCTTACGGCGATATCCGCTGATTTCCGTATTTTTCCGGTAAAACTGACCATGGCTGCTGGGAACGCCCAGTTCCGTTTCAATGAGAGCAAGGAGTCGACCGGTGAACAAGGCCGAGTTGGTAGAAGCAATTGTCGCCGAGAGTGGCGCCACCAAGAACACCGTAGCGGAAGTACTTAAGGCCTTTGAGGACGTCGTGGTCGGCAACGTGTCCAAGGGAGAGAAGATCGTGTTGTCAGGATTCCTGTCCTTCGAGCGAGTGGAGCGCAAGGCCCGTACCGCCCGCAATCCCCAGACCGGTGAGGCGATTCAGGTCAAGGCCTCGCGTGCGCCGAAGGTCTCCATCGGTTCAACCTTCAAAAAGGCCGTCAAGGGCACGATGTAACTCAGTGCATGACTAAGAAACCCCCGGGCTGAGCCCGGGGGTTTCTTAGTTTTAGGAGGAAAACTCAGTTGGCGAGAACGTCAACCAGTTTTCTGCCGCCGCGGTAGCCGAACTTCACGGTTCCCTCAGCGAGCGCGAACAGCGTGTCGTCCTTACCGATGCCGACGTTGCGGCCTGGGTGGAACTGGGTACCACGCTGACGAACAATGATGCTGCCGGACTTGACGAGCGTGCCGTCAAAAGTCTTCACGCCCAGGCGCTGGGCCTGGGAGTCGCGGCCGTTACGGGTGGAGCCTCCACCTTTGGTCTTGGACACGGGTCCTCCCTATGCCTTGGCCGAGATCTTG
>Ga0302157_10006714_pt1 | contig 11821 bp, 9 predicted proteins | sample I_Bog_N3_3_FD_193502 | JGI IMG/M metagenome (GOLD analysis project Ga0302157, IMG submission 193502) | Peat permafrost microbial communities from Stordalen Mire near Abisko, Sweden - I_Bog_N3_3 | ecosystem: Environmental > Terrestrial > Soil > Wetlands > Peat | place: Sweden: Abisko, Stordalen...
TCCTGGCACCACACGATCTCGTTGGCCTGCGGGTACTTCTTCATCTCGGCCTGGAAGGCCTTGTGCGGGAACGGATAGAGCTGTTCCACGCGGATGATCGCGACGTCGGTCGACTTGCGCTCGGCGCGCTTCTTGACGAGGTCGTAGTACACCTTGCCGGAGCACGCGATCACGCGCTTGACCTTGGCGCCGTCCACCGCGGCGTCGAGCTCGGGGATCACGGTGCGGAATTCGCCCTTCGTGAACTCCGACATCGGCGAGGTGGCGTCCTTGTTGCGAAGCAGCGACTTGGGCGTCATGATCACCAGCGGCTTGCGGAACGCACGCACCATCTGGCGCCGCAGCAGGTGGAAGATCTGGCTGGCGGTGGTCGGTTGGACGACCTGCATGTTGGTGTCGGCGGACAGCTGCATGAAGCGCTCGAGGCGCGCGGAGCTGTGCTCCGGGCCCTGGCCTTCGTAGCCGTGCGGCAGCATCAGCGTCAGGCCGTTGGCACGGCCCCACTTCACTTCGCCGGAGGCGATGAACTGGTCGATCACCACCTGGGCGCCGTTGACGAAGTCGCCGAACTGCGCTTCCCAGATCACCAGCGTGTTCGGGTCGGACGACGCGTAGCCGAACTCGAAGGCCAGCACGGCCTCCTCGGACAACAGCGAATCGATGACGACGAACGGTGCCTGCTTGTCGGTGACGTTCTGCAACGGCGTGTACGTGCCGGTGTCGAACTTCTCGCGGTTCTGGTCGTGCAGCACTGCGTGGCGGTGCGTGAACGTGCCGCGGCCCGAATCCTCGCCCGACAGGCGGATCGGATAGCCGCTGGCCACCAGCGAGGCGAACGCCATGTGCTCGCCCATGCCCCAGTCGACGTTGATCTCGCCCCGGCCCATCGCGGCGCGATCGGCGATCACCTTCTCGACGAGCGGGTGCAGCTTGAACGCGCCGGGAATCGTCGTGATGCGTTCGGCCAGGCGCTTGAACTCGGCGACGGGGATCGCGGTGTCGGCGGCGTCCGTCCACTTCTTGTTCAGGAACGGCGACCAGTCGACCGCGTACTTGCCCTTGAAGTTGGTCAGCACCGGGTCATGCGTCAGGCGGCCGGCATCCATTGCGGCGCGGAACTCCTTGACCATGTCGTCCGGGCCGGTCTCGCCCAGCACGCCCTGGGCGACCAGCTTGTCGCCGTACAGCTTGCGCGTGCCCGGGTGCAACGCGATCTTCTTGTACATGAGCGGCTGCGTCATGCTGGGCGTGTCCTGCTCGTTGTGGCCCAGCTTGCGGAAGCAGACGATGTCGACGACCACGTCCTTGTTGAACTGCTGGCGATAGTCGAGCGCCCACTGCGTGCACAGCACGACCGCTTCCGGGTCGTCGCCGTTGACGTGCAGCACCGGCGCCTCGATCATCTTGACGACGTCGGTGCAGTACAGCGTGGAACGCGTGTCGCGCGGGTCGGAGGTGGTGAAGCCGATCTGGTTGTTGATGACCAGGTGGACGGTGCCGCCGGTGTAGTAGCCGCGCGTCTGCGCCAGCGCCAGCGTCTCCATGACCACGCCCTGGCCGGCGAAGGCCGCGTCGCCGTGCACGAGCACGGGCAACACCTGCGCACCCTTCGGATCGCCGCGGCGATCCATGCGGGCCTTGACCGAGCCTTCGACGACCGGGTTGACGATCTCGAGGTGGGACGGGTTGAACGCCAGCGAGAGGTGAACCGGGCCACCGCCCGTGGTGATGTCGCTGGAGAAGCCCTGGTGGTACTTGACGTCGCCGGACGGCAACTCTTCGGGCGCCGTGTGGTCGAACTCGGCGAACAGGTCCTTGGGCATCTTGCCCAGGGTGTTCACGAGCACGTTCAGGCGGCCGCGATGGGCCATGCCGATGACGATCTCCTGCACGCCCTTGGCGCCGGCGCGCTGCACCAGTTCGTCCATCGACACGATGAAGCTCTCGCTGCCTTCGAGCGAAAACCGCTTCTGGCCGACGAACTTGGTGTGCAGGTAGCGCTCGAGGCCTTCCGAGGCCGTCAGGCGGTCGAGGATGTGCTTCTTTTCCTCGGCGTTGTAGGTGGGCTTGCTGCGGATCGCTTCGATGCGCTCCTGCCACCAGCGCTTCTCACCAGGGTCGGTGATGTGCATGAACTCGGCGCCGATGGTGCCGCAATACGTCTCGCGCAGCGCCTGCAGGATCTGGCGCAGCGTCATGTTCTCGTTGGTCGAGAAATACGTGTTGGTCGCCGAGAACGTGATGTCCATGTCGGCTTCGGTCAGGTCGTAGAACGCCGGATCGAGCTCGGGAATCTTGGGGCGTTCGGTGCGCTTGAGCGGATCGAGGTCGGCCCAGCGCGAGCCGAGGAAGCGGTAAGCGGCGATCAGCGACTGGACGTAGACCTGCTTGCGCGCGATGGCGAGGTCGGTCGAGCTGGCCTTGACGGCGAATGCATTGGCCTTGGCGCGTTGCGCGAAGGACTCGATCACCGGCGCGTGCGGGACGTCGCGGGCATCCGAGCCATCGGCTGCGGGCACATGCTGGAGCGCGTCGAAGTAGGCGCGCCACGTATCCGGCACGGAGCCGGGGTTCTCGAGATAGGACTCGTACATCTCTTCCACGTAGGGCGCGTTACCGCCGAACAGGTAGGAGGTGGACCTGTTTTGTTCCATCATCTTTCGCTCACCTTTCGCTCCGGTTTCCGGAACTACGATGGGTTGATCAACCTTCCGCGGCCCGGTTCTACCGGTTGGCGGATTGCAAACGCCTTGCTGCTGTGATGACACGCCAGCAAGGGGACACAGAAGGACTGTTGCTACTCTGCAGGCCATGAATGTAGCACTTACCCTGTAGTCCTGCGCCGACACGACTGCCAGGGGAACATGGGCTTTCTCTCGCGACTCGACCGTGTCACGGTGCGTCAGAGTCGCGTCATCCATGTCCCGACAAGTCATCCGCATCCACCCTGCGGCCCCGGCCAAACCGGCGGAGGCGGCGCCCTGCAACGGCTGCGGCGTGTGCTGCGCGGCCGAGCCGTGCCCGGTCGGCATGCTCGTCAGCGGCCGAAGGACGGGCGCGTGCGTCGCGCTGCAGTGGAATCCGGACGCCGGCCTGTACCGCTGCGGCTTGGTCGACGCGCCGCGGACGGTGCTGCCGCGCCTGCCCCGCGCGCTCGCGCCGATGCTGAGCCGGCTGGCGCGGCGCTGGATCTCGGCGGCGAGCGGTTGCGACAGCAGCCTGGTGGTCGAACCTCCCGCGCCCGTCGCGGCATCCTGAGCTCAGCCGCCGTCGCCGGGCGGCGCGACCGCGGCGCCTTCGATGCCGTGACGCTTCAGCGACTCGGCCACGAAGCCGGAGGACTTCATCGTCTCGATGAAGCCGCTGAGCCAGGCCTGCGCGGCATGCCGGCCCTTGGGGACGCCCATGGACTGCGCTATCACCATGAATCGTCCGGGCAGCAAGCGCACGCCGCCCACCCTGCGCGCGTCGGATTCGAGCTGCTGGCGCACCCCGGCCGCCACGTCGAGGTTCTGCGCGAGAAAGAGGTCCGTGACGGCCGGCGAGGTGGGCGCCCGCACGATCGTGGCCGACTTCAGCTCGCGCGTCAGGAACAGGTCGTAGGCGCTGCCGCGGCCGACCGCCACGCGCGTGCCGGGGCGATCGACCTCCTCGTTGCGCTGGAGCGCCGAGTCGTTGCGCACCAGGTAAGCCCCCTCGATCACGACATAGGGCGCCGTGTAATCCATGTCGGCCCCGCGCACCGGGTCGATCGCCACGAACGCGAGATCGACCGAGCGCGCCTTGACGGCGGCCACCACCGATCCGGCGGACTCGAAGGGCACGAGCACCAGAGGTACACCGAGCCGCCGCGCCGCCTCGCGCGCCAGGTCCACCGACACGCCTTGCGGTGCGCCGTCCGGGCCACGCGACGCGAGGATCGGATTGCCCAGGTTGATGGCCGCACGCAGCTGGCCGGTGGACGCGAGTTCGGAGATCGCGCCCGTCGCCGGGTCCGCGGGCACGGCCGCACATCCGGCCAAGGTCGGCGCGACGGCGCCCAGCCATACGGCGTGCAGCAGAAGACGAAGGACGCGGGGGACTGTGTTCATGCAATGTTTGCCGGCAGACGAATCCATTGTGCGCGCCGACCCGCGTCCGCGACAGGGACATGCGACGTCGCCGTAGGATCGCCGTGCCCGGGAGCCAGGGTTTCGCGGCCCGCCTGCCCGCTTCCAGTCCCTTGCAAGGCCATCGCCATGAATCGTCTGACCTGGACCACCGCCCTCGGCGTTCTCTGCGCCGCCCTGATCCATCCCGCCGTCGCGCAGACGGTGAAGGTCACGCCGCTGGGCGGCTTCGACGGCGAGTTCTGCGCGCAGGATCGCGCCCTCGTGTTCGAGGATCCGAATGGCACGCGCATCCTCTACGACCCGGGCCGCAGCGTGGTCGGGGCCACCGACCCGCGGCTGGGCAAGATCGACATCATCCTGGTGAGCCACATGCACGGCGATCATCTGGGCGACGTGCACACCAAGGCAATCAACGCAGGCACCTGCGACAAGCCCGACACGTCCGTATCGGCGATGCCCGCGTCCAGCACGGTGGAGATCGCCATCGCCAAGAAATCGAAGATCGTCACCGGCAGCGAGATGCCGCCCTTCTTCGCGGCCAAGCTCAAGGCCAACGGCGGCGATCCGGCCAACGCGCTCCTCGCGCGCTTCGGCGGCAGCGTCACCGTCGGCGGCGTGCGCATCGCCACCGTGGCGGCGCTGCACAGCAACGGCGTCGACCCCGACTACATCGGCGGCGACCTCGGCAAGGCGATGAAGGCCGCCGGCATCGCCGGCGACGTGGGGCCGGCCACCGGCTACGTGCTGCGCTTCACCAATGGCCTGGTGGCATACCTGTCCGGCGACACCGGCATCCTCGCGGACCAGCGCCTCGTCATCCGCGACTACTACCACGCGCAACTGGTGGTGATGAACATGGGCGACGGCTTCACCACCGGCCCCGCCGAGGCGGCCTACGTCGTCAACGAGCTCGTGCAGCCGGCCTCGGTGATCCCGTCGCACGCCAACGAAGCAGGCACCGTGGGCGGCAAGGTGCGGCCGGGCAGCAAGACCGAGGCGTTCATGAAGGCCGCCCGGATGCCTGTGCACGTTCCGTTGTCGGGCATCACGATGGAGTACGACGCCGGCGGCAAATGCGTCGCGGGTTGCTGAGCGGTTCCTCCAACGACGAAGCGCCCCTCGTGGCGCCTCGATGCCTGGCCGCAGCGGCGCGAATCAGCGCAGCGCCAGACGCTCTCGCGCGGCCGCGTATTCGTCGGCCAGGCGCTGCACCAGCTGCGCGGCCGGCACGACACGCTTGACCGCGCCCACGCCCTGGCCCGCGCCCCAGATGTCCTTCCACGCCTTCGCCGCACCCGCGCCTGCGAAGTTCATCTTGCTGGCGTCGCTGGTGGGCAGGTTGTCGGCGTCGAGCCCGGCGGCCGCGATCGAGCCGCGCAGGTAGTTGCCCAGCACGCCGGTGAACAGGTTGGAGTAGACGATGTCGTCGCTGGTGGAATCCACGATCATCTGCTTGTAGGCGTCCGGCGCGCGCGCCTCGTCGGTGGCGATGAAGGCCGAGCCGACGTAGGCGAAGTCGGCGCCCATCGCCTGCGCAGCCAGCACGGCGTCGCCCGTGGCGATGGCGCCCGACAGCGCGACCGGGCCGTCGAACCAGGCGCGGATCTCCTGGATCAGCGCGAACGGGCTCTTGACGCCCGCGTGGCCGCCGGCGCCCGAGGCGACCGCGATCAGGCCGTCGGCGCCCTTCTCGATCGCCTTGTGCGCATACATGTCGTTGATGATGTCGTGCAGCACGATGCCGCCCCACGAGTGCACGGCGTCGTTGACGTCGGTGCGCGCGCCCAGCGACGTGATGACGATGGGCACCCTGTACTTGGCGCACACGGCCATGTCGTGCTCGAGGCGGTCGTTGCTCTTGTGAACGATCTGGTTGATCGCGAACGGGGCCGACGGTGCATCGGGATGGGCCTTGTCGTACGCGGCCAGGGTCTCGGTGATCTCGGCGAGCCAGTCGTCGAGCAGCTCGGCGGGGCGGGCGTTCAACGACGGCATCGAGCCGACGATGCCGGCCTGGCACTGGGCGATCACCAGCTTCGGGTTGCTGATGATGAACAGCGGCGAGCCGATGACGGGCAGGCGCAGCTTGCTGAGCGCGGCGGGGAGCGGGCGACGGGTGACGGTCATCAGAATGCTTCCAGGGGCATGTCGAGAACGCCGTCGGCGCCGTCGACGATGGCGTCGCGCACGCCTTGGGCCTTGCTGAGGATGTGATCGCCGTAGAAGCGCGCGGTGGCGATCTTGGCGGTCATGAAGGGCACGTCGTCGTTGGCGGCGATGCGATCGACCGCGACCAACAGCGCGCGGCCGAGTTGCCAACCGCCGACGAGGTTGCCGGCCAGCATCAGGTAAGGCACCGAGCCGGCGAACGCGGCGTTCGGGCTCGTCTTCGTGTTGGCGGCGATGAACGTGACGGCATCGAGGAAGGCGAGGCGCGCGGCCGTCAGGCGCCTGGCGAACGCCTGCGCGTCCTTGTTCGGGGACGCGGCCAGCGCCTGCTCGGTGGACTCGATGCGGGCGACGATCGCGCGCGCCGTGGTACCGCCGTCGCGCGCCGTCTTGCGGCCCACGAAGTCGTTGGCCTGGATCGCGGTGGTGCCTTCGTAGATCGTGAGGATCTTCGAGTCGCGCATGTACTGCGCGGCGCCTGTCTCCTCGATGAAGCCCATGCCGCCGTGCACCTGCACGCCCAGGCTGGTCACCTCGATGCTCATCTCGGTGGAGTAGCCCTTGATCAGCGGCACCATGAATTCGTAGAAGGTCTGGTTTTCGGCACGCACCGACGCATCGGGATGCGCGTGCGCGGCGTCGAACGCGCTCGCGGCGACCAGAGCCATCGCGCGGCAGGCCTCCGTGTAGGCGCGCATCGTCATCAGCATGCGGCGCACGTCGGGGTGATGGATGATGGTCGCTGCCGCCGGCAGCGAGCCGTCCACCGGGCGCGACTGCACGCGGTCGCGCGCGTAGCCCACGGCCTTCTGGTACGAACGCTCGGCCACCGCGATGCCCTGCACGCCGACGCCGAAGCGGGCCGCGTTCATCATGATGAACATGTACTCCAGGCCGCGGTTTTCCTGGCCGACGATCGTGCCGACGGCGCCCCCGTGGTCACCAAACTGCAGGACGGCGGTCGGGCTCGCCTTGATGCCCATCTTGTGCTCGATGCTCACGCAGTGCGCGTCGTTGCGTGCGCCCAGCGAGCCGTCGGCGTTGACCAGGAACTTGGGCACGATGAACAGCGAGATGCCCTTCACGCCCTCGGGCGCGCCCACCACGCGCGCGAGCACGAGATGGACGATGTTCTCGGCCATGTCGTGTTCGCCCCAGGTGATGAAGATCTTGGTGCCGAAGAGCTTGTACGTGCCGTCCGGCTGCGGCTCGGCGCGCGTGCGCACCAGCGACAGGTCGGACCCGGCCTGCGGTTCGGTCAGGTTCATCGAGCCCGTCCACTTGCCCGACATCATGTTGGGCAGGAACGTGGCCTTCTGCGCGTCGGAGCCGGCCGTGAGCAGCGCCTCGATGGCGCCGTCGGTCAGCAGCGGGCACAGCGCGAAGCTGACGTTGGCGCTGTTGATCATCTCGCCGCACGCCGCGCCGATCAGCTTGGGCAGGCCCTGGCCGCCGAAGTCCGTCGGGTGCTGCAGGCCTTGCCATCCGCCCTCGCCGAACTGCTTGAACGCTTCCTTGAAGCCTGGCGTGGAGAAGACCTGGCCGTCCTTGAAATACGACGGATTGCGGTCGCCTTCCACGTTCAGCGGCGCGACCACGTCCTGGTTGAACCTGGCGCATTCCTCGAGCACCGCCTGCGCGGTGTCGTAGCCGGCGTCCTCGAAGGCGGGCAGCCTGGCCAGTTCGGCGATGCCGGCCAGCTCCTTCATCACGAAGAGCATGTCCTTGACGGGGGCACGATAGGTCATCTTTGTCTCCAGCTCGCAAGAAAAAGGGGCGCCTCTCGCGAGTGCCCCCGGGTCGTTCAGTTCCGGGCCGTGGCCAGGCTCAGAGTGCCATGATCAATTCGGGCACGGCCACGAACAGGTCGGCGACCAGGCCATAGTCGGCCACCGAGAAGATCGGTGCCTCTTCGTCCTTGTTGATCGCGACGATGACCTTCGAGTCCTTCATGCCGGCCAGGTGCTGGATGGCGCCGGAGATCCCGATGGCGACGTACAGCTGCGGCGCGACGATCTTGCCCGTCTGGCCCACTTGCCAGTCGTTGGGCGCGTAGCCCGCATCGACGGCGGCGCGCGAGGCGCCGAGCGCGGCGCCCAGCTTGTCGGCCAGCGGCGTCAGCACCTCGTTGAACTTGTCGCTGGAGCCCATCGCGCGGCCACCCGAGACGATGATCTTGGCGGCGGTCAGCTCGGGGCGATCGTTCCTGGCGATCTCCTTGCCGACGAAGCTGCTCTTGCCCGAATCGGCGACAGGGGGAACCGTCTCGACGGCGGCCGAGCCACCCGTCGCGGCGGCCGGATCGAACCCGGTGGTGCGCACGGTGGCGACCTTGACGGCCTGCGAGCACTGCACCGTGGCGATGGCGTTGCCGGCGTAGATCGGACGCTCGAACGTGTCGGCCGAGATCACCTTGCTGATGTCGCTCAGCTGGCCGACATCCAGCTTCGCCGCGACGCGCGGGGCGACGTTCTTGCCGGCGGCGGTGGCCGGGAAGAAGATGTGGCTGTAGGCCGAGGCCACGGCCAGCACCTGCGCCGCGACATTCTCGGCAAGGCCTTCGGCCAGCACCGGGGAATCGGCGTGCAGCACCTTGGAGACGCCCGCGACGGCAGCGGCGGCGGTCGCCACGGCGGCGGCATTGGCGCCGGCCACCAGAACGTGGACGTCGCCGCCCACTTGCACGGCGGCGGTGATGGTGTTCAGCGTCGAGCCCTTGAGGACGGCGTTGTCGTGTTCTGCGATGACGAGAGTGGTCATGTTCTTTGTCTCCGGCGGGGTCAGATGACCTTGGCTTCGTTCTTCAGCTTGGCGACGAGGGTCGCGACATCGGGCACCTTCACGCCGGCACCGCGCTTGGGCGGCTCGCTGACCTTGAGCGTCTTGATGCGCGGGGTCACGTCGACGCCGAGCGCGTCGGGCTTGATCACTTCCAGCGTCTTCTTCTTCGCCTTCATGATGTTGGGCAGCGTGACGTAGCGCGGCTCGTTCAGGCGCAGGTCGGTGGTGATGATGGCCGGCAGCGTCAGCTTCAGCGTCTCGGAGCCGCCGTCCACTTCGCGCGTGACGCTCACCGAGTCGGCGCCCAGTTCCACCTTCGAGGCGAACGTGGCTTGCGGCAGGTCGCACAGCGCGGCCAGCATCTGGCCGGTCTGGTTGCAGTCGTCGTCGATGGCCTGCTTGCCCAGGATCACCAGGCCCGGCTGTTCCTTGTCGACCAGTGCCTTGAGGAGCTTGGCCACCGCCAGCGGCTGCAACTCGACATCGGTCTCGACGAGGATCGCGCGATCGGCGCCGATGGCCATTGCGGTGCGCAGCGTTTCCTGGCACTGGGTGACGCCGCAGGAGACGGCGATGATCTCGGTGACGATGCCCTTTTCCTTCAGGCGCACGGCCTCTTCGACGGCGATCTCGTCGAACGGATTCATGCTCATCTTGACGTTGGCGATATCGACGCCGGTGCCGTCGGACTTCACGCGCACCTTCACGTTGTAGTCGACGACTCGTTTCACGGGCACCAGAACCTTCATGACGCAGAACTCCTCAAGGCAATTGACGTTAACGTAAACCGAATGGATTCTAGAGGCCCGGCGACTGCGGAGTCCAAAGACCAAAGAATAAAACGAACGATCGTGCTATTTTAGATGCAACGCACCAGGATTCCAATAGACTTGCGAGCCATGTCGCGTCAAGCCAACCCTGCCTCCCTGTCGCCCGCCACCGCGCCCCGGCCGGTGTGCATCGGCATCTTCGACTCCGGCGTCGGCGGGCTCTCGGTGATGCAGGCCATTCGCGTTCGTCTGCCGCACGCCGAGCTGCTGTACGCGGCCGACACAGCCTACGCCCCCTACGGCGACCGCAGCGAAGAATTTCTGTGCGACCGCTCGGAGCGCATCGCGCGCTTCCTGTGCAACCAGGGCGCGCAGATGATCGTCGTCGCCTGCAACACCGCCACCGCCGCCGCGGTCGCCGCGCTGCGCACCGCGTCCCCCACGCTGCCCCTGGTGGGTGTCGAGCCGGGCGTGAAACCGGCGGTGGCGCTGAGCAGCGCACGCCGCATCGGCGTGCTCGCCACCACGCGCACGCTCGCCAGCGAGAAGTTCCGCCGGCTCGCCGAGGCCCACGCCGACGGTGCCACGCTGGTGCTGCAGCCCTGCCCGGGCCTGGCCGACGCCATCGAGGCCGCCGATGCCCGGGGCAGCGGCCTGGACGTGCTGGTGGAGCGCTACTGCGCCCCCTTGCGCGATGCCGGCATCGACGTCGCCGTGCTCGGCTGCACCCACTACGTCTTCGCCCGCGCGCTGTTCGAGCGCGCGCTGCCCGGCGTGCAACTCGTCGACACCGCCGACGCCGTCGCCCGCCAGACCGCCCGTTTCGCGAGCGAGCTCGTCGACCGCGGCGAAGCCGAGGCGATCGTGCCGTCCGCGCCCGCCCTGCGCGCCTGGAGCAGCGGCTCGCCGCAGGTGCTCGCCGCCTTCGCGCAACGCTGGCTGGACCTGCGCGTGGACGTGCAGGACATGCATTGCTGAACGTGGCCGTCGCGCCCGCGCGTGCGTCCCGCGGGCGCCCGTCGACCACGATGCGCCCGGCGCGTCACGCCCCGCTCGGGCGCTGCCTGTATTGCCTGGCCAGCGGCGTACCGCTGACCGAGGAACACCTGATCCCGCGCGCCCTCGGCGGCCGCCGCACGCTGCGTGACGCAGTCTGCGAGCCCTGCCGCCGCATCACGGGCCGGCTGGAACAGGCGACGCTGGATCGCGAGTTCGTCGTGCCGAAGACGCTGCTCGCACTGAAGCGCCGGCGCGCCCGCGGCAACGGCCCGAGCCGGATGCCGCCCGTCGTTCTTGCAGGCGAGGGCGCAGAACCCGTGACGTTGACCGCCGATACCTTCCCGCGCACGTTCGCCCTGCCCGTCTTCGAACTCGCGGGGCTGCTGGCGAACGTGGTGCGTACGGCTACCCTGCCCCGCATCGACTTCGTCGATTGCCGCCTGAATCTCGGCACGCCGACGCGGCACACGGCCGCCGCGACACCCTTGCTGGCCGATTCGCACGCCTATGCGTATTCGATCGCCAAATGGGCCTACACCCTGGCCGTGGCCGAGCACGGCCTGGACTGCTGCGACACGCAGCCGATGCGCGACCTGATGCTGGGCAGGCGCCATGACGTGTTCGCCTTCGTCGGCTCACCGTCCCCACGCGAGGACGCCTCGCGCGATTGGCTGCATCACGCATCGATGCGCCAGAACGGCCCCTGGCTGACCGTCGCGCTGGCGCTGTTCGCCTCGGCGGGAATGGTCCCCTACGAAGTCGTCATCGGGCAACGCTGAGCGCGGCGCCTTGCCGGCCCGCTGTGTACCTCACCGTACAGACGTGTGCCGATGGACGGTATAGCGTGGCCTTCGGTCCACCAACCCGCCTCAGGCGACCATGTCCCCAACTCATCTCGAAGAGGTCGGTGCAACGACGCCATTGCCGTCGGCTCGCCGGGCGCGGATCCTGGCTTCAGCCGCGCACGCTTTCTCAGCGAACGGATTCAAG
>Ga0302157_10006716_pt1 | contig 11817 bp, 9 predicted proteins | sample I_Bog_N3_3_FD_193502 | JGI IMG/M metagenome (GOLD analysis project Ga0302157, IMG submission 193502) | Peat permafrost microbial communities from Stordalen Mire near Abisko, Sweden - I_Bog_N3_3 | ecosystem: Environmental > Terrestrial > Soil > Wetlands > Peat | place: Sweden: Abisko, Stordalen...
TCCTTTGGTCCAGACCATTGCGTCTCATGGGATTTCTGCGCTAAGAAAGCCCAGCATCCCTGATTGTCTTTTCGGGGATTTAACCCTCGGGCAAGGATCGTCCTACCGTGGCATCAGAGATTCAGGATAATGCGCCGGCTCCGTCGGCTTCTTCCGGCCAAGTCATCGGCTCGCTTTTGCGGGAAACCCGCGAGCGTCTCGGCCATAGTCTTCCGTCGGTGGCCACCGCGCTGCGCATCCGTCAGCCTTACTTGCAGGCCATTGAATTGGGCCGCTATCACGAATTGCCGGGTGCTGCCTATGCTGTCGGCTTCGTGCGCAGCTATGCCGATTACCTGGGCCTGGACGGCAATGAGATCGTCCGGCGCTTCAAGCAGGAATCCGGCGGTGAATTCTCCAGCCGGGCCGAACTGAGCTTCCCCTCGGCGGTGTCCGAAGGCAGCTTCCCCACCGGCGGCATGCTGTTCCTGGGGCTGGTGGTCGCGGTCGTCGCCTATGGCATCTGGTATTGGAGCAGCCGCGATACTTCGACCGCCGAAGCCGTGCCGCCGCTGCCCGACCGTCTGGCCGCTTTGATCCATAAGCCGGTGGGTACGGGCTCGGAAGTGGTGCCGGTCGGCCAGACCTCCGCCATGCCTATTCCCCAGATGCCGGCTCAGCCTCCTGCCGTCGAGACCGCCGTGGTTCCGGCCCAGCCGGCCAATCCCGCCACGCCCCATGAGGACGTGGTGCCCCCCAACGAAGGTGATGCCGCCGATAAGGCTCCTGCCGCTGTTCCCGCGCCGGTTCCCGTGGCGTCTCCGGTGGTGGCTCCGGCCCTGCCGGCTCCGGTTCAGCCTCCAGTCCAAGCTGATGTCAAGGCTAAGGCCAAGCCTGCTTCCGCCGTTATGGCTGCTGCGGATGCGCCCGATCAGACCACTCAGGTCGCGGCTGCCGACAGTGCGCCGGTGGCCAAGCCCTCTTCGGGCAAGGTCGATCAGCCGGTGGCTCTGCCCGACGCCGCCCGGGTGATTTTGAAGGCCAACGAGGATTGCTGGATTCGCATCCGCGACGCCTCGGGCACCATCATCCACTCCGGGGTTTTGCGCAAAGGCACCAGCTTCCGCGTCACCCCCCATCCCGGCCAGACCCTGACGGCAGGCAATGCCGCTGCTCTGACCGTGCTGGTGGACAACCGCCCGCTGCCGCCCTTGGGCGCTCAGGGCGAAGTGAAGAAGGGCCTGTCCCTGGACCCCGATAAGATCGAGAAGGCGGCTCCGGCTGCTGCTCCGACCACGGATCAGGCTCCGGCGCCCGCTTCCACTGGCGATGCTGCTCCCGCCAAGGCCCCGACGGAATAAATGAGCGTTCGTCCCTACCGAGAAATCCGCCGCCGCCTCAGCCGCCAAGTCATGGTCGGCAAGGTGGCGGTGGGTGGTGATGCTCCCATCACCGTCCAGTCCATGACCAATACTCTGACCACCGATGTCGCGGCGACGGTGGCGCAGATTCATGCTCTGGAAGAGGCGGGGGCGGATATCGTCCGGGTGTCCTGCCCCGACGAGGACTCATCGCGGGCCCTGAAGGACATCATCCGTCAGGTTCATGTGCCGATCGTCGCCGACATCCATTTCCACTATCGCCGCGCTATCGAGGCCGCCGAGTCCGGCGCCGCCTGCCTGCGCATCAATCCCGGCAATATCGGCTCGGCCGACCGGGTGCGCGAAGTGGTCAAGGCGGCCAAGGATCATGGCTGCTCCATGCGCATCGGCGTCAATGCCGGCAGCCTGGAGAAGGAGCTTCTGGAACGCTACGGCGAGCCTTGCCCCGAGGCCATGGTGGAAAGCGCCATGAACCACGCCCGGATTCTGGAAGACAACGACTTCCGCGACTTCAAGATCAGCGTCAAGGCCTCGGACGTCTTCCTGGCGGTGGCCGCCTATCATGGGTTGGCCGAAGCCTGCGACTATCCGCTGCATCTGGGCATCACCGAGGCGGGCGGCCTGCGTGGCGGCACGGTGAAGTCGGCCATCGGCATCGGCTCCATGCTGTGGGCCGGGATTGGCGACACCATCCGTGTCTCCCTCTCCGCCGATCCGGTGGAAGAGATCAAGGCCGGTTTTGAAATCCTCAAATCTCTGGGCCTGCGCCATCGCGGTGTGCGCATCGTCTCTTGCCCGTCTTGCGCCCGTCAGGGCTTCGATGTGGTCAAGACGGTGGAGATTCTGGAACAGCGCCTGGGCCATATCGTCACGCCTCTGACCCTGTCGATCATCGGTTGCGTGGTCAATGGCCCCGGCGAAGCCCGCGAGACCGACCTCGGCCTGACCGGCGGCGGTGGCGGCAGCCATATGGTCTATGTGGCCGGCAATCCCGATCACAAGATCGAGGGCGAGGCCATGGTCGAGCATATCGTCTCGCTGGTCGAGAAGAAGGCCGCCGAGATTGACGCCGCCAATGCTGCGGCCAACCCTTAAATAAGAAGCGAGAAGCAGACGTGTCCTCCCTGCAGCCGGTACGCGGCACCCACGACCTTTTGCCCGAAGAGTCCCGCCGTCACCGCCGGGTCGAGGCGGTGGCCTTCGATGTCGCCCGCCGTTACGGCTTCGGCGAGATCGTCACCCCGATCTTCGAGTTCACCGAGGTCTTTTCGCGCACCCTGGGCGACACCTCCGACGTGGTGACCAAGGAGATGTATAGCTTCCTGGATCGCGGCAATGAGTCCATCACCCTGCGTCCCGAAGGCACGGCAGGCGTGGCTCGGGCTTTCATCTCGGGCGGGCTGTCCCAGCATTTGCCGCTGAAGCTGTTCTATCGCGGCCCGATGTTCCGCTACGAGCGCCCGCAAAAGGGCCGCCAGCGCCAGTTCCATCAGGTCGGCGTCGAGCTTTTGGGCGTCGAAGGCCCCCAGGCCGACATCGAAGTGATCGCCATGGGCCTGCATCTGCTGGAAAGCCTTGGCCTTAAGGGCAAGGTGCAGTTGGAACTGAACAGCTTAGGGGATACGGAAAGCCGCAATGCTTACCGTGAAGCCCTGGTGGCCTATCTGTCGCAGCATAAGGATAAGCTGTCCAAGGACAGCCTGGATCGCCTGGAGCGCAACCCCATGCGGGTGCTGGACTCCAAGGACGAGGGCGATAAGGCCGTGGTGGCCAATGCCCCGCTGCTGTCCGATTATCTGAACGAGACGTCCCGGACCTTCTTCGAGACGGTCAAGGCCGGTCTGGAAGCCGTCGGCGTTTCCTTCGTCCATAATCCCAAGCTGGTGCGCGGGCTGGATTATTACAGCCATACCGCTTTCGAATTCACCACCACCGAACTGGGCAGCCAGGGCACGGTGCTGGCCGGTGGCCGTTATGACGGCCTGATCGGTCAGATGGGCGGTCCGGCTACTCCCGGCATCGGCTGGGCGGCGGGTGTGGAACGTCTGTCCATGCTGCTGGACGATGTCCCCGACGAAGCCCGTCCTCTGGCGATTATCCCCATGGGCGATTGCGGCACCAAGGCACTGGAGCTGGCCCAGCGCCTGCGCCGCGACGGTTTTGCGGTGGAGCTGGGCTATTCCGGCAATATGAAGAAGCGCATGGCCCGCGCCAACAAGGCCAATGCCCGCGCCGCCCTGATCCTGGGGGAAGACGAACTGGCCAGGGGGGCCATTGCGGTGCGCGATCTGGACAGCGGCGAACAGGTGGAAGTGGCGATGGACGCTTTGGGCGCGCATCTGGCGCAGTTCCGCTAAGGACAGGCAGATGGGCTGGGATGGCTCCATAACCCGGCCGGTGGTCATCGGCGCCAATCATCGCTCCAGCGCGCTGGCGGTGAGAGACGCTCTGTTTGTCGACGACCAGACCCAAGCCGCCTTTTTGGCCGAGCTGCGGGATGCCGGGATGGAGCAGGCCCTGGCGGTTTCCACCTGCGACCGGGTCGAGGTCTGGACCCTGCATCACGATCCCGCCTATGTGGAAGCCGCCGTCACCAACATCCTGGCCCGGCGGGGCGAAATTACCTCGCAGGCTTTGCAAGGTCAGCTTTATCGACTGGCCGATGATGCCGCCCTGCGCCATCTCTTCGCCGTCACCGCCTCGCTGGACAGCCTGATCATCGGCGAGCCCCATGTGCTGGGGCAGGTCAAGGCCTGCCAGCGCATGGCCCGCGACGCCGGCATGTGCGGGGCCGAGATGGAGACCGTCCTGGCCGCAGCCTATACAGCCGCCAAGCGGGTGCGCTCCGAGACCGTGGTGGCCGAGCGGCCCGTTTCCATCGCTTCGGCGGCGGTGCAGTTCGCTCAGGACCTGCATGGCGATCTGAAGGACTGCGAGGGACTGCTGCTGGGCGTCGGCGACATGGGCGAACTGGTGGCCGAGGCCATGCTGGCTGCCGGTCTCAAGCGTCTGGTGGTGGCGGCTCCCCGCCTCAGTCGGGCCGAGACCTTGGCCGAGAGCTTGAATTGCCATGTGGCACCCTTCGACGATCTGGCTCCCTTGCTGGCCGATGCCGATCTGGTGCTGACGGCGGTGAGCGGTCGCCATACGGTGATTGCCCCGGAACAGGTGCAACTGGCCCTGAAGAAACGCCGCCGCAAGCCGGTCTTCCTGGTAGATACCGGCATTCCCGGCGATATCGATCCGGCGGTCAATCGGGTGGATGGGGCCTATCTCTATGACCTGACCGACCTGGAGCGGGTGGCCATGGAGGGCCGGGCCAGCCGCGAGCAGGCTGCCCGCGAAGCCTGGGCCATCGTCGATGCCGAACTGGCCAGCTTCACCAAGGGCCGGGCGGCGCGGGCGGCTGTGCCGGCGATCATTTCCTTGCGAGGCCGCTTCGAGACCATGCGCGAGCAGGTGCTGACCGAATGCGGATCGGACGCCGACAAGGCGACCCGCCTGTTGATCAACCGCCTGTTACACGAGCCGACCGAGGCGATGAAGGATATGGCTGCCAGCAGAGACGCTGGTAAAGCCGAATGGGATGCGATGGAGCGGCTGCTGAAGCGGCTGTTCAAATTGGATGAGACGGATAATCACGGATGAACCTTGACCTGACCTTTGACCGCGTGCTGACCCGCCATGCCGAGCTTTCGGCCATGCTGGCGGGCGAGGGAGGGACGACGGATTCCGCCAACTTCGTCAAAATGTCGAAGGAGCTGTCCGAACTGGACCCGGTGGTGGCCGGGGTTCGCGCCTTGCGCCAGTTGCAGTCCGAGATGGCCGACGCCGCTCAGATGATGACCGATCCCGCCGCCGATCCCGACATGAAGGCCATGGCCGAGGAAGAATTCTACGCTCTGAAGGAACGCTTGCCGATCCTGGAGCGCGAGGTGCAGATATCGCTGCTGCCTAAGGACGAGGCCGACGATAAGAACGCCATCCTGGAAGTCCGAGCAGGCACCGGCGGCGAGGAAGCCGCCCTGTTCGCCGCCGAGCTGTTCCATATGTATGAGCGTTATGCCTCGCTTCGCGGCTGGCGCTTCGAAATTTTGGACATCAATGACACCGGCATCGGCGGCTTCAAGGAAGCCAGCGCCGCCATCTCGGGCAAGGGTGTGTTCGCCCGCCTGAAGTTCGAATCCGGCGTGCACCGCGTCCAGCGGGTGCCGGTGACCGAGGCCGGCGGTCGTATCCATACCTCTGCCGCCACCGTCGCCGTGCTGCCGGAGGCCGAGGAAGTGGACATCAAGCTGGACGACAAGGACCTGCGTTTCGACGTCTATCGCTCGCAAGGCTCGGGTGGGCAGAGCGTCAATACCACCGACTCGGCCTGCCGCGTCACCCATATCCCCACCGGTCTGGCTGTCGCCTGTCAGCAGGAAAAGAGCCAGCATAAGAACAAGGCCACGGCCTTGAAGCTGCTGCGCTCGCGCCTCTATGACATGGAGCGGGCCGCCAAGGATGCCGAGCGGGCCGCCAACCGCAAGACCCAGGTGGGCTCGGGCGATCGTTCCGAACGCATCCGCACCTACAACTTCCCCCAAGGCCGGGTCACCGACCATCGCATCAATCTGACCCTCTACAAGATCGATAAGGTCATGGAGGGCGAGGCGCTGGAGGAATTGGTGGAGGCCTTGATCTCTACCGATCAGGCCACCCGTCTGGCGGAAATGGAATGATCCTCACGGTTGGCACCCTGCTGACGAAGGTTACGGAACGCCTGAAAGCCGTTGATATTCCATCGGCCCGTCTCGACGCCCGGCTGCTGGTGGGCTATGGGTTGGAGTTGAGCAATACTCAACTCTTCAGCCGGCCCGAACGCCCGGTCTCGGACGAGGAAGCCGCTCGGGTCGAGGCAATCATCGCCCGTCGTGAAAAGCGCGAGCCGGTCTCGCACATTCTGGGCAAGCGGGAGTTCTGGAGCCTGAGCTTCACTGTTACCGCCGATACCTTGGATCCGCGCCCCGATACCGAGACCTTGATCGAGGCGGTGCTGGCCGCCGTGCCCGACCGCGCGGCACCGCTGAAGATCCTCGATTTCGGCACCGGCACCGGCTGCATTCCCCTGACCCTGCTGTCGGAATTGCCCAACGCCCGCGCCGTGGCGGTGGATATATCCGCCGCCGCCCTGGCTGTGGCTCGCGGCAATGCCGCAGCACTGGGGTTGTCTTCGCGCATCGCCTTCGTCGAGGGCAGTTGGGGGCAGGGGGTGGAGGGTCGTTTCGACATCATCACCAGCAATCCCCCCTATATCCCCGAGGCCGAGATCGACGCCCTGGAGCCCGAGGTTGCGATCTGGGAACCGCGTGGCGCTTTGGCTGGCGGTAGGGATGGCTTGGATTGTTACCGCGCCTTGGGCCCCGATATCGCCCGGCTGTTGGGACCCGCCGGATTGGTCGCCCTGGAAGTTGGCCAAGGCCAGCCCGATGATGTAGCGGTCATCATGGCGGCCTCGGGTTTGGTCCTGAAAGAGGTCCGGGCCGACCTGGGCGGAATCGGCCGCTGCCTGCTGTTCGGACGCTCTTGAGCCGTTCCTGATAAAAGCTGGGGAAAAACGAAAAAAACTATTGGAATGTTAAGGCGTTCTGACTACGGTGTGAACCGCGCGCGACAGCCACTCTCAGACAGCGTCGAGTGTTCGCACTCCGCCCTTTGATGTTCGCAGCGTTTTCCACACCGTCGCTATTGCAGCGCCTGCGGAGCCGATCGGGAAGGCCTGTCTTGTCAGGTCTCCCAGTAAGATAAACCCTTGTCACACAAACAAATTGTGCATGTAGGTATCATGAAGCCAGGACAAAATCCCAAGCAGCAGCGGTCTCGCGGCCCGCGTAACAACAACGGCGGCGGTGGTGGTAATGGTGGCGGCGGCGGTGGCGGCGGCGGCGGTGGTAATGGCGGCAAGCGGCATATGCCGCCGCGCAACCAGACCTTCGACAGCAACGGCCCCGAAATCCGCATCCGTGGCAATGCCCATCAGGTATTGGAAAAATATCTGACCCTGGCCCGCGATGCCGCCGCTCAAGGCGACCGCATCGCTGCCGAAAACTACTATCAGCACGCCGAACATTATTTCCGCGTGATCAACAGCCAGACCCAGGCCGGTGGCCGTCAGCTTCCCCGTCCTCTGAACACTCCGGCCGATAATAATTCGGTTGGCGAGGAAGACGGCGAGCAGCAGGGCGACAATGAATCGTCCGATGGCGAAGGTGAAGGCGAAGGCTCCGACGCCGATGGCGACAACGAGTCCGGGGCCGAAGCCGAAGTGGTGGAAGACACCGATCGGCAGCCGCAGGCTGAGGCCGTCAACGCTTAAAGCGTTGAATATTTGACTTGGCGCGGCGGCGCCGGGATAGCACACTCCCATCCATGAGCGCCGCCGACAGCCACGATCATCACGATCACCAAACCCATTCCGACCATGGTCACGACGATCATGGTCATCGCTGCACCCATGATCATGATCACGATGATCATGCTCACGAGGAGCATGCCGTCTCTGTCTCCAACGAGCGGCGGACCCTGATCGCCCTGGGCGTGACTTTTCTTTTCATGCTGATCGAAGCGGGTGGCGGGTTGATCTCCGGCTCGCTGACCTTGCTTGCCGATTCCGCCCATATGTTGGCCGACGTCATGGCCCTGGGCCTGACCTGGGGGGCCTTCCGCTTTGGCCGGATGATGGCCGATGGCCGGCGCAGCTATGGCTATCGTCGGCTGGAGGTGCTGGCCGCCTGGGTCAATGGCGTTACCGTGATCGGCCTGTCCATCGGCATCGTCGTCGAGGCGGTCTTGCGTCTGGTCCATCCCGAGACTGTGCAGCCCCTGCCCATGTTCCTGGTGGCGACGGCGGGGTTCATCGCCAATCTGGTGACCTTCAAGGTCCTGGAAGGCAGCCATGGCCACGACCACGGCCATGCGCATGGTCATGGCGGCGGCAATCTCAATCTGCGCGGCGCCGTGCTGCATGTGCTGGGCGATCTTTTGGGCTCGGTGGCGGCCATGGCGGCGGCGGGCATCATCTGGTGGTGCGGCTGGATGCCCATCGATCCCATCCTTTCCATCGCCCTGGCGGTGCTGATCGTCACCAGTGGTTATCGGCTGGTGCGTCAGGCGACCCATGTCCTGCTGGAAGGCAGTCCCGAAGGCTTCTCGCCCGAGGCTTTGCGGGCGTCCCTGTTGGCGAAGGTTCCCGGTTTGGCGGCCGTGCATCACATCCACGCCTGGTCGGTGGGCTCAGGCCAGCCTATGCTGACCCTGCATGCGGTGGTTTCGGAAGAGGCTGACCGTGATGTCCTGCTGTCCTCGGTCAAACAGATCGCCGACAGCCAGTTTGGGTTCTCTCACAGCGTCGTCCAGGTCGAGGGCGAAGGCTGCGGCGACGAGGGCGAAATCTGCGGCTGAAAGCCGTTGGTGGTCTTCCGCTTGCGGCTTTGCATTCCCGATCCATATTAAGGGCATTCCGAGCCGGAGCTCTGGTCGCCTATGATAGGGGCTGGTGATCCGCGCCGCCGTCATAGGGGCAGACTAATATGAACTTCGATAAATTCACCGAACGCTCGAAAGGCTTCCTGCAATCGGCCCAGACCCTGGCCGCCCGTCTGAACCATCAGCGCCTGATGCCCGAGCATCTGCTGAAGGTTCTGCTGGAGGATAAGGAAGGTCTGGCCGCCAATCTGATTCGCGCAGCCGGGGGCGATCCCATCCGCGCCCTGGCCGATACCGAAGCCGCCGTCGAACGCCAGCCCAAGGTGGGCGGCGACGGGGCCGGGCAGATCTATATGGATGCCTCCACCACCCGCCTGCTGGATCAGGCCGAGCAATTGGCCGAGAAGGTCGGCGACAGCTATGTCACCGCCGAGCGGTTGCTGCTGGCCCTGGCTCTGGCCGCAGGTACTCCAACCGCGAAGATCCTGGCCGATGCCGGAGCCAATCCCCAGGCCTTGAACCGCGCCATCGAGGAGGTCCGTAAGGGCCGCAAGGCGGATTCCGCCAGTGCCGAGGATTCCTACGACGCCCTGAAGAAATACGCCCGCGACATCACCGCCGTAGCCCGTGAGGGCAAGCTGGACCCGGTGATCGGCCGCGACGAGGAAATCCGCCGCACTATCCAGGTACTGTCGCGCCGCACCAAGAATAACCCCGTCCTGATCGGCGAGCCGGGCGTCGGCAAGACCGCCATCGTCGAAGGCTTGGCCCTGCGCATCGTCAATGGCGATGTTCCGGAAAGCCTGAAGAACAAGAAGCTGTTGAGCCTGGACCTTGGTGCCCTGGTGGCCGGGGCCAAGTTCCGCGGCGAGTTCGAAGAACGCCTGAAGGCTGTCCTTAATGAAGTCACCGCCGCCGCCGGCGAGGTGATCCTTTTCATCGACGAGATGCATACCCTGGTGGGGGCCGGCGCCGCCGAAGGCTCCATGGACGCCTCCAATCTTTTGAAGCCGGCTTTGGCCCGTGGCGAGCTGCATTGCGTCGGCGCCACCACGTTGAACGAATACCGCAAGCATGTGGAAAAAGACGCCGCCCTGGCCCGTCGCTTCCAGCCGGTCTTCGTCTCAGAGCCCAGCGTCGAGGACACCATCTCGATCCTGCGCGGCATCAAGGAAAAGTACGAGCTGCATCATGGGGTGCGGATCGCCGACGCCGCCTTGGTGGCTGCCGCGACTCTGTCCAACCGCTATATCTCGGATCGCTTCCTGCCCGACAAGGCCATCGATCTGATGGACGAGGCCTCCAGCCGTCTGCGCATGCAGGTGGACAGCAAGCCGGAGGCCCTGGACGAGTTGGACCGCCGCATCATGCAGATGAAGATCGAGCGGGAAGCCCTGAAGAAGGAAACTGACGCCGGTTCCCGCGAGCGCCTTGAGAAGATCGAGGTGGAACTTGCAGAACTGGAAGGTGAAGCCACCCAGATGACCGCCCGCTGGCGGGCCGAGAAGGAGGGGCTGGCTCAGTCCACCCGCATCAAGGAACGCCTGGATCAGGCTCGCGCCGAACTGGAGATCGCCAAGCGTCATGCCGATTGGGCCAAAGCCGGCGAGCTGGAATATGGCGTGTTGCCCGACCTGGAGCGCCGCCTGGCCACTGCCGAGACCGAGGGCAAGGACGGGGCCATGCTGGAAGAGGTGGTCGGCGAGGAGCAGATCGCCGGCGTGGTCTCACGCTGGACCGGCATTCCCGTCGATAAGATGCTGCAAGGCGAGCGAGCCAAGCTGCTGTCTATGGAAGACGCCCTGAAGAAGCGCGTGATCGGCCAGGACGAAGCCCTGGTGGCGGTGTCCAACGCCGTCCGCCGCGCCCGTGCGGGTCTCCAGGATCCCAATCGCCCCATCGGCAGCTTCCTGTTCCTGGGGCCGACCGGTGTGGGCAAGACCGAACTGACCAAGGCCCTGGCCGAGTTCCTGTTCGACGACGAGACGGCGCTGCTGCGCATGGACATGTCGGAGTACATGGAAAAGCATTCTGTGGCCCGACTGATCGGCGCTCCTCCCGGCTATGTCGGCTACGAGGAAGGCGGAGCCCTGACCGAGGCAGTACGCCGCCGACCCTATCAGGTAATCCTGTTCGACGAGGTCGAGAAAGCCCATCCGGATGTCTTCAATGTGCTCTTGCAGGTCCTTGACGATGGCCGCCTGACCGATGGTCAGGGCCGCACCGTTGATTTCCGCAATACGGTGATCGTTCTGACCTCCAACCTGGGCTCGGAAGTTCTGTCCCAGCAGGAGGAGGGGGATGATTCTTCGGCGGTCCGCGAGCAGGTCATGGAGTATGTCCGGGCCGCCTTCCGGCCCGAGTTCCTTAACCGCCTGGACGAGATCCTGCTGTTCCATCGCCTCAGCCGCAACCAGATGGACGGCATCGTCACCATCCAGCTGGGCCGTCTGCGCAAGCTGCTGGAGGACCGTAAGATCAGCCTGGAGCTGGATGCAGCCGCTACCCAGTGGCTGGCCGACGCCGGCTATGATCCGGCCTGGGGGGCTCGTCCCCTGAAGCGGGTGATCCAACGGGCCTTGCAGAACCCCCTGGCCACCTTGCTGCTGGAAGGCAAGATCGGCGATGGCCAGCCGGTCAAGGTCTCGGCGGATGCCAAGGGGCTGGTGATCAACGGCCTGACGGCGGGCAATCTGTAAGCTTTGTGCCTTTGGTCGGGCGGGGAAGGATGACCTTCTCCGCCCGTTATATCCTCAAATCGTCATCCTATGACCTCTGGCTAATTCCACAATCTTGGTAAGGTTGTGTCTACTGATGTCCGGGTGAGGTTCGATTTCAGAGAGGGGGGGCGTGATCATGCCCTTGGAATGGCGCGAGGCCATGGGAATCGGCCATGCGGTCATCGATGCGGACCATCAGCATCTGATCGAGATCATTAATCATTTTGAAGCCAGCCCTGATTTGCCCCATGCCGAAGAAACGGCCAGGG
>Ga0302157_10006726_pt1 | contig 11809 bp, 9 predicted proteins | sample I_Bog_N3_3_FD_193502 | JGI IMG/M metagenome (GOLD analysis project Ga0302157, IMG submission 193502) | Peat permafrost microbial communities from Stordalen Mire near Abisko, Sweden - I_Bog_N3_3 | ecosystem: Environmental > Terrestrial > Soil > Wetlands > Peat | place: Sweden: Abisko, Stordalen...
TCGAAGTCTGTAACTGATTGATTCTTTGGTTGCGGGGGCAGGATTTGAACCTGCGACCTTTGGGTTATGAGCCCAACGAGCTACCGGGCTGCTCCACCCCGCCCTACCACTATACGACTGCACTGCGGCGTGGGTCAATTTTGGGACCCGCACACGGCGGCACGTCGGAGCCGGGGGTTGAAACCGGAACTTTTCCCGCCAACTCGCGTCTCAATAGAGAGCCGGAGCTTCCTCGGGCGAGCGCTGCGCCGCACTTGTCCGGCATCGCCGCTGCGTGGGGAAGCATCTGCTATATAAGCCGGAAGGATTGATTGCTATCCATGCCGGACCGATTTTTCAGGAGTGGAACCATGAATTTAAGGACAATGCATCGTTGGGTTGGAGTGCTGGTGGCCGGTGGCCTGGTGCTGGGCGCGCACGCGCAGGACAAGACGACACTGACCGATGCCCAAGTGGAGGCCAATGTGCTGCGTGCCCTGGCCAGCGCGCCGGACCTGTCCACGCAGAACATCCAGTCGAACACGGTGTACGGCACGGTCACGCTGACCGGCAACGTCCACGATGAGGCGCTGCGCACGCAGGCGGAGAACCTGGCCGCGCGCGCGATGGGCGTGAAGAAGGTAGTGGACCAGTTGACGCTGGGCGATACTCCGGCCGCCACCGCCAGCGCGAACGAGCAGGCGGGCGAAGCGGCACTGAATGAGCCCGATCCGGCCAACGGCAACGTGCCGCGGGGACAGGTGCTGCAGTCGGATGGCACGTATGCGCCGGCGGCCCCGTCGGACCAGGGCGCGGCTCCTCCGATGCAGGCGCAGAACCAGCAGGGTCCGCCGCCGCAGGGGAACTATCCGCAGGGCGCCCCCAATGGATATCAGCCCGGCTATCAGCCGGGGCAGCCGCCACCGGGACGCCAGCCGCTGTACCAGCGCTATGCGCCGCCTCCGGGGGTTCCCGGCGGTCAGCAGGCGGGTCTGAATGTGACGGTGCCCGCGGGAGCGGTGCTGCGGATTCGCATCAACCGTGGGCTGGACTCGCAGCACATCCAGCCGGGGACTGCCTTCGACGGTACTGTGCTAACCGATGTGGTGGCGGGTGGCGCGGTGGCCATTCCGCGCGGAGCGACCGTGCTAGGGACCGTGGTGGACGCCAAGAAGGCAGGTGTCTTCAAGGGCGAAGGCGAGCTGGGTCTACAGATTAACAGTGTGACGCTGGGCGGCAACGTCTACCCGGTGAGCACCGAGGTATGGCAGCGCGAGGGCCGCGACAAGACCACCGGGACGGTGAACAACACGGTCGGGATGGGCGCGCTGGGCGCGATTATTGGTGCCGTGGCCGGAGGCGGCGAGGGAGCGGCCATCGGAGCGGGCGTGGGCGGAGCTGCGGGACTGGCGGGCTCGGCAGGGTCGCCACGCGGGCAGATCATCATCCCGCCTGAGTCGGTGCTGACCTTCCGGACGGCGCAGCCGGCTGCGGTGAAGACGGTCTCGGAGGCGGAGATGGCGCGGTTGAGCTACTCGGCCGGACCGCAGCAGCCGCAAGGGCCTCCGCGGGTGCGGTATTACAGCCCGTACTACGGCTATTACTATGGGCCGCCGCGGTATTGAGCCCCGCGTGTGCGAGACAGTTGATGGCCGCGAAGCGATTTGCGGCCATCGCCTTTTGCGTGCCGATTTCCTCCGGGGCTGAAGCCCCATCTTTGGTCGCGGGCGGGACGGACGGGCTGAAGCCCGTCCCCTTCAAAGCAAGGCAAGGGTAGAAGCAGGCTGCTGATTTATACTGGAGGGCGAGCCCCTGCACGCGAGGTGTGGTGCTGCCGCCTGTGAGCGAGCATCCCGAACGTGCGCAAAACAACCCGGGCCAGCGAGGTCTGCCCAACAGATCCGCATGAAGGTAAGGTCGCAAGCCAAGCATGATCCGTATTCTGCAAAAAGACAATCGCCTCGTTAAAGCCCTGTTTGCGCTCATTATCGGCCTGGCCATCCTCACGATGGTCATTACCCTGGTGCCCGGCATCTTTGACAACGGCGCTTCCAACGACTCCACGGTCTATGCCACGGTGCGCAGCCCGGGATGGCTGGGCAAGTTCACCGGCAGCGACTCCATCAAGACCGCTGACGTGCAGCGCGAGGCCGAGCAGCAGATGCAGCAGCAGCGGCTGCCGGAGTTCTATCTGCAGTTCCTGCTGAGCCGCGTGGGCCAGCAGCAGGTGGAGCGCGCCGTGCTGAAGCAGGAGGCCGACCGGCTGGGTCTGCAGGTCAGCGACCAGGACCTGCTCAGCTTCCTGCGCAGCGGACCTTACTCGCAGTACCTCTTCCCTGAAGGCAAGTTCATCGGCGAAGACAAGTACATTGACTTCGTGGAGCAGGAGTTCCGCCTGCCGGTGAAGCAGTTCGAGGACGAGCTGAAGGACGACCTCGAGCTGCAACGCTTACAGGCGCTGGAGACCGGCGGCGTCTCGGTCTCTGACGGCGCGGTGAAGGCCGAGTACCTGCAATCGGGAACCAAGGTGAAGTTCCAGTACGCGGTAATCTCGTCGGCCGATGTCCAGAAGACGATCAACCCCAGCGACGCGGACCTCCAGGCCTTCTTCAAGCAGAGCGCAGCGCGCTACGCGACGGCGATGCCGGAGACCCGCAAGATCCAGTTCTTCAGCTTTGACAGCTCCAACATGCCGGGCGGCAAGCCCGCGGTGACGGATGCTGAGGTGCAGGCGTACTACAACGCGCACCTGGATCAGTACAAGACGCCGGAGCAGGTGAAGACGCGGCACATCCTGATCGCCGTGGCCAAGGACGCCGACGCGAAGACCGACGCCGCTGCCAAGGCCAAGGCCGCCGACGTGCTGAAGCAGTTGAAGGCCGGCGGGAACTTTGCCGAGCTGGCAAAGAAGTACTCCGACGACCCCGGCAGCAAGGACCAGGGCGGCGACCTGCCGATGATTCCCACGGCGCAGCTTGACCCGGCGTATGCCAAGGCGGCGATGGCGCTGGGGCCGGGGCAGACCTCTGACGTGGTGCGCTCGCAGTTCGGCTACCACATCATCCAGACAGAGGCGAAGGACGTCTCGCAGACCAAGAGCGTGGCCGAGGTGAAGGACTCTATCGTGCCGGCGCTGGAGGCGAACAAGACCGGCGCGGCGGAGCAGGCCTTCGCCAATCAACTCGCCGACGAGGCCAAGAAGAACGGCCTGCAGAAGACCGCTGACGCGCACGGTCTGCATGTCATCACGACGGACTACCTCGGCAGCAAGGGCACGATTGCCAGCCTGCCGGACTCGGCTGCACTGCTGACGGCGGCATTCGGCGCGGCCAAGGGCGCGGCTCCGCAGGTGGCCTCCACCGGCGAAGGCTTTGCGGTCTTCCAGGTGGAGGACGTAAAGGCCGCGCACGCACCGGAGTTCGGCGAGTTCAAGTCGCAGTTGCTGAATGACTACCGCGAGCAGAAGGCGCCGGAGTTGTTGAACCAGAAGCTCATTAAGCTCTCTGACCGCGCACGGCAGTTGAACGACCTGGCAAAAGCCGCGGCAGAGATGAGCCTGCCGATGCAGACCAGCGACCTGGTCGGCCGCGAGGCGCAGGTGCCGCAGATCGGCGCGCTGAGCGGAGCGGCGTCTGTGGTCTTCACGCTGCCGCAGGGTGGCATCTCCGGGCCGGTGAATGAGGGCGCGAACGGCGCCGTGCTGCAGGTGATCGACAAGCAGGAGCCGACAGCCGACGAGATCGCGAAGAACTTCGCGGCGACGAAGACCAAGCTGCTCGACCAGCAGCGGCAGGAGGCGTTCGCTGTCTTTGCCGGGGCGCTGATGGACCGCTATGAGAAGGACGGCGCGATCATCTACAGCAAGAAGCAGACCGGACTGCCGCTGGGCAACTAGCAACGTGCTCTTCTGAACGGCGGACGCATCCTCCCTGCGGCGCGGTACGTCTTATGGAGGGAACCGCGCGATGGAGATGGGATGGCGTCTGAGCGAATTTCCGGGGTCCTGCTACACGTCACCTCGCTGCCCTCGTACGGCGGTGTGGGTGACTTTGGCCCGGCAGCATACAGCTTCGTAGACTTTCTGAGCGCGGCCAAGCAGCGGCTGTGGCAGGTGCTGCCGCTCAGCCCCACTGGCTATGGAAGCTCGCCGTACTCCGCGCTGAGTGCGTTTGCGGGCAACCCGCTACTGATCAGCCTGGAGTTCCTGGTGCGCGACGGCTGGCTCGCCGGGGAGCGCATCGCGGGGCTGGCCGGCGCCGAAGGGCCGTGCGACTTCGATGCGGCGTTCTCGCACAAGCAACCGCTGATTGAAGAGGCCGCGGCGAACTTCCTCGACCACGCCAATCCCGAGCAGCGCCAGCGCTTCCAACGCTTCTGCGAGGAAAACCTCGGCTGGCTGACTGACTACGCGCTCTTCAACCTGCTGCGGCGGCGCTTTGCCTACGCGGGCTGGAACACCTGGCCCAAAGAGTATGCGCACCGCGATCCTACCGCGATATCCGCGCTGATGAACGAGAGCGGCCGCGAGCTGGCCATCGAGCAGGTGGTGCAGTTCTTCTTCACCGAGCAGTGGACCGCGCTGCGCGCCTACTGCTGTGAGCGCCAGATCAAGATCCTCGGCGATGTGGCCATCTTCGTCAGCTACGACTCGGCCGATGTGTGGACGCATCCGGAGATCTTCGAGCTGGACGACAATCGCAACCCGCTGCGGGTATCGGGCGTGCCGCCGGATTACTTCTCCGCGACCGGGCAGCGCTGGGGCAATCCGCTGTACAAGTGGTCGTTGCTGCAGGAGCAGGGCTTTGACTGGTGGGTGGCGCGCATCCGGCGCGCGCTCACGCTCTACGACGAGGTGCGGCTGGACCACTTCCGCGGCTTTGAGGCTTACTGGTCCATCGCCGCCGATGAGACCACGGCGATCCACGGACAATGGGTGAAGGCGCCGGGGCACGCCCTCTTCAACCGGTTGAAGGAGATCTTCGGCGAACTTCCGTTCATCGCCGAAGACCTGGGCGTGATTACCCGTGAGGTCGACGAACTGCGCGAGTTCTTCGGGATGCCGGGGATGCGCATCCTGCAGTTCGGCTTCGGCGACCGCGGCGGACACATCTATCTGCCGCACCGCTTCGTCGAGAACACTGTTGTCTACACCGGTACGCATGACAACAACACCACGCTAGGCTGGTGGCGTGACGACGCCTCGCCCACGGAGCGCGCCAACGTGCAGACCTACCTGCATCCCATCGAGCACGACGGCGACATCGTGTGGGCGATGATCAAGTGCGCGGCCGCTTCGGTGGCTTCCATCTGCATCTTTCCGCTGCAGGACGTCCTGCACCTGGGCAGCGAGGGCCGCATGAACACGCCAGCGGCGGCGGCGGGCAACTGGGCGTGGCGCTACTCGCCGAACGCCTTGCATCCGGACCTCTCCGCGCAAATGGCGGCCATTATGGAGATGACTGACCGTGACGGCTACCAGCAGCCAACCGAGGGCGTCGCCGCGGGCGGGCCAACGGATGAGGACTCCTTGCGCACGCGCGAAGAAGAGCATGTCTAGCGCGATGCAGGTAAAGTAAGACTAAATGCAATGTAGTTAAAACTTAGACCAAACGAGGAGAACCCAGTGCCACTTTCCGGCGAAGCCATCCGCACCATGAACTACGTTGACGATATCTCGGTCACGCTGCGCCGCATTCTGTCCGTGCTGCCGGTGCTGACGCCGGAGGAGCGCGAGCGCGTCGCCGATCACATCCGCCAGTCCGAGCCGAGCTACGAGTCGGTGATCACGGCCGTCGCGGCGAAGTAAGTGCTGCGCGTCGCGGTCATCGGAGCAGGTGCGGCGGGGCGGGCCTTTGCGCTGCGCTGCGCGGGCGCGGGCTTTGCGGTAACGCTGGAAGATGTGATGCCGGAGAAGCTGCGCCGCGCGCAGGACGACTACACGTCGCTGGCGGCCGGTGCGGGTGAGGCCGGATCGCTGCGCGTGGCCCTCACGGTGGAAGACGCCGTGCAGGACGCGGACATCGCCATCGATTTCGTGCCCGATGAGCTGGAGTCCAAGCTGGAGATCTTCAGCCTGCTGGACCGCATGGCGCCGCCGCGCACCATCCTCTGCACACCCACCCAGACGCTCAGCATCACCGATATGGCGAGTTGCACCTACCGGCCGGGGCTGTGCGTCGGGCTGCGCTCGGGAAATCTCATCGAGGGACTTGTCGACGTCCTGCGCAGCCGCTTCGCGCAGGCGGCGGCGCTGGCCACAGTGCAGGAGCTGCTACAGCGCATGGGCCTGGAGTCGCGCGTGGTGGAAGACCACGAAGAGCCGATGCTGGTGAAGAACATGGGATCAGCGGTTAGGAATTAGCTCCTGTGGCCGGTGCAGTGCATCACGCCGAGGAAGACGGTCCATGGACCGATGTCGTCGCGGAGCTGGTGGGCCAGCGTGCGCGAGAGCTGATGCAGATGGGTGAGGTCGTGCGCGGCCCAGGTGGCGAGCAGGTTGCCGAGTGTGACTTCGCCGAAGGTGGGATGGAGGGCGGTGCGGTCAAGGTCGGCGCCCTTGAGCTTGAACTCGTGCAGCGCGGCGAGGTTGAGGCAGCGCAGATCGGCGAACAGATCGAGAAGCTGGCTGATTGATTTGCGATTGGGGTCTTCGCTGTCCGGGACGCGCGACATGTCGGCGAATCTGGGAGGAGTGGTTGATTCCATGATGAGCTGGATGCGTGGGATCCAGTTGTGGCGGTCGGTGTGGATGTAGTGCGCGATGACCGCTTTGGGCGTCCAGGTCTCGCCGCCTTCGTTCGCGAGCGTCCAAGCGTCAGGCAGGTCGCGCAGCAGGGCGTCGAGGACGCGCGGCGTGCGTTCCAGGATGGGGAGAACGGCTTCGGGCGCGGGTGTCATCGCGCTCAGTTGCCGGACTCGGCGTCGCGCTTGTAGGGGTGCTGCATCAGGTCGCGGGCCTCGTTGATGGCGCCCTGCGTGTTGTCGTTGGTCTGGATGGCCTGGCGGTACTCGTTGACGGCGCGCTCGCGCTGGCCGGTGATGTCAAAGATCTTGCCCAGGTTCACGTGCGACCACACCTCGGTCCACTTGGGATCGTTGTCGCCGCGCAGCGCGTCACGAAAGCTGTTGGCGGCGGACTGGTAGTTCTTCTGCATCATGAAGATCTCGGCGAGGCGATAGTTCGCGAGCGAGCTGCCGCGGTTGGAGTCCAGCGCCTTCTGATACTCGGCGATGGCGCCGATGAGGTCACCCTGCGCGACATCCTGCTGACCACGCAGCACGGCGACCTTCACGCCGAGATCGGGCGAGCTCTTGAGCACCCAGTTCTCGGGGTCGATGGTGATGCGGCGCGGACGGCCGAAGGTCTCAATGGAGTAGCGGCTCTCGGTTCCCGAGAGGTCGACGCGGCGGATCTCGGACTTGCCCTCGGTCTCCACGCGCAGCTCCACCGGCATGGAGAACAGGTCGAGGTCCTGCGAGATGGAGCCGACGGTGCGGAAGCCCTTGCCCTTGGCGAGGCGAAAGACGCTGTAGTTGTCAGTAAACTCGGGCGCGCCGGTGCCGTCCAGCCACTGCGAAAAGAAGGCGGTGAGCTGGAGGTTGGACTGCGCCTGGGCCACGGTCTGCACGTTAGCGGTGCGCACGGACTTGTCCGTGTACTGCGAGAGCAGCGAGCGCAGGAACTTGGAGAAGACCTCATCGCCCATCTCCCAGCGGAGCATGTGAAAGACCATTGCGCCCTTCTCCAGCGTCATGGACTGGAACTGCGGTGAGTAAGGGTCGAGCCGGCCGAGCGTGGTGAGTGGTTCGGTGTCGTAGGCCAGCGCGCCGGCCTGCACGTCGCTGACGGCGGTCTGGAAGGCGGTCTTGCCGCTGGAGTCCTCCAGGTACATCAGCTCGGCGTAGCGGCTCATGCCGTTGGTAATCCAGGCATCGTTCAGCGTGGCGGGTGAGACCTCCGAGCCCCACCACTGGTGCGCGACGGTGTTGGCCAGCAGCCGCGCCGTGCCGCGGTCCGGCCGGATGGCGACGATCTCCGGCGCCCACGCGGCGGAGACCGAGTCCGTGGGCAGCTCCACCACATCCAGCCGGCCGGACTCCGCTGCGCCGAACTTGTCCGTCATGAACTCAAACTCACGCGCCACGGTCACGGCGAAGTCCTTGCCCTTGGCCTGGTTGGGCTCGGTGAGGAAGACGCGGATGTTGGGGATTCCCGGCGCGGTGATGGGCGCGACGAACTTGCCCGCAACGATAGTGCCGGGGAAGCCGGGCTTGGTCCAGTTGAAGTCGAACTCGGTGCGGCCGCCGGGGAGCGCTTTCTTCCCCGCCACGCCGGAGCCGACGACGGTCTCCCCGGTGGGTACGGTGACGGCGATCTGCGCGGTAAAGCGGTCGGTAAACAGGCCGGGCATGGCGATAGGGAACCAGCGACCGGGGTAGAGCAGGATGCTGACCGGGTCAGCGATCTGCGCGAAGCGGATGCCGTCCACCGGGCTGGTCTCCACGGTCGGCGTGCCGGTGTAGGTGAAGGTCCAGGTGGAGGTGCTGCCCTTGGGCAGGATCCCTGCCGGCGTCACGCGGATGGTGGAGTCGGTGACGTTGCGCTCGGAGACCAGCTTGGCGTTCGAGGGGTCCGTAATTCCGGTGACCTGCAGGCCGTTGTTCAGGCCGAAGACCACCGCGTTCAGGTCTTCGAGCGCCTTGAAGGTGACCTCGGCGGTGGCCGTCATGTGGCCGCCGGCGGGGTCCAGCTCGGTGTGGATGACGTAGGCCGTCACCTGAATCTGCGGGCGCGCGGGGATGGCCGCATGCGCCGCGAAGCCGGCCAGCGAGGCGGCAAAGAGAGCGAGGATGGGGAGACGCTTCAACATTTGAGTGCAACCTCAGACGGGGCCGCGGTGCGGACGGGACTACCCCACCTCTTTGACGTATATTTTACGGCTTTGGACTTACAGCGGGGGCGACTCTCAGCTCATAGCTGGCCGGCTGGCAGCTCACAGCTCAAGAAGACCCAAGACGGTCTCCGCCACCCGGTCTATTGGGGAGAGGCGGCGCGAGGTGGGGCCTGGGGCCAGCAGGTGGCTGCGGACCTCAGCCAGGGCGGCGATCTGCGTGGCTCGCTGAGGAGTATCGGCCAGCAGCGGAGCCAGTGCCGAGGCTACATTGGCGGCCGTGAAGGCCCCCTGTAGCAGCTCCGGGACGACGCGGCGCCCGGCGATCAGGTTCACCATCGCGACGGGAGGGTTGCCGGCGAGGTCGCGCGGCGCGGCCAGCTCTGGAGGGTAACGAACGAGTCTCTTGGCGAGGAAAAAGGTCAGCGCGGAGACCCGGTAGACCACCACGAACGGGTTTCCCACAATGGCGGCGAGCACCGTTGCGGTGCCGCTGGCGACCACCGAGGCGCGGGCGAAGTGCAGCGCCTCGCGGGCGTCGGGAACCAGCGTCAGGCGCGGCGCGGCGGGTGGTGTTGCGTTCTCGGGGCCGAAGTAACGCAGGTGCTGGGCGTTGAGCTGCGCGAGGAAGGTGCTGAGTTTTGCAGCGTCGATGGTGGAGGCGACCGGCAGCAGGAACTCGAACTGGGTGTGCGCGGAGGGGTCCGGGGGGGAGTGCAGTCCGCTGTCGTCGAAGGTGGTGTGGGCGGCTGCGGAGGCGATCAGGTCACTCACGGCCAGCTCATGCAGCGCGGGCAGGTTCGCGCGCACCTCCTTCCAGCGGCTGCCGGGCAGCAGCGCGATCCAGGTCTTGGCGGGGTCCAGGCCGTGAGCGGCGCTATAATCCTCGCGCGAGCTGTAGCTGTGCGACTGGGAAGCCAGCGGATGCCCCACGAACTCGGCATCCACGCCGCGCTCGCGGTAGAAGACCTCCTCAAAGGGGAAGATGACCAGCATCTTGTCCACGCGCTGCTGCACCCAGAGCAGGCGGCGGCGCTTCCACGCCCACAGCTGCGGCGAGACAAACCACACCACCGGCACACCGAGCCGATGCAGATGTTTCGCCAGCCGGAAGTTCACGTCGGGAAAGTCGATGAGCACCGCAACAGCGAGCCGCTGCGTCTTCAGGCTCGCGACCAGACGGCGGTACTGGCGGAAGATGAACGGCGCATGCAGCAGCACCTCCGTAATGCCCATGTGCGCGACGTCTTCCGCGCGGACGGTCTGCTGCTGGCCCTGGGCGGCCATCTGCACGCCGCCTAATCCTGTGAAGGCCGCGCCCGGCACTTGCTGGCGTAGCGCCGCGATCAGCGCCGCGCCGTAGGCGTCGCCGGAGGCCTCGCCGGCGGAGAGGAAGACGCGCGGGTTGGGCGGGGTGGCGATGGCTCCAGTTTAGCCGCTGCGATAGGATGGCTGCGGAGACTCTGCGATGGCGTCCAAATCAGCGAAGGCGGCCAACCCGTCGCAGCGATTTAAGGCAGTCCTGGAGCCGCTGGGCCCCAGCGGACCGCCGCTGGGCTGGATCATCGCGCGCGTGCCGTTCGAGCCGAAGGATGTCTGGCCGAAGATGCTGCGGCTGCGGGTGAAGGGCGAGATCTCGGCTCCCGGCTCCGGCCGCGGCTTTGCCTTCCGAACGTCTCTGTTCCCCCATGCCGACGGCACCAAAGTCTTTGCCCAGAGCACGAGGACCGTCAAGGGGCCCAAATCCGGTGGCTACTTTCTACTGGTGAACAAGGCCATGCAGCGCGGCGCTGGCGTCGGGCGGGGCGAGATGGCGGCGTTCACGCTGGAACCCGATCTCGAGCCGCGCGAGGCCATACTGCCGGACGAGCTGGCGGAGCTGCTCGACGAGGAGCCTGGTCTGCGCGAGTGGTACGACAGCCTGAGCGAGAACACCCGGCGGCAGATGGGGACGTATCTGAATGAGCCGCAGAGGGAGCCCGCGCGCCGCAAACGCGCCGAGCAAATGGCCGAGCGCATGCTGGCAACCATGGAAGCGGAGCGCGAGCTGCCGCCGGCGATACAGGCGGCCTTCCGGCAGCGGCCCAAGGCGAAGGTCGGCTGGCAAAAGATGACGCCGACGCAGCGGCGGATGGAGCTGTTCACCGTGGAGGCCTACAAGACGCCGGAGTCGCGCGGACGCCGCATTCAGAAGCTGTGCGATGCGGCGGAGAAGAAGGCCTGAGGCCAGCGTCCCGCAGCAGGTTCGGCAAATCTACGCCGACATCGGCTCGGCCAGCTCCTGGTCCTTGTACTGCAGTTGGTAGAGCTTGAAGTACAGGCCGCGCAGCGCCAGCAGTTGCTGGTGCGTTCCCTGCTCGCGCAGCTTGCCCTTGTGCATCACCAGGATGGTGTCCGCGCGCTGGATGGTGCTCAGCCGGTGCGCGATCAGCACGCTGGTGCGTCCAGTGATCATCAGTTCCAGCGCCAGCCGCACGCGGAACTCGGTCTCGGTGTCCACGGAGCTAGTGGCCTCATCGAGGATGAGGATGCCGGGCCGGTGCGCCAGCGCGCGCGCAAAACTGATGAGCTGCTTCTGGCCGGTAGACAAAGTCGACCCGCGCTCCAGCACCGGTTCGTTGAAGCCGCCGGGGAGCGTGTGGATGAAGTCGGCGATGTTCACCTCCTCTGCCGCGCGCTCCACCTGCTCGTCAGTGATCCACGCCGAGCCCAGGCGGATGTTCTGCGCAATCGTTCCAGAGAACAGGAAGGGGTCCTGCAGCACCACGCCGAAGCGCCGCCGCAGCGCGGTTAGTTCCTGTTCGCGGACATCCACGCCGTCCACCAGCACGCTGCCGCGCTGCACATCGTAGAAGCGCATCATCAGCGCGGTGAGGGTGGTCTTGCCCGCGCCGGTGTGGCCCACGATGGCGGCGGTCTTGTCCGGCTGGACCGTGAAG
>Ga0302157_10006731_pt1 | contig 11801 bp, 9 predicted proteins | sample I_Bog_N3_3_FD_193502 | JGI IMG/M metagenome (GOLD analysis project Ga0302157, IMG submission 193502) | Peat permafrost microbial communities from Stordalen Mire near Abisko, Sweden - I_Bog_N3_3 | ecosystem: Environmental > Terrestrial > Soil > Wetlands > Peat | place: Sweden: Abisko, Stordalen...
CGATCAGCGACATGATTTTCGCAATCGCTTCCTCGACTGGCTGTTTTTCCAGAATGTCCGACACTTCGATCAGCGAGCCGGCGAAGGCGAAGGACCTTATGTCTGACAGGGCCTCGTTGATGGCGTACATGAACATGAGCAGGAACTGCGCCATGGCTGCGACCGATCCGGACACGTCGCACAGCACCATGACGCGTGGTTTCTCGATGCGTTTTTGCTTCCATACAGTAATGAACGGAATGCCGCCCCAGCCCATGTTGCGCCGCAGGGTCCGCCTGGTGTCGAGCTGGCCGCGCAAACGCCGCCGGCGGGTTTTGGCGAAGCGCGTGGCAAGCTTTCTGGCCATTTGCCGGACGAGCACCCGCATTCGGTCGAGGTCGCGGCGCTCGAGGTTCGAAAGGCGTGCGGATTTCAGCAGTTCTTCACGGAATTTTTCGGTTTCGCCTTTGGCGAACAACAGCAGATTCCGTCCGATGAAGTCACGAACTGAGTCCCTGAGGGCTTCTATCCGGCCGTCGAGGAACTGGGCTCGTCCGAGACCTTCCGGTGTCGCGGACTGGCGCATGGACTCCATGTCGCGTTCGAGCGCGCGCAGGCCCATGCGGTCGAGGATACGGCGTGCGTAGAGGTTTCTCTGTGTGAAGAAGCGGATATTCTCGATGCCGGATTCCCGGGCGGCCTGTTCCATGGCGGTCGCGAGAGCCGCGGTGTCGTCGCTTGCAAGCAATGATCCGAGTGACTGGCCGCCCTGGCCGCCCATGCCGTCGCCACCGGTCCCGTTGGACGGCCTGGAGAATGGGTCCTGTTCCGGCGATGGTGATTCGTCTTCGGCTTCCGGTTTGCGGCCGGCGAATTCGTCACGCTTGAAATAGAGGTCAAACACTTCCTCGTAGGCGGTCTTTTCTTCGGGCGTCTTGGCCAGCACCAGGGCCAGAGCGTCTTTCAGTAAGGTGCGATCCTCGAAGCCGACGAGATCGAGTGCTCGGGCGGCATCGATCCCTTCGGCGGCCGAGACTTGGAGCCCGGCGCCACGGGCGACTTGCAGGAACCGGCGCAGCGGTTCGCTGGCTGGGGCGGCGAGCGCCATTAGCTTACTCCGGCGTCCTGCCTTGCCTTGTGGGTCAATCCGGCGAGCTGCTTGCCCGCGGCCTCGATATCGACTTCGAATTTCAGCAGCACGTTCAAGGTGTCGCGGACCAGATCGACCTCCAGCACGGCGGTGTGCAGGAGAAGCATGATCTTTGCCCAGTCGATCGTTTCGCTGACCGAGGGCACCTTCTTCAGGTCAAGCGTCCTGAGCTGCTGGACGAAGCTGACGAGCTGCTTCAGCAACCTGGCGTCGATGCCGGGGACGCGGGAGGCGATGATCTTCGCCTCCAGTCTGTCGTCGGGGAAGCCGATGTGCAGATGCAGGCAGCGCCGTTTCAGGGCGTCCCCCAGATCGCGGGTGCTGTTGGACGTCAGCAGCACGATTGGCGGGACGATCGCGTGAACCGTGCCGATTTCCGGAATCGTTACCTGGTAGTCGGACAGGATCTCGAGCAGAAACGCTTCGAACTCCTGGTCCGACTTGTCGATTTCGTCGATCAGGAGCACCGAGCCGCCGGGCGCCTGGAGCGACCGAAGCAGAGGACGGGGTTCCAGGAACTCCTCGGAGAAGAAGATGTCGCCGAAGGCGTGCAGCTTGTCCAGGGCCATCACAAGGTCGTCGTGATCGCCGATCACATAGTTGATCTTATCTTTCAGGATCTGCGTGTAGAGGAGCTGTTTGCCGTACTTCCACTCATACAGCGCCTTGGCTTCGTCGAGGCCCTCGTAGCACTGCATCCGGATCAGCGGGAGTTTCAGCCACGATGCCACGGACTTCGCCAGCTCGGTTTTGCCGACGCCGGCGGGGCCTTCGACCAGGATCGGCTTCTGGAGATGATGCGCCATGTAGATCGCGGTCGAGATCTGGCGGCTGGCGATGTAGCCGGCCTCGCCCAGACCCTGTTCGACGACGTCGATCGATCGGAGGGGCGCGCCCCCGCGCGGCAGCGCATCGTTCACGTGCAACTCCAAGCTACTGTTCGGTAACCCGTCGCATCGCCTTGTGGGAATGTCAAACGGGGGACGGTCAGGGCTGTGCCGGACGGGCCGGTGGCGGTCCGGTCAATGTTGCTTATGGGAGCGCCGGAGAATTGCCGAAGGCTTGCCAGCCATGTCTTTGATTGGGCGTGGGAAAGGCTTGGACGCCGACCCCGGCCTTCGCCGGGGCAGGCTCTGCGTCGGCATGACGGGGAGGCGCCGACGAAGAGTCGGTTCCAACGCGGACTGCTATCAGACGCCGGCAAGTCGTGGGTGGCCGCGACGAGCCCGGCCATGACACGTGGTGGGTGAGCCGAGACACGTCGGGCATGGTGCGGTGGGGGACCTATGACAGGTGGGGCATGGTGCGGTTTGCGATCTCAGCCGACTTGCTTGTTTTGGCGTCGCCTATGTCTCGCAGCGCACGTGTTCGGCCAGCAGGGTCTCGATCCGGTCTGCCAGATCTTCGATGCGAACCGGTTTGCGCAGCAGTGAAAAGCTGCATGTGGAAACCCCGCATAGCGCGAGGGCGGCGGTATCGCTGGCGTATCCGGTCAGCAGCACGGCTGGCATGGCGGGCCAACGGCGCTGAATGTCGCGGATCAAGGCGATCCCGTTCATGCCGGGCATCGAGAGGTCTGTCACGACGATGTCGACCGTTTCCCCTGCGTTGAGGAAGTCGAGCGCCTCCTGGCCGCTCGCGGCGATGTGCACGACATGGCCGGCATCCTCCAGGGCCTCGGCCATGACCTCGCGGACGGGCTCCTCGTCGTCGACCAGCAGGACCTGATACCGTGCGGTTACCGATCGGGCTGGCCTGGGCGGTTCAACCGGCGGCACCGGCTTCGGGGCCGACGCACCGGCTGCTTGCAGCCAGAGCGAGACGGTGCAGCCGCAGCCGGGACTTGTGGCAATGTACAGTGTTCCGCCGGACTGTTCGGCGAAGCCTTTGGCCATCGACAGCCCGAGCCCGGTGCCGATTCCGACGCCTTTGGTGGTGAAGAACGGTTCGCAGGCTCGACGATATGTTGGTGCATCCATGCCGGTGCCGGTGTCGGTGACGTCAATTCGCACGTAGCGTCCGGGGGCAAGGCCGGCCTGTTGCGCAGGGTCAGCTTCTATTTGGGCTGAAAGGGTCAGCCGGCCGCCATTGGGCATGGCATCCCGTGCGTTCGTGGCAAGATTGACCAGAATGGTCTCGGTTTGAGATCTGTCCGCGGACACCGCCAGATGCTCGTCTTCGAGTGTGACTTCCACGTCGATCCCGGCACCAAGCGTGTGGGCGAGCAGTTCACGGAGATCGCCCAGCAGGCCGGCGACATTGAACTTTGTCGGGCGCAGATCACCCTTGCGGCCGAACGCCAGCAGCCGGCCTGTGATTCCGGCGCCGCGCGCTGTCGCATCCAGCACCTGGCGGACCAGCCGACGCGTGGCGGTGGCGTCTCCGGCGCGACGGTCGATCAATGAGGCTGCGCCGCCGATCGACTGCAAGACGTTGTTGAAGTCGTGCGCGATGCCGCCCGCGAGCTGTCCCAGCGCCTGAAGGCGTTCGGCGTGGGCTGCCCGCGCCAGAGCGGCTTCGCGCGCGGCGACCTCCTGCTGGACGCGTGCCTCCAAGTCCTCGGTCAGGCGGCGCAGAGTCAGTTGGGCTTCGCGGCGCCCAGTGACAATCTCGCAATACAGGACGAGGCCGCCGATCGTGCCGTCGCTATTCCGCCACGGGGCCATTTCCCAGTGAATCCAGTCGGTGTGCCCATCGGCACGGGGGAAGCTGTCCTCCTCGGCCGACAGTGTCTCGCCCGCGAGGACGCGCCGGTTGTTGGCGCGCCATTTGTCCGGGATATCGGGAAAGACCTCGTAGTGGCTGCGTCCGATTATGGTCTCGGCCACATCCTGGGGGATGTGGTAATCGCGCACGAAGCGGGCGCTTACGGCGATGTAGTGCATCTTGGTGTCGAACATCGCCACGGCTGCCGGCACGCCGAGCGCGTTGCGCAGGAAATGGTTCTGGGATTGCTGGGCCTCGGCCATGTGATCGAAGGCCTCGGCAAGCCGGCCGAATTCACTTCTGTCCGGTTGCAGGCCGGAGCGGGCGCTGGTGTTGCCGCGTTGCCATTGTTCGGCGACGCTCAGCAGCCGATCGATCGGGCGGCGGAAGAAGCGGTAGCCGGCGGTGGCGGCGAAGGCTGCGGCCAGGATGGTGGCCGTGAGGATCAACACGAGGCCGGTCCTGTCGGCGCGCGCCACCTGGGCGAACGCAGTCTCCTCGTCGAGCGAGACCGCGACCACCAATCCGTATGGATCGGCACCCGACGGAGAAAGCGCGGCGAGCATGGGCCGCCCCTGGTCCAGGCTGGTTATCGAGTGAATGACCTGGATCGTATTTCCTTCGAGCCGGAAGTGGCGGTCGGAACGCCGCGGCCGCCCGGTGAACAGCATCCCGTCTGGATACCGGGCCAGAAAGGTGCCGTTACGGTCCGCCACCCCCACGATGCTTCCGGGTGGCAGATCAAGCGACGCGATCTGCTGGTTCAGCCATTGCAGGCTGAGCCCCACCGCTGCAACACCAAAGACGATGCCATCAGCGTTTCGAACCGGCCGGGCGATATGAAGCGTCGGCTCCCCGCTGGAACGGCCGATCGCATACTCGCCGATGACGGTGCCGCCAGTTTGCAGCGCGAGGCGGAAGTAAGGGCGGTCAGCGACGTTGAATTTTTCGCTAAGCCCTTCCGGCGTGCAGAACGGCGTCCCGTCCAATGTCATCACGTCGGCTGTGCTGTAACGTGCCGTCTCCTTGAGCAGGTTCGTCGTCAGACGCCGACAGACCGCGGGGTTATGGTCCTGCACGCCGGTTGAGGCGGCGATCACGTCCAGGGTCTGCTCCGCGCCCTCGATGATTCGGGTTTGTTCGGCTCTGACGAGGTGCAGGTAGCGCATTGCCTCGTCCTCGATGAGCTGTTGGCGGACCTTGCGCGCCTGGGCTTCGTTGAAGATTTGCAAGCCTACCGCCGGGACCAGGGCGACCGCCACAACCAGCATCAACCGGGCCAGGACACTCTTCACGGGACTGATCCATCGTGCTGATGTATCGGAGCGGGTAATCGCCGTCTGACCACCCCCCTTTTGCAAATGTCAAATGCACCAACGGGGGAGCGGATGACAATTTTTCGATTGACGGTTGTATTCACGTGTCCGTGATGCCCGGACTGAGATCAAAGCCGGCGAGGCTTCGGCGATGGGCGTGGCGCCGACTGAACGGCGTTGCCTAAAGTTCGATCACCCCGCCGCGCAGGCCTTTGGTGACTGCCTCGGCTCGGCTGGTGGCGTCCAGTTTGTTGAACAGCGCTTCCATGTGGAATTTGACGGTGTGGACGGAAATGCCGAGGCGGCGGGCCATGGCCTTGTTGCTGAGGCCTTCGCCGATCAGACCGAGGATTTCGCGCTCCCTGGGGGTCAGCAGGGGCATATCGTCGGCGGGCGCGAAGCCTTTGGTCTCTGCCGCTGCGGCGGTGGTGGAACGGACGAGCAGGCCGGCGAAGACGGCGCGGAGTGCGGCGTCGAGTTGCTCCGCGGTTGCGTCGGGTGCCAGTACTCCGGCGGGCGCGCCTGCTGCCGCCCATGCCTGCGTTCCTGCCTGCGCCCCTGGGGTCAGGGCGACGACCGGCGCCTCCGCCTCCTTTGGCGGGGGTGGGGACGTGCGGTCCATGTCGCACAGTTCGACATCCGGCGTCTCGTCGGTCAGGACGTGGCCTGCGGCCTGGAGCATCGCCGCGAGGCCGCGGCGGCGAACCGGGTCGTTGGCGTGGACCCGAACCCGGAGACCGCCGGTGGCGCTCATGCCGCCGGGCGTGCGGCGATCGTGACGTTGACCGCCTGCACCGCGCCGGCGCGCAGCACGCGCAGCACGGCTGTCTGGCCGATCCGGTCGGGAGCCAGCAGGACCGACAAGGCGCGTGGGCGGCTGACGCCGCTGCCGTCGATATCGAGCACGATGTCGCCGGGCAGGATGCCCGCGGTCTCGGCCGGGCCGCCGCCGGCGAGGCCCACCACCATCAAGCCGCTTTCGCGGCCGGCGGACTGATGAAGGCTGTCGGGGATCTGCACGGGCTGGAGACCAATGCCGAGCCATGCGCGGGCGATGCGGCCGTCTGCCAGCAGCGGGTCGACGATGCGGGCGAGGGTGGCTGTCGGGATGACAATGGTCCGGCGCCGCGGTCCTGATGTGGACATTCCGATCAGACCACCGGCCAGCGACAGGACCGGGCCGCCTTCGTCGGTGCCTAACCCGGTCTGGAGCCGGATCAAGGCGTCGATCCGGCCGCCGGCCATGCTGTGCCAGGGACCACCGAGCGCATGGACCATGCCGAGGCGTGCGGTGGGGGCGCCGGTGGAGTCAGCACCGGCCAGCAATGTGAGGTTGCCGACGCGGGGCGGTTCGGCGGCGGGCGGAAGCGTTCCTTCCAGCGGGGTCTCCAGCTTCAGGACCGCGACGTTGGTTCCGGGATCGCGTCCGGCCAGGGTGGCACTGACGGTCTGGCCGTTGCGCACGACCTGAAACGAAGCGGCGTCGGGCGGCAGCATCTGCTCCGACGCGATCACGACGTCGGGGCGCCACAGAATGCCGCTGGTTGGCCGCTTGCCGGTGCGGATGCTGACCACGACCGGTGCCGCGGCGGCGATCCGGTCGGCCAGGGCGGATGAGAACTGCTCGATCATATCCATGCGTCGATACCTCCTTGCATGGCCTTATGCTGCGCCGGTTGCGGGGGCGGCGGCATCGGACGGATGGCCGGGACGCCGCCTCGCCAGATGGCCGGGTGCCGCGGCGCGTGCAGCCTTCCCATTTGGGCGACGAAAGGGAGACTTCCATGCCGCTCGATGCTTTGAGTCAGGAACTCGATCCGTACTCCGCGCAAGTGGTGCATGCCTTCGACAGTGTTGGTCCGGCGGTTGTGCATGTTATGGCGTTTACCAAGGACGGGCGCCCGGCGGGGCAGGGATCGGGGGTGATCTTTACGCCGGATGGCTACGTGCTGACCAACAGCCATGTCGTTGCCAATGCCGCTCGCCTTCAGGCCAGCCTGACGGACGGGCAGAGTCTGGAGGCCGCGCTGGTTGGCGACGATCCGGCGACGGACATTGCGGTTCTGCGGCTGTCCGGGGCGGGGCTGTGGCATGCGGAACTGGGTGCGTCGGCGTCGCTGAAGGTGGGACAACTGGTTGTCGCAATCGGCAATCCGCTGGGATTCACCTGCACCGTCACCGCGGGGATCGTCAGTGCGCTGGGGCGGACTTTGCGCACGCGGGGGGGCGGGCTGCTGGATAGTGTGATCCAGACGGATGCGCCGCTTAATCCGGGGAATTCCGGCGGGCCGCTGGTGTCCGGTTCCGGGCGGGTGGTCGGCATCAACACCGCGATGATCGCGCCGGCGCAGGGGATCTGCTTCGCCATTGGGATAGACACGGCGGTGTGGGTCGCCACGCGGCTGATGCGGGATGGCCGGGTGCGGCGTTCGCGGCTTGGGCTGTCGGCGCAGACGGTGCCGATCTCGACCCGGGTTCGCCGGTTTCATGGGTTGGGAGAGGCGACGGGGGTGATGATTTCCGAGATTTTGCCGGATGGTCCGAGCGGTCTGCAGGCGGGTGATGTGCTGGTCTCGTTCGACGGGGTTCCGGTGACCGGTGTTGACGACCTGCACCGGGCGCTGACCGCGGAACGGGCTGGCGTTGAGGTGCCGGTCCGTTTCCTGCGGCGGACGGAACTGCTGACGCTGCTGGTGACGCCACGCGAAACGTGACGTTCTTCCGGGTAAGCGACGCAACCCGGTGTCGTCTCGCTCGCTTACGTCATGGCAACGAGGAGTGCGGTGTGTGGCGAAAGTCGTCGTGATAACCGGGGCGAGCGCCGGGGTGGGACGGGCGACGGCGCGCGAGTTCGCGCATGAGCGCTACGACGTTGGTCTGCTGGGACGTGATCCGGAGCGGTTGGAGCACGCGGCGGCGGAACTGCGGGATCTTGGGGTGCGGGCGGTGGCGGTGCCGACGGACGTCGCCGACGCGAATGCGGTGGAGGCCGCGGCCGCTCGGGTTGAGGCGGAGCTGGGTCCCATCGATGTCTGGGTCAACAATGCCATGGCGACGGTGTTTGCTCCGGTTTCGGACACGGACGCGGCGGAGTTCAGGCGCGGGACCGAGGTTACGTATCTTGGTACGGTGCATGGCACGATGGCGGCGCTGCGCCGGATGCGGCCGCGCCGAAGCGGTACCATCATTAATGTGGGTTCGGCGCTGGCCTATCGGTCCGTTCCGCTGCAGGCGGTTTACTGCGGCGCCAAATCGGCCATTCGGGGTTTTACCGACAGTTTGCGGTCGGAGCTGATCCATGACCGCGCCGGCATCCATCTGTGCATGGTGCATCTGCCGGCGGTGAACACGCCGCAGTTCGACTGGGCGCTGAACAAGATGGGCCGGCGGGCTCAGCCGGTGCCGCCGATCTACCAGCCGGAGGTGCCGGCGCGGGCCATCGTGTTTGCGGCAGGCCATCCTCGGCGGGAGATCTGGGTCGGGTTGCCGACGGTTGTGGCGATCCTGGCGAACCGCATCGCGCCGGGGCTTGCGGACCGGTATCTGGCCAGCAACGGCTACACCGGCCAGATGACAAACGAGCCGGAACCGGCCGACGCGCCTGCGAATCTGTTCGCGCCGGTGCCGGGCAAGTATGGGGCGCACGGCCGGTTTGGGCGCGTGGCGCGGAGCGAAAGCTGGGAGATGTTTACCAGCCGGCACCGCGATGCAGTTGCGCTTGGGGTGGTCGTACTGGTGTTTCTGGCCGGACGGCGGTTGCTGCGCAGACGGGGGTGAGCAGGGCGGGTTCGGCAACGGGCGGGACTTGCCGCTTCATCCGGGATTTTTCGATGGTCGGACGCCGGAAAGTCGTGGGTGACCGGGCCGATCCCGGTCATGACACGGGGGGCAGGGCCGGGGGCGGACAAGCCCGGTCATGAGCCCGGGGTGCGGACTGGTTCATCCAGGGTGAGGCGGTTGGTGCGCCGCCGACGGGCGACGACATAGAGCGATGCCGATGCGATGGCGAGCAGGGTCAGCGATGCTGGCTCGGGGACGGGACCGGTGAAGACATAGACGCCGTCGGCCTGGCTCAGTCCGTAAGCGGCGCCGGTATCGCCGCCCCAGGGATCGCCTCCTTGCAAGACATAGCTGTCCGATGTCCGGTTGTACGGGTCGGTGCGTGGCACGCCGGAATGGATGTCGGCATCGGCGACGAGCAGGCTGACGGCCTCGTTGGACAGGCCGTCCGAGATCGTGCCGTCGAGGGTGATCTCCGCGCCGGGCCGCTGGTCATAGGCGGGACCGTTGAACCCTCCGACGCTGGCCGAGTTATCGGGTATGGCGATCGACACGGCGGCGCCGGGTGCCAGGACGAGAGCAGCGGAGGTGTAGGACAGGTCGCCGGCGAAGGCCGAGACGGCAATTGTTCCCACGATACCGGAGAAGGAGGTCGTGCCGGTGTTTTCGATCTCGATGTAGCCGGTATGGGGTTCGGTGAACGCGTCATCGAGCCGGTCCGGGAACGGGTCGCCGCTGGCGTAGGCAGTTGTGACCGAGATCGCGTAGGGTGTTTCGGCGCTTCGGCTCGCGGCCGGCGAAAATGCCAGGCAGAGGGCTACCGAAGAGAGGACCCGTTTCATATCTACAACCGTAGGTGGTAACCGGCGATTTGTCCAGAGACAAGAACTGGGGAATGTGATGAGCAATGAGACGACGATCACGCTGTTCCATGCGCCGAACACGCGCTCCAGCGGCACGTTGATCCTGCTGGAGGAACTGGGTGCACCGTATGAGCTTCGCGTCCTGAACATGCAGGCCGGTGAGCAGCGGCAGCCGGCGTTTCTGGCGGTGAACCCGATGGGCAAGGTGCCTGCGATCCTGCACGGCGATGTGCTGGTGACCGAGCAGGTGGCGGTTTTTCTGTATTTGGCCGATCTGTTCCCGGTGGCTGGTCTGACGCCGGTTCCGGGTGACAAGCGGCGTGGGGCCTACCTGCGCTGGATGGCATTCTACGCGGGATGCTTCGAGCCTGCTGTGGTGGACCGGGCGATGAAGCGGGACCCGGCACCGGTCATAATGTCGCCTTATGGTGATTTCGACAGGGTGATCGCGACGCTGACCGAACAGCTTCGGGCCGGGCCGTTCATCCTCGGGGCGGATTTTTCGGTGGCCGATGTGTTATGGGGTTCGGCTCTGGGGTGGACGACGATGTTCGGGCTGGTGCCGAAGACGCCGGAGATCGTGGCGTATATCGAGCGCACGACCAAGCGGCCGGCTTTTGTCTGGGTCCGGGAGCAGGATGCGGCACTGGCCGCGCAGCAGAAAACACAGCCGGCCTGACGGCTCGCCGTTACGTCTGTGGAATTGCCGGCTCGCGAGGCGGGATCGGCATGCTTGCCTTGGGTCAGGGGACGCCCGAGATTGACGCTTCAGCAAGGCCCTTTCGCTAATCCGGCGCCGGCAAGTCGTGGGTGGCCGGGCCAAGCCTGGCCATGACACGTAGGGCACGTTGGTCGCGCGATTTCAGCCGAATCGTTAGCTTTTGGGCATTGCCTTGGTCGCGGGAACGGCGTGGATGCCGACCTCCGTCGGCAAAACGGGGGAGAGCGCATCAAGACGGGGGGATTCGCGTCAAACCGGGGGAGAGCGCATCAAAACGGGGGAGCGTCGCATGACGAGGCGGTGCTGACGGAGAGTCGCCAGAGACCCGCCGATTGACTGCAGCGCCGCCAATCGATCATGTGGCGACGCTTTATCCGCAGCCCGGTCGGGAGAGGTTATGCGCGTCTCACCAGCCACCTGCCCGGAAGCGGGCCGCTAGGATGCTTCTCGTCGTCGATGCTGGTAACACCAACATCGTGTTTGCCGTGCATGACCCGTCCGGCTGGCGGGGCGTCTGGCGGATCCGCACGGACGCGCAGCGTACGTCGGACGAGTATGCGGTGTGGCTGAATAGTCTGCTGACGTTATGCGACCTTCGGCGGGAGCAGATCAGCGCCGCGGTGATCGGGACGGTGGTTCCCGCCGCGCTGTACCATTTGCGCCGCCTGTGCCGGGAATGGTTCGCGGTGGAGCCTCTGGTCGCGCGGGCGTCGCTCGACTGGGGGTTCGAGATCAAGATCGACAACCCGAACGAGGTGGGCGCCGACCGCCTGCTGAACTCGATGGCCGGGCACAAGCGGTTTGGCGGTCCGCTGATCGTGGTCGATTTCGGCACCGCGACCACGTTCGATGTGGTAGACGGCACGGGTGCGTATCTCGGCGGGGTTATCTGTCCTGGCATCAACCTGTCGATCGAGGCGCTGCACCAGGCGGCGGCGCGGCTGCCCCGCATCGGCATCGGGCGGCCGCAGTCGGTGATCGGCCGCTCCACCGTCCCCGCCATGCAGTCGGGCATCTACTGGGGTTATGTCGGGCTGATCGAAGGCCTGGTGACCCGCATCAAAGCTGAATTCGGCGGCCCCATGAAGGTCGTCGCCACCGGAGGACTGGCGCCTTTGTTCTCCGAGGGCACCCTGATGATCGAGCATATTGAACCGGACCTGACCTTGGATGGCCTGCGGATGTTGGCGGAGCGCAACCCAGCGCCCACATTACCCCGGGAGAGAACGCGATTGATCGAACACGAATAACGGAACGACACACACCATATGGACTCTGAAACGGGC
>Ga0302157_10006732_pt1 | contig 11800 bp, 8 predicted proteins | sample I_Bog_N3_3_FD_193502 | JGI IMG/M metagenome (GOLD analysis project Ga0302157, IMG submission 193502) | Peat permafrost microbial communities from Stordalen Mire near Abisko, Sweden - I_Bog_N3_3 | ecosystem: Environmental > Terrestrial > Soil > Wetlands > Peat | place: Sweden: Abisko, Stordalen...
GAGCCTACCGTGAAGCCAGTCGGAAAGCCGGAATGCCAGAAATTGGCACGTACGGTTTGATGAGCGAAGACGGGAAACAGGGTGACGCCGGATGGCCTAAGCCACTGCGCCCGTCTTCGACTCTACGGGCGCTTTCCTTCTCCATCTCGATCCTCTCTGGGTTGGATCGCGATGGGCAAGCCTCTCCCGCCAGCGAAAGCCCACTTTCGCTTGCGTTCGAGGCATCTGACGACTAAGTTGGGGTTGGTGTTTTCCCCGCCTTAATCGTGAGGCCCATCGCGCTTGCCAAGAAAGCCGCCCGCACGGCGGGCTTTTGGCGTTTCAGGGTTTCGTCAGTTTGTTTCTGCCTCCAGTGCTGGTTGCCGTCCGATCCGTTGACGGGCCTATCTCGACTCGACTCGGCGCGGCCCGGCCACCTCAGACGTCTTGCGAACGGCGAGCGAAAACGGTGTGGGTAAAACGCCAATGATTTCGCCGCCGGTCATTGCGCGACGTAAGCACGGACTTTGCCCGGCGGGCGGGCGGTCGAGAGCGAGTTGCGGCGGCTGGAACGGGTTGCCGAAAAGACGCCGGCGAAAGGCAGTGTGATTCCTGCCGCGGCACAAAGGAATCTCCCGATGGGTCGGGGCAGCCTAGATGTCTGCCTTGCGAACGGAGACGATGCGTCTCATTGGAATCTCCATCCAACCATTGCGCAGCGCGATGGCCCAGATTGACCGTTAGCCCGACACGGAAATATCGAATCGGCGGTAACAGGCTAATTGTCCGTGCAGGTTAAGTCGTCGCCGGCATGGAACAGTCCGTGGTCGGCGCAGCGGTCGCCAAGAGGTTTCAGCCGGCCGGATTCGTCGGGGACTTCATGCGGAACGGTCCGCTCAACTCGACTCGACCCGTTACCCTACGTGTATGCTGTCCCCGATGATCGAGGGCCAGAGATGGATTCCGCCGCCGCCCCGGATGTTCGACCCGGCTATACGGCCAGACAGGGGCAATACCTCGCCTTCATCCATGCCTACCGGCGCCTGCACGGCCACGCGCCCGCCGAAGCCGACATCCAGCGGTTCTTCTCGTCAGCCCGCCGTCCGTGCACCAGATGATCCTGACGCTCGAGAGAGCCGGATTGATCACGCGGCAACCGCGGGTTGCCCGCTCCATCAAGCTGACCATCGACCCCAAGACACTGCCGGAGCTGGAGTCCAGGCACGACCAACCGGTCACAACCGCCACGTGACGACGATGGCACAGCCCATGCGGTCGCTCCATTTTCGGCACGGCACGCTGGAACGGGCCCAGCCGAAGGAGCACGAATGACCACGGCCCCGCCGTCACCAACCACCGCCGACGCCCGACGGGTCAGGGCGCTGGCGCGGGCCGTGGCCAAAGTGCTGCGCCGGGATGAAACCCCTTCGCTAAGCGCGGCGGACACCGCCTGGATGGAAGCGCGGCCGCAGAGCTTGCCGCTGCTGCTCGACGCCGCCGTGGCCGCCATTACCGCCGGCGGGCGCGACGAGGAGCTCGTCATTGCCTGCCGCTGGTTGCTCGCCAACCAGCTGGAGCTGATCCGCTACCGGCTCGAACGCGGCCACGGCTGGGCGCGCGCGATGCTCGATGCCCACATGGAGCAAATGATCGCGCTGGCCCGGGACAACACCCTGCCAGAAACCGACTGGTTCGCGCTGGTCGCTCTGCTCAACGACGCCAAGGTGCCGATCCCGGCGGAAATGGCCGAGGCGCTGGCCGCGGCCGTCGCGGAGCCAACGCACGGCAAGGCGCCGTCGCCGCAGGATGGTCCGCGAGAGGTGCGCGATGCTCTCGATACGTTAGCCCGCTCCGCCGACGACGCGTTCATGGTGGTCGAGCAGCTGGCGGAGACCGGCACGCTGATCCCCCCTGAACGGCGCGCCTACCTGACACACGAGCTCGGCCTGTCGCCGCATGCGATGCTGCGCGAGGCGGTCCCGCTGCTGCTGCTTGACCCCCAGCCGGCCGTGCGCAGGGCCGCGGCGGCGGTGCTGGAACAGGTCGCCGGCCCGGAGACCGTCTCGCCGGAGATGTTGCGGCGGATCCTGCTGGTGCGGAACTGGGTGCCGGAGGCCGAGCGTGAAGCCGTCGACCGTTTGGCCCGCAAGGTGCGGTTGAAGGGCGTCGCCTGCGCGCAATGGCCCCCGGCGCCGACGCTGGAGATCCATTGCTCGATCGTGGACGGCTCGGGGGCCCAGAGCCTGCTCATTACCACGCCAGCCAGACGCGCGGTTCTTTTCGCCGGGCGGGGCCTGTTCGCCGGGCTGCTGCTCAAGCAGGGTTTCGGCGTGCGGGATGCCTGGTGCGGCCTGTCGGTGCCGCGCCGGGACATCGCACGCTCGCTCAAGGAAGTGCAACGGGAGGTGGTATGGTTCGAGGTTGGGCGCGATCACCTCGACGTTGTGGTGCAGCACCACATCGCGCGCGGCCTGGCCATGGGGAACTTGCCGCTGGCCGCGCTCATTGCGGTCGCCGAAGCGGTCGGCGCAGCGGATTGGAAAGATCGCAGCCTTGATGTGGCGGCGGAGACTGAGCGGCTGTTCGCCGCTCTGGGCCCCGCGGCGGGCGCCGCATCGGCGGTCACCTCTTCATTGCAGCGAAGCGGCCGGTGGCTCGCGAAGGACCCGATGATGCGGTCATGGCTCGATGACGACGCTGAGATTCGGACGTTGGCCGACGGCAGGCCGCGACCGAAGCGGGACTTGGCCCTGCGGCGGATGCTGGAGGAGGTGCTGCCAGCGCGACGGGAGGCGTGGGCCGAGCGGCTTCTGCTGCTGGCCCTTTGGCTGCGGGCCGCAGCGGGAAACACGCTGCCGGCGGAACGTTACCAGGACAGCGTGGTATTGGCGCGGGAACTGATCATCGGGCGGCCGCTGGCGGAACTGCCGGCGATGGTTGCCATCGCCGAGCGCAGTCTCACCGCGGCAGGTGTTGCCTCCTGGTGACGAATTTCAGCCGCCATGGTGGGCCTCAACTTCGGACGCGATCCGGCCCGGACCGTGGGATGCGTGCGCATCAATTCCAGAACCTCCCGGGCGACGCTCCTCACCGGCGGCTCGATCCCCAGCGTCGCGATAGCGCCACGGTTCGCGACGGCAGATAGCTCCCGGTTGCAACGATTCCATAGCTGCCGCGAGTCACGCAGTCGTGATTCAACTGTTGCAACGATGGGTAGCCCTGCGGTAAAATGCCAACTTGAAAAGCCTTCTGACACGCCTGCTGCTGGTTGTCTCGGTTGCACTGGTGCCCGCCCTTGGGTTTCAGGCCTATACCGAAATTGACGCGCGCCGCATCCGGCAACAGTTGGTCGAAGATGAGGCGTTGCGGCTCGTGCGTCTCCTCAGCTCCGAGCAGCAGCGGATCGCCGAAGGAGCTGACCAGATCCTCGATGCGATCAGCAGCTCTCCTGCCGTGCAGGACAGTTCGCCAGGAGAATGCCAGATCTTTCTGGCAAATTTGCTGCACCGTTTGCCGCGCTACAATTACGCAACGGTGATCGGCCTCGACGGGCACACCGTCTGCGCGCCAGGCCCGTTCGACGCCAGCATCGACTTGTCGGATCGTCTGTATTTCCGTCTCGCCCTGCAGACCGCCGGCTTCGTCATCGGCGAGGCCACGATCGGCCGGTTCTCGAAACAGCCCGCCATCCATATGGCGAAGCCGCTGACGAACAGAGACGGCGTTATTGCGGGCGTGGTCGATGTTGCGCTCAGCCTTGACTGGTTGGGGCACCAGCTCGAACACCTGGACCTGCCACCAGGGTCTGCGGTGTCGGTCCGAGACCGCAACGGCACGGTTCTGGCGCGTAACCCGGAAGGCGCGGGTTTTGTCGGCGAGCCTATGCCGGAGCAAATGCGTTTCAGCCTCGAAGGAGCCGGGGCCAAGGTTGTCCGGCTGATGAACTCGGACGGACGGCTGCGGATCATGGCCTACTCTCCGCCCGGCGCTGAGCCGAAGGGCTTGCGGATCGCCGTGGGACTGGACCCGGACGTTGCGTTGGCCCCGATGACACAGGCGAACCGCACTGGCATGTTGCTGATCGTCCTGGCGGGCAGCCTGGCTTTGGTGATGACCTACGTCGTTGGCACCCACCTGATACGCCGTCCGCTCGACCGTCTGCTGGAAGTCGCCGATCGCTGGCGCACCGGCGATCTGGCCGCCCGCATTGGCATCCCCGACGATGGCTCCGAGTTCGGTCGCCTCGGCGCCGCCTTCGACAGCATGGCGGCGGCCCAGGAGGCGCGGGTGGGCGGGGAGGTCGCGGCGCGGGAAGCGGCGCAGATTCGGGCCGCCCATGCCGAGCGGGTGCAGGCGCTCGGCCAGCTCGCCGGCGGCATAGCGCACGATTTCAACAACGTGCTGCAGGCGGTCGCTGGCGCGGCGGTGCTGATCGAACGCCGTCCGGCAGACGAAATGGGCGTTCGCCGTCTCGCGCGGCTCGCGCTCGAGGCGGTCGAGCGCGGGGCGTCGATCACCCGGCGTCTGCTGGCGTTCGGCCGCCGCAGCGATCTGCGGGCAGAAGCGCTGGATGCGGCTTCAGTGCTGAACGGTCTGCGCGAGATCCTTGTCCACACCCTGGGCGCCGCCATCACCGTGGAGGTAAGACCGGAAGCGGGCGTTCCGCCGCTCCTGGCGGACAAGGGGCAGCTTGAGACAGCGCTGGTCAACCTCGCCACCAACGCGCGAGACGCGATGCCCGTGGGCGGCCAATTGACCCTCTCCACCAGCACCGAGACCGTGGAGCCGGACGGTCCGCCGCACCCGGCCGGACTCGGTCCCGGGCGCTATGTTCGGCTCACCGTCGCGGACACCGGCGCCGGGATGGACGCGGCCACACGGGAACGGGCGGTTGAGCCGTTTTTCACCACCAAGGACGTTGGCGCCGGCACCGGCCTCGGCCTGCCAATGGCCAAGGGCTTCGCCGAACAGTCCGGTGGCGCCTTGACGGTCGAAAGCAGTCCGGGTGCAGGCACCACGATCTCACTTTGGCTGCCCGTGGCTGGATCGGTCGCGATCCCTGCGCCGATGACCGAACCGCCCGTCGCGGCAGAGTTGGCGACCGGCGCATCAACCAGGCGAGCCCTGATCCTGCTGGTCGACGACGAGGATCCGGTGCGGGAACTCCTCGCGGAGGATCTGGAGGATGCAGGGTACCGGGTGCTCGCCACGGCGAGCGGCGCCGCGGCGCTCGCCCTGCTTGCCACGGCGGAGACAGTGGACATCCTGATCACGGACCTTTCCATGCCGGGGATGGACGGCCTTGCCGTCATCCGCGCGGCCCAGGAGCGGCTTCCTGGGCTGCCCGCGGTTCTGCTGACCGGCTACGCCGGCGACGGCGCCACCCTGGCCGTCGCGGGGACCGTCAGCGGCACCTTCTCATTGTTGCGGAAACCGGTCAGCCGCGGCGAATTGATCGATCGGGTTCGCACGCTATTGGCCGGTGCGGCCAAAGCGCGTTCAAAGGGAGCCCGGATGGACGCGATGTCTGGTCCCGAAGCCGGATAGGCGGAGCCCTGGCCATCGGGACAACAGGCGGCCGGCGGGGACATGAATTGCGGCACTTGCCGCCATGGCCTGCGGGTCGAAAGCAGCTCATTCGCATCAAGCCCCGCCGGCAGGAAAAGTTTCCCGGTTGCACCGTTCGACGAGACGACCGTTCCCCAATTTCACCATCTAGGGTCGAATGGCTGCCGCAATACGGTGGAGATTCGGGACGGTCTGGCCACGTGGCCTTGACCCAGGAGCGGATGACCACAACATATTGCCGCCCGCGCCGGTCCTGGATCAATATATTGGATGCGAAATGCAGGTGTAATCTGGCCGCGGCGGCAAGGGATACATTGAACGATGCATGGCGGTGCGCCCTCAGCTCGGACGTCCAGGCAAGGCGCGCTGCCTGGTCTCCCCGGAGAGCCGGAAGCAACGGGCCCGGCGCAGGACCGGACTTATTGGCTGGACCAGCTTCAACCGGCCTTGGCTGCGCTCTCGCCCGACGCGCTGCGCATCGCGGAAGCCGCCCTTCGGATCCTTCCCACCGATTCCACGCTGCTTCTTATTGCTGCCCTCGCCGCCCTGTTGGCGGCGCAGCCGGACCGGGCGGTCGGCTTCCTCAAGCGCTTCGAACGAAGATACCAGACAAGCAAAGCGGTGACGCTGCTGATGGCGCTGGCCCTGGCACGGCAGGGCTACACCGCGCGGGCCTGGACCCTGCTGGAGCGGGACCAGATTCTTGAGCCGCGCCAAGCCATAAGCTGGTTCATCGGTGGCCATCCCATGGCTGGCTGGCTGATCAAACAGCTGATGCAGATTCGCTCTGACCATCTGGGCCAGCAACGGGCGGCACGATCGCGCGAGAAGGGGGCGCCCGGCAAGGCCGCGGCCAACCCTTCTGCCAAGCCGGCACCCCGACCGACCCAGACCAAGGCGAAGCCGCCCACCGCCGAGGCGCCGGCGCCCATCCCTGACCTGCCGCGATTGGAGGTGCCCCTCGCCCTCACGTTCGAGTTTGCCGACGCCGACGCCATCCAGCTCAACGGCACCGCGCCGGACCCGGCATGGTTCCGCCTCCGCGCCGAGCTGACCCAACTCGGCCTCGTGGAGGGGTTCGACGAATTGCTCTGCCTGCCGGTCCTGCAGGGGGTGGAGGCGCACTGGTATCAGATCGAGACGGTCCGCAAGGTGCTCAAGCAGTATCGCGGCCGGGTGCTGCTGGCCGACGAGGTCGGGCTGGGCAAGACCGTCGAGGCCGGCATGGTGCTCAAGGAATACATGCTGCGCGGCATGGCCGAGCGCGTGCTGATCCTGACGCCGGCGCCGCTGGTCGGGCAGTGGCGCGACGAGATGGCGGCCAAGTTCGGCATCGACTGCGCCACCACGCACGATGCGCTGGTGCGCAGCGATCCCGATGCGTTCTGGGCGCAGCCGCGCGTCATTGCCTCGATCGCCCTGGCGCGGCGCCGTGAACACGCCGAGCTGCTGGCGCAGCGCACCTACGACGTGGTGGTGGTGGATGAGGCGCACCACCTGCGCGACCAGGCCAGCGCCAGCTACCGGCTGGTGAACGCGCTGCAGAAGCGCTTCCTGCTGCTGCTGTCGGCGACGCCGGTGCAGAACAATCTCATCGAGCTGTACAACCTGCTGACCCTGCTGCAGCCGGGCATCTTCCGGACGCAGAAGGAGTTCCGCACCGCCTACATGACGCCGGGCAAGCCCCGCGAGCCGGCCAACCAGGACAAGCTGCGGAGCCTGATGCGCGGCGTGATGGTGCGCAACACCCGCGCGCTCGCCGCGCTTCGGCTGCCGCGCCGCCATGCCGCCACCATCCGTGCGGTGCCGGATGCGGCTGAGGCCGCGTGCTACCAGGACCTGACCGCCCTGGCCCGCACCGCGGCTGCCGGCGGGAAGGCGCGGCTGGCGGTGCAGCATCTGCTGTCCGCCGCCGGGTCCTCGCCGGCCGCCGCCGCGGCCGCCGTGGCACGCTTCGTGGAGAAACATCCGGAGGACACGGGCTGGGCGGCGCTGCTGGCGCGCTACCAGGCCGCGTCCGCCGGCGCCAAGCAGGCCGCGCTGCTGAAGCTCCTGGCGCAGAACCCGGCCGAGAAGAAGATGGTCTTCGTCCACCACCGCGACAGCATGACGCACCTGGCCGAGTTGCTGCGCGGCCAGGGCATGGCGCCGCTGCTGTTCGACGGCAGCATGTCCGGTCCGGAAAAAGACAAGGCGGTGGCGGCGTTCCGCGATTCCGGGAACCTGCTGCTGTGCAGCGAGTCCGGCGGCGAAGGCCGCAACCTGCAGTTCTGCAATACGCTGGTGAACTTCGACATCCCATGGAACCCGATGGCGATCGAGCAGCGCATTGGCCGTATCGACCGCATCGGTCAGACGCGCGAGGTGTTCGTGTTCAACCTGGTGACCTCGGGCACCATCGAAGACGCGATGCTCCGCATCCTCGATGAGAAGATCAATATGTTCGAGCTGGTGGTCGGCGAGGTCGGCGCCATCCTGGGCGAGATCGACGACGCGCAGGATTTTCCGTCGATGGTCCTCGATGCCTGGCTGCAAGCCACTGACGAGGGCCGCGAAGCCGCCTTCGCCGCGCTGGAAGGGCAGTTGCTGGCGGCGCGGCAGCAGTACGACGACGCCAAGAAGCTGGATGACGCGCTGTTCGGGAACGACCTCGATGCCGCTTGAAGAAGGCCGCATGCACCGGTTCGTCGCCGACCTTCTGGCAGAGGACGGCGGGCTGGTCGAGCCGCTGGAGCCCGACGGGTTGGAAGTGCTGGCGCCGCCCCCGCTGCAGCAGGCGCTGGGCGTGGGTGAGTTCTGCCGGTTCGGCTTCGGCCAGAGCCTGCCCGAGGGCGCGCAACGGGTCGGCATCGAAAGCGACTGGCTCGCCCGTTTCGGGCGGGTGGTGCGCGAGCGGGGCCGCTGGAGCCGTCGCGTGCTCGACCCCGGCCCGCGCAAGACGCCCGACGCCGAGCGGCTCCTGGCGCACGAGCTGGTTCTGGACAACGCCACGTTTCGGCTGATCGACGCCGCACCGGCCTGGACGCGCTATCTGGTGCTGGATTTCCGTTTCACCGCGGTCTCGGAGGAGAAGCGGGAGGGCATCCAGCGGCTGGCGATCAACCTGGCGACCGGCGCGATGCCGGACGGAATGCTGGACCGGATGGCGTTGTGGGCCGCCCCGGGGGGATTCGACGGCGAGGACAGCGCCCTGCCGGCCGATGTGGTGTTGCCGGCGGACTGGGAGCGCGCACGGGTGACCGAGCGGGTGCGGAGGGCGCTGCCCTGGCGGGTGGACGCGGCGCTGGCACCATTCGCGACGGGGCTGCGCCGGCGGCTGGCGCGGGACCTCGACCGGCTGCACGCCTACCACAACGACCTGCACCGGGAGGCTTCCCTGCGGGCGACGCAGCTGTCAGCCAGCGACGCCAGCCGCCAGCGGGAGACGCTGCGCATCGCGGCAATCGCGCAGGAGTATCGCGCCAAGCTGGAGGACCTCGCACACAAATACGCGCTGAGCGTCACGGTGGACTGGGTGCAGACGCTGGAACTGGTGATGCCTGTGCACAGGCTGACCGTGCAAATTCGCCGCCGCAAGGCGGAACGGACGATGGCCCTGGACTGGAACACGCTCGCGCGCCGGCTGGAGCCGGCGCCCTGCGAGGCGGGCTGGTCGGCCGAGCGGCCGCGCCTGGTTTGCGACGACGCGCTGCATCTGGTCGCCCCGGCGGGACTGGCGCCGTGTGCCGGCTGCGGCCGCGGATACTGCCGAGCCTGCCACCCGCAGTGCTGCCCGAAATGCGGCCATGCCGACACCCTCGCCGCCTTCTCCGGCAGAGCCGCGGCCAGCCCATAGTCAGCCAATAGGCTGGACGCGGATCGGCGTTTTCAAACCGTGTCGGTGGATTCCGGGCATGGGAGACTCGGCCCTGGATGGCTGGTTTACGCCCATCGCGACCGTTCAAACGTGCGGATTCGATTCTCCAAAGCGGCCATTCGTGGGCGCAATCCGTGCCTCCCGCCGAAATGGAGAAGGAGCAATGCCTGGAGCGCCCATTGAGGCACTTGCAGCCGACCCGGCAGTCACCGGCGGTCCATCAGGGCGATCTCGACTACCGCATTAACTCTTGCTCGTAGCATATTGGTATCGCGAACAATTTTCCGATAGCACGCGCCACAGCCCTCAGTTCGGAGCTAAATAGAGGGCCCTAAGCAAAGCCATCACCATGCCGCTAATCGACAATGCCTCGCCGTCGTTCCCCACGATCCTGGTGGTCGAGGACGAGCCCATGGTCCGCATGCTCCTGGCTGAATCGCTGCGCGATGCCGGCTACCGTGTCCTCGAGGCCGGCAATGCCGCTGACGCGATCTCAACCCTCCACGAGGACCCTGCGGTTGACCTCGTGTTCAGCGACGTGCGCATGCCAGGCGAATTGGACGGGTTCGACCTCGCGCGCTGGATCAAACGCCATACGCCTGAAATGCGGGTGCTGCTCACTTCGGGATGGCACGGCGAGGGGAGCTCGTCAAACTGCTGTCTCGACGCTCCGCTGGTGAGCAAGCCCTATTCCCAGCGCCAGCTGATCAGCTTGATCGACACCCTGCTGCAGCGCCAGCCTCGCCTCGCCTGCGGCCCCCATGCAGCGACAAAGCCCGATTGTCCACGCGTCATTCAATAATAGCTAACGCTTTTGCGCCCGCCATCTCGCGCATGACGCCGCGGCGCGTGCTTTCGGTCCCGGCTCATAGCTCGGCGCAGTTCCGATGACAGCCGGGCGCCAGACACCGGTCGTCCCCGACCCGCGCTCTTGATGGCCGAATTGCGCCCATTATCGCTGTCCCAGGCCGCTGGCCACGGGCCATTTGAAGGCCGGCCCCGGATGGTCCTGCCGTCAGCGGTCGATCATGCGCTGTTGCGCTTCGGCGTAACGGTCGCCCGCCACCGGAATCTGCGCCGCCGCCGTGTCAATGTCCGCCACCTCGGCGGCCGAGAGCACAACGCCGACAGCACCGGCATTCTCCTCCAGCCGATGCAGCTTCGTGGTCCCTGGGATCGGCACGATCCACGGCTTGCGGGCCAGCAGCCAGGCCAGCGCGATCTGCGCCGGGGTTGCCTGCTTTTGCGCCGCGATGGTGCCGACCAGTTTGACCAAAGCCATGTTCGCCTTGCGGAACTCGGGGGCGAAGCGCGGCACAGTGTTGCGGAAGTCACCGTCATCGAACCGGGTGGTCTCGTCGATCCTGCCGGTGAGATAGCCCTTGCCGAGCGGACTGAACGGCACGAAGCCAATGCCGAGTTCCTCCAGGGTGGGCAGGATCTCCGCCTCGGGCTCACGCCAGAACAGCGAATACTCGCTTTGTAGCGCCGCCACGGGCTGCACCGCATGGGCACGGCGGATGGTGCGCACGCCGGCCTCGGACAGGCCGAAATGGTTTACCTTGCCGGCCGCGATCAGTTCCTTCACCGCGCCGGCAACCTCCTCGATCGGCACCGCGGGATCGACACGGTGCTGGTAGAGCAGGTCGATGCGGTCGGTCCGCAGGCGCTTCAGCGAAGCCTCCACCACCTCGCGGATGTGCTCCGGGCGGCTGTTGAGCACGGTCGAATACCCGGCGCCGATGTTGAACCCGAACTTCGTGGCGATCACCACCTGGTCGCGGACGGGCGCCAGCGCCTCGCCGACGACCTCCTCGTTGGTGAAGGGGCCGTAGATTTCGGCGGTGTCGAAGAAAGTGATGCCGAGCTCGACCGCCCGGCGGATCAGCGCCACCGCTTCCGCCTTGTCCGTGGCCGGACCGTAGCCGAAGCTCAACCCCATGCAGCCGAGGCCGAGGGCCGAAACCTTCAGCCTACTCTTCCCGAGTTCGCGGTGTTCCATGGGCTCATCTCCGTTCGCGATCGCGGGCATTTCCCGCCTGGCGTGGCCAGGACATAGCGCGTGCGATTTGCCGGGATTAGATGGTAAAATTCGCTCAGACTTATATGAATGCGCCGGCCAGGCCCGGCGGCAGCGGGTTGCGGGCACTACAGCCAGGCTGCCCTGCGGCACGAAAAAATGGCGGCGCTTTGTGGCGCCGCCAAGTTTAGGGAGGAAACGTCCAAGAAAGCAGACAGTGCGGCAAGGCCACATTGCTGCGGCGCACAATCTAGCCCGCCGGACGTTCGTGCGCGAGCGATTTTTTGCAACGCAGCATTTCAAATCCGTGAGTGGGGCCGCGCCATACCGGCGGTCGGCAGGACGGACGAAGGCCCGTGTCAGCCGCGCCGGGCTTC
>Ga0302157_10006735_pt1 | contig 11795 bp, 9 predicted proteins | sample I_Bog_N3_3_FD_193502 | JGI IMG/M metagenome (GOLD analysis project Ga0302157, IMG submission 193502) | Peat permafrost microbial communities from Stordalen Mire near Abisko, Sweden - I_Bog_N3_3 | ecosystem: Environmental > Terrestrial > Soil > Wetlands > Peat | place: Sweden: Abisko, Stordalen...
TCCGATGACGTAATCGTTGTCCGGAAGTAGCCATCGCGCCGCCTTCTGACCAGGTTCAATAAACAGGATGTTCCTCGTTTCCGTGTACCCGCCACTACTGAAGCCCTCTCCTCCACGATTCAGACTAAGGTCAGCGCGCAGCACGTCCGTTCCCGCTACCACCGACGCACGCCCGAGTGACAGGCGAGCATTCGGACCAGCGGCCACGACCGGGATCCCCGCCTCCGCCTCACGGCTTCGGGCTGCCCTCGCTCCGAATTCCTCTACCAAGAGAGCCCCCACGCCAAAAGTGACGGCCCCAGCAGCAACGAGAATGAGTACGGCATTAATGCGCCAGAGATAGCGAAAGAACTTCTGGGATTTCATCATGTGGAGTCAAGCCTCCTCTGCCGCACGGCGACTGGAACCCTTTGCCTTGGCAATTCCGGACCGACCCTATCGCGCGCCCGCCGCGCTCGGCGTCGTCTCTTCCACGCTCGCCTCGCGCAGAAACTTTGCCGCCTCTTCCGGCGGCGTGGGGTTGATGTAGAAGCCCGTGCCCCATTCGAACCCCGCCGTCTTGGTCAGCTTCGGCATGAATTCGATGTGCCAGTGGTAATACTCGTTCGCCGGATCCTGCGCCGGCGATGTGTGTACGACCAGGTTGTACGGCGGATTGTCGAGAACGCGATCCGCCTTCATCAGCAGCAACTTGAGCGCCTTGGCCAGATTTTCGAACATGTGCGACGACGAGTTCTCGAAGGCAGACTCGTGGGTCTTGGGGAGTATCCAGGTCTCAAAGGGAAACCTCGGAGCGTACGGGGCAATCGTCAGAAAATCTTCGTTCTCCGCCACCACGCGGCTCCCATTCTCGGTTTCCTGCCGGATGGCGTCGCAGAACACGCAGCGCTCTTTATAGATGTAATACTGCTTCGCTCCCTGTAGTTCCTCGGCCACGTAGATGGGCACAATGGGCAGCGCGATCAACTGCGAGTGCGAGTGCTCGAGCGAGGCCCCGGCGGCCTCTCCGTGATTCTTGAACAGCAGAATGTATTTGAAGCGCCGGTCCTTCTTGAGATCGAGAATGCGATCGCGGAAGGCCCACAAAACGTCTTCGATTCGTTTCGCAGGAAGCATGGCCAGGCTGGCATTGTGGTCGGGCGTCTCGATCACGACCTCGTGCGCGCCAATGCCATTCATTTTGTCGAACATGCCCTCGGCCTGCTTATTCAAGCTGCCTTCAATGCCGAGCGCCGGAAACTTGTTCGGAACCACGCGGACCGTCCATCCCGGACTGTCTTTCTGCGCCGCATTCCCGTTGCTAGGGCGGTAGGCCAGAATCTCCGGCGGCGTCTTGCTCTCATTGCCGTAACAAAAAGGGCAGAATCCGCCCTTGATCTTCACCGCCTCGCGCGCAAAATCGGTGGGACGTTTGGCGCGATCCGTGGAGATAATCACCCACCGGCCGACGATGGGGTCTTTTCTTAATTCAGGCACGTACTAAATCCTTTCAGTAAGAGCTGGCAAACCCGGAATTTGAGAACCGACGATTGTACGACACTGGAAACGCATTCTGAAACAGCTCGAAGGTGGGCCGGTTGGGTCCGCGATCGTAGTATACGGCGAGCACGTCGAACCGCCACGGGCACGACGCCGGCATGTGGCGCAGAAAGTCACGGGCGACGAGCGACAACTCGCGTTGCTTCTCGCGATCCACGGCGGCTTCGGCGGGCTTCATGTCACGCGCCGTGCGAGTTTTCACTTCGATGACGCACAGGACGTCGCCGTCCCAGCCCACCAGATCGAGTTCGCCGCGATGATGCGGCGAGCGGTAGTTGCGGGCAATAATCGTGTAGCCGCGCCGCCGCAGATAGAAATACGCGTCTTCTTCGCCACGCCGGCCGGTTCGGTGGTGCTCGGGAGTATCTTCCGGTGGAAGCGTGCGCGCCGTCAGCCAATCCAGTGCGCGAAGTGTGAATTGCGTCAAGCGTCCGGCGAACATCGAAGCTCCCCATCTTCACCCTAGCTTCGACCGCACCCTGCGTTATGTGACTGGCATCACCACGCGTTCGGTACAATTCGCCGCGCGCACTGTTCCTGCACTTCTCTCACAAGACTCACCAGGTATCGCCGCCTCGTGACGGAGGCCACGCGCCAAGCTGGCGCCGGAGCAATGCAATCTGGCCCGTGTGATAACTGTTGTGCGCCGCCACTTGCCACAGCATGGCATGCACGGTGGATTCCCGCGAAAAAACCGGCGCGCCCACATTGTGCACCGTTCGTTCCAGTTCCGCCGCGTCGGATTCCGCCAGCCGGGCAAGTCGCACCAGCAGATCGGTGAAGCGCCGCGTCGTTGCCTGCCAGGCATCCTCGACCCCGCGACCGTCGGCCGCCGAACTCGGATGCGCCGGCCAACTTTCGATCGCCTGGTCAGGATACAGGCGGGGTTCTCCGGCGATCTTGCCGAGGTCGTACTCCATCCAGTAATTCATGTGCTCCACAATTTGCCAGATGGAGTGCGGATAGCCCGCAACGGTTCGGGTGGCAAGCTCCGTCGAGATATCTTCAATGCAAGCGACCGGATCGACGTGAGCACCCTTGCCGTAGGTAAGTTCGCGCAGCGTGTTGTCTCCCATACGTTCATCCCCCAAAAAGATAGAGACGGGGATCGCCCCGTCTCCACCCAGCGGTGCATCAACTTCGGCGCCGCAGTTACGCGCCTTTTTCCACCACTGCAATCGACTCTTCCAGCGCGTCGATGGCGACGTCCGCCTCGTCCTTGGCGACAATGAGCGGCGGCGCGATGCGAACCGTGCTTGGACCGCAACCCAGGAACAGCACACCGCGTTCGAAGGCCAACTCCACAATGCGATCGCGTTCGGCGGCACCGTATTCCCGCGTCTTCTGGTCTTTCACAATTTCCACGCCGATCATCAGGCCGCGTCCGCGAACGTCGCCGACAATCTTGTGCTTTTTCGGCCAGTCGGCCATGCGCTTCAGCATGTGGTCGCCGACCTCCTGCGAATTCCGCAGCAGGCCTTCTTTCTCGATCACGTCGAGCGTGGCCAGCGCCGCAGCAATGCACACCGGGTTCCCGCCGAACGTCGACGCATGTGATCCCGGCACCCAGTCCATAAGCTCGGCCTTGCTGACGGTGACGCCCAGCGGCATGCCGGAGGCAATGCCCTTCGCCATGCAAACGATGTCGGGCTGCACGCCGGTGTGTTCAACCGCAAACCATTTGCCCGTGCGGCCGACGCCACTCTGCACTTCGTCGACCACCAGCAGGATGCCGTGCTTGTCGCAGATGCGCCGCAATTCCTGCATGAAAATGGTCGGAGCGATGACGTATCCGCCTTCGCCCTGAATCGGCTCGACAAAAATGGCGGCGACTTCTTCCGGCGCGAGAATAGTCTTAAACAGTTTGTCTTCGATGTAGCGCGCGCAACCGAGCGCGAATTTGTCGGCATCCTGCGGACCACCCGCGCAGCCGCGATACACATCGGGATAGCGGATGTGGGTCACGCCGGGCACGAGCGGCGAGAAGCGCCGCTTCTGCTGCGGCTTCGACGCCGTCAACGAGAGCGCTCCCATGGTGCGCCCATGGAAAGCGCCGAAGAAGGCGATCATGTGCTGCCGCTTGCTGTGATAGCGCGCCAGCTTCAGAGCGCACTCGACGGCTTCCGCGCCGGAGTTTCCGTAATAGACCTTGTGCGGTCCCGGCATGGGCATAATCTTCGAGAGGCGCTCGGCCAGCGTCACCATGCCCTCGTAGTAGAAGTCGGTGCCCGACATGTGAATCAATTCGCCCGCCTGCTTCTGAATGGCGGCGACCACTTCCGGATGACAATGTCCGGTCGAAGTCACGGCGATACCGGCGGAAAAGTCGAAGAACTCATTGCCATCCACGTCTTCGACCACAATGCCGCGGCCGCGCTTGGCAACCATCGGATACGAGCGCGTGTAGGAAGGAGAAATATATTTGTCGTCGCCCGCCAGAATGCGCTTGGCATTGGGGCCGGGGATGGCAGTCTTGAGCTTGGGGCCGGCAATCAAAGTCTTGGTGGTCATGAAATCCTCCTGGTAGTTCTCGGTTCTCAAATTCTCAGTGGCGATTGGCCGGAGTTCGAGCAGCGTCCACAGAGATATATGCTGCTTGGGCTAGGAGCTAAAAGCTAAAAGCGATTAGCGGAGCAATGTAGGGTAGGGAAATTAGTCGCTGCCGAAGAGATTGGCGCGCACATGCGAAGGCAGAACCGAAAGATACCGGCGGGGACAAGCGCGTCCCTCGATCCAGCACGTCGGAAAAGGCGAAATGTAGCCGTTCATGCGCATAGCAGCTACCAGCATTATATCCCGGGTTAGATCGCCGCGTAACCCCCAAAAATGCTTACGCCTCGATTCATCGTTGCCGCGCCGCCCCATGAATCTCCACTCTTGCGCGTGCGGGTATAATCTGTTCCGTCCCCAGAATCGTGCGAACGACACGCCAATCGGCATAAAGGAACTAAGGATGACTGGACGAACCTCAACCCGCATAGCCACGGTACTCATACTTTTCTCGGCGCTGACTTTGGCGTTCACCACGGTGCTATTGGCCCAGGCTCAGAATTCTGCCGCAATTAACGCTGACAAGTCCCCGCAACTTCTCCCCGGCTTGGACAAGGATCTGATCGACACCAGTGCCGACCCCTGCGCCGATTTCTTCCAGTACGCCTGCGGCAACTTCAGCAAGCTCTATCCCATTCCGAATGATCGTTCCGGATACGGCACGGGCGCGATGGTGGCCGAGTACACAGAAACAATTCTTCATACCATGCTCGATAGCGCCGCTGCCGCCGGTGCCAAGCGCAGCCCGAACGAACAGAAAATCGGCGACTACTACGCTTCCTGCACCGCCTCGGACGTGATCGACCGGGACGGACTCAAGCCTTTGCAACCGGAGCTCTCGCGGATTGCCGCTCTCGCCAGCAAGGACGAACTGACCGAACTTCTCGCGCACTATCAGTTGATCAACGTCACCGCGTTTTTCAACTTCGGAGAACAACAGGACTTCAAAGACTCCCGCAAACAGATCGCGATTGTGGACCAAGGCGGCCTGGGGCTCCCTGAGCGCGATTTCTACTTCCGCACCGGCGAGGTCGCCGAAAAAACCCGCGCCCAATATGTGCAGCACATCACCAACATGCTCAAGCTCATGGGCGAACCCGAGGCCATTGCCGCTGCCGATGCGAAGAAGATCATGGCATTGGAGACCGCTCTGGCCAAGGTTTCCATGGACATCACCTCCCAACGCGATCCCAAGAATATTTACCACTTGATGCCCGTATCGCAGCTGGCGGCTTTGGCGCCCGCGATTGCCTGGGACCGCTTCCTCAAAGCCACAGGCATTCCACCCGTCTCCGAGTTGAACGTCACCAATCCGGACTTCTTCAAGGGCATGAACGCTTTGCTGGTGGCGACCGATTTGGACACCATCAAGACGTACTTGCGCTGGCAGTTAATCCACTCCACCGACAGCCTGGTTCTGCCCAAGCCGTTCGCCGACGAGGCATTTGATTTCTATCGGCGCAAGCTGGGCGGACAACCCGAAGAGCGAGCCCGTTGGAAGCGTTGCGTGCAGGCCACCGACGGAGCGTTAGGTGAAGCTCTGGGAGAGGTGTATGTCACCCAGCAGTTTCCGCCTTCCAGCAAGCAGGCGACGGTCCAGATGGTGCACGATATCGAAGCCGCCATGGATCAGGACCTCGACACTCTGGATTGGATGAGCGCGGCCACCAAGGTCAAGGCGAAAGAAAAACTGCACGCCATCGCCGACAAGATTGGCTATCCCAACCATTGGCGTGATTATTCCAAGCTCAGCATCATGCGCGGCGACGCCTTCGGCAACTCACAACGCGCGGTCGAGTTCGAGAATCGGCGTCAACTCGCCAAGATCGGACAGCCCGTGGATCGCGGCGAATGGGGCATCAGCCCCGCGACCGTCGATGCCTATTACAACCCCAGCATGAACGACATCAATTTTCCCGCCGGCATCCTGCAATCGCCGTTCTTTGATCCCAAAGCCACGGACGCCGAAAACTACGGGCACGTGGGCGGCATCGTCGGTCATGAACTCACCCACGGCTTCGACGACGAAGGCCGCCAGTTTGGCGCCAATGGCAATCTCTCGGACTGGTGGACCCCGGAAGACGCGAAGAAATTCGAAGAAAAAGCCGACTGCGAAGTCAAGGAATACGGCAGCTTCGTCGCCGTCGACGACGTGAAGGTGAATGGCAAGCTGACCTTGGGTGAAAATACCGCCGACAACGGCGGTCTCCGGCTCGCCTACATCGCCTTTCTCGCCGATGCCAAGCGTAAGAGCATCGACCTCACCGCGAAGCAGGATGGCTACACGCCCTTGCAACAGTTCTTCCTGGGTCACGGGCAAACCTGGTGCGGCAGCACCCGTCCGGAACAGCTCCGCTTACAGGTGCAGACCGATCCCCATTCGCCCCGGCAATTCCGAGTCAACGGAGTGGTGCAAAACATCACCGAATTCGGCCAGGCCTTCGGCTGCAAAACTGGCCAGCCCATGATGCCGGCCAACGCCTGCCGTGTCTGGTAAGGTGCGGCGAAGGGCAAACGCTCTGGCCTGACCATGCACTGCGGGCAAAACGGACGCATAAGTGTAGTAATTACAGATACTTAGATTGCCGTATCCCGGCGATCCGAGTTTGGCCGCTACTTTCCGCTCGCGGGCCGAGTGGTGTTGCCTTTACCGGGGCGGTCATCTAGACTGGAGGTAGTTCTCCGTTCCCTCGGGCGAGGGCCCCTCGATGAGCGCAATCGGCGTTTTCCAGATTGGCGACAAGGTCGTCTATCCTAACCACGGCGTTGGAATCATCGAACAGATCAGCAGCCGGACGATGGGGACCACCGTCGAAAAGTTCTACCTCCTGAAAATCCCATCCAGCAATTTGAAGGTGACGGTGCCATTCGCCAATGTCGGCAGCGTCGGCATGCGCCCTGTAGTTCGCAACGGCGAGATCGAGAAGATCGTCAATTACCTTTCGACCGGTGAATGCATCAACGCGGCCGATTGGAAAGACCGGTTCAAAGAGAATTCCGATCGCATGCGCACCGGCTCGCTCCCGGACGTGGCCGCGGTGCTGAAGAGCCTGCTGATTCTAGGCCAGGGCAAGTCGCTCTCCTTCCGCGAAAAAAAGATGCTGGAGCGGGCGCGGTATTTGCTGGTCAGCGAGATTGCCATCTCGCGCAACTGCGACGAGAGCCTGATTGAAGAGGCGCTCACCAAGGCGCTGACCAAGTGCAACCTGCACTTCCCGGAAATTGCCGACCTGGCCTCGTAATTTTCAGGTTCCATGCGGGGACGGGGCGCAGCCCTCACAGGCGCTCACTCAAAAATCACTTCCGAGTTGCCGGTAACTGACTGTCGAGGGACGGTCCGAAGACCGCCCCTCGATTTTCAACCGCGTTACTGGCTACCAGCGGGAGGTTCTGTCCCCGCTAGTTTTGCGTCCCCGTCAGGGGCACCAACTCAGGCGCACCATTGGCGCCGTCATCGGTAACCTGAAGGTTGGCCGTATCGGTGCCGAATTGTAAGCCCGTAAACGTTACGGTGACCGTGCACGAAGCCCTAGCTGCGAGCGTCGCAGCGCAAGTATTGGTTTGGGTAAACTCACCGAGACCGAGTGAGTCTGGGGTGATGCTGATGCCCGTGATGTGAATCACGGTAGTGCCGGCATTCGTCAAGGTGACATTCTGCGAGCCGGTTGTCTGTTGAGGATAGGTAAAGTTGAAGGTGAGGCTGCTCGGGGCTATGGAGTCCTGGGTACCCGTTCCCGACACGGGAAGATCAAGCTTGCCGCCCGTGAAACTACCGTTAATGTGGATCTTGCTGTTTTTGAGGCCAGCCGTCGCGGGCGTATACGTGACGCTGACAGTGCAGTTCGAGCCGGGTGCATTGGTCGAGAAACAGGTGGTGCCAGTTACGACAAAATCGCTGCTATCGGAGGAGAAGCCTGAAAGCTGCAGCGGCACAGTACCCGTCACCGTCAGCGTCACCGGCTGCGGAGTGCTGGGGGTGTTAATCAGCTGGGGCGCAAACGTGAGGGCAGTCGGTGAGAGTGTTGCAGTCGACCAGGTACCCGTTCCCTGGACAGCAATATTGGTTGCTCCGCCCGTGGCATTGTCCTTAAGGTGGATCGCGCTGTTATTTAGCCCAGTCGTCCCAGGCGTGAACGTGATGTTGAGAGTGCAGCTTGCCCCGGGCACATTGGTGGCAGGCGCCATGGCACAGGTAGTGCTGGACACGGCAAAGGCTTTGTCGTCGACGGTAATGCTTGAGATCGACAGCGGCACAGCACCCGTAACCGTCAGCGTCACCGGCTGCGCAGTGCTGGGGGTGTTAATCAGCTGAGGCGCAAACGTCAGAGCAGCGGGTGAAAGCGTTAGAGTCGCCGCACCGGACGCCGGGGCTAAATCAATTATCCACGCGCTCCGTCCATGGGTTGCGGCGGCCAGTTTCCTGGTGTTTGGCTCCAGCGTCAGGCCGAGCACAGCGACGTTGGGCAAGCCTGTCCCGTAGGTGCTCCAGGTAATGCCGCCATTGTTGGTCGCGAAGACACCGATGTCCGTAGCGGCGTAGAGGGTATTGGCTATCAGCGGATCGATGACTAAATCGTCGACGGGTATGTTGGGAAGGTTCCCACTGATATCAGTCCATGTCCCGCCAGTGTTCGTGGTTAAGAATACGTGCCCCTGCGTATCGCCGTTGTAGCCGGAGAAACCCGAAAAGGTGGCGTAGGCGGTGGCGGGGTTCGTGGGGTTGATTGCAACGTGGGTAACATAGCGAGCAGGCAAGCCAGCGCTACTGACGTTTGTCCATGTCCACGTGCCCCCGCTATTTGTACCCACCACGACCTGACCATCGGTTGTTCCCGCATAGGCCATCCCGCTGGTCGCGGTGCCGCCGGGCGCGATCGAAATCGTGGAAATGTTGCCCGTGCTACCCGGCAACGGCTGAGGAGAAATCGAAGCCCACAAGGTTCCGGCGTTGGTGGTTTGATAGATCTGGTTGGTCCCGTAGTAGAGCGTGCTGGGGAGTGTCGGGTCTTTCACCATGGGCGGGATAAACAGGGCCGGGTCGGCATTGGGTCCGGTGTTGTTGATTCCGGTTGTTATTGCCGTCCATGACAGATAATTGGTAGGAGTGGTGGTCATGTTGATGCCCTGGTTGTAAGTGCAGGCGGTATAGAACGTATACGGGCTCGTGGTGGTATCAATCGCACTGAAGCCGCCGTCCCCGCACGCTGTATTGGTCCAGACGCCAGCAGCCGAGGTGCGAGTTATAGAACCGTTGTCCTGTGTACCTCCGATGGAATCGCCCACGCCGTCATAAGCAAAACCCGGATAGAACTGGGCGGTCGAAAGGCCGGCATTCAACCCAGTCCAATTGAGGTTTGCCGGAGTTGCCGAATCCGCGGTCTTCCACGCTCCGCCGTCACTGCCGGCGTAAAGCCTCGTCGCATCGGCGGAGAACGCCAAGGCATGAGCGTCGGTATGAACTCCGGCTGTCCCTGTACCGGTACCCGAACCAACCGGGGTCCAGGTCGCACCGCCATTCGTAGAGCCGATTACGGTGGTCGCCACGCCTGGCGAAGTATTTGTGGCGAAGGTGTAGATCCCGGCGGCGTACACGATATTCGCGTTCGTGGGCGAAACGGCGATCGCGATATCGTAGGAACACTGCGTGGTGCAGAAGTTCGGAGCGGTAGTGAGAGTCCAGTTATTGCCGCCATCGACGGTTTTGTAGAGTCCGGTGAAGGTATCAGATGGAGAGATAACTACCGCGTAAATGACGAGGGGATTGGAAGGCGCCGGTGCCAGCAAAGTACGACCCATGCTGGTCCCGCTGGGCAACACATTCGAACCCGTCCCGTTGGCCGGGGTCCAGGTTTGCCCATGGTCGGTGGATTTGTAAACGCCACCCGCAGTATCGCCACCCGCGAAGGGACCCGCTAACGCGGCAAAAGCGACCCCGCTGCTGCCCACGAAAACTACGGAGCTGCCGGCAACGGTACCGTTGGCTGGATCGCCGAGAACATAAGTCCAGGTATTGCCTCCATCCGCTGATCTGTACACGCCCTGATTCCCATACGGACAGAAAAAATTACCGGCGAGCACAACCTGGTTATTCCCAGGGTCTACCGCAAGCGAATTTATATAAGAGCCGGCAAAGTTGCTGGGTAACCCTTGACCCGCGGAGCACGTGGCGAAATAGCTACCGCCCATTTGAGTCCAGGTGCTGCCCCCGTTGGTCGACTTCAGGATGCCCGCGCCGTAATAGCCGTCGCCAGTAGCATTGTCTCCCTCTCCGGTGCCCACGTAGATGGTCTGCGAATTGGTCGGGTCAATGGCAATACTGCCCACGGCAAGGGAGGGTTGGCTGTCGGTGAGGGCAGTCCAGGTCGTGCCGCCATTGGTCGACTTCCACAGGCCCCCTTCCGCCGCGCCCAAATAAACTATGTCCTTGTTGGTGGGATCAACCGCCAACGCGGTCACTCGCCCCGAGTCCGACGGGGACCCCCAAAATGGATATGGCTGCCCCGGCAGCATCTTGCTCGGCCCGATCTGTGTCCAGGCGCTCGTCGCGAGCGGCCCTGTCCCAAAAAGCGGCATAGCATGTAGCTCGTCGAGCGCCCGCAGACGTGCGCCAGCCGGAATGTGAGCCTGCGGGTACGCACGCTGGCGGGTAAAATACTCTGCCCGCCGGCGGAGGAAGTCCGCGCCTTCGAATTCTTCCTTATCTTCCCGGTCAGCGCTCTGCGCTGCGGCGGGTGTTGATTTCTCGGGGGCGCTCTGCGCCGACTTTTCACCGGAGACGCTCTGCGCTGCCGCAGGCATGGCACACACGACCACTAACACGAATGACAGAAAGCAGCCACCTGCGAGAAACCGCACAAGCTTAGTCCCCATAACAGTTGCCTCCTAAGGCAATTCACAACCTGGGTTAAATACCGAACTGAGGAAGACAGAAATTCAATGTCACGCGCCGTACAAATCACAGAACGACACTTCTACCCTCGTCCCGTTCTGAAACTTGCGTCTTATGGATGAACCCCGTTAAAAGGAACCCGTGCTCGATGAGAGCCCAGGGGGCCGCGTCGAGACCCACGAAATTCGTTGCCCAACGCTACGCCGTGCACGCGACTACTGTCAATAGTTTTGTAATCGTCGAAGCAGATTTCACGAGGTACAAGAACTCAGCGGCCTACTTCTTTTGGGCGATCAACGACGGGTGCAGCCGGGGCTCCCCGCGGTTCCATACAAGTGCTGTCATCGGGATTGGCGGGCTCCCATCCAGGATTGAAGAATCAAGATAGCGGCCATGCGGTCGACGGCTTGGCCGCGCTTCTTGATCGAGAGATCGGTTTCGCGCAACAGGCGGTTGGCTTCGGTGGAGGTCCAGCGTTCGTCCCACAGATGGACGGGCAGGCCGAAATGCGCGTGCAGATCGTCGGCGAAGGTGCGCATCTTTTCCGATTGCGTGCCTTCGGCTCCGCTCAGGCGCAGGGGCAGGCCAACCACGATCTCACTGACTTCATACTTCGCCAGCACTTGGCCAAGGGCTTCCAGATCGCGGCGCTTGTTCTGACGCTGGATGGTGTCCAAGCCCTGCGCGGTGATGCCGAGCGGATCGGTGACGGCCACGCCAATGCGTTTCGAGCCGACATCGAGGGCCAGGATTCGTTTGTGGCCGGGAGTTCCGGGTGCAGGCATGGTTTGATTGTAGTTGGAGTGGGGGGAAGGCT
>Ga0302157_10006737_pt1 | contig 11795 bp, 10 predicted proteins | sample I_Bog_N3_3_FD_193502 | JGI IMG/M metagenome (GOLD analysis project Ga0302157, IMG submission 193502) | Peat permafrost microbial communities from Stordalen Mire near Abisko, Sweden - I_Bog_N3_3 | ecosystem: Environmental > Terrestrial > Soil > Wetlands > Peat | place: Sweden: Abisko, Stordalen...
AGATCGTGACAAACCTTCCCATCTTCTTAAGCTGAACGACGTGGATGGCCGGGACAAGCCCGGCCATGACGGCGCCAGCCGATTCAATTAATTTGTCGCATCGCCTTAATGTTTGCTCCCCGCCCATTTACGACGGTCATCCTCTTTGCCGGAACGACTGCTTCGGAGCCGAAGCGATGGACCGCTGAACGACGATTTTGGGCGCGAAGCCGACCTTCAGGCGTCTGCGGAAACCGCCTGACCACGTCCATAGGCGCGTGAAATTGAACGAAGCCCGCTCGGAAACGACAGACCGGCGGCCTCGGCCTTCGGCTTCGGTTGCATGGGGGACGAGCGACTTCCGAGGCGGACGCGACGCGGCGGAATCGATGGCTACGCTCTGTTGCGCGCTCGATCACAGGCCGACCTTCCTCGACGCCGCCGACTTGCCGAGAGGGCCGCTTTTTCGGACGACCCGCGGCCTGTCAAATAGCATTTTGACAATTCAGAAATTTATGCTACAATCAGCTTGTGAATTTCTGGGAAATCTGAGGACCAACCTGCGTGACCCACGAGCTGCGCGTTTCCCGCATAGATGGCCGTTTCCCCCGCGCCGGTCTCGGCCTCAGGGGCCGAAAACAGCCCGTCGCGCCCTCCAAGACTTTGAAATATAACGATTCGACCTCCTTGTTGTTTGGGCTTGTTTGGTGGTGTTTGGTCTGGTTGGGGGCTGTTTGCGGTCGTTTGGGCCCATTTGGGCTTAGGCATCGCCTATTTGGCCTTGTCAGGCGTTGGAGGCCCTGCTTTTGCGTATGACGGTCAGGTCGGCGGCGAGCGCTAAAATCCCTTCGCCGAGCGCGCCAGCGCGGCGAAGGCCTCCACTTCGATCTCTTCCGCCCGGCGGGTCGGCTCGACGCCGGCCGCCTCGAGCCACGTGTTGAGGTCGAGCCCGCGGAACCCGGCGAAGCCCTTCAACGACTGGCGCAGCATTTTCCGCCGCTGGCCGAAGGCGGCCAGCGTCAGTTCGGAGAGGGTCTTCAGATCGCATGGCGCCGGCGCGGCGCGTGGGATGAGTTCGACGACGCTCGAGGTGACTTTCGGCGGCGGCGTGAAGGCGGAAGGCGGCACGTCGAACAGCAGCCGCGCCCGCGTCCGCCAGCCGCACAGCACGCCGAGCCGGCCGTAATCGGCGCGGTTTTCCGGCGTGGCGACGATGCGCTCGGCGACTTCGCGCTGGAACATCAGCGTCAGCCGGTCGAACATTGGCGGCCACGGCTCGCACTCCAGCCAGCCGACGAGCAGCGGCGTCGCGACATTGTAGGGCAGGTTGGCGCACACCCGCATCGGCCCGCCCTCGGCGCGTCCGACGAGATCGGCGAGCCCTACGGCGAGCGCGTCGCCGGCGATGACTTCCAGCCGCCCCGGCCAATGCGCGGCGATTTCGGCAAGCGCGGCGAGGCAACGCTCGTCGCGCTCGATGGCGATTACTTTTCGCGCCCCCTCGGACAGCAGGGCGCGGGTCAGGCCGCCGGGACCCGGGCCGACCTCGACGACGGTGACGCCGGCGAGCGGCCCGGCGGCGCGGGCGATTCTGCCCGTCAGGTTGAGGTCGAACAGGAAATTCTGGCCGAGCGTTTTGCGCGCATCGAGGCCATGCGCCGCGACGACTTCGCGCAGTGGCGGCAGGCCGTCGGCGGCGAGGCTCACAGGCTCAGTCGATGCGCGAGCTTCAGAGCCGCCAGCAGGCTAGAAGGGTTAGCCAACCCCTTGCCGGCGATGTCGAAGGCGGTGCCATGATCGGGCGAAGTGCGGATGAAAGGCAGGCCCAGGGTGACGTTGACGCCGTCGTCGAAGGCCAGCGTCTTGGCGGGGATCAGGCCCTGATCGTGGTACATCGTCAGCGCCACGTCGTAGCGGGCGCGGGCGGCGGGATGGAACATCGTATCCGCGGGCAGCGGGCCAAAGGCGTTGATGCCCTGGCTGCGCAAAATCTCGATCGCCGGAACGATCGTCTCGATTTCCTCGCGCCCCATCGCGCCGCCTTCGCCCGCATGCGGGTTCAGTCCGGCCAGGGCCAATCGCGGGCGCGAGAGGCCGAAGCGGGCGCGCAAGTCGCGGTCTACCGTGCGCGCCGTCGCGACGATCAGCTCTGTCGTCAGTCGCCGCGGCACGTCGGCGAGCGCGATGTGGATCGTCACCGGCACGACCGCGAGGAGCGGCGACCAGATCATCATCACGGGATCGACCGACGAACCCCAGGCGCGGGCCAGTTCGCCGAGGAATTCGGTGTGGCCAGGGTGGCGGAAGCCGGCATCGTAGAGTGTCTTCTTGGCGATCGGGTTGGTGACCATCGCACGGGCGCGGCCTTCGCGAACCAACGCTACGGCGCGCTCGATCGACTCGATCGTCGCAGGGGCGAAACGTCGGTCAGGGGTTCCGGGCGTGGCGTTGGCGGGCGCGATGAGCGGAACGACGGGGAGGGCGTCGGCGAACGCCGCAGCCGCCGCTTCCGGCTCGACCTCCGCAATGGGCGCCTCGATCCCCAGTGCGCGCGCGCATTCCGCGAGCGGGCCGGGCGCGGCGAGCGCGAAGAACGGCGCGTCGCCCCTCGCCAGCCAGGCCCGAACGATGAGTTCTGGTCCGATGCCCGCGGGATCGCCAAGAGTGAGCGCGATGGGTTTCATCGACATTCGCCGCGCCTCCACCGCGTCCCTCAATCAGTTGGCGACGCTGCTCGAGGCTTTGATGTCGCCGAGCGTACGCAGCGTGAGTTGAAACAGCACCGTCTGGTTGCGCGTGGTGGCGGGGGCCACCCCTACGACCGTGCTGAGGGGATCGCTGACATAGGACGAGTAGAGCGCACTGAAGGTCGTGCAGGTCGTCTGGTAGCCGGCCCCCAGCGTGTAGCCGGTCGCCAGCAGCCGCGGCGTATTCTCGCCGGGGACGTCATAGAAATGGCGCGACATGTCGACGAACACGGAACCATTGACGAAGAAGCCGCCGTCTTTCGGCTTGTAATTCGCTGTAACGGTCATGCCTTCGCGCGGATAAGCCCAGCCAAGCGCGGGCTGCGCGCCGTAATGCGCGTAATCCAGGTTCATCCCCAGGTCGCCGAAATGGGCGGTTATGACGCCGTCGAAGCGTGTCAACGAGAAGCTCGTCGGGTCGAATTGCTGGCGCGTCGTAAACGAGATCGGATTGGCGAACGGCTGCAGGGTCTCGCCGGCGACGAAGTCGGAATAACGTTGGTCGAGCCCCGAATCCAAGCCCGTGTTGGCGGAGTCGGCGATCGTGTAGGAATTCTGGCCGGCGACCTGGATCGACTCGCCGCCGATCACTTCGGCGTGGCCGCCATTGGGCAGATTGTCAGTGTACTGAAGCCCGTAGTTGAAGCGGGTTCCGCCTTCGACGCGATCGTAGCCGGAATATTTGTCCCAGGCGAACAGGTTGCTGGTGTCGAACACCAAGCTCTGCGCGTCTTCGTTGGGCTGCAGTTTCGGAACGACTTCGTTCGGCCGGACGATGAGTTGGCCGATCGGCGTGACGATTTGCTGGCCGAAGTAGGAATTGGAAACGAAGGGGTAACGATATTCGAGCCCAACGCCCGCCATGCCGGTTGCCGCCGCCTGCGAACCCATTCCATTGAAGAACGCCGGCTGCGCGTAATTCGGAATGGTGTTGGCGTTGCTCGCGACGACGTCCGTTCCATAGGTGTATGCGCCCGACGTATTCAACTCGGTCGCTTCGCCGCCGGCGCGGGCGAAGATGAACGGCTTCCAGACTTCGCCGAGCGGGTCAATGAATTTCGACGCCCAGGAAATCTGCGTGGTCGCGCGCGAATAATCGCCCGCGACGCCGCGCAGCAGGCAATTATTGGAAGCCGTGCCCGGCGTGTAGTTCGTGCAGGTGCTGTAGAGATTGTAGCTGGTGTCGAATTTCTGGGCGCCGACCGACTGGTAAAGCGCTTCGGAACGATCGATGTTGGCTGCGTTGAGTTCGAGCGAGATTTCCCCGCCAAGGCCGCCATTCGTCTTCGGATCCACAGGGAAAGTCCGCTGGTAATCGAGGACGGGCGCCGCGACCGGATCCTGGCGCTGATCGAGATAAGCGAAAGTCGATTGGAACCGATAGGCGCTCAAGTCCAAGTACCCGCGGCCGTCCTGACCGCGCAGATAGACCGACGAAATGATGTCCTGGAAGAAATATTGCGACGGATCGATCGTCAGAAGCTTGTAATCATTGATGTAATATTGGTCCGTAACCAGCGTCGCGTCCCAACCGAACGTCCACTTGTCATTCAGATAGAACTGGCCCACCGATTGCGCGGAACCGCGGAAGGCCTCGTTGCCGGCGCTGCCCTGCGGCAAGCCGAAAACGCCGGGATTTCTCTGGTCGACCCCACTGAGCGTGATGCTGTATTCGCCGTTTTCAAGTCGATGGCGCCATTGGACATCGAGCGCCGCCCCCTGGTTCGAATAATAGCTAGGCGTCAGCGTCAAATCGTAGTTGGGCGCGAGATCGAGAAAATAGGGAACGGTGAGACCGTAACCCAAGGTCGTCGAATGGGTGTAGGAGGGCGGCAACACGCCGCTCTGCCGCGTCACCGTCGGGTCCGGGGCGGACATGTATGGGACATAAGCTACGGGGACCCCGAACAGATCCAGCCACGCGTTCTCGAAATATATAGTATGGGTTTCCTGATTTTCGGTAATCCTGGTGGCGCGAACCTGCCATTCCGCTGGCAGTTCCGGATGCGCCTTGCAGGGCTCGCAAGCCGTATAGGTGGCGCGATCCATCGTCGTCATCGTTCCCGCGCTGCGTTCCACTCGCGGCGAAGTGTAGCGGGTCTTGTCGAGGCCGAGCATCTGCACGCCATTGGCGAAGCCGCTGGCGAAATCGTCGGTCAGATCGAAGCTCGGCGCATAGGTTATGTTTCCATGTTCGTCGGTGAACTTGGCGCGGCCCTGAGCTTGAACGCGTTTGGTCACGCGGTCGTAAACGACGCGATCGGCCTGCAATATACGATTCTTGTAATACATCACCACGGCGCCCGTGGCGGTGACCTTATTGTTGTCCTTGTCGTAAAGCAGGTCGTCGGCATCGACGTAGAGCTTGTCGGGATTGTGCGCTTCGGCGCCGTCCGCCGCTGCCGGCGTCGCCGCGTTCTGCGCGAACGTAGCACCCGGAGCGAGAACCGCCGCGGTCGTGGCGAACGCGAAGGCATGCAAAATCTTCCGCACAAACGCGCGTTTTCGGCTCTGTCCTTGGCTCGGATGGGAGACAGATACCTCCATCAACCATCTTCCTGGTGCAGCAGCACTAACACCCCGATTAAACATCCCACCACCGCCGGCAACCAACCCGCCACGAGGGGGCTTACCACGCCCACACCGCCGAGGTCGCCGACGATCTTCGTCGCGACATAAAGCATGAACCCGGACGCCACGCCACCCAAAACCATCTTCTGGACGCCGCCCATTCTGAACAATCTTAACGAAAAGCACGAGGCCAGCAGAACCATGGCCGCGAGCAAGGCGGGGAGCGCGATAAGCTGCTGAAATTTAAGTCGATATGCAGTTGCGTTGAGCCCGGCGCGCTCAACCTGGGAAGCCAGCGAGGCGAGGTTCCAAAACGAGACGGTCTCCGCTTCCACGAAAGCCTGGGACACTTCCTCCTGGGACAAGTTGCTCGCGAGCAACACCTCCCCTGCCGTCTGCGCGTCAAAGCCGGGCATCACCACGGTCGCGTTGCGCATTTCCCAATAGCCATCGCGGAGAATCGCTTGCTCTGCGTCGACCCGCTGTGAAAATGTCCCGTCGGCGTCGAAATTGAAGGCTTGCACGCGGAGAAAGACGTCATCGGCGTCGCGGGCGTCGACGCGGATGATCGTCTGTCCATCGACGCTTTTCTGCCGCAGCCAGAAGCCCGCGTTGCTGCTGGAAGTTCCGTAAAGCTTGGCCTCCAGCGTTTCGGATTGGCGTTTCATCGCGGTCGAAAGCGGATTGTAGACGGTGATCTCGACCGCGCCGATGAGCATGGCCACCAAGATCGCCGGCGCCAGAAACTGCCAGACGGAAACGCCGGCGGCTCGCGCCACGACCAGCTCCAGCCGGCGCGAAAGGTTGAGGAAGGCGATCATCGAGCCCAGCAGCACGGCGAAAGGCAGCGCTTGCTCGGCGACGATGGGCGTATGTAGAAATGCAAGCCAAGCGGTGAGCGCGGGACCGACATTGGGATGGTCGCCCGATCGGCGCAACGATTCCGCGAGGTTCACCGTAAAAATGAGATTGAATACCCCCAGGAAGACGGAGATTACCGTCTTGAAAAAATGCCGGGCGAAATAGCGACCCAGAACTCCCGAAATCATCGGCGCCGCCTCATCCGGTCGACCAACGCTCGACCGCGTCGCCCGAGGCTCGCGATCGGCCCCTCGAATATGAGGTCGAGGCTCACGATCGACGAGGCGACGGGGATCCCGAAATCGGCGATCGGAAGCCAAAGGGGCAGCGCGGCGCCAGGCTTGCCGCGAAGCATGAAGGAAAGCGCGATGCCGAGGAACCGCAGCGAGCCAAAGATCAGCACCGCCGCCCCGATCGACCAGCCGCGGCCCTGGCGCGTGGTGCGCGCCTCCCCCAGCGCCGCGAAGCCGATCAGGCCAGCGGAGAAAGCATAGAGGGGCGTGACGAACCGGTCGAACAGTTCTGCGCGGATTTGCCCCAGGAGCTGCGGTGGCACGGGTTCGGTGCCGAACAGCATCGCCCAGGTGCCGCGTTCACGTGGGCGCAAGACGCCGTCCCCGGGGTGGATGAACTGCGACAGATCGATCGCATAGTCCTCGAAGGTTACGAGCGACGAATCGCCAACGCCATGAGGCCGTTGAGTGCTGCCCTTGACGAGCAGCAGGAACGATTCGCCATTCTTCTCGACCAGTTCGCCGGTCTCCGCGATATAGGTCGAAATCTGCTGGGGGTCACGACGGTCCTGGATGAAAACGCCCTTCAGGGAGCCGTCCGCTCCCCGCTCCCGATAGTGAAAGATGAAACCGGATTCAAGCTCGCTGAAGATCCCGGGGCGTGCGAAATTGGCGATGAAATCGGCGTGGATACGCCCGGTAAGGGCCTGGATCGCGTCGAAGCTCCTGGGCATGATCTCTATATAGAGCAGCGAAACCGTGCCGTAGACGAGCAGGAACAGCGCGACGAACGGCGCGAGCAGCCGGCCAGGCGAGATTCCGGCGGCGCTCATGACGACGAGTTCGCTATCGCTGTTGAGCTTGTTGAGCGCGTAAAGCACGGCGTTGAACAGGGCCACCGGCGCGATGACCGCGGTCAGGAACGGCAACCCCAAGCCGGTAATGCTCAGAAAGACCAGAATCGTCTGGCCCTTGTCGGTCATCAGATCGAGTTGCCGCAGCGCCTGGGTGACCCAGATGACGGCCGTCAGCACCGCCAGGACGACCAAAAAGGCCGAGGCGGCGGTGCGAAACAGGTATCGTTGAATACGCAACATCGATTCCGCCGGCCCGGGCAGGGGCTCCTGAAGGTCGGGACATCTGTCCCAGGGCTGGGGCTAACTTGAGGCGGGGGTTCTGGCAAGCCGCCCGCGGGTCGAGGCTTATTGACATTGGGGGGCAAAGGCTTCGATTACTCCGCTTCAGAATAGAGCGGCCCCGATGGGCCGATTCCGGCGCCTTCGGGGACCATTGATGAGTGAAACCATAAAAATCGACTTTTCGGGCCTCTCCTTGCCGAAAGGGGGCGCGGTCGTCGTCTTCGTCGGCGCCGACCTCAAGCCTGGCGCCGAGACCGCGGCGCTGCTCGGAGCGTCGATGGAGACGATCGCAGCCGCCGCCGAAACGATCCGCTTCAAGGGCAAGAGCCTGACGGCGCTCGACATTCTGAGCCCCGCCGGCCTTGCCGCCGCCCGCCTGCTGGTCATCGGCGTCGCGCCGGGCAAGGACGGCAAGCCGATCGACTTCGTCACGCTGGGCGGATTCGTCGCCGGAAAGCTCGGCAGGGGCAAGGCGGCGACCGCGCTTTTCGAATCGCCCGGCGACGCCTGGGACGCCTCGCTTGCCGCCGATTTCGCCTTCGGCGCGCGGCTGAGGACCTATCGATTCGACAAATACAAATCCAAGAAGCCGGACGCGGAGGACGACGACTCGGGCGCCTTGTCGCTGACCGTCGCTGTCGCCAACGCGGCGGAAGCGCGTGCGGCCTATCCGCGCCGCGAAGCGGTCGCCGAGGGCGTCGAGTTCGCGCGCACGCTGGTCAACGAACCGCCGAACGTGCTGTACCCCGAGACTTTCGCCGAGCGCGCCGCGGCGCTGAAGAAGCTCGGCGTCGACGTCGAGATCCTCGAAGAGGAGGCTATGGAAAAGCTCGGCATGGGCGCGTTGCTCGCGGTCGGCCGCGGCTCCGAGAAGGCGAGCCGGATGGTCGTGATGCGCTGGAAGGGCGCGAAATCGAAGAAGGCGCAGCCGGTGGCGATCGTCGGCAAGGGCGTGTGTTTCGACTCCGGCGGCATCTCGATCAAGCCCGCCGCCGGCATGGAAGACATGAAGGGCGACATGGGCGGCGCAGCCTGCGTCGTCGGCCTTCTACATGCGCTGGCCAAGCGCAAGGCCAAGGTGAACGTGGTCGGCGTCATTGGCCTCGTCGAGAACATGCCCGACGGCGCCGCTTACCGTCCGGGCGACATTCTCACTTCGATGTCCGGGCAGACGATCGAAGTCATCAACACCGACGCCGAGGGCCGCCTGGTGCTGGCCGACGCGCTGTGGTGGACGAAGGAACACGCCAAGCCGAAGTTCATCGTCGATCTGGCGACATTGACCGGCGCGATCATGGTCGCCCTCGGTCAGGAGCACGCCGGCCTGTTTTCCAACAACAACGAACTCGCCGAGCGGTTGACCGCCGCGGGCCAGGCGACGGGCGAGGCGGTCTGGCGCATGCCGCTGGGCGCGGCCTATGACAAGCAGATCGATTCGAAATTCGCCGACATGAAGAATACCGGCGGACGCAATGGCGGGTCGATCACCGCCGCGCAATTCCTCAAGCGCTTCGTCGGCGATGTCCCCTGGGCGCATCTCGACATCGCGGGAACGGCGATGGCTTCGCCCTCGAGCGAGATCAATACGTCCTGGGGGTCGGGGTGGGGCGTGCGTCTGCTCGACCGGCTGATCGCCGACCATTACGAGGACTGACGGCGCGGCCCCTCGCGCCTGGAGGACGGAATGCGTTCGTCGCTGGCTCTCGCTGTAGCGTTGCTTTTGGTCGCCTCGTCGCCGGCTCATGCCGCGTCGGGGCTGGCCGGCTGCGACGCGTTTCTCGAAAAAGTGCGCGCCGAGGCCAGCGACCTCGGCGTGGAATTCTCCCACGCGCTCATCGTCTCGCGTGCGCGCAGCGATACCGGCATGTTCGACATCACCACCAAGTCGGAAGCCGACGGCGTGCTCACCTGCCGCGGCGACACGCTGGTGCGTTTCGAGGCGCATGTGAGCGAGCCGGCTTCGGCGCGCGCGTTGACCTCGTTCGAGCGGCTGTCCGAGGCGGCGATTCGCGCCGCGCTCGCCTGGGACACGCCGAAGTCGAAACAGACGATCCACGACATGTCGGCCGACGCCAAGGAATTCCTCGCCGCCTCGAAGGAGCGCGGCGACGTGTTCGTCGCCGGCAAGACCGAGGAGCACGCGCCGGGCGGCGTCAGCCTCGGCCTGATCCAGACCGAGGTCGATCGCGCCTTCATCATCTTCGCGCCGACGAGCAATTGAGCGGCACGGTGCCCGAATTCCGCTTCCTCCATCTCGAACGGCGGCGCGTCGAACAGGCGCTACCCAACTTGCTGGAGCGCGTCTCGGGCCGGGGCCAGCGGATCGTCGTCCACGCGGCGTCTCCCGAAGAAGTCGAGGCGTTCAACGAGCGGCTCTGGACCTACGCGGACGACAGCTTTTTGCCGCACGGGTCGAAGCGCGACGGCGACCCCCAGGAGCAGCCGATCTATCTGACCGACGAGCCCGACAATCCCAATGGCGCCGCGGTGCGCGTGCTGCTCTCCGGCGTCGAAGCCGCGCCGTTCGCCGGTTCGGCTTACGAGCAGGTGTTTCTGATGTTCGACGGCCGCGACGAGGAGGCGCTGGCGCGCGCCCGTCAGCAATGGACCCAGGTGAAGGCCGCCGGCGAGCCGATGAGTTACTGGAAAGAGGGCGACGACGGGGGCTGGGTCAAGGCGCGCTGACGGCGGGGCAGGGCCAAGCCTTTTGCCAAGCCAATGCAAATTTCCGCTTGTTTCCGCCAAGGATTTTGCTTTTTTTGCCAAGGATTTGCAAGAATTCTTTTGGCGGTTTTGTGGGATTTCAGAGGGTTACAAGCCCCGCAAGCCGAAGTTCGTTTTCTCCAAACTTTTGCCCCGGCGCGGCCTACAGATTACATTCGATAGAGGTGAAATCCCGTTGACGGGAAGCGTCGGCCTCATCGCCAGTTCAAATTAGCACGAATTCTGATTTTCGGAAAGCGATAGTTCGGCTTGCCGCGTCGTCGCGCGTTCCGCATTGACCTTCGGCCGACCCTGAGGGATGAAACGGTTTCGAGATCCCGAGGAGGAGCGGCCTCCAGGCCGCCGTCGCGGGTGCGCCAAGCAGGCCTGGAGGCCGACGCTCCTCTTGTTTCTGCCCAGACTCATGGCGTATCCCGTCGCCGACGGTTTTCCATTACTGAAGCGGGCTTGGCCCCTTTCCTGCCGTTCGCCGACACTTTCGAGCTCGACGCCAATCGCATGAAACGCGAGCTGCGGTCATCCAACCCTGGTTTTGCGGCTCTCGACGAAAGCCCGCAGCACCTTGTTGATGCGGGTCTGGTAGCCCTTGCCTGCCCCTTTGAACCAGTCGAGCACGTCGGGATCGAGCCGCAGGTAGACGCCGCGCTTGGGCCCCGGAATTCCCAGCATGACGGTGTTTTCCCAACCGTCGGGCAAAGGTCCGTGGTCGGCCTCGGCCTGACTTTCGATCTCCTCTTGCGTCGTGGCGTCGACCTTGGCCCAATCGGTTTGGCTCGTCATTCGGCTGAGATCATCAGCCGAATAGCGCACGATGTTTTCTTTCTTCTCCATCTCTCGCCCTCCTCATGGAAATGATGCGCCGCGCCCCAGGCCGCTGCATCCAAACGACGGCGATGCATCGGCCTTCGAGCGTCCCGACGCTGACAATCCGATCCTCGTCCCCGCGGGGTGACGGGTAACTGTAAACAAGCCGGCCGTCGAACAGGTGGCGCGCATCCCGGAAGTCGAGGCCGCGCTCCTCCAACGGCTTTTGGCGCTTGGTCTCATCCCATTCAAACTGCATGAATGGGAAGCATATCTACAATTGTATATATAGTCAAAGGACCCGCACAAGTGACGGGCGTCTCAACTCAGATAGAAAACCTGAAACGTCGCCTCACCGCGACATTGACAGCGATGAACGTCGAACCCTCGTAGGAGTACTCTATATCCCGGTTCTTGCTTGCAAAAGGCGGCCGATCATGGCGACTTCGGTCGAGTTGAGCGACGATGTCGAGGCTCGGATTTCGAGGCTGTCCGGCCAGCGGCGCCAGTCGCCGCAAACGATCATTCAGGAGGCCGTTCAGCAATACGTCGAACGCGAGGAAGCAAGAGAGAGCCTTCGGCAAGATGCCGAGGCGTTTTGGGCGGACTATCGGGCGACCGGGATGTATCTGCCGGGAGACGAGGCTCGCGCCTGGCTTCGCACATGGGGGACCGAGGCGGAGACGGAACCGCCTCCGCTCCACGGCTGATGGTAACGGCGGGCGCCTAACGGGGAA
>Ga0302157_10006738_pt1 | contig 11795 bp, 9 predicted proteins | sample I_Bog_N3_3_FD_193502 | JGI IMG/M metagenome (GOLD analysis project Ga0302157, IMG submission 193502) | Peat permafrost microbial communities from Stordalen Mire near Abisko, Sweden - I_Bog_N3_3 | ecosystem: Environmental > Terrestrial > Soil > Wetlands > Peat | place: Sweden: Abisko, Stordalen...
GAACCTACCAGGCGCTAGCCCCGCCTCTTCACGCCCCCATTTGAGCTGACTAGCCCGCGTCCGCGGAAACGCCCTCCCAGTAGGGGAAACTGTTGTTGTCGAGACAGCAGCAATCCCCAACAGAAGGGCACTTCCAAAGTGAACGGTAACAGCACCCGTCGCGTCGTTGTGGAATCCGGTGGGACGGGCGTGGTGGCCCACGTCGGGCTACACGCTCTTGGGTCCTTTGCCGACCGATTGGGGCTCGGTGATGCGCTGTCTTCCCGGATCCCGTGGAGGGGTGCCGGCCTTCCCGTCCATGACCGGGGCAAGGTGCTCGTCCAAGCGGCCCTCATGCTGGCCGGTGGTGGTGAGAGCTGCCTCGACATCGAGCACCTGCGCATCGGTTCAGACCTCTTCGGTTCGGTGCCGTCGGACACCACGCTTGCCCGCACGTTTCACGAGATCACGTCGTCGACTCGTTCCGGGATCGCAGAAGCGATGACGGGGATCCGAGCCGAGGTGTGGTCTCGCTCGTCGACGACGACCGGGACCGACCCCGTCCTCTTGGATATCGACGCCTCCCTGGTCGAGATCCACTCGGAGAACAAGGAGCAGACCGCTCCAACCTTCTCCTGTTGACTGAACTACGTGTCACCAGGACCGGGGGTATCGCATCGGCTGAGTAGCTGAGCTGGCTACGGTCCCGATCCATGAGCGAGGAACGTGATCTGTCGACGCTGGTCGTGCCGAGGGCGGGTGCGGTCGACGCCGGTGGCGACATGTGGGAGCCGATCCGGATGGTTGATGCCGCCGGCGATCCGGTGACTTCCGTCGCTGCGTTCCTGAAGGATCTGCAGGCTTGCGGCCGGTCGGTGTCAACGCAGCGGTCGTATGCGATGGACCTCCTGCGATGGTTCCGGTTCATCTGGGCCGTCGAGGTGCCCTGGGATGAGGCGACCCGCATAGAGGCCCGCGACTTCTGCCGATGGTTGGCATGTGCAGACAAGACGGGACGAGCACTTGTCGCCGGCCCATCGGCGACCAACGCGCCGAATCCGGTGACCGGCAAAGCGGGATCCCGGCGAACCTACGCGGCCACGACCCGCGCGCATTCGGAGACGGTGCTGCGGGTCTTCTACGACTTCCACCGCGATGTCGGGACCGGGCCAATGGTCAACCCGTTCCCGCTCTCGAGGGATCGACGCGGCGGGCGACCGAATGCCCATCACAACCCAATGGAGCCCTACCGCAATGAGCGGGTGGGCCTCTACCGGCCGAGGATTGCCCAGCGGATCCCCCGCTGCATCCCCGATGCGTTGTTCAATCAGGTGTTCGCCGAGCTGGGTTCGCACCGCGATCGGGCGCTGGTCGCCCTTTGGGTGTCGACCGCCGCCCGCGCCTCGGAGCTGCTCGGTGCGCACTGTGGCGATGTCGACCCCGGCCAGCAGCTGGTCACGGTGGTTCGCAAGGGTTCCCGCTCGATCCAACCGCTCCCGGCTTCGCCTGATGCGTTCGTCTGGCTACGGCTCTACCAGTCCGAGATGGACCAGGAGATACCGACCGGGCCTGACGATCCGTTGTGGTGGACGCGGCGCCGCCCGTTCCGGCCGCTGACCTATCACGCGGCGCGGGCTATGTTCGCCCGCGCCAGCGCAGCCCTCGGGGCCAACTGGACCTTGCACGACCTTCGCCACACCGCTGCCTACCGGATGGCACGAGACCCAGCCCTGCCGTTGGCCGACATTCAGTGGGTGCTCGGGCACGCCCGTCTGTCGACGACGCAGTTGTACATGACGCCGATGCCCGGCGACGTGATCGCCGGGGTTCTCGCTCACCATCGGCGGCGTCAACCCCTGGCGGCGGCTGACGGGCCACCGAACGTCGGCGATGTGCCGAGTGGCTATCGGCGGGAATCTTTGGACGTGCTGTTCAGTGGGCGGAGCTCGTGACCGTCCTTGAGGGCCAGGTTGGGATCGGCGTCAGTGCACCGTCAATCGGCCCGGACATGCTCCAGCTCTGGCATCGATTTCCGCCGCGAGTCCCGATGAGGACGTGGCCGTTGACCGAACAGCAGGTCGGGCCGTTGCTGGCCCAGATGCTCGCGGCTTCGCTCGATCTCGACGAGGCCGGGACGCAGCAACGGCGTCGGCTGGGGATGGTCCGGCTACTGGGCTGGTTGTCCGATCAGTCGGGTGACACCTGGCAGCAGCGGTGGGAGGCCAGTGGGGCTGACGCGGCGGGCAACGCCGATTGGTGGAGACCCATGCTGGCTTGGGCTCGCCCGGAGAGGCCGGATTGCGGAGTGTCCTTGTCGAGCAATCTCCGGGTCTGCGCGCTCATGCTGGTCTGTGCCGACGTGATCCGTCCCAGCCTGGAGTGGCTCCTCAGTCCTCGGACGCCACAGAACCTGATCCCACTGATGGCAAAGCTTCGAGACCCTGGGGGATTCGCCGAACTCGGTGCCCTCTGCGACTCCTCGCGGGCGGGACGGACCATGAAGGCGGCTGCCTTACGTCGTGCCGCCACCATCCTCGTGGTCAAGGGAGGGACGCTGCTCGATATCACAGTGGGCGACTGCCTCGAGCTCTCGCTCGCCATCGATGATCGAACACTGAGATCGAACAGTGCCATGGGCTTCTACCAGTTGCTCCACGAGATGGGCGTCTTCGGGTCCGAGGCCCCGACGACACTCCGGGCCTTCGGCACGTCCGGTCAGTTCAGCCCAGCCCAGCTCATCGACCGCTATGCCATCGAGTGCCGCCCCGTTCGTGACCTGCTCGTCGCTTACCTGCAGGAACGGCAGCCAGTGCTCGACCACACGACCTTGCGGAATCTGGCCTTCAACCTGGGAGGACTGTTCTGGCGGGATCTGGAACGTCACCATCCCGGTATTGCCTCATTGCGTCTGGCGCCCGAGGCCTCGGCAGCCTGGAAGCAGCGCATGACGATGAAGACCCGGCGAATTGTCGGACCCAACGGTGAGACGACCGAGGTGTCCGAACGACGGGCGGACAGCAAGGGCGTGCTGGCCGCGGTCCGTGCCTTCTACCTCGACATCGCGCAGTGGGCGATGGAAGACCCTGCCCGCTGGGGACCGTGGGCCGTGCCGTGTCCGATCCGCCCAGAAGACCTTGCGCGACAAAAGGAGATTCGCTCCCGCAAGTCACGGATGGATCAGCGGACCCGGGAGCGGCTTCCCCTCCTGGTGATGCTTCAGACTCGGGTCGACGGTGAACGGCTGGCGACGGCCGCCTGCCTGAAGGCCGCCGACGCCACCGAGCCCGGTGCTCCCTTCACGATCGGGGACCGGACCATGCATCGCGCCAAAGGCAGTGGCCACTCCATGGCGCGGGTGTGGGTCAACGACCCGGAGAGTCCGAAACGTCGGGATGTGACGGGCGAGGAGGACCGGGCGTTCTGGACCTGGGCGGCGGTCGACACGCTGCGGCACACCGGAATCCGGATCGAAGAGCTCACCGAACTCAGCCATCACAGCCTTATCCAATACACGGTTCCCGACACCGGCGAGACGGTGCCCCTGTTGCAGATCGCTCCCTCCAAGACCGATTCCGAGCGGCTGTTGGTCATCAGCCCTGAGTTGGCTGACGTCCTCGCCACGATCATCAACCGGATCCGAGGTCACGACGGGGCCGTCACCTGTGTCACCTCCTACGACTCTCACGAGCGGATCTGGAACGCGCCGATGCCGCTCTTGTTTCAGCGTCGGTTCGGCATCGAACACCGAGCGATCCCCGCCGACACGATACGCGGATGGATCGGCAGGGCACTTGAGGGGGCTGGCATCACGGACGCTTCGGGGCGGACCCTCCGGTTCACCCCGCACGACTTTCGCAGGATGTTCATCACCGACGCAATCATGCACGGCATGCCACCGCACATCGCCCAACTCGTGGCCGGTCATCGGGATATCAACACGACCATGGGATACAAGGCCGTCTATCCCGAAGAGGTGATCAACGGGCACCGAGCATTCATCGCTCGCAGGCGAGCATTGCGCCCCAGCTCCGAGTATCGGGTGCCCACCGAAACGGAGTGGGACGAATTCCTGGGCCACTTCGAACGGCGCAAAGTCGCGCTCGGCACATGCGGCCGTTCCTACGCCACGTCGTGCATTCACGAACACGCCTGTGTCCGCTGCCCCTTGCTGCGGCCAGACAGAGCGCAACGCGGACGGCTGATTGAGGTTCGCGACAACCTGATTTCCCGCATCGCAGAGGCCAGGAACCAGGGATGGCTCGGAGAAGCTGACGGGCTTCAGATCAGTCTTGCCGGAGCCCGCGAGAAACTCCGCCAACTCGATCAAATGGCCGCAAGTTCAACGAGGGTCCAACTCGGCATGCCAACCTTCCCGCAGGTTGCCGGTCGTTCGACGGATGTTCACCCGCCTGTCCGATGACGAGCAAAGGCGACTTGGTGCACCCGACTTGCCAAGTGCAGAGAACAAGGGCGGCTTCGGCTTCCATCCGCTGTTCTGCTTTGCGGACGCGACGGGTGAGACGCTGTCTGCACTGCTGCGCCCGGGAAATGCCGGTTCCAATACCGTCGCCGATCACATCTGCGTGCTCGACGACGCCATTGCCCAGTTACCGGCCCCTATCGCTGCGGGCCACCACGAAGGTGACAGCTCCGACCTCGTGGAACGCGACATCATCATGCGGGCCGACTCGGCCGGGTGCACCGAGGACTTTCTTGCGGCCTGCCGTGCCCGCAACGTGGGGTTCTACGTGTCTGCCCGGAGGAATACCCAGGTCACCGCGGCCATCTTCGACGCCATCGGGATCGAAGAGGTGTGGCTTCCCGCCCTCGCCCAGGACGGCGAGTTGAAAGAGGGAGCAGCGGTGGCCGAGCTCACCTCGCTGATCGACGGAGTGAAGTTCCCCTCCCGGACCCGGCTGATCGTCCGACGTGAACCCCTCCACCCCGGTGCCCAGCGCAGCCTCTTCCCGAGTCTCGACTACCGCTACTGGGGGTTCTATACCGACCAGGATGGCGACCCGAGAGAGCTGGATGCCACCATGCGGGCCCACGCCCACGTCGAATCCCACATCCAGCGATTGAAGGACTCGGGGCTCTGCCGGTTCCCCTTCGCCAGCTTCGAGGCCAACACCGCTTGGCTGATGACCGTCGCCCTGGCTGCCGACCTCGTGCGCTGGTTCCAGCTGCTGTGCTTCGACGGATCCTGGACCGACGCCCGACCCAAGGCACTCCGCTGGGGGATCTTCCACGCTCCGGGGCGGCTCGTGCACCGGGCACGTCAGAGCGTCGTGCGCATCATCGACGGCTGGCCGACGGCCCAAGTGCTCCTCGATGCCTACCAACGCATCGCTCTCATCACCTGACCGACTCCACACACCCCGTGAGGCGGCACCAGCTTGACGACGCGCGCCCCGAAGTAGGTGTCTGGTCACTTTTGACCCCGCCAGAAGGCCAAATGGTCGGCAGTGTCACTTCCAAGGAGCTGCAATGACCGGTCCGCATGCGCACCCAGTCGGAATGACGGCATCAGGCCGACGGCGAATGGCGGCGTGAAGAGGCGGGGCTAGGAGGCGGGTAGACGAATCTGGCGATAGTGCCCGAGACCCAGGCGATGACCCATCCACCAAATACCAAGAGAATGGTGTGCATCTTGTCACTCTTCCCCTGCGCTCCCACAACTGCGAAAAGGACGCCCCAGACCACGAAGCAGGCGATGCTGAATATCCAGTAGTTCCGATATTTCGTCATGTTGCAGTATGCGCCTGTGGCCCCCCTGTCCCTAATCGCCGGGTGGAAGGCGCCTCGATCGAGGGAGTCCCTCGAACCGAGCAGTCGTAGACTTGAGGGGGCATGGTTGCAACAGACACGCTGGATGAACCTGGTGGGTTCAAGGTTCTGTCGGGGACGTTCACGAGCCACAACCTGACCGGAGAGGCGTACATCGAAGCGCCCGATGGATCCATCAGCCATGTCGAGTGGGGATCTCCAGGAGATCTCCGATTCGAAGAGGTGCCGATTGCGGATAGTAGTCAGGGGCACGGAGAGCTTGAGGACGCTGACGGCGAGGAACTGCAGCGCCTCCTCCCCGACTTGTGGAAGTCCGCCGAGGAGATTCAGGAGGCCAATCGACGTGATTTGCCCGAGCGCATGATTCCCGGCCTCAGGGCGCAGTGGGAATCCTGGAGGACCCCTCCCAACGACTGAGACAAGGTGCCCCTAACCATTCAGCGGGATGGGTCGGGCCGGACACCAAAATCTGGCGGTGAAGCGCGCTCTCTGTGAGGCTTAGGTGCATGGCGGCCGTCGGGACCACATCACGGAGACAATGGACGAGGCGAAACACCGTATTCACGCTGTGTTCAGCCGTTACTCTCGTGGCGGCGATTGAGGTGATCCTCTTCGGCGTGATTTGGACGCAAGGAGTCTATGGATCGAGGATGGCCTGGCTGGGAGGAGTCGCATTGCCCCTCCTGGTGATTACCGCCGCTCTGGCGTGGGCTGGGACAAGACCTGGGCCCACTGCTGACGGCGGTATGACGGACGGGGTCAGTAACGCTGAAACGACTCACCGAGATCGTCGAAGTGCTCCGAGGGCAATGGGCATCACGAGTCTCGTCCTGGTTGGGATCCCCGTAGCGTTCTTCTTATTGCTGCTCACGACTTACGGCTTGATCTTTGTCAGCCACTGGCTCACCTGATCGCCCACTGCCCCACAACATTCGCCGGGAGGGAGACCGTTCAGTCCTTAGTCGATCGATCGTTCAGGCGACGTATCCGTCTCCTGACGGACCCTCGAAACCTGCGGCGCTGCCCTACAAGGGACATGAAGCTCGGATCAGCCACGGTCTCGTAGATGTCCGCCTCGGCCTCATCTCGGCCCCCATCGCTGTCGACCAGCCTTGCGAGGTCAACTTTCGAGGACCGGCTGGCCATCGGAAGTTCGTGCCGGTTGTTGACCCGAATGGTCGGACGTGGTCCCACGGGGATCCCGTACCCGTGATCGTGACCGAGCTTCGGGTCAGGATGCTCCGATACCGAGTGCCTCCGGAAGGATCTGCATGACATCGTCCTACGCCTTCCCGTCACAGGGGGAGGCAGGTAGGGCGTCGGCCGTGCTGCTGACCGTCACGGCGATCTCACCGATCCGGCCCCGATAGCCGGGCAACTCCGGTGACGTCGAGGTCCACTGGCTGAGCTCTACCTGGGTGGGCTCGTGGCCGTCTGACTGGTAGCCGGGGCCGAACTGGGCCTGCCAGAAGGCGTTGACCTTCGGGTGGTAGCCGTGCTCGTCGAGCTGGTTGACCAGCCCGATGAACTCCTCGGTGGGGATGAGTTGGGGTGCGCAACTACGACTCTCGAACCCGTTGTCGCCGACGAACACCGTGCCGTGGGCGTCGAGCTCCGGCGTCACCAGGGCGGCCAGCTGTCCGACCACCGGATCGGACACGGTCTGCAGCGCCGGGAGCGTCGCTACCCGGACGGTCAGCACCGTGCCGACCGCCACCGCCACGCCGATGAGGATGATTCGGGGAGCAGGACTGGTGGTGAACGACCGGCCCGACGTCAGTCGGGGACGGGGCCATCCCACCATGCCCACCCCGATGAGGATGGCGATCGGGACCGCCACCGCCCACACCAGCAGGTACCCGTAGATGAGGCCGACCACCCGGTCGGCGGAGAGCACGGTGGCCAGCAGGCCGGCCAGCCCCAAGGCGCCGATCCCCGCCGCGAACCGGACCCGCTGACGGACGCCGACCGCCGCCACCCCGGCCGCCAGGGCGACCACCGCCAGCGTGACCAGCACGGCCAATGCGGCGTGGGCCGGGCTGCCACCCAGGTAGCTGTGCATCACCTCCGATGTCCCACCCACCAAGATCCCGTTGACGGCGACCAGCGACCACAGCGCCGGGCCCCACGAGGCGGTGGTGTGGTTGGTGGCGAAGAACCGTTCGATCAGCGTCAGGTTGCCGGGGTGGTTGGTGAACTGCTGCACCACCGGCGGAATCCACATCACCACCAGCGCCACTGCACCCGCCACCACGAGTGCCTGGCTGGTCCCCCTACGCCGGGTGTCTGACGGTGGCTCGTTGGCGGTCGTCGACTGGCGATCACGCCACACCGTCACCGCCCACCCGGCGGTCGCCACTACCAGCACCACCGCCACCAGCGGCAGGCACGAGATGTTGGTCTGCACGATGAAACTGCCGACCAGCCATGCCCCCAGCAGGGACAGACCCGACCGGGCCAGCGAGGCCGCACCCAACAACAGCAACAGCAACAGAGGAAAGATCACCACCGTGGGGTTCCACGGACTGACCAGCGCCCCCAGGTCGGCTTCCGAGTAGGTGAAGGCTCCCGGCCCGGTGGCGGCCAGCAGCACGCCCAAAACCGCTACCCAGACCGCCGCCCACAGCGCCCGGCCGGGCCCGGCCCGACGGTGCACCACCCAGACGCAAGCCACGGCCGACAGGGCGTTGATGGCGGTGGCCCCGACGAACTGGGCCCGGGCTCCGGAGCCGAACAGCCGGTAGGCGATCGACAACAGATAGAAGTAGGCGGGTCCCGGATGGTTCCAGCCGTTGTGGTCGAACACGCCGAGCTGCTGCTGCCACCGCAGCGCCTCCCGGGTGTGGAGATCGATGAGGGCGAGGTCGTCGGGCAGGTAGAGGTGCTGTCCCGATGCCAGCAGCAACCGGATCAGGATCACCGCGAACGGCACCGCCACCACCGTGTAGGCGGTGACCGTCAGCCACCATGACCTCACGGTGGGAACACCGGTGTCCGACGTTTCGACCGGAGCGGACGGCTCCGAGGTGGGGTGGCGCAATGGGTTAGGCGGCGTTGTTGGGGGTCGGCGCCTTAATGCCAGCCGAGCCGGCACCATAGGCGGCCTGCCAGGTTCCCTGTGACGGCTGGGTGCTGCTGGCTGGCCCCATGCCGATCACCGAGTAGAGGTTCTCCATCACCCTGAGCAGTGGAGCGGTCACCCCGGGGGTGGCGTCGGCCACCACGTTCGGCGGGATCAGACTGCTGTTCTGGAGGGCGCTCACGAAGCTGGCGTTGCCAGAGGCGAAGACACCACCTCCGTTCGGCACCGTGTACCAGGTGGTGTCCGAAAAGTTGCCACCCCGGTTGGCCACCACCGAGTGGGCCACCACGTCGACGTTGGTGGGACTGGCCGGCCCCGGCACGTAACGGTCGAACTCGCCTTGGACGACCTTCGGAAGACTCTGCCCGGAGGTGAAGCCGGTACCGGCGAACAGCCATGAACCAGCGTCGGTGATCACCATCGGGGCCGATGCCCCCACATCCTGATAGGTGCTCCCGATCAGTTGGCTCTCCGGCTGGTCCACCGGGTCCTGGTCCCAGTTGACGGTGACCAACGTGTGGTCTTGGTCGGTGATCGGATCCTCGGCCGCAGACTTGTAGCAGACCTGGTTCCGATTGAGTCCGAGTGCCGACGAATTGAGGCGGATCTGCCGATAGCAGGCGTTGGCCCCCAAAAATGCCAGGTTGACGCCTGAGTTCAGGGCGGCTGCCGCCCCTTCGCGCATGGGGCGCGACCAGTACTCGTCGTGGCCCAGGCTGATGAGGGCCCGGTGATTGGTCAACAACTGCGGCCGGGCGTGGAAGTCGAGATCGGTCCAGTAGGTCACGTCGAGGCCGAGCTGCTCGGCCTGGTAGATCACCGGGAACTCGTTGCCGACCAGGTCGGCGGCGCCTGATGCCCAGTCGTGGTCGAAGGGACGGTCGAACGACACGATCCGGGCCCGGTTGGCGAAGCTCCCCCCGCCCGGTTGGTGGGTGAACGACAGGGCACCACCACTGTTGCCGTAGTAGAGGCTGTAGCCCCCCCAACGGTTGTAGGCCTGCCAGGTGGTGATACTCGACTGCACCACCACTGCCGCCTTCGACGTGTCGTCCCGGATACAGAGCGGCACGAACTGCTGCTCGTTGTCCGGTCCCACCAGCTTCAGGAGGTAGGAGCCGGGCGGCCAGGACGACTCGACGTTCAAAGAGACCGAGGGGTTCCAGTTGCACTGGACGGTGTTGGTCGGCGCCACCACCACCGGCGTCGCCTGGCGAACGCCGGCCACTTGATCCGATTGGTAGATCAGTCGGGCGCCGATGCCCTGGTAGTACCCCATCCGGTAGACCTCGACGTGAAAACTCGGTGCCTTGGTGGAGACGAAAAGGGTGACGGTGTCGCCGGCCTGGGCGCTGGCCTGGTCGGCATAGCCCTCGATGTCACCCGGCTGCTGCGGGGTGTCCACCCACCAGGCGTGGCCGGTCTTGGCGTTCTCGGCCAGGATCGCCTGGTTGACCGGAAGGGTGACGCCACTGGCCACCTTGACGTTGGAGACCGACGGGGCGGTCGTGGTGGTGCTGGAGGCACGAGCCGGCACCTGGCTGGGCGGCGTCTTGGTGTCGGCCGCCGGGTGGGGGCCGTCCGATCCGTCGGTGGCGGCCACCACCACGGCCGCACCGACGGCCACCACCCCGCCGACGGCCGCCCCCGCCAGAAACCGGCGACGGCGGATCACCGCCCGTCGGTCCGCCGTTCGTTGACCACCCCGGGGAGCTTGGGGATCCACCGCGCCCTTCCGGTCGGTGGGTTCGATCGGCGCGTCCGGTGTGGGCGGCGGTGACTCCGGATTGCCGGGCGCGCCGGAACCTCTCGGTGCGTCATCCACGGAGCTATCTTACCGGTCGACCAGGGCCGGGGGCTGCCGCGATGGCCCTCCGTACGCCTCCCGCGTACGCTCGGGACGGTTGTTCGCACGCTGGGTGAGGACGGCACACGGGGCCCTGCGCCCCCAGGAAGGCGAGCAGTCATGGAGTTCGGAATCATTCCCCCGGTCCGGACCGGAGTCACCGCTGATCCACGGTGGATGGCCGCCTTCGCCCGTCATGTGGAGGCCTGCGGCTTCGAGTCGCTGGTGGTGGTGGAGCACGCGGTGGTCGTCTCGGCCTACCGGAGCACCTACCCGTATGCCTCGTCGGGCCGGATGCCGCTCCCCGACGACTGTGCCATCCCCGACCCCCTCGATCTGCTCGCCTATCTGGCCGCCGTCACCGACCGCCTCACGCTGGCCACCGGAGTCCTGGTCATCCCCAATCACCAGGCGGTGGTGTTGGCCAAGCGGGCCGCCACCGTCGACGTCCTGTCGGGAGGCCGGCTCCGGCTCTGTGTCGGGGTCGGCTGGATGGACGAGGAGCTGCGGGCCACGGGTGCCGACCCCCGCACCCGGGGTCGTCGAACCGATGAGACCATCGAGGCCATGCGGGTGCTGTGGGCCGGCCACGGACCCGAAGGCGTGTCGTTTGACGGCGAGTTCGTGTCGTTCGGCGGTGCCCACTCCTACCCCAAGCCGGTGGCTCCCGGCGGGGTGCCGATCCACATCGGCGGTCACAGCCCGGCAGCGGCGGAACGGGCGGGTCGCCTCGGAGACGGGTTCCAACCCCTGGGCCTGGCCCCCGAGGACCTGCGCACCCGACTGGCCACCATGCGAAGGTCGGCAGAGGCCGCCGGTCGCGACCCCGACCGCATCGAACTGTCCCTCAGTGGCTATCTGCCCACCGCTACCGAGGAGACGGTGGCCGAAGCGGAAGCCCAGGGTGCCCGGCGGTTGGTGGTGTCCACCTCGATGACCGAGGACCTGGGGGCCGTCTGCGACGAGCTCTCGGCGTTCGCCGACCGGATGGGCGTGCGACCGGTGGCGACGGCGGGGTGACCGAACGGTGGGAGGCGGAGCGCTCGGCGCTCCGGGCGGTGTCCTTCGGCTACGCGGCGGCGGTCGACGATGGCGACGGTG
>Ga0302157_10006741_pt1 | contig 11788 bp, 9 predicted proteins | sample I_Bog_N3_3_FD_193502 | JGI IMG/M metagenome (GOLD analysis project Ga0302157, IMG submission 193502) | Peat permafrost microbial communities from Stordalen Mire near Abisko, Sweden - I_Bog_N3_3 | ecosystem: Environmental > Terrestrial > Soil > Wetlands > Peat | place: Sweden: Abisko, Stordalen...
CATTGCTGCAATTGCGCTGCCACCCGCCCTTGGTCAGCGTGGTGCCATGGCCGCACCGCGCACAGAACCGGTGCCGCGCGTGCCAGTCGACCAACGCCTTTGCCGCGCCATAGATGGCAAGGTCGGGCGGGCTTAACATGCCCATCACCTGCCACAACCGGGGGTCGGGCGGCGCGATGCTGCCAACACCAACCAGTTTGGGATCGACTGCGGCAAAACAGGCCCGCCCATCGGGGGCCAGCCCGAGGAACACCAACTCTGCCGCCGGGTCGGCGTCGGCCAGCGTGCCCCAGTCAAGACCGCCATCAGCCGCGATCTGCGGCGCCAGCCCGTCGAGCCGCAACAGCCGCGCGCGCCAGTTGGTCAGCCCCGCCAGCTTGTCCGGATCAGACCGCACGGCATCCGCGCGGTCGATCACCGATCCGGAAAAAGCAATCGTCAGATCGGTCATGCCGCAGCCTTTTGACCGTACACGTCGGCGCGCACGGCGACGGGAAACTCTTCGCCGATCTGTAGCGCAGACGAGGGCATGTATTGCACCCACAGACCTGCGCGCAGGCCGGCGCGATAGCTGACAAAGCCGACCGTACCCGCCGCGCCAGACCAGCCGAACGTCCCGGCATCTTCGCCCACGCCGACCCGGCCGCCCGCGCCAAAGCCCGATATCCGCCCGAACACGCGCGCGCCGATCAGCGCCGGCGGCAACAAGTCGCTGGTTCCCAGCCGCACCGCATGCTCGCTCATCACCCGGCGGCCATCGATCACGCCATAGTTCAGCACCATCTGCAGGAACCGGTCATAATCGCGCGGGCTTGTCACCAGCCCGGCCCCGCCAAACGGATAGGCCGGCGGATCGAGATAGACCGACTTGTCCGCCGGATCGATCGGCACCAGTTTCTCCTTCACCACGCGGTAATTGGTGGTCAGCCGCGAGGCGTTTGCCGGCGCAACCTGGAAACCCGAACTGGTCATACCGCACGGGCCGATGATCCGTTCGTTGATAAATGCGTCGAACGGCTGGCCCGAGACCAGTTCGATCACCCGGCCCAACAGATCGAGCGAGACCGAATAGGACCATGCCGTGCCCGGTTCATAGACCAGCGGCATGTCGGCCAGCCGGTCGGCAAAGACGGCAAGGCTGGGCAGCGGCTTGCCCACGGTCAGCCCGGGTATTTCCGCCCGGCTGATTTCGGCAGGGACCAGCCCGTTGGCTTCATAGGCCGCCTTGAGCGGGCCTTTCTGGGTGATCGAATAGCCCAGCCCCGAAGTATGGGTCAGCAAATGGCGGATGGTGATCGGCGTCCTGGCCGGTCGCACGTCGGTGATCGAACCATCGGGCGTGACCTGCACCTGCATTTTTGCATATTTGGGCAGTATGTCGGCCAGCGGCTGATCAAGCCCCAGCCGACCTTCATCGATCAGCATCATCGCCGCCATGCCGGTGATTGGCTTGGTCATCGAATAGGCGCGATACAGACTGTCGGGCCCGGCCGGGCGCGGATCGCCCAAAGTCTGCACCCCGCGCGCGATCACCGATTGCGTGGCGCCGGTGCCGATCAGCGAAACCACGCCGGGCAGCTTTCCACTATCGACATAGTCGCGCGCCAACTTGGCCAGATGCGGATAAAGCATCTCTGCATCGGGCGCGGCAAACGCCATGCGCGGCATGAGGCCCGCCCCGCCCGCCAACAGGGCGCTGCCGAGAAAGCCGCGCCGCGAAAGCGACGGTTCAATTCCAGGTCCAGCCATAAGTCTCCCCCATCTATCTATCGTTGCGCCAGAGCCAACCGCGCCGCCTTGGCAAACACGGTAGGCAGGCCGGCGGATTCCATCGCCTCGATCGGCCAATATTCTCCGGCCGAAAGGTGAACCATTTCCGGCCCTTCGCAAAGCATCAATTGCAAATCGAAATCGAAATGGGTGAAGCTGTGACGTACCACCCCGCCCTTGCGCCAGATGCCGGCAAACGGCGGCTGCGCGTGGCCATCGGCGCGCGCGGTCCAGCCGTCATCGGGCAGCGCGCGCATCCCGCCGAGCATGCCCTTGTCCGGCCGCCGCACCAGCCAGACCGCGCCGTCGCGCTCGATCCACCAGGCATGACCGGTGCGGTGCGGCTTGGCCTTTTTGGCGAGCTTGGCCGGCAGGGTTTCGGCCACGCCTTGCGCCTGCGCCCGGCACATCGGGCGCAACGGGCACAGCAGGCAGCGCGGATTGCGGGCGGTGCAGACCGTCGCGCCAAGGTCCATCATCGCTTGCGCAAAATCGCCCGGCCGCACCGACGGCGTGATGGTCGCGGTGGCGGCGCGGATCGCGGGGCGCGATGCGGGCGACGGTTCGGCAATCGCGAACAGCCGTGCGACGACGCGTTCGACATTGGCATCGACCACCACCGCCGGCCGGTCAAACGCAATCGCCGCGACCGCCGCCGCCGTATAGGCGCCCAGTCCCGGCAGCGCGCGAAGGCCCGCCTCGTGATCGGGAAAGGCACCGTCCCTCGCCACGACGCGCGCACAGGCGATCAGGTTGCGCGCGCGGCTGTAATAGCCAAGCCCCGCCCAGGCGGCCATGACATCGGCCTCATCCGCCGCAGCCAGCGCGGCAACGCTGGGCCAGCGTTCGACAAAGCGGGCAAAATAGGGCTGCACCGCTGCGACCGTGGTCTGTTGCAGCATGACTTCGGACAGCCACACGCGATAGGGATCGGGCGGCGCCGCACCCGGCGGGCTGCGCCACGGCAATACCCGCGCATTGCTGTCATACCAGCGCAGAAGCGCAAAGGATGGGGATCGATCGGTAAGGACGCTGGCCTGCATGACGCGGCTATGGCATGGGACGAGGCGTGATGGAACGTGACCGCAAGGGCTCGAAAACGGAAAACGCTGGAAACCAGCGCACCTATGAGCGTGCCCGGGGCGGTGAAGCACGCATGATCGGCGATCTGATGCCGGCAATCGGCCGCACCGCGTTCCGCCGGTTCGGCTTTGTCCAGTCGAGCGTGGTGACGCGCTGGCCGGAAATCGTCGGTGCCGCGCACGCCCGCCATTGCGCGCCCGAATCGATCCGTTTTCCGGTCGGCGAAAAGACCGGTGGCACGCTGCATCTGGTGGTCAGCCCGGCCCACGCGCCGATCATCCAGCATGTCATCCCCGAAATCATCGAGCGCGTGAACCGGTTTTTTGGCTATCGCGCGGTCGCCCAGGTGCGCATGCGCCAGGGCGTGGTCGAACGCCCCCGCAATGCCGAGGCCGCAGGCGCAGCGCCCACGCTGCGCCCGGTGCCGATCGAACTGGGCGACAGTTTGCGCGATGTTGGCGACCCCGAATTGCGCGCGGTGCTCGAATCGCTGGCGCGCAGTCTTGATCAAGTGAGCGCCGATCGCGACAAGCCGGGTCGAAAGATTCGCTGATCTGGCGCATTAGGGTGGGTGGAGAGTCCGGACATGGTAATGCAGAAGACCCTGGGAACATCAATGCTGCTCGCGCTGGCCGGATGGTTCGCGTTGACCGTGCCGCCGGCCATGGCAAAACCCGCCGCACAGGCCGCGACCGCCGCCCACGCCACCAACTGGAACGCCACGGTGACAAAGACCGCCGACGACGGCTATCTGCTCGGCAATCCGGCCGCGCCGCTGCATCTGGTTGCCTATATCAGCTTTACCTGCCCCCATTGCGCCGAATTCGAGGCGGAATCGTTCGCCCCGCTGGGCATCGGCATGATCGGCCCGGGCAAGGGATCGTATGAAGTGCGCCCGTTCCTGCGCAACGGGCTCGACGTGGTCACCTCGTTGCTCGCCGAATGCGGACCGCCGTCGAAATTCTTTGGCAACACGCAACTGCTGCTTGCCAGCCAGCGCGAATGGATGGAACCGATCGGCAAGCTGACCGATGCGCAGAAAGCGCGCTGGGATGGCCCCGATTTCGCCGCCAAGATGCGCGCGATCGCGTCTGACCTGGGGTTTTATGCGCTGATGGAACGGCGCGGCTATGGCCGGGCAGAGCTTGACCGCTGCCTTGCCAACAAGCCGCTGGCCGACCGCCTCGCCAAACACACGCAGGACGCCGTCGACAAGGATTCCGTGCAAGGCACACCGGCCTTTCTGATCGACGGACTGCCGCTGACCGCGACCTATACCTGGGAAACGCTCAAACCGCAGATTGACGCGCGACTGCACTGAACCCGAGTTTCCACCCCTTGCGCGACAGGCTAAAGACCTCCGTCCCCCCTCTCGGAAAGCCGAACGACCCGATGAAACCGATCCGTCTTGTCCTTGCCCTGACCGTGATGCCGCTCGCCCTCGGGCTGGCCGCGTGTGGCAAGAAAAACGATGCCGCCGTCGTTGCCGATACCGCGCTGGCCAAGGTTTCCCCGCCGGCAGGCAAACAGTGGAGCGATGTGATCAGCCCCACCGCCGATGGCGGCTATCTGATGGGCAACCCCGACGCGCCGCTAAAGCTGATCGAATACGGCGCGCTGTCGTGTTCGCACTGCGCGGCGTTTTCGACCGAGGGTTTTCCCAAACTGCGCGACGATTACGTCAACAGCGGCCGGATCAGCTATGAACTGCGCTTCTTCATGCTCAACCCGCTCGACGTGCCGGCGGTGCTGCTCGCGACGTGCGGCAATCCGCCCGAAACGGTGATCCCGATGGCCGAACAGTACTGGGCATGGCAGCCGACGATGTTCGCCAACCTGAAAGCGGCAGGCCAGGACGCGATGCAACGCGTGCAGGCGCTGCCCGCCAACCAGCGTCCGGCGGTGATCGCGCGGCTGACCGGCATGAACGATTTCTTTGCCCAGCGCGGCATTGCCACCGGCCAGGGCGCCGGCTGCCTGACCGACGCAAGCAAGGCCATGGCGCTGGCCAATGCCACCGACAAGGCGACCAAGGACTTCAACGTCACGGGGACCCCGGCGTTCATCCTCAACGGCCGCAACCTCGACGTTGCCTCATGGGATGGGCTCGAACCGCTGCTGCAAAAAGCCGGCGCGCGGTAAGGGGCGCCGATGCAGTTCAAACGGCTGCGACTGTCGGGCTTCAAAAGCTTTGTCGAGCCGGCCGAACTGCGCATCGAGCCCGGCCTGACCGGGGTTGTCGGGCCCAACGGCTGCGGCAAGTCCAACCTGCTCGAAGCGATCCGCTGGGTCATGGGCGAAGGCTCGGCCAAGGCGATGCGCGGCGGCGGGATGGACGATGTGATCTTTGCCGGCACCACGCGCCGCCCGGCGCGTGACTTCGCCGAAGTCACGCTGAGCGCCGAAGTCGATCAGCCCGGCGCGTATGGCACCGAACTGGAAGTCGTGCGCCGCATCGAGCGTGGCGCGGGCAGCGTCTATCGCGTCAATGGCCGCGACGTGCGCGCGCGCGATGTCGCGCTGGTGTTTGCCGACGCCGCGACCGGCGCGCACAGCCCCGCGCTGGTCAGCCAGGGGCGCATCGCCGCAGTCATCGCCGCCAAACCCACCGAACGGCGAATGATGCTCGAAGAGGCCGCCGGGATCGCCGGGCTGCACGTGCGCCGCCGCGATGCCGAGACCCGCCTGCGCGCCACCGAGGCCAACCTCGGCCGACTCGAAGACCTTGTTACGGGGCTTGAGGCGCGCATCGCCGCCCTGCGCCGCCAGGCGCGCGCCGCCGAACGCTACAAGGCGTTGAGCGAAGCGATCCGCGTCACCGAAGCGCAACTGGTCTTTGCCCGCTGGCGCGACGCGGCAAGCGCCGCCGAGGCCGCGCGCACCGCGCTGACCCAGGCCGAAAGTGTCGTGACCACCGCGCAAGCCAAGGCGCAAACCGCGCAAGGCCAACAGCATCACGCCGCCGCCACGCTGGCCAAGGCGCGCGAGGCGCTGTTCGACCGGCGCCAGGATGCAAGTGCCCATGCCCAGCGCATGGCAGGACTTTGTGCGCAGTTGCAGGCCGCGCAAGACCGGCTGGCCGACATCGACCGCCAGATCGCGCGGATCGATGGTGATCGCGATCAGGCCGACCGCCTGTCGCGCGACGCCGCCGAGGCGCAGGCCCGGCTGGCGCACAATCTGACCCAGGCCGAAACCACGCTGAAGGACGAGGAAGAACGCCGTCCGCAGGCCCGCGTCGCCCGCGACCGCGCCGAAGCCGACAGCCGCAACGCCGAACTCGCCCTTGCCACCGCAACCGCGCATCAGGCCGGCACCGATGCCGAATGGCGCGTTGCCGAAGCCGCCGTGGCCGCCGCGCGTCAGCGACTGGCCAGGACCGAAGCCGACGCCGCGCGAATCGCCGCCCAGACCGAAGCGTTGTTGCTTGAACCCGATCCGGCGCTGCGCCTTGTCGAGGCCGAAACCGCGCGTGCAACAGCCGCAACCGCGCTGGCCGCCGCGCGCGACGCCCGCAACGCGCTGACCGCCCGGCGCGAATCGCTGACCGAAGCGCGCGACGCGGCGGCGCTGACGCTGGCCGCCGCACGCGCCGATTGCACAGGGATCGCGCGAGAGGCCGAAGCACTGGCCCGCGACAAGGCGGCGCGCGACAAGGTGGCGGCACAAAAGGGCCGGGGCACGACCGCGCTTTCGGCCACACGCGTTGCTCCGGGCTATGAACGCGCGCTCGCCGCCGTACTCGGACGCGACGCGATGGCGCCGATTGGCCCCGCGCCGGAAAAGGCCGAGGGGCGGTTCTGGACCGGGGCCGAACCACCCGCGCCGCTGGCCGATGCACTGGCGCACCATGTCACCAGTGCGCCTGCCGAACTGGCGGCACGGCTGGCGCTGGTGCGAGTCGCCGATCACGATCACGGCCGCGTTTTGGCGCCCGGCGAATGGCTGGTGACCCGCGCCGGGCGCTTGCGCCGCTGGGACGGGTTTGTCGCGGCGGGCGAAGGCGCGGCAGAGGCCGCCTTGCTCGAAGCGGAAAACCGGCTGGTTGCATTGCAGAGCCTGCTGCCCGCCCATCAGGCCGCGCTTGTCGCCGCCGAAACGACCGATGCCGGGGCCCGCGCCGGGCTTGCCGCCGCACAGGCCGAACTCGCCGCGACCGAGCGTGCCCTGGCCGGTGCCGGCGATGCCGAACGGACCGCCTTGCGCGGGCTCGACGCGGCGCAAGGGGCGCAAGCGCTGCGCCAGACCCGCGCCGCCGAACTGGAACGCGCAGCCGCCGATTGCGAACAGCAGCGCGCCGCCGCCACGGTCGACCTGTCCGGCGCCGAAGACCGCCGCGCCGCGCTGCCCGATCCCGCCGCCGGACGCGCCGCGCTCGAAGCCGCGCGGGCACACAACGCCACCGCGCGCACCACGCTGCAGACCGCCAGCGCATCGCTCGCCGCATCCGACCAGGCCATCGCGGTCGGGCGCGAGCGGCTGTCGGCGCTGAAAAACGATATCCGCAACTGGCAGGCGCGCGCCAGCGATGCCGCCCGCCGGCTGGCCGAGATGGTCACCCGCGCCGAAGACCTTGCCGCCGAACGCGCGGTTCATGCCGCCAAACCCGCCGCGCTGATCGCCGAGATCGACGCAGGCGATGTGCTGCGCAACCGGCTGACCGCCGAATTGGCCGCCGCCGAAACCGCCCAAGGCCAGGCCGAGGCGGCGAGCCAGGCCGCCGATCGCGCGTTGTCCGCAGCGACCGAGGCACTGGCCACCGCGCGCGAAAACCGCGCCGGGCTGGCCGCGCGCGCCGAAAACGAGGACCAGCGACGGCAGGAAATGGCCGGGATTTCCGGCGAACGGTTCCAGTGCCCGCCGCCTTTGCTGCCCGGCCGGTTGGGCTTTGTCGGCGATGACGTCGGCAGCGCACCCACGGTCAGCGCCGCGCACGACCGGCTGGTGGCCGAACGCGAACGGCTTGGCCCGGTCAATCTGGTCGCCGCCGACGATCTGACCAGTGCCGAGGATGAACACGGCACCACGATCCGCGAACGCGCCGAACTGGTCGAGGCGGTCGGGCGGCTGCGCGGTTCGATCGGTGCGCTCAACCGCGAAGGGCGCGAACGGCTGCGCGCCGCGTTCGAAGCGGTCGATGGCCATTTCCGCCGCCTGTTCGCGCGGCTGTTCGGTGGGGGCGAGGCGCATCTCGCGCTGATCGACAGCGACGATCCGCTTGAAGCAGGCCTGGAAATCTTTGCCCAGCCGCCAGGCAAGCGGCTGCAATCGCTGACATTGTTATCGGGCGGGGAACAGGCGCTGACCGCCATCGCGCTGATCTTTGCGCTGTTCCTGACCAACCCCGCACCGATCTGCGTGCTCGACGAAGTCGATGCGCCGCTCGATGATGCCAATGTCGAACGGTTCTGCGACATGCTCGACGCGATGGTCGGCGAAACCCGCACGCGCTATCTGATCGTCACCCACAACGCCGTAACGATGAGCCGGATGCACCGCCTGTTCGGTGTGACCATGGTCGAACGCGGCGTATCACGGCTGGTCAGCGTGGACCTTGGCGGCGCCGAACAATTGCTGGCCGCCGCAGTTTAGAGATTGGCCCCCACCACATAGCAGGCCGCCGCCATCAGCAGCCCGGCAAAGCGGTTGGCGCGAAACCGTTTGAGCGCCCCGTCGCCATCATCGGGCCGCAGCGTCAGCGCCTGCCAGCCGAGATGCAGCGCCACCGGCACCAGCGCGAGCAAGGCCAGCGGATCGGGCCGCACCAGCCAGATCGCCCCCGCCCACCCGACCAGTGCCAGCCCATAGAGCGCAGTCACCCCGGCGCGCACATGGCGACCGAACGACAGCGCCGATGAACCGATCCCGACCAGTGCGTCATCCTCGCGGTCCTGGCAGGCATAGATCGTGTCATAACCCATGCACCACGCCCAGCAGCCGAGATAAAGCGGCGCCAGCGGGGCAAGATTGTCGAACCCGGTCGCTTCAACCCAGCCCGTCGGCGCGCCCCAGGTGAACACCAGCCCGAGCCACGCCTGCGGCCAGCCGGTCACGCGTTTCATGAACGGATAGGCCGCGACCAGCCCCAGGCTGCCCAGCGCGACCAGTTGCGCCTGCCACCGCAATTGCAGCAGGACAATCAGGCCGGTGCCCGCCAGCAGCATGATCCACACCCAGCCGGCGCGTTTCGACACCGCGCCGCTGGCGATCGGCCGCGATGCGGTGCGGGCCACGCGCGCGTCGATGTCGGCATCGACGATGTCGTTGTAAACACAGCCCGCCCCGCGCATCGCGATCGAGCCCGCCAGCATCCACGCCACCATGCCCCAGCGCGCGCTCGCCCCGGCCAGAAACAGCCCCCAGGTGCACGGCCAGAACAACAGCCACCACCCGATCGGCCGGTCGAACCGGGCGAGCAGCGCATAGTGGCGCCAGGGCAGCGGCAGCGCGGCGACGAAACCTTTGTGTTCGCTGTCAGGGACGATTGCGTCTGTCATTGCTGAATTCCCTGCTCCGGTCATTCGCCAAGGGCAAGCCTGATTGCGGTCGCCCACATGCCGCCCTACGAAGGCACACGATGACCAACCCGCTCCCCGCCACCCCCGCCTGGCCCCCGAAATCGGCGCCGCGCCTGTTTGTACCCGGCCCCTTGCACGACGGCGCCGTGGTCGCGATCGACGGCCCGCAGGCGCATTACCTGTTGCGCGTGATGCGCGTGGCACCGGGCGACTGTGTGATCCTGTGCGACGATACGACCGGCGAATGGGCCGCCGAGGCTGACGCCGTGGGCAAGCGCGACCTGTCGTTGCGGTGTGTTGCGCGCCTGCGCGGGCGTGAAGAGGTGCCCGATTTCTGGCTGTGCCCGGCGCTGCTGAAGAAGGACCGCTTTGACCTCGTGCTGGAAAAGGCCTGCGAACTGGGCGTCGCACGCATCCGGCCCATGCTGACGCGGCGCTGCGTTGCCGACCGCATCAACCCCGACCGGGTGCGCACGACGCTGATCGAGGCGGCCGAACAATGCGCGCGCACCGCCTTGCCGATGTGCGACGCGCCGCTGCCGCTGGCAGCCTTGCTGGCCCAGTGGCCGGATGGACGCGCGCTGTTTTTTGCCGATGAAACCGGCGGCGCCCCGGCGGCAGCCGCGTTTGCCGCGCATGACGGCCCGGCCGCGTTGCTGATCGGGCCCGAAGGCGGGTTTGACCCCGCCGAACGCGCCGCGATCCGCGCACATCACGCGGCGCTGGCGATCACGCTCGGCCCGCGTATCCTGCGGGGCGAAACCGCCGCGATCGGGGCAACCGCGCTGTGGATGGGAATTGCCGGCGACTGGCAGGGCCAAATGCGAGAATAAGTTGTAGCGCGAAACCCATTCGCCCATTAACGGATGCGCGCATGAGCACGCGGCAGACAACCGACACCACCGAACCCCTGATCGAGAGCCGCGAGGCGCTCTTTTTGCCAATGCAAAAGGGCGAAAAGCCGGCGGCGAACTGGCGGATCGGCACCGAGCACGAAAAATTCGTCTATCGCAAGGCCGACCATCGCGCCCCGTCGTATGACGAACCGGGCGGCATCCGCGACTTGCTGGCGGGCATGGAAGAGTTCGGCTGGGAGCCGGTGGTCGAAGGCGGCCATGTCATCGCGATGACCGGCGCCGACGGCGCGATCAGCCTCGAACCGGCAGGACAGCTCGAACTGTCGGGCGCACCGCTGGAAAACCTGCACCAGACTTGCGCGGAAACCGGGCGCCACCTCGCCCAGGTCAAAGCCGTCGGCGACCGGCTCGGGCTCGGCTATCTCGCGCTGGGACTATGGCCCGACAAGCGGCGTGAAGACCTGCCGGTCATGCCCAAGGGCCGCTATGCGATCATGCTGCGCCACATGCCGCGCGTTGGCGGTATGGGCCTCGACATGATGCTGCGCACCTGCACCGTCCAGGTCAATCTCGACTATGCCAGTGAAGCCGACATGGTGAAAAAGTTCCGCGTCAGCCTGGCGTTGCAGCCGCTGGCGACCGCGCTGTTTGCCAATTCGCCGTTCCTCGAAGGCAAACCCAACGGGTTTCTGTCGTACCGCAGCCATATCTGGTCCGACACTGATCCGGCGCGCACCGGGATGCTGCCGTTCGTGTTCGAAGACGGCTTTGGCTATGAACGCTATGTCGACTACATGCTCGATGTGCCGATGTACTTCGTCTACCGCGACGGCAAATACATCGACGCGGCGGGACAGTCGTTCCGCGATTTTCTCGATGGCCGCCTGCCCGCGCTGCCCGGCGAAAAGCCGCGCCAGTCGGACTGGACCGACCACATGTCGACCGCCTTTCCCGAAGTGCGGCTGAAATCGTTCCTCGAAATGCGTGGCGCCGATGCCGGCCCGTGGAGCCAGATCTGCGCGTTGCCAGCGTTCTGGGTCGGGCTGTTGTATGATCAGGGCGCGCTCGATGCAGCGTGGGATCTGGTCAAGGACTGGGACATGCCGGGGCGCGAAGCCTTGCGCGCCAAAGTACCCCGGCTGGGGCTCGATGCCCCGTTGCCGGGCGGCGGCACCTTGCGCGACATCGCCGGCGAAGTGCTGGCGATATCGCGGCGCGGGCTTGCCACGCGCGCACGGCTCAACGCGGCGGGCGACAACGAGACCGGCTATCTGCTGCCGCTCGACGATATCGTCGCGCGTGGGCAGACCCGGTCAGAACAGTTGCTCGACCTCTATAACGGGGCGTGGGGCGGCGATGTCAGCCGGGTCTACGCCGATTTCAGCTATTGAAGGACAACCGCGCATGATTCTGATCATGGGAACCTTTCGCATGCCGCCCGAAAACCTGGCCGCCGCGCTGCCGCTGGCCGAACGCGTGGTCACCGCGACTCGCGCCGAAGACGGCTGCATCGCCTACAGCTATGCGCAGGACCTGTTCGATCCCGGCCTGATCCATGTC
>Ga0302157_10006747_pt1 | contig 11779 bp, 10 predicted proteins | sample I_Bog_N3_3_FD_193502 | JGI IMG/M metagenome (GOLD analysis project Ga0302157, IMG submission 193502) | Peat permafrost microbial communities from Stordalen Mire near Abisko, Sweden - I_Bog_N3_3 | ecosystem: Environmental > Terrestrial > Soil > Wetlands > Peat | place: Sweden: Abisko, Stordalen...
AACACGGGAAACGCGCGCGAGAGTATGTCGATCCACCTGCCGTCCTTGTGCCGCAACTGGAGTTCGATTTCGTAGGTCTCATGCGCGCCCGCTTCGAGTTCTGCATATTGCGCGTCGAGCTTCTCCTGCATTCCAGGAGCGAGAAGTCTTTCCCACGCCTCCGGCGAGGCGTCGATTTCGTGATCGTTCTCGTCATAGCCGAGCATCGATTTCCAGCGTGGCGACAGATAGGTAGTTCCTGCCGCTATGTTCCAGTCGTACAGGCCTTCGTTGATGCCGCGCATCGCCAGCGCGAACCGCTCTTCGCTCTTGCGTAGCGCGTCTTCGGCGGCGCGCGTGGCGGTCACGTCTTCGAGGAAGATGAGCAAGCCCACCGTTTCGCCGCGATCGTCGACGGCTGCGTAGCCGGAGACCGAGACAGGCGCGATCGAGCCGTCCTTGCGGACGATTTGTCGCTGACGAAGTGTTGACGCCTTCTGTCCGCCGAGGACGGCCTCGATCTCGCGTCGCGCGGTCCGCCGTTCGCTGGGATGAACCAAAACAAAGGGATGCCGCGCCAGCAACTCGCTTTCTGTGTAGCCGCTCAATTCGCAGGCGCGGCTGTTGGCGCGCAACATGCGGACGCTGGAATCGAACAACAACACGCCGTTGGGCGCACGTTCGAAAATCTGAAGATAGAACTCGGAGAGTTCGATGCGGCCGCCTGAAACAGCGTGGTCGCCGTGGCGCCCACGGATGGCCTTGTTGTTGGATCGGTTTTTCATGGGACCCGTATGGCCGGCGCAGACCGCCTGGGCGAGCCTACGATCGGAGTGCCGCTCGTTTTGCCCTTCCTCTAGAGGTCGGACGCGCAAAGGGCCTCATGCCCGGGACGTCGCCAGACGCCGCGCCCGAACGGCGCAGAATTCAAATTATTCGGTGCAACTTTATGGACTGTTAAAACAGTCGCGGCTGGCGAAGAATGTTCGAAACTCCAAGAAATTACTCCACAACCTGGGATCGGCGCCGATCCTTGCGGCTCGCGTCGCGCCCGAGCGTCACCCGCGATCGCGCAGCAGCCGCGATTTGTCGCGATTCCAATCGCGCTCCTTCTCGGTCTCGCGCTTGTCGTGCAGCTTCTTGCCGCGGCCCAGCGCGATGGCGATCTTGGCGCGGCCCTTGGCGTTGAAATAAACGCGCAGCGGCACGATGGTCATGCCCTCGCGCTCGACGCCCTTGGCGAGTTTGACGATCTCCTTGTTGTGCAGCAGCAGTTTGCGCGGCCGTTTCGGCTCGTGATTGTTGCGGTTGCCCTGCAGATATTCGGGGATGGTGGCGTTGTAGAGGATCAGCTCGCCGTTGCGGTCGACGGCGGCGTAGCTCTCCGCCACCGTCGCCTTGCCGGTGCGCAACGACTTGACCTCGGTGCCCGTCAGTATCAGCCCGGCCTCGAACGTCTCGCCGAGCTCATAGTCGAACCGCGCCCGACGATTCTCGGAGACGGTCTTGGCGTTCGAGGGTTCTTTCGCGGCCACGGGCGATCAGGAACTGAGCAGGCCGGCGTGGACCATGGCGCGACGGATCGCGCCCTCGGTCGCTTCGCCGATCGGGACCAACGGCAGCCGCACTTCGTTGCGCGCCCGGCCGATCAGGCTCGCGGCATATTTCGTGCCGCAGACGCCGGGTTCGAGGAAGATCGCCGCATGCAGCGGGGTCAGTCGGTCCTGCCACTCCAGCGCTTTGCCCCAGTCGCCCTTGAACACCGCCTCCATCAGCGCGGCGCATTGGGTCGGGGCGACGTTGGCGGTGACCGAGATGCAGCCATGGCCGCCCGCCGCCATCGCGGCGAGCGCCGTCATGTCCTCGCCCGAGACCTGGATGAAGTCCGGCCCCATCGCGTGGCGCTGCTTGGAGACGCGGGCGAGGTCGCCCGTCGCGTCCTTGACGCCGACGATGTTGGGCAGTTCGTAGAGTCGCTTCATCGTGTCGATGCTCATGTCGATCACGCTGCGCGGCGGGATGTTGTAAATGATGATGGGTATGCCGACGGCGTCGTTGATCGCCTTGAAGTGGCGATACAGGCCCTCTTGCGTCGGCTTATTGTAGTAGGGGGTGACGACCAGCACCGCGTCGGCGCCGGCCTTCTCGGCGTGACGCGCCAGTTCCACCGCCTCATAGGTATTGTTGGAGCCGGCGCCGGCGATCACAGGCACGCGGCCGCGCGCCTCATCGACGCAGACGTTGACCACGCGGCGGTGCTCCTCATGGGTCAGCGTCGGGCTCTCGCCGGTGGTGCCGACGGGCACCAGCCCATGCGAGCCCGAGGAGATCTGCCAGTCTACCAGGGCGCGGAAGCCGGCCTCGTCAAATTTGCCGTCCTTGAACGGGGTGATGAGGGCCGGCATCGATCCGTGAAACTTCGCCCGCTTTTCCATCTTGCGCTTCCATTACGCCTGCGCGCCGCCTCGGCGCGTTCGCGAGCGCACACATAGACCTTGACGGGGCGCTGCGGAAGGGGGCGTGCGCCGACATTGACCGCTGTCGACGCATCGGCGAGGGTGCCGATCGACGCTTCGCGCAGGACAGAGGGACGGCGAATGAAAATCGACAAAGAGGACGGCCTCGTCGAACGGCATTTCACGCTGTTCGGCGCGATCGTCCACGCGTTCGCGCTCTACGAGGCGCTCGTGCTCGATCTCGTCGCCGAGGCCACGGGGTCGGACGCCAGCGCCATGATGCTGGCGACGCGCAAGCTCGACTTCGCCGACAAACGCGCGGCGCTGATCGATCTGCTGCGCCATCGGCCGATGCCCAAGGATCAGTACGACCGCATTTGCGACTTCCTCGCCGTGCCCAAGATGTATCAGGCGCTGCGCGACGACATCATCCATTCGACCTGGACGCGCGCCAAGGCGCCGCAATTCGTCCAGCCGACATGGATCTTCACGCTTCCGGAGGGCGTCAGACCGCAGCACGGCGACCCCGCCGACGTGGGCGCCCGCTTCCAGGAGCGCATCGACGACACCATCGCCTATTCGTTGGACGACCTCGCGACGGCTGCGCAGCGACTCGGAGACAATTATCGCCAGTTCGTCGCCTATACGCGCGAGGCGCCGCTGCCGAGCTGGAAGGCGACCCCCGCGCTCACTTCAGCGCCGCCTCGCTGAGCCGCGCCGCGTCGGCGCCGGCCATCATCGCTCCGGTGAACCCGCCCGAGCCGCCGAACGAGGAGGCGAGGAACACGTTGGCGAGCGGCGTCTTCGGCGTTCGCGGCGCGCCGGCCCACAGGCCGCGGGTCGGCGGCGTCGGGGCGAAACCGTAGACCGCGCCGCCGGGTGTGCCCAGGAAGCCGCGCATCGAACGGGCGTTGAGGAACAGACGGTCGGTCACTGCGGCCGAGAAGCCGGGATAGTCGCGCTCCAGCGCGGCCTGGAAGGCGTCCAGCCAGCGCTGCCGGCGGGCTTTTTCGGCCTGGGGTTCGAGCCCGTCCCAGTTCTCGGTGCGGTCGACGCCGACCGCCACCACCAGCGCCGGCCCGTCGCCGGCGAGGCCACTGTCGATCGCGCCATAATTGCCGATGCCGAACATCGGCATGCGCTCGCCCGGATCGGCGCGGAACAGTGCGCAGGAGGCCGGCGTCTCGTTGAGGCTCTTCATCCACGGGGGGACGACGATCTGGCCGAAATCCTTCAGTCCCAGCGACGCCGGCGCAACGCTCAAGCCGAAATTGGCGGTGAACAGCGACACCGACAGCGCCCGTCCGGCGAAGGACGCCAACGTCCTCGCCCGTTCGGCCTCGGGCAGCATTTCTGCCAACGCGCTCGGCGCGCAGCCGGCGAGCACGGCTTTGGTCTCAATGCGCGCCTCCGCCTCGCGCGAGCGCGTCTCGACGTGGCGCACCGCGATCGCCCGGCCGCGGCTGTCGGTCTCGACCGCGATTGCGTCGCGGTTGAGCAGCAGCTGTCCGCCCGAACGCATGACCACCTGCGCGAGCTTCAGGCTCAGCACCCGCGATCCCCCATTGATATAGACGCCGCCGGATTGCAGATAGCCGCCGTTGGCGATGGCGACGTACGGCCACCACATGGTTTTCGGATCGTCGCCATAATAGGGCAGGTTGCCGGCAAAGCCGAATTTCGCCGCCTCGTCGTCGCCGAGGTATCGCGTCAAAGCCTCATCCAGGCTCATCTTCCATTCCGAGGCGAGCGTGCGCAATTGCAACGCGCCGCTCAGCGCGCGGCTCAGCGAGCGATCCTGCCGCGCCAGCGTGAGGTCGCGCAACGCGCCCAGCATCCGCGCCATCGAGCCGAACAGTTTTCCTATCCCCTCGCGGCTCCTCGGGAACCGCTCCGCCATCGCCTCGCGCGCGGCCTCCAAGCCGACGGGAAGGTCGAACGGCGCTCCCACCGGCCCGCCGCGCACGGTGAGGAACGGCGTCACCGGAACCCATTCGATCTTATCCAGCAGGTCGAGCTTCTTGAGGATGTCGTGCTTCGGCTCGGCGGGATCGCGCGGGTCCGCCGTCTGATGCAGCGACGGCTCGATGGTGAGCGCGCCCACCTTGAAGATCGACGCGGCGCCGCCGACCGAGGAATTGCGCTCGATCACGCAAACCTTGTTGCCCGCCTTGGCGAGCAACGCCCCGGCGGTCAACCCGCCCAGGCCCGAACCGATGACGACGGCGTCAAACGTATTTTCGCTCATGACCTCAGCTCCCGCTTGCCGATCGCAGCGAAGTTATCAGAGTTAACATGTGACAACATTGACCGGACGCAACCGCGTCGCTCGAGGCAACGTCAGCCGCTCGAGCGCATGGATCGACAGCCAGCCCTGCAAGTCGTCGGTCAGGGCTTTGCGGTATCGCCCAGCGCCATTTCGCGGACCGCGAGCGCGCGCTCGTCGACCGCCGCCGCCGGGAGTGGCGGAGCGGATCACGAAGCGTCTGGCGCCGGGAATAGCGTGAAGACACGCCTCGCAAACGAAAAAGCCGACTTCCCCGCGTCGGCCGCCCGGCGCCGGCTATTCCAACGTTTCCCCGAACGCCTTCGACAGCGGCGTCAGGCGTGCTGCGCCGGTCGTTTCGGTTTCGAGCAGGAAAACCCGCTCCGGTTCCAGATCGTGATCGAAGATCGGATCGAAGTCGCCATAGACCAACAAGGTGAGCGTCGCCACGCGTTCGGGCGACAGCAGACCGGAGCGCCCGAGTTCGCTGACGACCGCGCCGGGGGCGACGAGGTGGACCGGCGCGTGCTCGAGCAGCGCCTTGGCGAAGCGCAAGGTGGAGAACGGCGCCTGCCAGAGGGTCGACGCACCCGAGGCGAGCGGCGCCAGCGCTCCGCAAACGAGGCCGCCGACGCTGGAAAGCGAGACCAGCGACAGCACGGTCGCGCCCGACGTCAGTCCCGCCGCCCGTATGTATTTGTCAGCGGAGGCGGCGAGCGCCACGGGGTCGAGGGCGTGGGTCCGCGGCTGGCCGAGCAGCCCGACCGACGGTTCGACGTCGGGCGCATCCGAGTCGAACCCGCTGGCGGGCGTGGAATCGAAACGGATGGCCCCGAGCGGCGCCCCGCCCCACACGGCCAGACGCACGGCGAGCGGGGTGAGCGCGGCCGCCGCCGTCAGCCGCTCGGCGAAGTCCAGGCCCGCGAAGTCGCCGGGGCCGGCGAGCGCCAGCGCGCCCGCGTCGCGCGCGCCTTCGGCGAGCCCCTGGGCGTCGAGGCCCGGGGCGGCCAACGATACTTCCAGCCCGGCGCGTATGGCGCCGACAATCGCCGCAAGCGCCTCGGGCTCGGGAGTTGCGACGACTACCACGCGCGCGCCCTCGCCGAGATCGGCGGCGCGCCAATGCGCGGCGTGACGATTGGCGCGAGCCTCGAGTTCCCCGGTCGTCATGGCGCTCTGGTCGTATTCGTCGAGGCCGATCCGGGCGAAGACCGTATCCGGCCGCAACGCGGCGGCGCAGCGCAAACTTCGGGACAGCGTCTGGGGCGTGGCCATTTTCTCAAGGCTCCCGCCGCCACCAGGCGTCGAGATCGACGCCGAACAGGGGCGTTCGTTCCGGGCGGCCGAGGGTGGAGGAATAGGCGATCCAGGTTTCGGCCGCGTAGAACAGAGGAACCAAGTAGGCGCCCGAAATCAACAATCGGTCAAGAGCGCGGGCGGCGTCGGTGAAGTCGCCTTGCGAATGCGCGGCGAGCAGCGCGTCGATCGCGGCGTCGATGGCCGGCGAACGGGCGCCGGCGATATTGTAGCTGCCCTCGATCGCGGCCGCAGCGGTCCCCCAGCGCCCGCGCTGCTCGGCGCCCGGCGAGGGCGTGGCGATCCACGAGCCGATCATCATGTCGAAGTCGAAGCGTCCGCGCCGCCTCTGATATTGGGCTTCGTCCACCATGCGCACCCTCGCGGCGACGCCGATGCGCTCGAGCGAGCGCGAATAGGCCAGCGCAAGGCGCTGCTCCCACCGGTTCTTGACCAGGATCTCGAAGCCGACCGCACGCCCGGCCACGTCGACCAGCGCGCCGTCCTTCAAGACAAAGCCGTCCTCGGCGAGGCGGTCGAGCGCCCGGCGCGAGATTTCGTGGTCGCGTCCCGAGCCGTCGCTCGTCGTCGGGCGCCAGACGCCGGCGAGGGCGTCGTCGCGCACGGCGCCCGGGAACGGCGCCAACAGCGCGCGCTCGGCGGCATCCGCAGGATGTCCCACCGAAGACAATTCGCTGTCGTCGAAGAATCCGACCGACCGGCGGAACAGCCCCCCGTAGAGATAAGCGTTGATCCATTCGAAATCGAACATCGACGTGAACGCTTCGCGAACCGAGATGCTTGTAAACGGCCAACGACGAATATTGAAGGCGAAACCCGAAACGCCTTTCGGGAGCCCGTCCCGCACGACCGTCCGGATTATGCGCCCATCCCGCGCCGCGGGAAAGTCGTAGCCGCTACGCCAGCGCGTCGCGTCGTCCTCGATGCGGAAGTCGGTCAACCCGGCTTTGAACGCTTCGAACATCGCGACGGCGTCGCGAAAGTAATCGATGCGGATTTCGTCGAAATTGTAAAGGCCGCGTGTCACGGGCAAGTCACGCGCCCAGTAGCCGGGATCGCGCCGCAACACCAGTCGCTCGCCGGGCCTGACCTCTTCGACCTTGTAGGGACCGGAGCCGAAGGGCAGGGCGAGGGTCTGATCCTCGAAATGCTCGGCGTCGGTATGGGCGGCGGCGAGCACCGGCATCAGCGCCAGGGTGAGCGGCAGCTCCCGGTCGTTGGCCCCGGCGAGATCGAAGCTCACCGTGTAGGGATCGGGCGCGAGGGAGGCTTTAACGAGCGCGTAGGCGGCCCGCTGTTGCGGGCGCCCCTTGTCGCGCAACAGGCGGAAGGTGAACAGCACGTCGGCGGCGGTGATCGGCGCGCCGTCGGAAAAATGCGCGCGGGGATCGAGGGTGAAGGTCACGCGATCGCGCGCCTCGTCGGTGGCGATGCGCCGGGCGATCAGGCCGTAGAGCGTGAACGGCTCGTCCGCCGTGCGATACATCAACGATTGGAAAACGTTGCCGATGAGCCCGTCGGCGGTCGACAACGCCTTGGCGTTGTAGGGATTGAGGCTGTCGAACGAACCGAGCGCGGCCAGCCGCAGCGCTCCGCCCTTGCGGGCTTCGGGCGAAGTATAGGGCAGGCGCTCGAACGCCTCGCCGAGCGCGGGCTCGCCGTGCATGGCGATGGCGGCGGCGCCCTCCTCGGCGCCGGCCGGCGCGGTCGCGAACGCCAACGCGCAGCAAAGGACGCGAATCAGCCGACGACGCATGGCGGGCTTCCTCGTACGTGACAGCGGGCCTGGGGATTTTGGTCGGGCCGCGGCATTCTTGCAACGGTCGCGGCGAATTGCTCGGGGCGACGCCGCTCCTCGGAAATTTTCAGTTGGATTGCGGCGGCAGATGTGAAAAGAGGTCGCGCCGACGCTTGCTTCCCGCGAGCCCGCCCCTTTGTAGCCTCTTTCTTGCGAAATGGACGCGCGCGACGCCGCGAGATCGACGGTGGCACGATGTCGAAAGGATTGGGAATGACTTCCTCGTTAGTGCGCTTCGGAGCCCTGCTCCTGACGGCCGGCGCTCTGCTGAGCGCCGACGCGGCCTTCGCGCAGGCCACCAAACCGGCGGCCCCCCCCGCCGCGCCGCCCGCCGCTGCGCCGGGAGCGCCCGCCCGGCCGACCGGACCGATCGTGCTCAACCTCACGGCCGGTCAGTCGCCGTGGACCAAGATTTGCGGCAAGGACCCCTCGGGCAAGGAGCTCTGCTACACCACGCGCGATTTCGGTCAGGCTGCCGATCAGCCGCCGACGCTCGCCGTCGCCGTCTATCAGGTGACCGGCGAAGACAAGCGCATGGCCCGCTTCCTGCTGCCCGTAGGCCTGCTGCTGCGGCCCGGCTTCCGGGTCATCATCGACAAGGGCGAGCCGCTGGAAGGCAAGTACGCGGTGTGCTTCCCCAACGGCTGCTTCGGCGAAGCCGAGTTGAACAATTCGCAGATGAACGCCTTGAAGAAGGCGGCGGCCGTCTCCGTGGTCGTGCGCAACCAGGGCAACCTGGAAGTCACCTTCAACGTGCCGATGGCCGACTTCGCCGCGGCCGCCGACGGCCCGGCCGTCGACCCGAAGGTGATCGAGCAGCAGAACGCCGAATTGCAGAAGCAGCTCGAAGAGCGTGCGCGTTTGCAGCGCGAACAGCTCGAAAAGGGCCAGGGCGTAGCGCCGGGCGTGGCGCCGACCCCCGCGCCGCCGAAGTGATCCCAGCCTGAGCTGGATTTCCGCTTATTTCGAGCCGGACGCCCAAGGGCGGCCGGCTTTTTTCTTAGAGCGCCCCCGCCGATGTTCTCGATCCTGTTCGCCGTCATCGCCCCGGTCGCGCTGGTCGTGCTGGTCGGCTACCTCTGGGGCCTGCGCAAACAGCCGTTCGACGCCATCAGCTTCTCGATGGTGTCGACCTATGTCGGCACGCCCTGCCTGGTCGTCGATTCGCTCTCGACGTCGGGGTTGAAACTCCCCAGCCTGGAGGCGATGGGCGCCGCCGCCGTACTCTGCGTCGCTCTGGCGCTGGCCGCGGGCTACGTGCTGGTGAAAATCTCCGGTCTGCCGGTGGCGACCTACCTGCCCGCCTCGACCTTCGCCAACAACGGCAATATCGGCCTGCCGCTGGCGCTGTTCGCCTTCGGCGAGGCGGGCATGAACTTGGCCATCGCCTATTTCGCCGTCCACAACGCGTTCAACTTCACCATCGGCCAGGGGCTCGCCGCGCGCCGCCTGACGGTGCGCGACGCCGTGCTGTCGCCGCTGATCTGGGCCTGCGTGCTCGGCGCCGTGTTGAGCGTCACCGGCTGGGCGCTGCCGCAGTCGATCGCCCGCGCCTTGCATATCTTTGCCGGGCTGACGATCCCGATGATGCTGATGGCGCTCGGCGTGTCGCTGAGCAAGCTGACAGTAAAAACCTGGCTCTGGCCGCTCGCCTTCTCCGCCCTGCGGCTGTTCGGCGGCTTCGCCATCGGCTGGGCCGTCGCCTGGGGTCTGGACCTGCACGGCGTCGCCCGCGGCGTCGTGGTGATGGAAAGCGCCATGCCGGTCGCCGTCTACAATTACATGTTCGCGGCGCGGTACGACAACAACCCGGAGGATGTGGCTGCGCTGGTGGTGCTGTCGACGCTGATGGCGTTCGTGGCGCTGCCGGGGTTCTTGGTGACGGTGATGTGAGGGGAGGTGCGCGTGACGCCCCCGCGCCGTCAGCCGTCCCGGATTTCGGCGACGAACCGGCGCACCGCAGTCCGGCGAGAGCGCGACGCCCGTCACCCGTCTGAGGGCCAAGACGGGCGCCGCCGGCAGTCACGGCAGAAACCCGCGACCGCGCTCATCATGAACGGCCCTGAACGTTACTGACACGCCCGCGGGGACCGTGATCCCCGCGGTTCTGGCTTCGTACGTTCGGGCCACCCGGAAGCCGAGTTTGTTGTTCCGGTTGGAGGGGTTGTTCCTGTTGCGATTGGTCGCGCGCAGGTTCCGGGGATTGTTGTTCCAGGAACCGCCGCGGATCACCCGCTGACCGGGGGCCGTTCAGGCTGAGCAGGCGGCGGGATCGAACCAGCCGCCCGCAAAGATCGCGTGGCGCAATCGCCATGTGTCGGCATGTCGGGCATGGGCGATCCAGGCCTCGACATGGATTTCCACCGCTTCGCAATCGACGGTTCCCGCACGCCAGCGGTCGCGCAATCCGCGCAGCCGGTTGTGAAAGCGGCGCACGTTGTCCTCGGGCAGGCTTCGGCGCCCGTTTGGGGCGACAACGATGCCGAGGAACGGCGCGGGCGCGGAAGTCGCGAGCGTTTCGGTTTTGCGCGGATGCAGCTTGAGCCGCCGCCCTTGCAAGAACTGGCCGAGGCATTCGCGCCAACTCGCGAGAACTTCCGGGTCGGAATGGAACAACGCAAAATCATCAACGTAGCGCAAATAGGGCGCCTGCAAGACTTCAGTCGCGAAATGGTCGAGACGGTCGAGGTAGAGATTGGCGAAGAACTGGCTGGTGAGATTGCCGATCGGCAGGCCGCGGCGGCGCGCCAGCGGCGCGAGCAGATCGTCGCCGGGAAAATATTGGTCCACCCGCTCTTGCGCGTTGGAGCCGTCGACGATCGCGTCCATCAGCGCCAACGTCGGAACACAGTCGATCCGGCGGCGGAATTCGGCTTTCAGAATCGCGTGATCGATGGCGGGGAAGAACCGGAAGATGTCGCAGCGCAGCACATGCGCGTGGCGGTCGCGATATTTTTCGTAGGTCTCAATCGCGCGATGCGTGCCCTTGCCCGCGCGATTGGCAAAGGAGTTGGCGATGAAGCCGCGCTCGAAGATCGGCTGAATGACCTCGCACAGCGCGTGATGGACGACCCTGTCGCGGAATGGCGCGGCCGAGACCATCCGCGGCTTGGGGTCCTCGATCGCGATCGTGACGTAGCGCCCCGGCCTGTAACTGCCATCGAGTAATTGCCGTTCGAGGCGCAATATCTCGGTCTCGAAATTGGCGACGAAAGCCGCCGCGCCGGGCTTCTTGCGCTTGCCGCGCACGGCTCGCTTGGCGGCGCGTCGCAGCGTGTCGAAATTCACGATGTGCTCAAACAGGCCCGTCTCGCGCCGCGGCATCATGGGCCTTTCGCCAGCCGCCGATCAGCCGGCCGATTTCGTCGAGGGCGCGGGCCGCGTATTCGTAGCGGCGCGAATCGAGGTGCTTCAGTTCGAAAGCGAGTCGAAAAAGGAAGCGCAGCTTTTCAATACCGATATTCGCGCGGGCGAGATAGGCTTTGCGGTCGCGCGTGTAGGTTGCGTCCACAAGAGATTCCAACACGTCGAGCGCTGTGGATTGGATGCGGTCGCCGAGCAGAAATTTCTGGCTGCGCGGGAACTTTTCGACGGTCGGAACCAGCCAGAGGAGAAACTGAAAATGCGCTTCAACCGCGGCGCCAGTCTGCCTCGCGTTGTCAGCCATGGAAATGCAATCCCGTCGTTAAGTCCGATGGCCCGAGGTCATGTTCGCGCTCTGTTCTTCTATCCCCAAATTAATTCCCCAGGGGCTACGCCCCTGGACCCCCGCAGTAAGAAAGGGAAGGAAGGTATTCAAAAGGTAAAGACATAAAGATCAAGGAGGTAACGTTCGGGCCACCCGGAAGCCGAGACCGATGTACCGGTTGGAGGGGCTGAACCCGTCGCGATCGGTCGCGCGCAGGCCCCGGGGAAGGCTGTACCAGGAACCGCCGCGGAACACCCGCCGACCGCATTCTCCAG
>Ga0302157_10006748_pt1 | contig 11778 bp, 8 predicted proteins | sample I_Bog_N3_3_FD_193502 | JGI IMG/M metagenome (GOLD analysis project Ga0302157, IMG submission 193502) | Peat permafrost microbial communities from Stordalen Mire near Abisko, Sweden - I_Bog_N3_3 | ecosystem: Environmental > Terrestrial > Soil > Wetlands > Peat | place: Sweden: Abisko, Stordalen...
CCACTCGGAAGCGCGGACCGGCATGTCGACCTCGGCGCAAATTTCGCACGCCGGCGCATAGGCCGCAAGCGACGGACGCGCTCGAGGCTCGCGGGCGTCCGCGCGAAAGCCCCTGCCGGCCGTTACTTTGCGCGTCAGTCCGCGCGACTTCCCGCGTCGTCCCGGTCGCGCCCCTCGCCGGTCCTCGCGGCCGTCGGCAAAACTTCGAGGTCCAACAGGACGTATAAACTCGCCGCCTCTGAAGCCGGACCGCGTCTTTCGCCCAAAGCTTCGACTCGCAACGCAATCCAGCGCCGTCCGATGGCAAAGGCAAGGACATCGCCGGCCCGGACTTGCCGACTTGGCTTTTCGAGCGTCACGCGCGTTGCGCCGTGACTCAGCCTGACGCCGTCCTTTTCGACCATGCGGGCGGCGAGCGAGCGGGTCTTACAGAAACGCGCCCGCCAAAGCCAAACGTCGATCCGGCAGGAGTCGCCTTCCGCGCTCACGACGGCGTCGCTTCTTTCGGCAAGGCTCCGCGCGCGCTCCGCCTGCGGCGAGGGCCCGCTGGCTGTTGCCGGTCCTGACCGGCGTTCCGCCGCCGCCAAATGTTCGAGGGAGTCTGAGACGCGTTTCGCGCCCTGGTATAGCCGAGCGCGCGCAAAATGGCTTCCGTTTGCGGCGCTGTCCAGCCGAGCGCGGCGAGAAGTTCCGGTGAAACTTCGAAGCCGCCGTCCGGCCGCTCGGCGGCGCGGGCCAGGACGCCAAGTCTTTCCAACGCGAGAACCGGCGCCGCCAGACCGGCGACCTCGCGCAGGCCGCGCAGCGCGAGGGATTCGAGGGGCGGATGCGGAAGCGGCAAGTCGGTCAGTCCCTCCAGCGAGGGCCGCCAAGCGGGCGCCGAGATCGCGGCGAAGATTTCGCCGAAGGCGCGCGCTTCGGGCCGCCAGAGCCTAGGCATATACAGGCTGAAAGCGCCGAAATGGACGCCCAGGGACCGCATCCGCGCGCGATCCTCGGGCTCCAACGCCCGGATTTGCTCGATGGCCGTCGAGCGGTCGATGATGCCGAAATTTTCGGCAAGTTGAAATGCAATGCCTCGCGCCGCGCCGACAAGCCGGTTTTCCTTCATTTCGTGTTCCAGGCGACTGAGCGGAGACAGCAGCCGGCGCGCCTCGCTGGCGACGAAAACTTCGATTCGGCTGGCCGCGCGAGAGCGCGAGACGTCGGCTCCCAGTCCGCCGAGCATCCGCGCCTTGGGGCGGAACGGGCCGCCCGCGACAATTTCGGCCACGGGATAGCCGCGCCAACGGACCAGTCCATCCCATTCAAGAGCGAACGCCTCGTGCGGAGCGCTCGCCAGTTCTTTCAAACGGCGCACGATTTCCGGCGCCACGGCTCTGTCGACGACGCTTCTCAGTGTTCGACTCTCCAGTAGCGTCCCGCCGAGTTCCGGCTCGAAATCAAGCCCGTTCAGGGTGCCCACCAGATGCCCCTCGACGCGGACGGCCCCATCGGATTCGATCTGGCTCGAGATTTCGCCCGGGCGCTCATTGAGAGTCTTCAAGAGCACGCTCGTGCGCCGGTCGACGAAGCGCTGAATCAGTTTTTGATGCAGCGTGTCGGACAGCCGGCCTTCCAGATCCCGAGCCCGTTCTTGCCAGCCCTCCGCGTCGTCGATCCAGTCGGCGCGGTGCGCGACATAGGCGAGCGTCCGGATCCTGGCCAGACGGGCGGAAATGGTGTCGATCTCGCCATCGATGTGGTCGAGCGCGTCATATTGGGACTGCAACCATTCCCGAGGTATTTTCCGGCGTCCCTGGGTCAAATGTTCGAAAATGGGGCCTATTAGCCGTGTGTGTTCGTCCTGCGTCGCCTTTCGGAAGTCCGGGGTCTGGCAGACCTCCCAAAGGCGCATCAAATTGGCGCGGTCCCGGCAACGCCGCACGACGAGTTCGTCCTGGGCGAGCTGACGAAGCGTCGTCTCGTCCTGCGCCTCGTTGCAGAGCGTCAGGCTGGCGTGCGGCGGCGGGGTCACGAGGGACGCCATCAAGGCCGGCAGCGACGCGAAATCGAGCTTGGCGTTGCGCCACTCGGCCGTAATCAGGGGCTCGAACGTGTGGCTTTCGACGGCGCCGACGATGTCGGGATCGAGATCGGGCGCTTCGCCCGTCACCCCGAACGTGCCATCTTTTCGAAAACGGCCCGCGCGCCCGGCGATCTGGCCTATTTCCTGCGGTCGCAGCCATCGACTTTTGCTGCCGTCGAACTTGCGCAATCCCGCGAACGCGACATGATCGACGTCCATGTTGAGGCCCATTCCGATGGCGTCCGTCGCGACGAGAAAATCGACCTCGCCGGATTGAAACAATTCCACCTGGGCGTTGCGCGTTCGCGGCGACAACGAGCCCATGACCACAGCGGCGCCGCCGCGGTGTCGGCGGATCAACTCGGCAATTCCATAGACTTGGTCGGCGGAGAAAGCGACGATGGCGCTACGTCGCGGCAACCGGGTAAGTTTTTTCGGGCCATCGTAGACGAGTTCGGAAAACCGCTCGCGCGACTGGATCTCGACGCCGGGAATGAGGCGTCGAATGAGGGGCGCCGCGGTTCCCGCCCCCAGCAGCATTGTCTCCGAGGCGCCGCGCGCGTGCAGCAGTCGATGGGTGAAGACGTGCCCCCGGTCCGGGTCCGCGCAGAGCTGGACTTCGTCGATGGCCAGGAACTCGACGCGCCGTTCCAGCGGCATCGCTTCGACGGTGCACACCCAATAGGCCGCCTGAGGGGGAACGATCTTCTCTTCGCCCGTCATCAAGGCGACCAAACGCTTGCCTCGTGACAACACGATACGATCGTAAATCTCTCTCGCCAGGAGCCGCAGCGGCAGGCCGATCATCCCGGAGGAATGGGCGAGCATCCGCTCCACGGCCAAGTGAGTCTTTCCGGTGTTGGTCGGTCCAAGAACCGCCAGAACCCGGGAGCCGCCATGCGCGAAGGAAAGATCGTTCAAAGGCAGCTACCCCATCGCCGGCGGAAGTGCGAATTTCTTCGCCTTCGCCCCTTGCCCGATAAGCCGCTGCCGTGGATGGCCCGTCGGCCGATCTGTCCATAGAAATAGGTATTGCTTAAGCCCGTGTCAAAGTCGCGACCGAAAGACGCTGTCCTCACCGCGACTTGCAACACGTCCCTGGGGACGTGCAAGAATCCGGCCCGAAGCCATCAACCGATGGACATCAAGCTCGCGTTACCGCCGGCCGCGGTGGTATTTATGCACAGGGAACGTTCTTCGAGCAGCATATCCAGCGGCGCCCCGTCATGGCGCAGGGTATCCAGATCGACTCGGAACAGATTCACGATCGGGCCCGCCCGACCAGCGAGCTGCACGGCCAATTCCAGCAGGCTTTCGCCGCGACGATCGGTCAAGGCCGCCTCGAAACGGCTCTGGGGCGCGGCTCTCGAAAGCGGCAGTCCCGGGAACCCGGCGAGAGCCTTGGCCGCGAACGGTCCGTCGACCACCGCCCGATTGCCCGAACTCAACGCGCAGGCGATTTGCGCGAGCAGGGCCTCTTCGCTCGCCGCTTCGCACAGAACCGCGCCGCGTTCGCTGAGCGCATAGAGGTTTCGCTCGCCGACCGGGCCGGGCAGTTCGATGTGCAGCCCCAGGCGCGAACCGCGCGCAAGATTTTCCGTGAGATCGGCGAGTTCGCTGCGCCCGTGTGTGCGTAAAACTCTGGCGAAGGCGAGGGCGCTCGCCGCAGGCGTTCCCATCGGCAAGGCGGGCCAGGAGGCCGGCGCCCGGGACAGCAGCCGCTTCATGTAGATCGGCCCCCCGGCCTTCGGACCCGTGCCAGAAAGTCCGTGTCCGCCGAAGGGCTGCGAGCCGACGACGGCGCCGATGACGTTGCGGTTGACGTAGAGATTGCCGGTCGCGAGCCGCGCGCAGACTAGATCGATCGTCGCGTCGATCCGCGAATGCACGCCCCCGGTCAGCGCGTAGCCCGAGGCGTTGATTTCGTCGATCAAGCCGTTGAGCGCCTCGCGTTTGAAGCGCAGCACGTGCAGAACGGGTCCGAACACCTCACGTTGCAAATCGCCGACGCTCGAAATCTCAATGACGGTCGGCGGCAGGAAATGGCCGTTCGCGCAATCGGACCCCAGCTCGAGTTGATGGACGGCGAAGCCGCGGGCGCGCATGGCTTCGACGTGACGCTGCAAACCGCCGAGCGCCTCGGCCGAGATCACCGGGCCGACGTCGGTCGATAATCTGTCGGGCGGGCCCACCACGAGTTCGCCGATGGCCGAAATCAGCATCTTCGCCGTCCGGTCCGCGATGTCGTCCTGCAGACAGAGAACGCGGAGCGCCGAGCAGCGCTGCCCGGCGGAATCGAAAGCGGAAGCGACGGCGTCGCCGACCACTTGTTCGGTGAGCGCGGAGGAATCGACGATCAACACGTTTTGGCCGCCGGTTTCGGCGATCAGCGGGATCGGCGCGCCACCGGGCGAGAATCGCCCGGCGAGCGATTTCTGAATGAGTCCAGCGACTTCGGTCGAGCCCGTGAACATCACGCCGCCGACGTGCGCATTCGAGGTGAGCGCGGCGCCGGCGGCGCCGTCGCCGACGAGCACTTGCAGCGCGTCCTCGGGCACGCCGGCTTCGTGCATCAGGCGCACGGCCTGCAGCGCGATGAGCGGCGTTTCCTCGGCGGGCTTGGCGACCACGCCATTGCCGGCGGCAAGCGCGGCCGCGATCTGACCGGTGAATATCGCGATCGGAAAATTCCACGGACTGATGCAGGCGACCACCCCGAGTGGCTCGTGGGTGGCGTTTTCGAAACCGCGAGAGATCTCGGCCCCGTAGTAGCGCAGGAAGTCCACGGCTTCGCGGACGTCCCCGATCGCGTTGGGGAGAGTCTTTCCAGCTTCACGACAGATCAGCGCGGCGAGCCCGCCGATCTCGGCCTCGAACAGATCTGCCGCCTGGGCGAGGACGCGCGCGCGCTCGGCCGGGGCTTTGGCGGCCCAGGCGGGCGCCGCCGCCGCCGCCCGCGCGCAAGTCGAGCGAACCTGATCCAAGTCGGCGTCCGCGACTTCGCCGACGATGTCCCTGGTGTCGGCGGGGTTGCGTATCGTGCGCCTGGCGTTGGCGGCGACCACCGAAGGGGACGGAAGGCCCGCCTCGAGGGCAGCGCCCAGTTGCTGAAGCGCGGTCTCGTTGCAGAGATCCACGCCCTTGGCATTGGCGCGGGCGGGCGCGAACATATCTACAGGCAACGCGATTCGCGGATGCGGGGAACCGAAAGGCTCGATCGCGCGCGCGGCGGTGATCGCGTCCTCGATCAGCGCTTCCACGGGCACGTTGGGATCGGCGATACGGTTGACGAACGAGGAATTCGCGCCGTTCTCCAACAGCCGCCGCACCAGATAGGCCAGCAACGTTTCATGCGAGCCGACGGGCGCATAGATGCGACAGGGCCTCGCCCCGCGTTCGACCCCGACGACTTGCCCATACAGAGGTTCCCCCATGCCATGCAGGCACTGAAACTCGTATTGCCCCGCGTAATAGTTGGGGCCCGCCAGGGCGTGGATCGACGCCAGCGTCATGGCGTTGTGCGTGGCGAATTGCGGGTAAATGGCGTCGGGCGCCGACAACAGCAGCTTGGCGCAGGCGAGATAGGAAACGTCGGTGTGCGCCTTGCGGGTGAACACAGGGAAACCCGACAGGCCCTCGATCTGCGCGCGCTTGATTTCACTGTCCCAGTACGCGCCCTTCACCAGCCTCAGCATAATGCGGCGCTTCGTTGCGCGCGCGAGGTCGATGATCCATTGCAGGACCGGATAGGCGCGCTTTTGATAGGCTTGCACAACGAAGCCGACGCCGTTCCAACCTTCGAGATCAGGGTCGTGGCAAAGCGTTTCCAGAAGATCCAGCGAAATATCGAGCCGCTCGGATTCTTCGGCGTCGATATTCAGTCCGATGTCCCATCTCCGCGCCCGCATCGCCAGGCTCCTGAGGCGCGGGTAGAGTTCCTTCATCACCCGTTCGCGCTGGGCGCGCGTGTAGCGCGGGTGCAGGGCCGAGAGTTTTACCGACAGGCCCGGCCCCTCGTATATGCCCCGGCCGGCGGCCGCGGCGCCGATCGCGTCGAGCGCCGTCTCGTAGGATTTCAGGTAAAGCTCGGCGTCCTCGGCGGTCAGCGCCGCCTCGCCCAGCATGTCATAGGAATATCGGAAGCCGCGCGCCTCGAGCCCGCGCGAGTTGGCGAGGGCCGCCTCGATCGTCTGACCACATACGAATTGCTCGCCCAGCACGCGCATCGCCGTATCGACGCCGGCGCGGATGATCGGCGCGCCGGAGCGCGCGATCAGTTTCGTGAGCGACGACGCGAGGCCGCCTTCGTCGACCGTGCCGACCAGCCGGCCGGTGATCATCAGCCCCCAGGTCGCCGCGTTGACGAAAGGGGAGGGCGATTGTCCGACATGGGCGCGCCATTCGCCGCCGCCGACCTTGTCCGCGATCAAGGCGTCGCGGGTCGCCGAATCAGGGATGCGCAACAGCGCCTCGGCAAGGCACATCAGCGCCACGCCCTCCTGGCTGGAGAGCGCATATTCCCGCATCAAGCCTTGAACCACTCCGCCCGACGGCCGGGCGCGAAGTCCTTCCACCAATCGCCTCGCCAGCCCGCGGGCCTCATCGATGGTTTTCTCGGGCAAGCTCGCCGCTGCGGCCAGGGATTCAACGCAAAAGGATTCCTGCGCGCGATGCGCTGCGTCAATCTCCGCTCGTCGTCCGCGGTGTAAATGCAAGTCGTCGAGAAAAGCGGCGAATCGGATCTGCGGCGCGGACGTGGATTCAGCTAACATTTCGACCTGACAGCTAAATTCAGCCGAGCGCAGGGTGCGCCGGCAGGATGCCGCGCAGTCTACACGCCTCGCGCAGGGCTGGGAATGTAGGGTCACATCGGGTCACGTACGAGATTGCGTGCGAGTCGAAAGAATTTGGTGCGCTGCAGCATTCGTGCTATGATGACAGCTTGAGATGTAGAGTTGTTCAAGTCGAATGATTAATTCAAGCAACCCAACAGACGGTATCGAGGCCGGCATGAGCGCGGTTTGGAATACGAAGTGGGGAAGACGCCGCGTCCGCAAGGAGCCTCCGACGATGGAGGAGGCCTTGATCGCGGCGGAAGCGATTACCACCGATCCCGCCCAGAAGGCCGAGATCGCGGCTTCGCTGATCGGCGCCCCGATCGAAGACGTGAAGGCGTTCGCCGCCAAGCAGTTGGCGCAAACGCGTGGGCGCGCGACCTTGGTCGCAGGCCGCACGCGAGCGGTCGTCGTCGAATACAAGCGGCCGAGAATGATGATTCGTCCCGTGACGCCGCTGGGCCGTCGCTGATGCCGCTCTCAGATGGGGATCCGGACGGTGGCCCTGAGCCCGCCCAGCGGGCTGGCGGCCAGAGAAATGTCGCCGCCGTGCGATCTGGCAATGTCGCGCGCGATGGCTAGGCCGAGCCCCGAGCCGGCCTGATCTTGGTTGCGCGCTTCGTCCAGGCGCAGGAAAGGACGAAAAACGTCTTCCCGGTAGGCTGGCGCGATGCCGGGGCCGTCGTCATCGACGTGGACGATGGCGAAACGATTCTCCCGCGACGCATGAACCAGGACATTGTCGGCGTGACGTTGCGCGTTGGCGATGAGGTTGCCTATGCAGCGTTTCAGGGCGAGCGGCCTGATCTTGATGTGGAGGTCGCCCTTGGTTTCCAGCTCCACCGGCGCGCCATGGCGCTTGGAACCCATCCTGAGATCCTCGAGCAGGGTGCGCAGGTTGCTCAAGGACGTAGGCTCGCCGCCGTCGCCGCGCGCGAAGGCCAGGTAGGCCTCGAGCATCGCCTGCATTTCCTGCGCGTCCGCGAGCAGGAACTCGCGCTCCGGGGTTTCGTCCATGATCTCGATCGAGAGTCGAAACCGGGTGAGGATCGTGCGCAGGTCGTGGCTCACGCCGTTCAGCATCGCCGTGCGTTGCTCCGTCGCCCGCTCGATTCTTCGCTTCATCTCGACGAACGCATAGCCCGCTTGGCGAACCTCTCTTGCGCCGCGCGGCAGGAAATCGACGTCGCGGCCCTTGCCGAAATCCTCCGCCGCCGCGGCGAGTCGCAGGATCGGTCGAATTTGATTGCGCAAGAACAGGATTGCCACTGAAATGAGCACGATGGACGCGCCGATCATCCAGAATATGAAGATCTGCACATTCGGTTCGTAAGCCAGCGAACGCCGGGTGATCAGCCGCAGCACGCCGAAACCGAGATCCACCCTGATCTCCATCAGGCCGGAGCGACCCACCGGATCGACCCAGAACGGTTCGCGCACCACCTCGCTGAGTTCGCTGGGCAGCGCGCGGATCAGCGGATCGAGCACGTCGAAAAATGTCTTGGGGACCCCCATAGGCAGAGACTGCGACGGCGTCAGCTCCACGGTCATGTGAAATCGGTTTGCCGCGATCGCGCGCAACTCGGAATCGTCGGCGTGGCGCGGCAAGGCGCGATAAAGATCGACCAGAGCGCCCACGTCCCTCGCCACCCCCGCCGAAAGACGGTGCGTCACGAGGTCGAAATGCCGCTGCATGAAGACATAGGCGACTGCCGTCTGCAACAACACCATCGGCACGATGACGATCAGCAACGATCGCGCGTAAAGGCCCTTGGGCAGCATGTTCGCGGTCGCCCGCGCGGCCGCGCGCCAGAGCGCCACCACGCCAAACGCGGCAAAGCCCAAACGAAAATCGGTTCGGTCGCTCATGGATCCACGACCAGCTTATAACCGGACCCCCGAGCCGTCTGCAGATAGACGGGATTGGCCGGATCGGTCTCGATCTTGCGTCGCAAACGATTGATTTGCACGTCGATCGTGCGCTCCTGGGCGCTGGCGCCCGGACCGGCGAGCGTCTCGCGCGAAACGCTTTCGCCTTCGGCCGAGCTGAGCAATCGCAGGATTTCGCGCTCGCGTTCCGTCAATCGGATAGGATCGTCGGCCTGTCGCAATTCCCCCCGTTCGACATAGAACACGAAGGGGCCGAACCTGACGCTTGCTTCGCTCTTTCTCGACGGCGCCGGCATCCGGGCGCGACGCAGAATGGAACCGATCCTGAGCAGCAATTCCTTGGGTTCGTAAGGTTTGCCGAGATAGTCGTCGACCCCTGCCTCCAGGCCGCGGACCCGGTCGTCCGCTTCCGAGCGCGCCGTCAACATGAGAATCGGTATGTCCGAGCGCTCGCGCAATTTCTCGGCGAAGCTGATGCCGCTCTCGCCCGGCATCATGACGTCGAGCACGATGAGCTCGAACTCGAGACTTTCGAGAAACGATCTTGCCTCGGCCGCCGATGCCGCCGCCGTTACGCGATAGCCATGCTTGCTCAGAAAAGAGGCGAGCAGCGCGCGGAGTCGACGATCGTCGTCGATGACGAGAATATGCGGCGCGTCGTCGGAAGGCGCTGGCGCGGAGACAGTCATGAGCGGCTCCTTTTTTCTGCGCTAACCGAAAACAGGGGGCAATTTCACGCCCGTGAGTTCAATGATCCGATCGCGCCCGCCCGCGTCCGTCATTGCGAGCAGGAACGCGATGGCCTCGGCGCGCCCCTCGGCGCCGAGTTCCGTCATCGCGCGTTCGAAGCGGCGCGTTTGCGCGCGCGACAGGTCTAGCGCCAATTTCTCGCCTTCCCGGGTCACGTAGAGCTGCCGCTGACGCCGGTCGATCTCTCCCGCCCTCGCTTCGATGAAGCCTTTGGCGACCAGTTCCTTGAGAACGCGGTTGAGGCTCTGTTTGGTGATGCGTAAAATGTCCAGCAGCGCTGCGATCGTCAAGCCGGGCTGCCGGCTGACGAAATGCAGCACGCGATGATGCGCGCGTCCGAAGCCAAAAACCTCGAGGATTCGGTCCGCGTCGCCGACGAAATCCCGGTAGGCGAAATAGAACAGCTCGATCAGATCGTACATCGGCGTCGCCTCCTGGGGCGGCGCGCGGCCCTCGCCGCCTGGGCGATCCGTCATGAAGCGCTCATTAGGTCAGCATTGTTGACATATCGAGGCGACGCATGTAACCTGCCCTCCAATTCGCAATGTTCGCGTGATAGAACCCGGCGATCGCAAAAGCAAAGCCGGGAGCTTACGAGACCGAGGAGTGCGCCATGGCGGGACAGACTTTCGACGATCGCGACGGCTGGATTTGGTTCGACGGCGAACTCGTGGCCTGGCGGGACGCCAAGGTTCATGTGCTGACTCATGCCTTGCATTACGCCAGCTCGGTGTTCGAGGGCGAGCGCGCCTATGGCGGCGAGATTTTCAAATCGACGCAACATTCCGAACGGCTCAAGGAATCGGGACGGATTCTCGATTTCGAAATTCCCTACAGCGTCGCCGAAATCGACGCCGCGAAGGCGCTCGTGCTGGCCAAGAACGGCCTCGAGGACGCCTATATTCGCCCCGTGGCCTGGCGGGGCTCCGAGATGATGGGCGTCTCGGCGCAACAGAACAAGATCCATCTCGCCATCGCGGTCTGGGATTGGCCGAGCTACTTCGATCCCGCGCAACGCATGAAGGGCATCCGTCTCGACGTCGCCGAATACCGCCGGCCGGACCCCAGGACCGCGCCGGCGCGGGCCAAGGCGGCCGGCCTCTATATGATCTGCACGATCTCCAAACATCGCGCCGAGCGGCGCGGCTACGCCGACGCGATGATGCTCGACTGGGAAGGCCGCGTCGCCGAATGCACCGGCGCCAACATCTTCTTCGTCAAGGAGGGCATGATCCATACGCCGACAGCGGATTGTTTCCTCGACGGCATCACCCGCAAGACCGTGATCGCGTTGGCCCGCAAACGCGGCGTCGAAGTGGTCGAGCGCCGGATCCTGCCGGAGGAACTTCCCGGTTTCACCGAGTGTTTCATCACCGGAACGGCGGCGGAAGTGACGCCCGTGGGCGAAATCGGCGACACCAAGTTTACGCCGGGTTCGCTGACCGCGCAGTTGATTGACGACTACGGCCGCGAAGTTCAGCCGAAATCGCGCGCCGCCTGATCTTTACCGCGGACGGCGTCGCGGTTCGGAATCAACGCCGTCCGTTCACGACGCCGCGGCCTCGAAAATGGTGAGCCTGTCCGAGGCATGACGCAAGATCGCCCGAATGGGCATGGCGTCGGTCGGGCCGTCCTCGAGCGCGCGTTCCAGGGTCGCGAGTTTCTGCGGTCCCTCGATCTGAAGCGCGATGTGACGCGCCCGTAAAATCACACGGCCGGTCAAGGTCAAGCGCGGTTCCAGACCTCCGGGCGCGATGGGCGCGACCAGGGCGCGGGCGGCGGGCGCCATGGCCTCGTCGAGGCCGTCGGCGCCCGGAAACCACGACGCGGTGTGGCCGTCGTCGCCCATGCCGAGGACGACGAGATCAGCGGGCGACGGCAGCGTCGCGATCCGCGCGCGCGCCGAACTGAGTTCCTGCTGCGGCGTCAGACGCGAATCGGCGAGCGGGACGAATTTCGCCGCCGCGGCGGCGTTTTTCAGCAGCGCGTCGCGAACCAGTCGCGCATTCGATCGCGGATTGTCGTCCGCCACGCGCCGCTCGTCGACGAGCGTCACCGAGACGCGCGTCCAATCAATCGGGCGCAGCGACAGCGCCTGAAAGAACCGCAGCGGCGTCGCGCCGCCCGAAACCGCCAGCAGCGCGGCGCCGCGCTCGGAAATGGCTAGTCTGAGGATTTCGGCCGTCCACTCGGCGAAAGCCGGCGCGAGTTCAGCGCCGGTCTCGAAGCGGCGGC
>Ga0302157_10006749_pt1 | contig 11777 bp, 7 predicted proteins | sample I_Bog_N3_3_FD_193502 | JGI IMG/M metagenome (GOLD analysis project Ga0302157, IMG submission 193502) | Peat permafrost microbial communities from Stordalen Mire near Abisko, Sweden - I_Bog_N3_3 | ecosystem: Environmental > Terrestrial > Soil > Wetlands > Peat | place: Sweden: Abisko, Stordalen...
CACCCAGGTCCTGACTGCTGTGGACGAGCGGGATGGTCCTGCCGATCCGCCGTGCCGTCTGCTCGGCCACGTTGCCGCTCCGCCCGAGCTGGTCGCGCCGGCGGGAGAGCTGGTCGACGGCCAGGTCGATCCACTGCTGCGCGCCGGGGAACAGCCCGATCGCCTCCAGGAGCACGAGCGGGGGCACGGCCATGGCACCGAGCGCCGTACGGGCCTCCGGGATCGACACCGGCACGGGCACCAGTGGCACGTCCCACTCACCCGACAGTCGCACGAGCTCGCCGCCACCGGACACCACCACGAGTGCCGCACCGGCCTCGTAGGCGGCGGTGGCCGCCTCGACGGTCTCCTCGGTGTCGCCGGAGAACGACACGGCCAGGACGAACGACCCGGTGCCGACGTAGTCCGGCGGAACGTACCCCTTCACCACGGTGACGGGCACCGGCATGAACGGTGCGGCCACCGCGGTGAGCACGTCCCCCACGAAGCCGCTGTCCCCCATCCCCAGCACGACCACGTTCTCGACGTCGTCGTGGGTGGGGAGTCCGTCGACGTCCCGGGCCGCCTCGGCGGCGGCCACCACCTGCTCGGGCAGCCCGAGTGTGGCGTCCCGGATCCCCCGGGAGTCGACGACCGCCGGCGAGGTCGTCACGCGCCGGCGGCTGCGCTCGTGGTGACCGCCCCGCCGGCCTCGGCCTTGGCGTTGAGGCGGGCGTCCTCGGTGGCGTCCACTGTCGTCGCCTCGTCGATCAGGAGCACCGGGATGCCGTCCCGCACCGGATAGGTGCGGTGCAGGCGGGGGTTGAACAGCACCTTCTCGTCGGCGAAGTACAGGAGCGGGCCCTTGTCCTCCGGGCACGCCAGCACCTGGATCAGCAGCGGGTCGAGCGTCATGTTTGGTCCTCTCTGGAAGTCGTGCGGGTCAGTCGATGGGGTACGGCGCCGCGCTCACGAGCCGAGCAGGCGGGCGATCGCCCCCTGCACCTCGGCCACCCGGGCGGCGCAGGCGACCTCGTCCGGTGCCTCGACGTTGAGGCGCAGGAGCGGCTCGGTGTTCGACGGACGCAGGTTGTACCACCAGTCGCCGCGGTCGACGGTCAGGCCGTCGAGACGGTCGACCGTGCCGAGCGCGCCGCCCGCGGCCTCGACCTCGGCCGCCATCAGCTCGACGGCGCCGGCGGGGTCGTCGACGACCGTGTTGATCTCGCCGGAGGCGGCATAACGCTTGAACGGGGCCAGCAGCTCCGACAGGGGCCTGCCGGTGACGCTGAGCAGCTCGAGCACCAGCATGGCGGCGATGATCCCGGAGTCGGCCCGGTAGTTGTCGCGGAAGTAGTAGTGCCCCGAGTGCTCCCCGCCGAAGACGGCGCCGGTCTCGGCCATCACCTGCTTGATGAAACTGTGACCGACCTTCGTGCGCACGCCGACGCCGCCCTTCTCGGCGATCACCTCGGGGACGACACGCGAGCAGATGCAGTTGTAGAGGACGGTGGCGCCGGGGTGCTTGTCGAGGAGGGACGAGGCCACCAGGGCCGTGGTCAGCGAGCCCGACACCGGCTCCGCCTGCTCGTCCACCAGGAAGACGCGGTCCGCGTCGCCGTCGAAGGCGAGGCCGACGTCGGCACCGGACTCCAGCACCAACTTCCGGAGCTCGACGAGGTTCTCGGGCTGGATCGGGTCGGCCGGATGGTTCGGGAAGTTGCCGTCCAGCTCGGGGAAGAGGATGTCCACCTCGAAGGGCAGGCCCTCGAAGACCTTGGGTGCCACCAGGCCGCCCATGCCGTTGGCCGTGTCCGCGGCCACCTTCAGGGGGCGCAGGACCGTCGTGTCGACGAACGAGCGCACATGGTCGGCGTAGGCGTCGAGGACCGAGCGCTGCTCGAGCGAGCCCAACGTGGCCGGGTCGGGCTCGGGTGGCCCGTCGACGGCCCACTCGTCGAGCAGCTGTTCCGCGGTGGCCTGGATCTCGGCGAGGCCGGTGTCGCGCCCGATCGGGCGTGCCCCCGACATGCAGAGCTTCAGGCCGTTGTACCTGGCCGGGTTGTGGGAGGCGGTGAACATCGCCCCCGGCGCGTCGAGGCTCCCGGCGGCGAAGTAGAGGAGGTCCGTCGAGGCGAGCCCGAGGTCCACCACGTCGGCGCCCTCGGAGCGCGCACCCAGGGCGAAGGACTCGGACAGCTCGACCCCGGACTCTCGCATGTCACGCGCGATGAGGATCGTCGGGGCCCCGGTGAACCGGGCGACGGCCACGCCGATGGCGCGGAACTGGAGGGCGTTGAGGTCATCGGGGACGACGCCCCGGATGTCGTACGCCTTGAAGACGTTGGAGAGGGAGGCCATGGCCGGCCCATCCTAGGCCAGGGCTCCGTGGCAGGATCTGGAGGTGACCGGAACCCCCGCCGTAGGCCCTGCGACCCCGGACGGGCGGCCTGCACCGGTCCGACCGCGGGCACTCCGCACCGTGTTCGCCGCCACCGTCCTGGCCGTCACCGTGGCCGTGGCGGTGGTCACCCCGGCGACGGCCGTCTCCCCCGCCGCCCGGACAACCGGGTCGGCGGGCGTCGCCGGGCGGCCCGTCGCCCTGCGGCCCGCGCCCCACACGGTCACGAGCGATCACCTGATCGTCGCCTCCGCATCCGGACCGACGGGCGGCGAACGACTGGTGGCGACCGACGGTGGGGTATTCGCCTTCGGTAGCGCCGGCTTCTTCGGCTCCATGGGCGGCACTCCGCTCAACCGGCCGGTGGTCGGGATGGCCGACACTCCCGACGGTCGCGGCTACTGGTTGGTGGCCTCCGACGGCGGCATCTTCGCCTTCGGTGATGCCGGGTTCTACGGCTCCATGGGCGGCACGCCGCTCAACCGCCCGGTGGTCGGGATGGCCGCCGCCCCCGACGGTCGGGGCTACTGGTCGGTGGCCTCCGACGGCGGCATCTTCGCCTTCGGTGATGCCGGGTTCCAGGGATCGACCGGCGCGCTCACCCTGGACTCGCCGATGGTGGGCATGTCCGTCGACGCAGTCACCGGCGGCTACCGGATGGTTGCCGCCGACGGCGGGGTGTTCTGCTTCGACGCACCATTCGCCGGCTCGGCCGTCGGCCTGGTCGGGCGCGCCGTCGTCTCCCTCGACAGTGCCGCTGGCGGCTACCGGGTGGTGTCGTCGGACGGCGGGGTCTACGCCTTCGGCGCGGCGCCGTTCCTCGGTTCGGTCACCGTCCCACCCCTGGTGGGCGAAGTCGTGACCATCGACCCCGGGCACAACGGCGGCAACGGAGCCGACCCGGCCTTCATCGACCGGCCCATCGACGGCGGCGACTTCACCGAGGCCTGCGACACCGCGGGCACCACCGACCTCAACGGCTACCCGGAGCACGCCTTCAATTTCGACGTGGCCACCCGGCTGGCCGCCCTGCTCTCGGCGGGCGGTGCCACCGTCGTCCTGACGCGCCCGAACGACACCGGAGTCGGCCCGTGCGTGAACGTCCGGGCGGCCATCGGCAATCTGGCGGGTTCGGACGCCGCCATCTCGATCCACGGCGACGGCGGGCCTCCGGGAGGACGGGGATTCGCCGTCGACGTGCCCGTCCCGGTGGTCAGCCCGATCAGCGACAACCGGGCCATCGTGGGCCCGTCGGGCCAGCTCGGGGACGACGTGCGGAACGCCTTCCTGGCCGACACGGGTGAGCCCGTCTCGGACTACACAGGCACGGACGGCATCGTGCCCCGCTCCGATCTCGGGGGCCTCAACCTGTCCACGGTGCCGAAGGTGCTCATCGAGTGCGCCAACATGCAGAACGGCGCCGACACGGCCAACGTCGAGTCGCCGCAGTGGCGCCAGCAGGCGGCCCAGGGTCTGGCCGACGGGATCACCGCGTTCCTGGTCCAGCGCGAAGTGCCCTGACGACGCCCCGCCGCGGCAACGGCGGTGCATCCGGCGGGCGCGCTACCCCGTTCCCTCACCCGAGAGCAGTCCGATGACGTCGTCGGCCATGGCGATGCAGAGTTCGTCCAGGAGCCGCATCCGGGACTCCAGGTCCGCAGCCGTCAGGAGGTGCTGCAGGTCGAGTGACACGAGGGGTGCCATGTCGCACAGCTGCCAGCCCACATCGGCGGGCGAGCCGGAGATCCGCAGACTGTGCGGGAGTGCCGGCACGTCACCCAGCTCGGAGAGCAGTGAGCGCAGGCGTCGCAACGACGCCTCGGCGCCGGCCAGGACCGCGTCGCTGCACGCGGTGGCGTCGTCGGGCAGGTCCTCGACCATCGCCCGCGGGTACGGCTCGTCGGCCAGCCAGGTCTCCACCCGGATCCGGCGGACGCCGGTCGCCACCACGAGCATGCGGCCGTCCTCGAGCTCGGCCACGTTGGCGATCCGGGCCACGGTGCCGACGCCGACGCGCACGTCGCCACCTCCCACCTCGGAGCCCCGCTCGATGAGGACGACACCGAACTCCCCATCGGCTTCCAGGCAACGTGCCATCAGCGCCCGATAGCGCTCCTCGAAGACGTGCAGCGGCAGTCCCGCACCCGGGAACAGCACCGAGGAGAGGGGGAACATCCCCAACTCGTAGCTCACCGTGTCGCCCCGGCGGCCCGGCGGGTCCGCCGCGCCCGACCCGTACGCCACCCGACCACGGCCAGCCCGATGACGATCGCCAGCGAGGCGAGGGTCACGGCCTGGCCGATCCAGTCGGCCGGCACGTTGCCGTAGGTGAGGGTCACGTCGTTGCTGGTCGGCACCACCACCATCAGGTTCGGCGCGGCCCGGTACGGCCCTTCCGCCCCGCTGGCGTGCCAATTGGGGAAGTAGGAGATCCGCACCTCGACCGGGACGCCCACGCGGTCCACGTGGAAGCTGACGCCGGCGTCCGTCTGGCGCACGTCCGACACCGTGACCGCCGGCTCCCGGACGGACGGGACGGTGGTGGCACCGATCGGCACCCGCGTCCACGTGGCCGGGCCGTCGGCGGCCGGGACGACGTCCCAGCGGGACGGATGGTCGTACCAGTCGACCGCGGGCGACAGCCAGCTGGACTGGTCGGCGCCCACGCCCCGCCACACGACCGGCTGCCGGGTGAGCGGCACCACGAGCTGTGTGTCGGCGATGCGGTAGACCTTCCACGTCGTGTCGAGGGCCTCACCGTTGTAATTGGTGCTCCACGGCCCGGTCGAGCCGACGAGCGTGGCGGAGGGGTCCGCCGCCACGGCATCCTGCACGGTGGTCGACGAGGCGAGGAGGTAGCGCACCCCGAGCTGCTGGAGGTGCTGGATGCCCAGCGGGACGTCGAGTCCGCCGTAGGGCAGCCCCACCACCGCGTTCGACGGGTTGGGGGAGAGTTCGTTCTGGTTGATGAAGTGGAATGGGGTCGTGGACGCCGACTCGAACAGGAGTCCCTCCATGGAGTCGATGCACCCGTTGGTGAAGTACGGCAGGAGCATCAGGGACTCGGTGGTGCCGAACCGGTTGAGGGACGGGTCGTACTCCCACATCGCCCTCCCGCACCCCTGGGACGCCCCGACCGAGGACATCATCTTCAGGACGGCCCGGAACTCGGGATAGTCGGGCTTCTTCTCGTAGCCCGAGTAGTTCCATTCCGCCCACGCACTCGGCTGATTCGAGCCCACGTGGACGCCGATGTTGGCCAGGGTGGTCGAGGGCATCACCAGCGGCGGGACGACGGCCAGGCACGCCGCGGCCAGGCCGATGAGCGGTCCGACCACCGCACCCGCGGCCACCGCGGCCGGCACCGGGCGACGGAAGCGCGTCACCCGCGTTCCCGGCGACCAGGCGTCGGTGTCCATCGTGACGAGGCTCCGGCGGGCCGATCGCACCCAGAGGTTCAGCTGCCGGCGCCGCCGCCATCGGGCGACGAGGCCCACCGCCTCGGCGAGCGCGTACCCGGCGAGCAGGTAGAGGCAGAGGAACCACAGGGGGAGGAACCGGACGTTGTAGAGCTTCGACGCGGGGTCCACGATCATGGCGAGCGCCGAGAGCCCGGCCATCACCACGAGGAACAGGGCGACACGGTTGCGACGGACCACCATGAAGGCCACACCCACCAGGTCGGCGATCAGGACCCACCGGGCCGACCCGGGGAAGAGCAGATGGGGATAGCCGAAGACCTTGGTGTACCCCATGTTCGTGGTGTACGGCTGCTCCGCGTAGAACGGCAGCAGCCACCAGGCCGCCAGCCCCAGACCGAGCGCGCCCGCCACCGCCGACCACGCCAGGCGTCGTACCCACCGTCGTCGTGCCGCCGCGGCGCGCACGCCGCTGACCACCATCCGGGGGAGGTCGGCGTCGAGTACGAGCCAGACGGCGGCTCCGACCACCGCGAAGATGGCGGGGATCAGATGGCAGAGCAGCGTGGCGGCGAGCAGCACGGCAGCCAGCGCCCGGTGTCGGCCGGTCCGCAACCCCGAGGCCACCACGCCGAGGAACAGGAGCGAGAGCGAGAGGCTGAGGGAGAAGGAGAACTCGCCGGCCAGAGTGGACAGCAGGTTGCCGCCGTAGATCGAGAAGCTGGGCTCGAACAGGAACGGCAGTGTGGCGGCGGCCAGGCAGCCCGGGCCGGGGTCCCGCAGCCCGGCGAGCTTGCCGAACGCCCAGGCGCAGAGGGGGAGGAGGAGGCTGCCGAGGACGGTGACGAGTTTGAAGGCGACGTCGTAGGTGACGACCGCGTTGAAGAGGACCGTGACCAGGCCGGGCAGGGGGAAGTAGAAGGTGTAGAGCGGGAAGCCGTCGTACCAGCCCGGGTCCCATCCGGTCACCCGGCCGTGGGTCAGCAGGTTCGACTCCAGGAACGCCGGCAGGGCGACGTGGGCACCCGTGTCGCCACCCGCCGTCGTGGTGTTCGAGAACAGCAGGTCGGGGTGCATCTGGGTCAGCACCACGACGACGACCCCGAGTACGGCCGCGGCACTCGCCCACCCCGGCCAGGCCGTGCGGCGGGTCATCCGCACCCACCACGGTGCCCGGACCGGTCGGCGCCGCACCGGTGCGACCGGGATCGACCCCACCTCCCGATCGGGGGCGGGGGACGGCTCGGCCGGAGCGTCGTCGACGGCCGTGACCCCGTCGGCGTCGCCGTATTCGCCCGGGGTCATGTCAGGCCAGCCCCCGCACGCCGACCAGGGCCGGCAGCACCACGGCACTCAGGGCCAGCGCGTTGAACGACGCGTGCGCCACGACGTTCATCCCGAGGCGCCCCGTGCGGTAGGAGACGGCCCCCAGGATCATGCCGAACGTCGCCAGCCCGAGCAGCTGCAACGACTCGGCGTGGGCCAACCCGAACAGCACGCCACTGACCACGACGGCCAGGCACGGCCCGACCCATCGGCCCCAGCGCCCGAACAGCCGGGCCAGTGCCCGGAGCAGCACGCCACGGAAGAACAGCTCTTCGAAGAACGGTGCGCCGGCCACCGTGGCGACCACGATCAGCCAGTAGCCGGCGCCGTGGGAGCCACCCGTCAGACGCTGGGCCGGGGCCGAGAAGCGCTGGTTGAAGTCGTGGACGTGGGGCCGGATCGGGATATAGATGAGAGCCACGACGAATTGGCCGGCCACACCGATCGGGACGCCCAGCAGGTCGATCCACCGGAAACGCAGCCCGAGGTCGGGCACGAGGCGCTTGGTCCCGCGCAGTCGGCTGGCCAGGACGGCCGCCCCCAGGAAGCCGCCCCACAGGCCGAAGAGGGTGGACAGCACGAACCACGTCGGCGGCTCGGCCAGCTTCGACAAGGCGGTGAGCTGGTGGTACTGGCCGGCGAGGGCACCGGCGATCCCGACGAACACGGCCGCCAGCACCTGTCCGCCGAGGAACCCGAGCGCGGCGTAGAGCAGCCACATCCCGGCGGCCGCCCGGTCCGCCGGGCTGGCTCCGGCGTCGAGCTGCAGCCCGAGGGAGACATCGGGTGGGCCGAAGCGGCCGGTGGGCCGGTCGGCGACGGAGGCACCGGAATCGGGTGTCGTCTGGGGTGGTGCGCCCGGTCCCGCGGCATCCACCGCCTGTTCGGGCCGGTCGCTCACTCCCCCACGATACCGACCGCGCCCCCGGGCGGGGTACCGGGTCCGACGGTCGGGGTGATGCGTCAGGACGTCCCCGTGGCGCGTAGCATGAAGAGGTGACCCCGCCAAACCCCAACGCTCCCAGCGGCCCGTCCCCGAGCGCCCCCGGCCAGGACTCCCCCGGGCAGAACAAGAACCGCATCATCCTCTCCGTGGTCGTCATGATCGTGGTGCTGGCGGTCCTGATCGTCCCGAGCCTCGTCCAGAAGGCCAACACCTCCCAGATCACGTACCACACGTTCCTCACCAAGTTGTCGGACAAGCAGGTCTCGACGGCCACGGTCGACCAGTCCTCCGGCGTGATCACCGGCACCCTGACCGACGGCTCCAAGTACTCGGCCAACGGTCCGAGCGTGGTGACGGACTCGGAGCTGCACGCCCTCACGCCGCTCGGGGCCAACTACAAGCTCGTGACCACCACCCAGAACCCGCTGGTGTCGATCATCTGGTACCTCATACCGTTCGCCATCATCCTCGGGATCTTCTACTTCATCAGTCGCCGGGCCCAGGGCCAGATGGGCAGCATCATGTCCATCGGTCGGTCCAAGGCGAAGCTCTACTCGACCGAGCGGCCCTCGACGACGTTCGACGACGTGGCCGGCTACGACGGGGTCAAACTCGAGATCAGCGAGGTCGTCGACTTCCTGAAGACACCGGCGCGCTTCAAGGAGATCGGTGCCCGCATCCCCAAGGGGATCCTCCTCGTCGGGCCCCCCGGCACCGGCAAGACCCTCCTGGCCAGGGCCGTGGCGGGCGAGGCCGGTGTGCCGTTCATGTCGGTGAGCGGCTCCGACTTCATGGAGATGTTCGTCGGCGTCGGCGCCAGCCGGGTGCGCGACCTGTTCGCCACCGCCCGCAAGCAGGCCCCGGCCATCGTCTTCATCGACGAGATCGACTCGATCGGACGCAAGCGCGGCGCCGGTCTCGGCGGGGGCCACGACGAGCGCGAGCAGACGCTCAACCAGATGCTCTCCGAGATGGACGGGTTCGACCCGACCGAGGGCATCGTGGTCATGGCCGCCACCAACCGTCCCGACATCCTCGATGCGGCGATCCTCCGCCCCGGCCGGTTCGACCGCCAGATCGTGGTGCCGCTCCCCGACCTGGACGAGCGCCTGCCGATCCTGCAGGTCCACTGCAAGGACAAGCGCGTCGACCCGACGGTCGACCTGGGCAAGGTGGCACGCGGCACGCCCGGCATGAGCGGCGCCGACCTGGCCAACCTGGTCAACGAGGCGGCGCTGCACGCCGTGCGACGCGGCTCGCAGGTCATCCAGAACCAGGACTTCGAGGCGTCACGCGACCGGGTCCTGATGGGACAGCGCCGCGACAGCCTCGTCCTGTCCAACGCCGAGAAGGAGCGGGTGGCCTTCCACGAGGGCGGCCACGCCGTGCTGGCCTACGTCCTGCCCGACGCCGATCCGGTGCACAAGGTCACCATCCTCCCGACCGGCATGGCCCTCGGCGTCACCATGCAGCTCCCCATGGAGGAGCGGCACATCCATCCTCGCCAGCACATCGAGGACTCGTTGGCCGTGCGCATGGGCGGGCGGGCCGCCGAGCTGCTCGTCTACGGCGACCTCTCCACCGGTGCGGCGAACGACCTGGTCGGCAACACCGAGCTCGCCCGCAAGATGGTCCGCGAATGGGGCATGAGCGACAAGATCGGCCCGATGGCGTGGGGCTCGCAGGGGCAGGTCTTCCTCGGTGAGGACCTCATGCACACCCGCGACTACTCCGAGCACACCAGCCAGATCATCGACGACGAGGTGGAGCTGATCCTCCGGGCCCAGGAGCAGCGTGCCCTGGAGGTGCTGGCCCGTCACCGGGGCGGTCTCGACGCCGTAGCACGGGCCCTCCTCGACGAGGAGACGATCGACGGAGAGACGGTCGGTCGGCTCGTCGACACCGCCTACGGTCGTCCGGTCCACGCGGCCGGCGTCAAGACGGTGCCGCCGATCTTCGTGGCCAGCCAGCACGGCCCCACGGGCACGGACAACGTCGACGGCCCTCCGGCCGACGCCGAACGCTCCGGCGCGCCGGCCGGCCCGGCCGCTGTCCCGTCGGCCGAGTCGGGTGCTTCACCGGCCGGGCCTCAGCAGCCGGTCCAGCCGGCCGGCACCACCAGCCATGCCAGCGCCGCCGACGGCGCGGCGCCTCCAGGCACCTCCGCGTCGCCCGGAGCGCATCCCGGCAACGGCTCGGCACCGCAGCCGCAGCCGCAGCCGGGTCCGTGGCCCCAGGCCCAGGCGCCGTGGACCGGCAAGCAGGCGCCGTGGCCGCCTCCCCCGCCACCCGCATCGCACTGACCGCTCCCGCGACCTGACAGCCGTTCCCGCCTCGCGCCGGTGCGGACCGGCCGCCGACCGGTCAACGGCCGGTCCCTCGAACCTTCCCGGCGTCGACGTCCCGTAGACCGGCGACGGACCGCGGGCCGCGCACCGGGGCGCACGGATCCGGTGCCTCCCACTACCCGATCACGCCTCCCGTTGTCCGGGGGCGGGCCCGGGCTGCTCCGACCCGGATCCACGGTGGTCGTCGGCGCCGTTCGGGGTGCCGCTCAGGGCGACAGCGGGAACCCGGAGCTCGACACGGTCCCCGGCGCACCGGCCGGTCCGTCATCGGCCTCGACCACCACCGACCCCGTCGCCTCCACGACCAGCGGGCGCAGGCCACCCACGGCGGCGGACCCGAACACCACGAGGCCGCCGGCACCGATCCGGGCCATGGCGATCGGTCGCCCGCCGCCGAGCGGAACCACGGTCACCGACACGGGTGCCGATCCGGGGTCGGCCACCGCCAACGAACGGATGGCGGCCTTCGCAACCAGCGGATTCCCCGGTGATCCCGGGCCCACCACCAGCCACGACGTGGCGAGTCCGGTCGTGCCCTGGGTCACCCCGGCCTGGGGCGCGGCGGCCACCGGCGGAGCGGTCACGCTGCGGCCGACGACGATCGGCGAGTTCGCGGACACGGTGATCGAGTACGGGGACCCGAGCGGCCAGCCGGCGACCGCGGACACGGCCAGGGTCGCCACGGCATGGGCGGGCACGTCCAGCACCCGCGGGGTGACCGTGGCGCCGGACAGCCCCACGGTCACGTCGGCGGAGACCGGGGATGCCCCGGGGTTGCCCACCGCGAGGGTCACGTTCCCACCCTGGACGGCGGTGGTCTGGGCGAACCTCCAGGTCGTCGCTTCGGAGGGCGTGCCGGACACGAGTGCCAGGCCGCCTCCGTTCGGCGTCGAGATCCTGTCGAGTTCGGTGGCCACCACGGACCCCGACGCGGCCTGGACCAGCGTCGTCACGTCCGTCTGGCCCTGGACGTAGGCGGCCAGAGCGGCGACGACCAGCTGGTGGGCGCCGATGGTGATGCCCTGGTAGGCCTGGGGTTCGAGCACCGCGCCACCGGTCGTCAGGAAGCTGGCGTCGACCACCGCCGGGGCGGCGGTGGGGTTGTACAGCGACAGGTCCAGCGACCCGTTGCTCGTCGACCCCCCCGAGAAGTCCCATTGCGGCGATACCGCCGAGGCGCAGGGAGCGGTACCCCAGCCGGTCGGTCCACCGACGACCATCGTGCCGGTGACCCCACCCCCGGCGAACGAGAACGTCGAAGCCGTGGCACCGACCGGCAGACCGGTCGCCGGGATCACGTCCGCCGTCCCGTGCGGCGGCACGGTCAGGTCGCGCTGGACCGCGGCCGGGCCGGACGC
>Ga0302157_10006750_pt1 | contig 11776 bp, 13 predicted proteins | sample I_Bog_N3_3_FD_193502 | JGI IMG/M metagenome (GOLD analysis project Ga0302157, IMG submission 193502) | Peat permafrost microbial communities from Stordalen Mire near Abisko, Sweden - I_Bog_N3_3 | ecosystem: Environmental > Terrestrial > Soil > Wetlands > Peat | place: Sweden: Abisko, Stordalen...
GATGTCGCCACGGCGCAGATCCCGGGCATGCACCGACCGTTCGATGACGAAGAATCGGTGCCCCGGCAGGCACTGCCGCGTCTGCACATCCAGCGACAGCTGGAACCGCCCGGTCAGCCCCACCACCATGGCGCACAGCAGCCACGCCACCGGCAAAGCCCTCGCGACAAACCACCAGCGCGACGACCGCCAGCCGCCGGACTCCATCAACGCGTCGGTCATTGCCCCCCCGCTCCGCGCCCGCTCGCCCCTGCTCCCCGTAGCACCGCCGAGAGAGCCGCCGCATCGACGTCGGTAATCGACTCCGCGGGCCGCGGCCGTGCTTGCGGAATCGCCGCTTGGAACAACGGCTCGGCGGACGGCGCCAACACTTCCTGCTGCGGCGCCGCAAGCGGTCGCGACTGTACCGCAATCGGCCCCGAAGCCCTCGGGCCCGCTGCCCCAACCAACAGCACCTGCTCCTGCAACTGACGGTCCGGCGCCAACACCATATCCGGCGGCACCGCAACCAGCGCATCGCCCTTCAGCACCAACACACCCTGGGCCGCTACCGCCGCGGCGCGCGCGCTATAGGCGTTCGCCAGTTGGGCCACCACATCAGCTCGAACACCCTGCTCCACCGCGTTCACAAACAGCCCGTAATCCGCCACCAACACCTGCGGCCGGTTGCCCAAAACGTTTTGCAGACGAAAATCCGTCACGATGATCGCCACCGTCGCTCCGGCCATCGCGCTGAGAATGCCGGTCACCCAATGGGCACCATTCCCGGTACGCCGTGCGGCGCCCGCGGCCGAACCACCATCGCTGATCGCCAGGTCCGAACCGATGGTCTCACCCATGCCCATCACTCCGCTGCCGTCCGCAGCGACGCCGCAACCTGCCGGTCACGCAAAACCGACTTGATTGCCTCGCTCACCGACAGCCCACGCTCACGATAGGCGGCAATGGCGGCACGGTCGCTCGGACGGGTTGAATAAACCATCTGCGTGTACTGATCGACCATCAGCCGCCCGACACCCTCGCCGCGGTCCGTCCGAACATAGATCTCCGAATAGGCCCCGGGAACCGTGTGGACACTCCGCAGTACCTCAACGCCAAAATCACCAAGCTCCAGCTTGCCATCCGCCCGGAGCTGCGCGATCGTCTCCGGCTTCTGCCCAAGCAGAAACATCGTCGCGCTGTTCTGCACGATGGCAAGGCCCACCTGCGATGAGTAAAAGTCGCGCATCGACTGCGTGATCGTAATCGCCGCCCCATTGCTTTTGCGGAACCGCCGATAACCCGTCTCGATGAAGCGACCGACCTCACCATCGGTCAGCAGGTCCCACGCCTCATCGATGAACACCAGCTTCTTGCGTGCCCGATCCCCGACCGACATCTCCTGCTGGATGGCATAGATCAGCATCAGCAGCACCACCCGCTGCAGGTGCTTTCGGCTGCGCAGGTTTTCCAGCTCCAACACCGAGAACGCCCCGGAAAACGACACCGTGTTCGGCCCGGTAAAGAACCGTCCGTACTGCCCCTCGGTCGTAAACGCGTACAGCCGGATACCGACGTCCCGTACCCGCTCGTCCTCCGACTGCTTCAGCCGCGCCGCGATGTCGTCCACCGTCATCGCGGTGCCCTTCGCGTCGTAGATTTCGCGCATCGTCCGCGCCAACTGCGCCCGCTGGAGGTCGGTCAACATCTCCGTCGGCGACGCCATCGCGGCGATGACCGCTTCCAGCACGTCCCCCTCTTCCTCGTAGTCGCGGATCAGCGGAAACGGATTGAAGCAGATGCCGTCATCGCCGACATCGACATAGGAACCGCCGAGCAGTTCGCATAAATTGGCGTAGGAGCCACCGACGTCGATCACCCACACAGTCGCACCCTGCGACAGGTAGTTGACGATCATCTCGTTGGCCAAGAAGCTCTTGCCGCTGCCTGACTCCGCGGCGATCGTCGCATTGTAGTTGGTCGAGGAGTCGAACAGGCACACCTGCACCAGAGCCCCGTTGCGGCTCACCAGCGTCAGCGAGCCCGTGCCCGTCCCCTCCCAGTCGGTGAATATCGGCGCCAGCCGGCCCGCATGCTGCGTCGTCATCGTCCGATACCGACCGAGATCGCGCATCGCCTCCCGGCTCGCCCCGAACGGCATCGCATTGAGAAATGCCGGAAGAGGAATGAACTTGTCCACCATCAACACAATCATCGACGTCGCAAAAAAGTTGATCGCCGCGACACCGTCCTCCTCCGCCTTGCGCAACGCATCCTTGCAGCGCTCATCAAAGGACCCGCTCATCCCCGACGCCGATGAAAACAGCGAAAGACTGAGCCACCCCTTCACCAGTCGATGGCCGCCTTCCAGCGACCCCAGCAACCCATCAAGATCGCCCGCCCGCTTCGCCACCTGGGGCAACCACCGCGCCAGCGGACCAGTCGCCTGCGCCATCACATAATTCCGCTTGGCCGCCAGTTTCGATCGCGCTCCGGTCTGCTCGGGAAAGAAGACATTGAGCGTCACCATGAACGGCGACCGCACTCCCTGCGAGCCGGTTACCGGGTCGCAGTAGTACCGTGCTGCCAGGCCGAACGGCATTTCCCGCGGCAGCGCCTTCGGGCTCAACACCGTCACGCGCACGTCGTCGAGCCACAGCCCGCCCCGGTCAATCCGCACATCGGTGCCGGGATCAAACACCTGCTCCGACAATAACTGGTCGTGACGCGCCGTATCACCGCCCAACACACGCCAGCTGCCGGACGCCGATCGATTGACGAGCGCGCCCATGTGCACCACGAACTCGTGGTGATCCATTTCCACTGGCTGCAACCCGATCGCCTTCAGACCGAAGGCCACCCGCCACTGCAGCTTGGCGACTTCCTCCAGCTCCTCCCGCATCACCGGGGCAGTCCGCGCCGGCACTTTCGCAACGAAATAGACGTCGAACCGGCGGAGAACGAGACCGCTCTGTCCGCCAAATGCGGAATCGACGCGCTGCGACAGAAACCCGATCCTGGCCTCCGTCATCTCCCGCAGCACCGAATTGTCGGCGCCCGACCGCAGCGCCCGGATTTCCTCGAACTCATGAAACAGGTTCGGCGACGACACCAGGCTGATCTGCAGCAGCGCGTTATCCGGCCAGCCATCGACGAGCAACGCGCGGAGCCGCTGCTCCACACGATCATCACCCCCCGGAAGCCCGCGGCAGACCCACCCAAAGACCAGGCTGTGATCCCCGGCGTAGAAAATCTTCGTCTCATCATCAAACGCGAGGACGTCGATGAGGTCCGCCGGGCGTTCGATCTTCCCCATCAGCCGCGCGCCTCCGCCAGCCATGCCATCAGGTTCCCCGGCATGCCTTCGTGCCGCCTCCCGTCGTCGCGAATAAGGAACGGCACCGCCTTGATCTGCAGCAGACGCGCAAAGATCAGCCGCTTCTGCAGCGCTTCCACACTGCAGCCCGCGTCCTCGGCAAGCGGCGTTGCAAACGCATGGGCCAGCAACGCCTGCTGCGCCTTTTCGCGATCCTGGGCGCAATGGAGATTGCGAACCACCCGCACCGAGTCCGGACCCAGCAGCGCAATCGGCATCACCACGAACTGATGCACACCGTCCTTCACCGCCGTGCTGAGCTGACCGAGCAACTCCTTGCAGTACGGGCAGAACGGATCGACAAAGACGATCTCCTGCAGGCTCCCGGTGCCAATACGGAATGGCGCGAAATCAGGAATCATCTGCGCCAGCGCGCCGAAGTTCACCGTCTCCGTCGCGGTCTTGATGTCGCCTAGCGACAGCAGCTCCCGGCCGGACCAAAGATCGTATAATGTGCCCCGCAAGACATACCGGCCGTTGCCGCTGATGAAGTAGACCCCATCCCGGCCATTCAACGTGATCGCCTGAAAGCTCCCGGCGTTCAGATCGACATGCCCACTGATTTGCCCGTTGAGAGCCGTCGGTGTCGTAGCCCCGAACGGATCCGGTGCTACGACACTCTGTTGCCGTGGGGGACTGCCCTGTGCATCACACCGAGCAGCGCCCCCAATACCCACGAGTACCGTGGCCGCCAGGAGAATCAACCGGACGCTACCCGACCTGGTAAACACCTTCTTCGAACGTCCGACCATCGTACTTTCCCCTGTCGCCCACACCACCGTCAGTTCAGCAGCCCGACCGCGCCGGCCAGATCCACCACCTGTGCGGTCGCCGGAATCGACGCCGCCACCGTTGCGGTGAAAATGTTCGTCACGATGGTCGGTGTCGCGTACAGACCGAGACCACCACCGACCCCGGTGGCAAAGGCCAGCAGCGACTGACGGGCAATGCCGACGGCGATGCCAACGACCACCAGCGCCACGGTGATGACACGCCCGAGCGTGCCTTCGACCCAGCCCTGCAACTGCGTCCACATGTTGGTGAATTCAGTACCACCAGTGCCCGCGTGACCGTCCGAAACGGACATCAGGAAGACGAGCGCCGCCAGCGCCCCTGCACTCAACAGCAGATTACGAGTCTTCACGAGGAGTCCTCCGTTTTTTGAAATTGAGCCACTCACCTGGGCTCAGTTATAGAATACTCCTCCCACTGCCGTCGTAAAGCTCGCTGTTTTTGCAATCTGAGTTAATTTGACCAAAATGGTTAAATTAACTCGACTCAAAAAAAATCTTTCTGAGAATCGCTATTGGACCTTATTCCCCTCCGGCGAGGTCCGCCAAAAGCCCCCGGTCGGCCCCGCCGCGGCCTGCCCACTTGCCGATACCGCCACCGCCCGCGGCATCGCCGCATCCTGCGTTCTGACCCCAGGCTGCGGCGCCGGCACCGCCGGCGTCGGCGCCGTCTTTTCCTGCGGTCCTGGCGTCCGCGCCGGCAATCCGGAATCGACCGGTCGCAAACCACCCCACTGAGCGACCGGCTGCGAACCAACGGTCCAGCGCCGCTCATGCAACTCGGTGAAAACGTAGCCACTCATGACCAGGTCCCCGTTCTGGTCCTCCCAAGGCGCGATCCAGATCCGCATCACCTCCGGCGGACTCCGCAAAGGCAACGTGCCATCACCCCCCATTGCCACCGGCAACACATGGCGCGTCACCACACCACCGCCATCCCCGACAACTTCGCCATCACCACCGACACCACCAGCACTGGCGCCACCGGCAACAGGCGCGGGATGAGCAGCAGCAGCACCATCCTCCCCACCACCCGACCCGGTTGCTGCGCCGTCGACATGGTCCGCGTTGTTCGTCGCCCGGTAAACATCCCGCACCGGAGCGCAGACTCCATCATGGGTCCGCGGGCACCCCCCACTCGGTTCATAGGGAAAAATCACGCCGCACCCCGCCACGGTCAGTGCCGTGCCGAACAACAGGAACCACCTAACCATCGCCCTTCTCCTTACCCTCAACCGTTCGGCAGCTTCACCTTGACCGCGCGCGTCAGAACGACGTCAATCGCCCGGCCAGCGTTGATCTCGATCACCGGAAACATCGCCGCCGCCTGCTGAAGATAGAATTCCGCCACCCGATCGAGGCCCTTGCCGGCACCGCTGATCGCACCGCCTTCAGTCCGATCGGAATATTGCTGCAACGACAGCTGTCCGGATGGATTGATCCCAACAGCGTAATTCTGGTTTGCATGCGCGAACGCCTCGGCCACGCCCTGCATAATCCCGACCACCAGCGACCTCGCGATGAACGCGCCCTGCCGACTGACCACCGGCCCGTTCACGCCGTTGCGGCCAGTCTCGTCCACGGCGTACCCCTCGATCCGCTCATGAAAGGTCGCGCCATTCGCAAGAACGCACGACAGCTCCTCAGTGCGGAGATAGGCCCGCTCCGAACTCAGGTCGCCAAAGCCGCTTAACAGAACAAAACACTCTCGCTGATCCGCATCATAGCGGTTCGGCAGGATCGTCTCGTGCTTGATGCGCAGCAACGCCGGCACCGGATCACGCCGCGCGTTCATCGCCGTCGGCGCGTCGAGGCCCGTCAACAACACACCCGACAGAATCGCACCCGGCCCCAGCTCAAAGGTTGGCGTGGCGTCAGCCGATGCCGAAGCTCCACCGGGCGTCAGCGCGGTCGCCGCCGCCGCCTCGGCCGTGAAGCTATGCAGCCTCACCCCAGGCGCCATCCCCGGCGCACCCGACATCACCCCGGCAACCCGCGGGTCAACGGAAACAGCCTGACGCCCCCCCGGTCGCTGCCACACCGCGTCCGGCGCCAGCGCCGCGGCAATGGCGCCACCCGCCGGCACCCCGCGGAAGACGGATGCACCAGGATCGGCTCGAACAGCCACCCCTGCCGATCCAGCGGAGACCGGCGAGATGCCAGCGCCCCCCTGCCCAGGTTTCGGGGCAGCGCCCGGTGGCGCCGGTGAGCTGGCCGCTGGAGGCGTCGTCACAGCACCCGGCGGGGCCGGAATGCTGGCCGGAGGAGGCGTCGTCCCCGCCTTCTCACCCGGGCCAAAATCCACCGGCCGAGCCGGCGCCGAACCCGGCGTTTGAGTTCCGCCCGAAGCCGATCCTCCAGTGGACACCCTGACCCCAAGGTCCCGCAGCGCCTGGGTCAACACCTCAATCGCTTTTCCGTCCTGCATCAGCTGGCGTTGAATGCGCGTCACCGCAGCGGTGAGGCTCTCAACCGTGTCATCGCCTTCCCGGCCGTTAATCAGGACCTGCCCGACCGATCCCTTCGATGTCACGCCAACACCGGGCTTGCCCGTAGGCTGGAGCGCAACCGCCAGAACCAGCACGAACACGCCACCAACTCCGGCAATCGCCAATGCGCGCTGCGTGCCAGGCGGCAGCCTCGCGAAGAGATCGCTGACAGCTTTTGGAACCGTTGGCCGGAACGGCATTACGGCCTCCCGCTCAACAGCGTCGGCCGGCGCGATGAGCGGTTTTCCTCGTCAGCCGAATACCGGCGAGCCACATAGATCTCGCTCGCCCCACCCGCCGGAACCAGCGGCGTCGGGCTCAGCGCCACCGACAGCACCTCCGGCCCGCCACACGCGCTTTCCAGAAACTCCGTCGCCTCCGACCCTGGATTGCTGACCACACCGACCCAGACTTCGACGTGGGATCCGCGCAAATACTGCGCCCTGCTGAAATCCACCCGCAGCGGCGCCCCAACACAAACCGGCAACAATCGGCCCGCTGGCGGACGCGCCAACATCTCGAACCCTGCCGGCACGCGCCCAAGTGCGAGACCCCGCATCAACGACCGGATCATGTCCACGAACGGCTGTGCGCGCTCGAACCGCTCCGCCGTTGCCGCGTCCTGAGGCACACGCCGCACTGCCTTCGTCGCGATCACGTCCGCCGGAAGCTGCAATTCGAGATGCACCGGTGGGGTATGCGCCGGCACCAGCGTCACCGACACCGCGACGCTCTCATCCCCGTCCTCGGTAATGAACATCGAAATCGGCGATTCCGTCGCCGGAGTCACATAGATGACCCCTCCATGAACCTCGATCCCTTCCGCCGCTTCACTGGAGACCCGTGCCCGCACGAACGGCGTCACGATCCGGTTCACCCGGCCCGCTGCCACCGGGAATATGTTCGCCACCCCCGGCCGCACCATCACCGACCCAACACCCGTCTGGATCAGCGACTGCTGCACCGCATTCGGCTTCGGCACAGCGGCCGCGGCATCCTTGACCTCCGGCGGTACTCTCGGCGTCGGAACACTCGACGCAGCCGTCATTGTCGGCTTGCCGCCGGCGTCCAGCGCATCTCCCCCGGGAGGAGCCGCCGGCGCCCCCGCGTTGCCGCTCGCACCCGCCCCGAGGTTCCCACCACCCGCCGGCAACGCGGCCGGATGCGCCAGGGCCGGCGGAACGACGGTCAGAGGAACACCCGCGACCATGCCACCACCCGGCTGCGCCGCCGGTCGCGGCGATACACCTGGCACGGCGGTCACCTCCGCCCCCGGCGCAGCCGTTTGACCACTGCCCTGCACTGACAACGGCACCGCATCAACGCCCGGAGCCTGCGCCATCGCCCACCCGGAACCACCGCAGAGAAACATCGCCCCCGCCGCCAGCGTCGTCATCCTCCAGCCAGTCATCTCGCTCACCCCTTTGTTCCGCCGGCCCCGGGCGCCGGTTCACGCGCCCGCATCTGCTGCAACACCTGCTCCGTCCGCGGCGACCCCTCGTACGAGCGCAGACCACACAGCTCCACCCGGTAGTGGCTCACACGCAGCTCAAATTCGAAGGTCCGCTGATACCGGTTCTCGCCGCCCATCACCGGCCGCGATACCGCCAGGCCGTTGACAAAGGTCTTTCCCGACCCCTCCTCGAACAACACCGAATGCGGCTCGAAACTGATCGCCACCCGTTCACGCGTGACCGTCCCCGCCTGATCGGACAACGCCACCATCGTGTCGTTGTAGATCGCCGGACATAGAATCGGACCGATCCGATCCTTGATAAAGTTCACGTTGTCCGGAGTGACATTGCCAAACGTGTTGGCCAGATAGAACGCCCACTGCTCCAGATATGTCCGCGTCGCCTTCGACTGCGACACCTCGTCCTGCCGCCCGCCGTCAGGGGCAACCATGACAATCGTCCGCTCAACGCGCAGCACCGCATAGCTTACCGCCACCAGCGCCACACTTTCGCAGGCCAACGCCGCCAGCAGAATCTTCACCGCCCGCTGCGACGCTGACCAGTTGGCCATCGCCGAGGTGAATCTCATGGCAACAGCCTCCGAATGAACGGATTGATGAATCCCTTGCCGCGCGCGGGGTAAAAGCCAAACCAGTACATCGCGTGCAGCGCATAGAACTCCGGTCGCCCGTCGCGATAGCGCCGGTAGAAAACCATCATCCCCACGCCGAACAACACGAAAAGGATGACCTGATTGAGCATCATGCCGAAGCAAAGAAATAACAGCGGCACCGCAGCATCGTCGATCCGCCACAGCAGGAAACTCGGCGGCTCATCGACTGTCTCGGGAAATACCACCCGCTCCATCTTGCCCCACCTCACCCCAGGTTATCGTCGTCCCCGCCGTCCCCGCCGTCCCCGTCGTCCGCCGGACAGACCGGACACATGGTCTCCGCGACCTCGCGTGACCGCCAGAAAACCGCGCCACAGGTTCCACACCGATCAAGCGTCACTGTGCCTGCTTCCATGCTCACGAAGAGATGGACAGCATGCTTCGCGGTGAAACGCACCGAACCGTCCCGCGGTGTAACCACCGCGCCGCGAAACACCCGAAACAGGCGATACGACGCCACCACCCGCTCCGTCGCCGACCAATCACCGTGAGTTCTGGTCACCCGATGCACGCACGCCCCAAACACGCTCGCCTGCAACACCAGGGAACGCGAGGACCATATGCGCTCAGGAGTCCGAAGCCGCGATTGCTGCTGCAGCTCCCGCCCCACCAGCCGGACAAACCGCCAGCCCAGCCCGGTCAACTCGGCGACCGTCGCAGTCGGTGCGCCCTCACTGACGAGATAGACCACCGCGGCCTGCCGTCTCAAATCCTCCAGCGCGCTACCCGACATCATCATCCGCCGTGATAATTCGCGACAGCACCCGCACCCGGTCCTCCCTTCGCCACCGCGTGGCCAACAACCGCAGTTCACAAGCCGGCGCCGCAACAAGCCACGGTTGGTCAGTGAGCAGCCATCTATGCCAACTGGCCGCAAGCGCCTCACGCTGAGCCACCTGCGACCTCGCCAGCCCCAACACAGCGTCGACAATCCCCGGATCGGAGACGGTGCGAACAAACACCACCACCATTGCCTGCAGCGTCAGCTGCAGCGAACGCCGTCGCTCCCCCAAATGAGCGTCCCGCTTTCCCTCCTGCAAAATCGGCCCGGACTTCCTGCCCCCCGCACGCACATCCCGCCGAAGAGTCACGAATGAAAACGGCTCGGAGACGACCGAGGCAAGCAAATCCACCTGACCAACCACGGGAGGCACCTGCCCCAGCGCCTCGGGTGAAATCCGATAGAACGCCGCCGTCTTTTCAATCCCCACCCCCCGCAACGTCGCGTCGAGAAGTCGCAGGAACGTCGCATTGATTTCCGCTAAAGCCTCGACCTCCGACAGCGCACACTCGTCCTCGACCATTCGCTGCGGCAGATCCCGAGGCCACGCGCGCCGCCCCAAACCGCCTTTCTTGACCGAAGCCAACTTCATGGGTGTCGGTACCCTCACACCAGTCTTTCCCGCCGCCGAACTGGCGCGGTGCTGATCAAACTCGAATAAAGTGACCAAACCGCCTGCCCGTACCATCGCGCACGATCAGGCGTGTATGAATGATAGCGCCCAAGCCCCACCACCAGATCGCCTGGCGCGGATTGCAGGGCCTCAGCAAGAATCCGACCGCCAATCAGAACGTTGTTGACGGGATCAAGAAGATCGGAAGGCCGCCCGACACGGTGATGATGCGCCGCCCAATTCACCTGCATCAGTCCGATATCGACGTTCGTGCCGGTGGTGATACCCGCGAGCCGCCGCACAGCGTCCTCCTGGCTCGATGCCCGAACATCGCGTCCGGCAAAGCCGAGCATCCAAGGATACGGGGCAAGCCCACCTTGCCCATCATCAACACCACTCTCAAAGAGAGCAATCGAATAGATCAGCCGAGGATCAACAAGACCTGCCTCCCGCGCTGCCTCCGCCCAAACGGTTCCTCGCAAGTCTAGTTGAAAATCAAGGAGTAGCGAGCGGTCTCTCGCTGCGGCGTGGGCATTGCGTCCAAGTGCCACCATTGAGACAGCCATCACGATCAGTGGGCGTCGTTTGATTGCGCGCACTCGACCAGTTCCCATACGCAGTGTTGGCCGATCCCTATATGACCACAGGGATTGACCACTGCCAGTGGAAAATAAGTTCCCAAATGCCGGCGGGCTACTTTGGGTTGCAAACCGGCAAAATATGACCGGCAACAGAGCCAGCCGTCTCCGCAGCAAGACAAATAAAAGGTCAGTCACACGCCGACGATTACCAAACCGCACACGCATGTAGGCTGTATGTCAACAAATGTTAACGGATGCGGACTGAGTCCTGCTGGCGACAAGACCTGTGATTCCGAGATCACTGTTCTCGAGATTATTTTACGGCGCACACCGGTGTCGAAAACGAGACTCCTAACCGTAGCGAAAGGACCATTTTTCACTCTCAACCGTTACGCACGCCGCACGCAACTGCCACAACCGGCGGTTGTTTTCACGAATTGTTACAGCACGTTCGGCGCTTTGCGCCCTGGGTAAAACCCTTGATATATGCTTGGAAATTAGCTATCCGTGCGAATGAGCGACGATATGGCATACCATCCCAGGTTGAGCCGGAGAAGCTCTTCCATATCAAGCCCCCAGCAGCCATGCCCGTGCCCGTCACAGGCAATACGGAGGAATCCTCACCGGATGAAGGCATTCGCGGCGTTGTTGATCTGCTGTGGCACGGTAATGGGGTGCGCTATCCCCCCAACCCCACCCGCAAGTGCGGTGCCGGCCGCCGTCGAACCGCCACAGCCATTGCTCGGACCAGCCACAGTCATGGCACCAGCCCAGCGTGCCGGCGCGGTCGTACTCGCACCGCACCCCGAGCCCATCCTCCGCCTTGCGCCGCCGCGTTCCCAACTCATCACCGCAGCCACAGCACGACCCAACGGACCCGATATCAATATCCACGAAATTTCCGCAGCGCTGCGACGCTGGTGCCAACACGTGGCCTCAGCAGCTGACCTGACCTTCCTCGTCTCCCACAGCGTCGTCACGCCCGGCGAAACCACCGATCCCCTCTGCCTGAGTAGCAAATGACCCAACCAGGACCTCA
>Ga0302157_10006755_pt1 | contig 11766 bp, 12 predicted proteins | sample I_Bog_N3_3_FD_193502 | JGI IMG/M metagenome (GOLD analysis project Ga0302157, IMG submission 193502) | Peat permafrost microbial communities from Stordalen Mire near Abisko, Sweden - I_Bog_N3_3 | ecosystem: Environmental > Terrestrial > Soil > Wetlands > Peat | place: Sweden: Abisko, Stordalen...
CTGCCGAACGCTGTCAGGTCGACCACATCCTCGAGTACCGAAACGGCGGGCTCACCACCCAGGCGAACGGCCGGATGCTCTGCGCCTTCCACAACCGGCTGCGGAACTATGAGCGACCACCCCCCGACGACGACACCGGGTAGGGGCCGGGCCACTCCGGATCGCCGAGCGATGAGCCGTCGAACTACGGATTTCCGCCCGTTCGGGAAGCCCGGTGCAACGCCACCCCGGCGTTAGTGTGACGGGTGCAGGTGCCTCGTCAACTGACAAGCGGGAAGGGATTGATGACCGAGACTTCCGGCCGCAAGAATCTGGTGCTCGTCGCCATGATTTTCGCAGTGGCGATGACCTTCATCGATCAGACCATCGTGTCGATCGCGGTGCCCGAGGTGCAGCGTCAACTCGGCCTGTCGTCCACCGGGGTCCAGTGGATGGTCAACGCCTACCTGTTGTCGCTGGCCGCACTGTTCGCTTTCGGCGGACGTCTCTCGGACATCGTCGGCCATCGGAAGATGGTGATCATCGGCGTCATCGTGTTCGCCGCCGCTTCGGCCATGTGCGGCCTGACACCCAAGGGCAGCCTGGCCGAGGCGTGGATCGTCACCTTCCGGGTGGTGCAGGGCGCCGGCGGCGCCATCATGTATCCGGCCGCCCTGGCCATCGTGGTCGGTACCTTCGAGCTTCGAGAACGGGGGAAGGCCCTGGCCGTCTTTTTCGGGATCGCCGGTGGCCTCACCGCCATCGGACCCATCCTCGGTGGCTTCCTGACCGAGTGGACGTGGCGGGCCATCTTTTGGGTGAACATCCCAGTGGCCATCATTGCGCTGGTGCTCATCCTGATCGCCAAGCCGGTGACCGCCCATCAGAAGGCCCCGCTCGACTACCCGGGCGCCATCCTCATTGCCATCGGTGTGGGGCTCTCGGTCTTCGGATTCCAGCAGTCGGCGCTGTGGGGATGGGGCAATCCCGGCACCTGGGCGTGCATCGTCGGTGGCATCGTGGTCCTGTTCGGCTTCTACCGGTTCGAGAAGACCAAGGTCGACCCGCTGGTGCAGGTCTCCATCTTCAAGATCCGAGCCTTCTTCGTCGAGAACCTGGTCCTGTTCGTCACCATGCTGGTGTTCATCTCGGTGTTCTTCTTCTCGAGTGAGTACGCCCAGATAGCCCTCAACTACAACGCCTCCAAAGCCGGCCTCTACCTTCTCTACTTCTTCATCGGGTTCGCGGTGGCCGCGCAGATCGGTGGCCGCATGCTCGACCGGGCCGGGGCCAAACGTCCAGTGGCGGTCGGTTGCGCGGTAGCGGCGGTCGGGTTCTACCTGTGGGCCGAGCAGGTGACCAAGCTCAACTTCCACACCCAGCAGTGGTACATCATCATTTCGGGGGCCGGCATGGGCATAATGCTCGGCCCGGCCAACACCGATGCGGTCAGCCGTGCCTCCCGTCTCTCGTATGGCGAAGCCACCGGCATCACCCAGACGGTGCGGAACTACGCCGGCAGCCTGGGCCTCGCCGTCCTCGGGTCGGTCCTCATCACCGTCGAGCGGTCGCACCTCACCACCTCGTTGTTGCATCTGGGTCTACCGTCATCGACCGCCAAGTCGCTGGCCGACACGCTGTCGGAAGCGCGGAGCGGCGCGTCGTCGAACACCCACGGGGCGAGCAGTGCGTTGGTCGCCAAGGTGACCAGTGCCTTCCGTCTCGACTTCGCCTATGCCATCCGGACGGTGCTGCTCATCATGGCGGTGGTCATGGCCGTTGGCTTCTTGGTGGCACTGGTGGGACTTGAGCGCGGCCGACAGGAAGACCCGGCCGGACCCGATGATCCGGGGGCCACGGAGGTGGACGCCGGAGACCTGCAGGTGGGATCGGGGCCGTCTGGTGCATCCGGGGGTCCGGATGCGGTGGCCACTGGTTGATGCTTCAGGCGTCGAGTCGAGTGGCCAGATTGAACGACCTGAAGATGTCGGGCTCCTGAAACACCGAATTGCGGCTGATGCCCTCGGCGGTGACGGTGAACAGTTGGAGGGTGTGCAGCTCGTAACCGTCGTCCACGCGTCGGTAGGCAGCAAACCCGGGCTGGCCGTTGGCGGCGATCGCCTGCAGGCACCAGTCGGTTCCGGCCTGCTCGAAGACCCAATCCATGAACAGGCCGTAGTTGCCGGGCCCGGCGAACCAATTGAGCATCGGCGGCATCTCCATCACCACGTCTTCGGTGAGCAGACGTTTGAGCCCCTCCACATCAGCGCGCTCGAACATCTTCATGTAGCGATCGACCCAGTCACGCTGTTCTGCCGAGGACGGCTCGCGGAGGCCTTCCGGCTGGATCCCGGACTCCCGCAGCCGGGTACGGGCCCGCTGCAGAGAGCTGTTCACCGACGCAACGGTGGTGCCGAGGATCTCCGCGGCTTCCGACGCCGAAAAACTGAGGACGTCGCGCAGGATCAGCGCTCCACGCTGGCGCGCCGAGAGGTGTTGGAGGGCGGCGGCGAAGACCAAGCGCAGGCTGCTGCGGTCGACCACGGCGCCAGCTGGATCACCGGCGTCCAGCCACGAGTCCGGCAAGGGCTGGAGCCAGGCACCGGTCTCCCCGGGGACGAACGGCCCGAGCGGGTCTGACGGTTCCACGAACCCTGCCGGCAGCGGTCGACGGCCCCTGACCTCCAAGGCGGTCAGGCAGGAGTTGGTGGCGATCCGGTAGAGCCAGGTGCGAAGTGAGCTGCGAGTCTCGTCGTACTGCTGGCGCGCCCGCCATGCCCGTAGCAAGGTGTCTTGCACCTGATCCTCGGCATCGTGCGCCGATCCGAGCATCCGGTAGCAGTAGGCCAGCAACTCGGATCGAAACGGTTCGATCCGATACCCGAAATTCTCTGCCGTCGTCGTCACACCCACGCCCCTTGTCGGCCGCCGTCCGGACTCACCGGCCCGGCGCCAGCACCGGGCTGTTGTGGTAGCTGGCGATCAGCCAGTGGCCGTCGCGCTTCTCCAACACCCAGGTGGCGTTCACCTTACGGGTGTCCGGAACCTCGGATTCGCCGGCGAACAGGATGCCCGACTCGCTGACCACGATGGCGGCGTCCCGACCGACGAAGCGGAGGCTGAGCTGCTGGTTGTAGGTCGAGCTGCCCTGCAGCGGACCCGCAAAGGCCATGGCCATGCTCTGACGGATGACGTCACGGCCCTGGCGGAGCGAGCCGGTCATGATGGCGGTGGCATCGCCGGTGTAGTTGGCAACCATGCCGCCGGCGTCGCCCGCCTCCCAGGCCGCATAGGAGTCCTCCAACACGGCCTGAATGGCCACCTCATCGTGCGTACGACGGTCTGACATGGGTTTCTCCCTGGTAGCCGGTTCGCCCGGAGGGTTCCGGCGAACTCGTGGGTACCTACTGCCGGCGGGGTCGAGACTCATCGCCGGATGACCAGAAACCTTCGAGAGATGTCCGATGGACAGCATCGCTCAGCCGGTGGGCCGGCAAGCCGGGCAACGGTCCGAGGTTCACCCGGGCGCATGGCAATCGGCGTCCGTCCCGAGCACCCCGCACCGACTACGTTCGATCGGTGCAAGGGCCGCACCGATCGATCGGAGACACGGCATGCACATCATCATCGGCTCCGACCACGCCGGCTACCCGCTGAAGGTCGCCCTCATCCAGCATCTGGAAGGTGACGGCGTGCAGGTCACCGACATCGGCACCTACTCCACCGATCCGGTGGACTACCCGCCCATCTGTGCCGACGTGGCCCGGCGGACGGTCGGGGGCCAGGGCGATCTGGGGATCGTGATCGGCGGCAGTGGGCAGGGTGAGGCGATCGCCGCCAACAAAGTCCACGGAGCCCGGGCAGCCCTCTGTCACGACGAGTACACCGCTCGATTGGCCCGCCGCCACAACGATGCCAACGTGCTGTCGTTGGGGGCCAGGGTGGTGGCGACCGAGCTGGCCGGAGACATCACCGACGTGTTTCTGGCCACCCCGTTCGAGGGTGGGCGCCATGTGGCCCGGATCGACGAGCTGCGGCAGATCGAGATCGACGAGGACGAGGCTGGAGGCGATCGGCCTCACGCCGCACCGTGAGTATCCGGGAGGCGCCCGACCGCACCGGCACCGGTATCCGCACGCCATGACGGCGGCTCCTGCCGAACCGGCGGGCCTGGTCCGCTACCGGGCCGACGCCGTGGTGCCCTGCGACGGCTCCGGTGCCGTCTTCCGACCCGGCGTGGTGGAGGTGGCGGGCGACACCGTGGTGCGGGTCGGCCCCGACCAGGGATCCGGCGGCCCGGAGCCGAGCGCCACTGACGTCCGGGTCCGAGGTCTCCTGCTGCCGGGCATGGTGAACGTGCACTGCCACTCACCCATGACCTTGTTCCGGGGGACCGGCGAGAACCTCCCGCTGCTCGAATGGCTGCAGGAGGTCCTGTGGCCGAGAGAGGCCCGACTGACGCCCGACGACGTGTATTGGGGAATGTCGCTGGCCGCTGCCGAACTCCTGCAGTTCGGGGTCACCACCACCTCGGAGATGTACTTCTACGAGGACGCCATGGCGGAGGCGGTCCTCGATGCCGGATCCCGGGCGGTGCTCACCCCCGGGGTGTTGCAGCTGCCGGGACACCGACAGGACGACGGGTGGTGGCAACGCCGGATCGACCAGGTTCGGGACTTCCATCGGCGCCGGAACGGTGGCGGCGACGGACGCCTGGAGGTGGGATTCGGCCCCCACGCCGCCTACACGGTGCCGCTGGAGGTGATCGCCGACATCGCCGCGGCCGCCCAGGAGCTCGGCGCCCTGTTCCACACCCATCTGGCGGAGACGGAAGCCGAGGGGGTGCGGTTCGAGGCCGAGCACGGTCGGTCGGCGCCCGAGGCGCTGGCCGGCATCGGTGCTCTGGACGGTCGGGTGCTGGCCGCCCACAGCATCTGGCTGTCCGATCACGATGTCGAGCTCTACCGGGAGCACGACGTGGCGGTGGCTCACTGCCCGCAGAGCAACGCCAAGCTGGCGTCAGGGATCGCCCCGGTCACCCGCCTGCTCGGCGAGGGGATCCGGATCGGGCTGGGGACCGACGGTCCGGCCTCCAACAACGATCTCGATCTCTGGGAGGAGCTGCGGTTCGCCGCCCTGGTGGCGCGCCTCCACGACCGGGATGCCGCCGCCATGCCGGCCGCCACCGCCCTGGACCTGGCCACCCGGGGAGCCGGCGAGGCCCTCGGACGACCGGAGCTGGGCCGACTGGCCGCCGGATCGGCGGCTGACATGCTGCTGGTCGACCTGGACGACCCGGCCTTCGTCCCCTTGCACGATGACCCGCAACTCATCGAGCACCTGGTCTGGTCGGGCTCCAGCCGGCTGGTCACCCAGGTGTGGGTGGCCGGCCGTCAGGTGGTGGCCGACGGCCGGTGCCTGACCGTCGATGTCGAAGAAGCATCCCGGCAGGTGCAGGTCCGGTCGCGTCGACTGCTCGCCGACTGAACCTCCGACCGATCCTCCACCTCCGGCGTTCCGGAGGGTGCGGGCAGGCCCGTCGGCCCTCCGGGGCATCGGTAGGGTGTCTGCCCATGAGCAGTGAGATCACCCCGTCCCCCATCGTCCAGTGCTTTGTGCAGACCGTTCGGGACACGTATCCGCCCGGTGAAGTGGCGAAGCTGGATACCTTCGACGACGCGGTGGCGGGCACCACGTCGGCGGCCGACGCCCAGCGGGCCAAGCGCTGCGTGGAGTGGGCGGTGGCGCACTCGGACGACCAGGAGCGGCCGCACCCGAGGTGGGCGGAGCTGCACGAGCGGCTGCACGCCTGGCATGAGGAGTGGATCGCCCTCGAGTTCGGCGTGGTGGGTCCGCAGGGAACCGAACGCCACCCGATCGTGGATGTCCGGATCGAACAGACGGAAGCGGCGGTGGAGGTGGCACAGGTGCTCGGCGAGCACGACGGTTGGGCGAACTCACCGTGGGAGGCCCTGCTGGGCGAGCTGATCGATATGGAGAAGGCCGGCACCGACAAGCGGTAGGACGCCGCTAGGCCGTGACTTTGCCGGCCTCGCCGTCGGAGCCGGTGTGCTGATCGGCATACCGGCAGACCGAAGTGGCGAACCCCTGGATCAGCGGTCGCAGCACTCCACCGAGCAGGGCGCCGGTACCGGGCACCTTGGGGGTGAAGACGACCGACCAGGTGACGGTGGTCCCGACCTGGCCCCCGGCGTCGGCCCCGGGCTCCGACGTCAGCACCACGTCGGCTCGATAGCGCAGCACCGGAAGTCCCGACACGATGGTGTAGGCGAGGTGGTGGGGGGGATCCCACGCCACCACCTCCTCGGTGGAGCCGGTGCCGTACCGGGAGAAACGTCGAACCGCGCCTACCCCATCAGGGGCCGGTTCCCCCTCCGACACCAGTCCGCTGTGATCGAGGAACGACCAGAGGCTCCACCGGTGGGCTTCGCCGAGCAGCGGCCACACTTCCTCGATGGGTGCACGGGAGTGGGCCGAACGGGTGAACGAGTGCGGCGCCATGGCAATGCCGTCGCTGGTCGGGGCTCGGTATCGACCCGACGAGCGGGTCAGCCCTCGACCTTGGTCTTGAGGGCTTCGAGGGCCGATTGGTACATACCCACCATCAGGTCGGCCATGTCGTCGGGCGTGGCCTCGACGTTCCAGGTCACATGGGAGACGTCGCCCTCGGGGGTGACGGTGATCACGCCCTGGTGGGACTCGACCGGCACCCCGTCGGTGATGGCGTAGGTGAGGACCCGGCCGGCATCGTCCTTGGCGATCAGGTGCTCGGTGATGGTCATGCCCATCAGCTCGAGGATCCGGTCGTCGCCGTCCAGCCGGCACGACTCGATGCCCGGCATCCAGTCGCCGATGCCGCCGTAGTCGCCGACCACCGCCCACACGGCGTCGGCCGATGCACTGATGTCGATGGCTGCCTGTCCCTTGCCCACGGTGTCCCCCTACTGATCGATTCGGTATGGCTCGACGATGCTACGACGACATCGGGGGTCGACGGGAATCGAGGTCTCCGCCCGGCGGGGAGCCGGGATCCGAAGGTCATTGCCTGATCGTTCCCACCCCCCTAGCGTCGTCGGTATGGCAGCACCGGAGGACCGACCCGACCGCCAGTCCGACCTCGACCCCGACGCCGCCCTCTTCGTGCCCGACGGCGGGAGCTATCTCCCCACCGAGCTGGCCCGGGGTCCGTGGACCCCCAAGGCGCTGCACGGGGGGACGGTGGCCGCCCTGGTGGCCCGGGCGGTGGAGCGGTGCTCGCCCGATGGTGGCCAGCAGTTGACCAGGCTGACCTTGGAGCTCCTGCGGCCGGTACCGATGGCCCGCCTGCAGGTGACGGCCTTTCTGGTCCGACCCGGCAAGAAGGTGCAGCTGGTGGATGCGGTGGTGGAGTCCGGTGGTGTGGAGATCGCCTGGGCACGGGCCCTCCGGATCCGGGTCAATCCGGAAGAGGACCGGGTGGTCTCCAGCGTCTCCGACCACGACGCCCCCCCTCCCCCCGAGGAGGGCATCACGTCGCCGGCCGCCTTCGAAGGCTACCGGGCCTTCCACAACCAGGGCATGGAGATCCGGTTCGTCCGGGGCCGGTTCGACGAGCTGGGCCCGTCGGCGGCCTGGTTCCGGCTGCGTTGCCCGGTGGTGGCGGGCGAGGAACCGTCCCCCTTTCAGCGGGCGGCGGCGGCCGGTGACTTCGGCAACGGTGTCTCCGCCGAGCTCGACTTCCGGACCCATGTCTTCATCAACCCGGACCTCACGGTGTCGCTGATGCGACCGCCGGTGGGGGAGTGGATCTGCCTCGACGCCCGTACCCGGTTCGGCACCCCCGGCATCGGGGTGTCGGCGTCGGTGCTGTGGGATCGGGAGGGACGCATCGGTCGGGCGATGCAGAGCCTGTTGGTGGAGCCCATCGGCTGACGCCGCCGGAAGGTGGCCGGCCGAGCATCCCGAGCCTGGCTATTCGACCGCCACCGCCAGGCCCACGGGCGCTCCAGCATCGTCGACCTTCCGGATCCGGCTGGCCGGGATGATGAGGGCGAACAGGCCACCGGCCAGGGCGATGACGGCGGCGATCTCGAACCCGCGGGCGTAGCCGGAGGTGAGGGCGGCGGCCATCGCCTGACTGCTCGGGTGGGCGCCGTGCAGCAGGTGCTGCACCTGGGTGGCGGCCACGGTGGAGAGGATGGCCAGTCCCAAGGAGGCCCCGATCTGCCGGCTGGTGTTGACCACCCCCGACGCCAGTCCGGCTTCTTCGGGCCGGACCCCGCCCATGGCCGACAGGGCGATGGGGGTGAAGGCCAGCCCCATGCCGAAGGTGCAGAGGATCCCTCCGCCGCAGGCGCTGTTCCAATAGGAGTCGCCGGGCTGGATGAACGACAGCCAGTAGAGGCCGGCGGACGCCAACAGGGCGCCGGCGATGAGGACGTTGCGAGGCCCCAACCGTGGGGAGAGCCGGCCGCTGAGGGTGGCACCGACGGCGATGGCGGCGGTCTGGGGAATGAAGGTGAATCCGGTGACCAGCGGGCTGTAGTGGAGCACCTCTTGCAGATACAGGGTCAGGAAGAACCACATGGCGAACATCGACGCCCCGAAGCAGAACATCGAGAGATTGGCGCCCACCACCCCGCGGGACCTGAACAGGTGGGCGGGCATCAACGGATGGGTGGCCAGCCGGGTCTCGATGAGGATGAACGCCCCGAGCAGGACGATGGCGATGCCGAACGCCACCAGGGTGGACGTCGACCCCCAGGACACCACATCGGTGTGGACGATGGCATAGACCAGCACCATCAGCCCGGCGGTGACGGTGACCGATCCGGCGATGTCGAGGCGGTTGCGGGGACCCGCCGCCTTCGACTCCACCAGGTAGCGCCGCGACAGGGCGAAGAGCACGATGCCGATCGGCACGTTGACGAAGAGGATCCACCGCCACGACAGGTACTGCACGAGGATGCCACCGAACAGGGCGCCGGCCGCCCCACCACCGGCCGCCACCGCGCTCCACACCCCCAGGGCCTTGGCCCGGGCCTTCTGGTCGGTGAAGGTGACGGTGAGGATGGTGAGGGTGGCGGGGGACAGGATGGCCGCCCCCACCCCCTGCAGGGCCCGGGCGGCGATGAGGGTGCCCTGGTTCTGGGCGAACCCGCCGAGCAGGCTGGAGACGGTGAAGAGGGCCAGGCCGGTCAGGAAGATGCGCCGACGCCCGAACAGGTCGGCCAGGCGGCCACCGAAGAGCAGCAGGCCGCCGAAGGTGAGCGAGTAGGCGGTCACCACCCACTGCAGGCTGGCGTCGGTGAAGCCCAGGCTGTGCTGAATCGAGGGCAGCGCCACGTTGACGATGGAGATGTCCAGCACCACCATGAACTGGGCGCTGCACACCAGCGTGAGGATCAGCCACTCGGGCGGGTGGACCGTCGAACCGGTGCCGGTGGGAGCGGCGGTGGCGGGAGCTGCTTCGGCCATGGGAGTCAGCGTAGGGGACCGACCGATGGCGCGATGCGGGCCCGATCGTCGGTGAGCACTCGACTACCCTCGCTGGCAGAGGTCGGCTGGCAGCGGAGGCGTGATGGACTCGATGGACCAGACGACCAACCAGTGGCCCGACCGGCCGTGGATCGACTCGCCGAATTTCGACGACGAACTCGAACGGCGGTCGGGAGCGCTGACCGGGCTGCAGCGGCAGGTGGCCATTGATCTCCACCGTCAGGGATTCGCAGTCGTCGAGGGACTTGTGTCCGACCAGCTGTGCGGACAGGTCCGTCAGGAGATCGAGCCCCTCTTCGACGAGGAGTACGCCCGTCGTGAACGCCGGGTCCCCGACGCCTGGGACCGCGACGCCCCCGCCGTCCGCCAGGTGGCCCTCCTCCCCGAGATCCTGGACTGCCTGGCCGCCGTGTACGGCCGACGGCCCATCCCGTTCCAGACCCTCAACTTCAAGTGGGGCTCGGAGCAGGGGTACCACTCCGATGCCATCCACTTCACCTCCGCCCCCGACCGCTTCTTGTGCGGGGTGTGGGTGGCGCTCGAGGATGTGGATGACGGCAACGGGCCGCTCACCTACTACCCGGGTTCCCATCGGGTACCCCAGTTCCGCTCGTTCGAGCCGGGATCCGATCCCGACCGCTATGCCGAGTTCGAGGCCACCCAGTGCGGCGTGATGGACCGGCTGGGGGTGGCGCCGCTCGATCTCCACGCCAAACGGGGGGACGCCCTCATCTGGTCAGCCCACCTCCTGCACGGTGGCCGACCCATCCGGCGCCTGGGCAGCACCCGGTGGTCCCAGGTGACCCACTACTACTTCGAGGGCTGCCTCTACTACCAGCCGGTGTACTCCGACTTCCTGACCGGGGAGCTGAAGCTGATGCACATCCGCGACCTCACCACCCTGGAGCCGGCCGTCCCATCCTTCGGAGACCTGACGGTGGTGACGACACCGGTGGGTGACGGTCGTCACCGGGTGGGACTGGTCGACGCCGAAGGCACCGAGGTGGCCGGGGACGCTGCCCGTATCGACCGGCTGGAGTCGGCGCTGCGGGCGGCCGAGTCCGAGCGCGATGCACTCCGGGACTCTGCCAGCTTCCGCCTCGGCCAACGAGTGGTCGGCCCCCTCGACCGGCTCCGCGGATCCAACCACTGAACTGGGCGGCGCCGACCGGCACCACCGGCCGCACCCAACCCGTCAGTGGGAGATCCAGGCTTCCGGCTTCTCGGTCAGCTTGATCACCGACGCCGGCAGTTGGCCGGTCACCAGGTCTTCCAGCGTCACCTTCTCCAGCACCGACCGGAGGCTCGACCGGACGGCGATCCAGACCTGTTGGAGGTGCTCGGCGGCGCCCTCGTAGCTGGTGGTCTCGGGCCGGAGCCCCCGCACCTCGGCCAGTGGGCCGTCGAGGGGACGGATGATGTCGGCCACGGTGATCTGGGCTGGCGGACGGGCCAGGCGGTAGCCGCCGTCGGCACCCCGCTGGCTCCGGAGCAGCCCCGCCCGGCGGAGGTCGTTGAGGATGCTCTCTAGGAATTTCGGGGGCAGCCCCTGGGCGGTGGCCAGTGACTCGGCCGTCACCGAGCCTTCACCGACGGCGGCCACCGCACACATGGCCCGGACGGCGTAGTCGACCTTGGCGGAGATGTACACGGCGTCGAGTCTGACACGCGCACTAGGACCCGGAGGCGTCCACCAGGCCGTACCGCTTGCGCACCGACAGATCGAGCCGGCTGAAGCCCATGTCGACCACGATCCCGATGAGGATGATGACGATCATCAGCGCCACCACGATGGCGTAGTACCCCTGGGTGAGGGCGTTGTCGGTACGACCACCCAGGCCCAGCTGACCGCTGACCTGGATGAGGAATTCGCCGGCCATCAGGGCGTGCCAGGCGAAGGCCCAGGCCTGCTTGAAACCTCCGAGCACGGTGGGGAAGGCGGCCGGGAGCACCACCCGCCGCTGCAGCGACCACCCCCGGGCCCCGAGGATCCGTCCGGCCCGGATGAGCAGGGGCGGCACCTGGTCGATGCCGGTGATGACCCCGTTGGCCACCGCCGGCGCCGCACCCAGCACCATCATCAGGATGATGGCCGACGAGGTGTTGCCGAACACCATGTACGCCAGTGGGAACCACAGGACCGACGGCATGGTCTGCATGCCGGTGATGAGGGAGCCGATCCCTGCCCGCAGGACGGGGATCCGCGCCACCGCCGTGCCGACCACCGTCCCTACCACCACGGCGATGGCGTAGCCGATCACCGCCCGCTGCGTGGTGTTCCACGCCTCG
>Ga0302157_10006764_pt1 | contig 11757 bp, 10 predicted proteins | sample I_Bog_N3_3_FD_193502 | JGI IMG/M metagenome (GOLD analysis project Ga0302157, IMG submission 193502) | Peat permafrost microbial communities from Stordalen Mire near Abisko, Sweden - I_Bog_N3_3 | ecosystem: Environmental > Terrestrial > Soil > Wetlands > Peat | place: Sweden: Abisko, Stordalen...
CGGCTTTTGAGCGGCCATACTGTGGCCGCTCAAACGCCGCGGTAAATAAAAGTTTTTTGCGGAGCTTTTTTTCAAAAAAGCGACCGCTTGCTTTCTCGCCTACGCCGCCAACACCAGTTGTACCGGTAACTTGGCTTTTTTCCTGGTCCGGTACGGCTCCTGCGACCACATCAGGTCCATCACCAGCCAGTGTTTTGGCGCATCCGCGCCCATCACGATGGTCTCGCAGCCCAGCCGCACCGCTTCCGCATTGATCCGTTTCGCGGCATTGCGCGTCCCCGCCACGCCGCCTTCGGCGCGCAGCCCGGCGCGGCGGATCGCGGCGACCGCGTCGGCCACCTGGTCGCGCTGCTGCGCCCATTCGCGGCGCGAAGGCAGCAGCCAGGGATTGGGAAAGCCCAAGGCCACGCCATAGACGCGGGCGATGGAGAACACGTGCACCGAGCCGCCCGGCCCGGCCATTTCAACCGCTTTCGCAATGACCTCCGGGGCGAATTTGCGGCCCTCGGAGGCCAGCAGAATTTTAGTCACCCGCCACGACCTTGCCGGTGGAGAGTTTCGCATCCCGCGGATTTTCGACATAGGTGCGGTACCAGTAGAACGGCAGGTAGGCGAACAGCACGACCCAGCCGAGAATGTAGTAAAGCTGCGCGCCGCCGATGACGGAGTAGATGTATCCGCCATAGGACCAGATGATGAAATAGAACGCCGCCATTGCGAGTGCCACGTACTTCATGAACTCCGGCAGCTTGAACGGCCGCGGCGTGTTCGGCTGGTCCTGCCGCAGCAGAAAATAGCCGATGAGGACGGGAATGAACGACGCGGTGTAGCCGACGTTGGAAAAGGTATAGATTTGCACGGCACCGCCCATGAACACGACGATCAGCGAGCAGAACACGTTGAACGCCATCGCATTCGCCGGCACGCCGTGCTTGTTGAGCTTTTGGAAGAATTTTGGAAATTCGCCGTCCAGCGCCATCTGGTAGAGCGCGCGCCCGGACCCCATGATGGCGTTGAGCGCGGAGAGCGCGAGCGCGATGATCAGCATGCCGGCGATGATCCAGTCCAGCGCGCCGCCGAAGCCGGGGAACAATTTGCCGGCGAAGGTGACGAAAATCGCCTTCGGGTCCGCCAGCGCGGAGTTGGACAGGGCTTTGGCGCCGAGCACCACGACGAAGGCGATCGGGATCAGCGTATAAATGAACACGCCGTAGCCGCCCTCGAGGTTGAGCGCGATTTTGGCATCGCGTTCCGGATCGGAGCATTCGCCGATATAGCACGCCGCGGCTTCCATCGCGATGACGTTCCAGGTCAAAAGAAACGAATACGCAATATAAACCGTGAGCCAGTTGTAGCCGCTCATCGGCGAAAAGAAGCTGGTGCCGTCGAGATGTTTGAAACCCCAGAGCTCGTTCATGTGGACGACGCCGGGGGCGAAGATCCAGGCGACGGCGATGAAGGTGAGCGGCGCCATGGACAGCACGGCGAGGATTTTGGCGAAGCCGGCGCCGAAGCGGATGCCAAGATAGGCGGGGATGAAAAACAGCAGCATCCCGACGATGGAAATCGCCAGCGTCCAGTAAGCGATCGGCGTGCCCAGCGGGTTGATGCCGGCGGTGGTGTTGAGGCCGAACAGGGCGGCGAGGTAGAACGAGGCCAGAATCATATTGAGCGGGCCTACCGGAAACCAGCCCAGCCAGTACATCCACGCGGTCACGCCATTAATATGTTTCGCCAGGCGGGGCCAGCGGTTTTTGAAAGCGGGGTAGGCGTAGGAGGGGGCGCCGCCGGTGCGGTCCGGCATCATGGCGGCGAGTTCGGCCAGGAACAGGCAAAGCAGCCAGCCGGTGCAGGTGATCACCACGGTGACCGGTACGCTGGCCGCACCTAGCGTGGTGACCATGACCGGCGCGATGCCGGTGACCAGAATGGTGCCGGCGAGGCCGATGACGAAGGCGCCGAGCCAGTTGGTTTCCCGCTTCATTTCATGCGCGGCGAATGCCCGTTCATCGCTGCCGTAATTCGGGACGTTCTCGACCCCTGGATTTTCTATTGTCATGCACCCTCGCCCTTCATCCCTGATGACCCAGCCGCCCGGACGTACCCTATCGTGCCCGTCCGTATTCCTAGGATGAAATAACTTTTCTTTTTAAGCAAGGAAAAATTAGGCAGAACCCCGGCCGAACTTCGCCTCGCGCGACACGATGTGTGAAATTAAAGGCGTTTTCTGCCTTATCTCACGGCAGAGAGACGTCTGACGAAGCCTGCTGACCAGGCAGCCAGAGCACATCGCCCGCGCGCGGCGCGTTGATCGCCAACAGCGTGCCATCCGGCCGAATCTCGTAGCCCGCGTACCCAATGCTCATCAGGTCCCGCCACAACCCTGCAAGCGAGCCGCCGGCGCGCCGCAAAAACCCTTCATCCATTTCCAAGTACACCGCCGGACGGTGGTTTTGCAGCGTCTCGGCCGCGCCCTTGATCAGCTCCGCCTCAAAACCTTCAATGTCGGCCTTGATAAAATCAACCCGCGTCAGTGCCAGCGCCGCCACCAGCGAATCCAGCGTCAGCATGGCCACCGGCTCGGCCACGCTATGGGCGCCGCCATCCACCATGTTCGCCAGCCCATACCCCATATCGCCGCGCCGCTTGATCGGCGTGCGGATGACCGCCGCGCCGGCGGTGGCACCCAGGGCCGCGGCCACCACCACCACATTGCGGCAGGCTCGCAGCCACAGCGCCAGCCGCAGCACCGCGCGCGCATAGCCGCTCGGCTCGACCGCCACCACAAAACCGTCGCGCGCGATGCCCGCCAGCAGCCGTGTGACCTGCCCGCCATGCGCCCCCACATCGATCGCCACCCCATCCGCCGGCAGGTATTTTGACACCGCCGCGCGCAGGTTCTTGTGGTCCTGCCGGGTGACGGACTTCCAGACATGGGTGACGAACCCCGAGGACAAGCAAAACCGATAGAATTCCTCCATCGTTTTAAGCCGGCAAAAAAATTTTTGTTACGCGCGGCTCACTCGTCATCGCGCTCCCGCCGCACCAGCACCTCCCGCTTGCCGACATGGTTCGCCACGCTGACCACGCCTTCCTTCTCCATCTGCTCGATCAGCTTCGCCGCCTTGTTGTAACCGATGTTCAAATGCCGCTGAATGAATGAGGTGCTGGCCTTGCCCTCGCGCGCCACCACCGCGACCGCCTGGTCATATAGCGAGGCTTCCGCATTCGTATTCCCGCCGAGCAGGCCAAACCCGTCCTGCCCCGGCACCGCGGACTCATCTAGCGGTTCCGTCACCTCGTCCAGGTAATCCGGCTCGCCCTGCTCGCGCAGAAACGCCACCACGTCCTCAACCTCTCTGTCCGATACAAACGGCCCGTGCACGCGCGTAATGCGGCCGCCGCCGGCCATGTATAAAAGGTCGCCCTGGCCCAAAAGCTGTTCCGCACCCTGCTCGCCCAGGATCGTGCGGCTGTCGAATTTGGAAATCACCTGAAACGATATTCTGGTCGGAAAATTCGCCTTGATGGTGCCGGTGATCACGTCCACCGAGGGCCGCTGTGTTGCCATGATGACGTGGATGCCGGCGGCGCGCGCCATCTGCGCCAGGCGCTGCACCGCGATTTCGATTTCCTTGCCCGCGACCATCATCAGATCCGCCATCTCGTCGATGAACACGACGATGAAGGGCAGCGGCTCCAGCGCCAGCTTCTGGTCCTCGAACACCGGCCGGCCGGTCTCGGCGTCAAAACCGGTCTGCACGCGCCTGGTCACCACCTCGCCGCGGGCGCGGGCTTCGTTCACGCGGTCGTTGTAGCCGCCGATGTTGCGCACCGAAAGCTGGCTCATCGAGCGGTAGCGCCGTTCCATCTCCCGCACCACCCACTTTAGCGCCGCCACCGCTTTCGCCGGTTCCGTCACCACCGGCGCCATCAAATGCGGAATGCCGTCATAAACCGAAAGTTCCAGCATTTTTGGGTCGATCAGGATCAGCCGGCAGTCTTCCGGCGCGTGGCGGAACAGCAGGCTCATGATCATGGCGTTCACGCCGACGGATTTGCCGGAGCCGGTGGTCCCCGCGATCAGCAGATGCGGCATGCGCGCCAGATCGGCAAATACCGGCGCGCCGGAAATGTCCTTGCCCAGCGCCAGCGTCAGCTTGCCGCCCTGCGCCTCCCACTCCGCCCCGGCCAGCAGTTCCGACAAGAAAACGGTTTCGCGCCTGGCGTTGGGCACTTCGATGCCGATGACGTTGCGCCCGGTGACGGTGGCGATGCGCACCGCCACTACCGAGAGGCTGCGTGCGATGTCATCGGCGAGGCCGATGACGCGCGAAGAGCGGATGCCGGGCGCCGGCTCCAGCTCATACAAAGTCACCACCGGGCCGGGGCGGATTTCCACGATCTTGCCCTGCACGCCGTAATCGCCGAGCACGGTTTCCAATAACCGCGCGTTATTCTGCAGCGCTTCGGCGGAGGGGCCGACGGCGGCGCGCGCCGGCGGCGGGCGCAGCAGCGAAACGCTGGGGAAATTCCAGCCCGGTTCTAGCAGCGGCAAGAATTCCTGCTTCGGCGGCGCCTTTTTCACCGCGGCCGGCGGCTTGATTTTGGGGCCGGCGCCTTTCAATTTCAGCACCGGCGCGTCTTCCGGCTCGGGCGGCGGCGTCCAACTGCGCGCCGGCGGCGGGGACGTATGCGTCAGCAGCGGGGTGATCCAGGAACTCACCATTTCCGCGCCAAGCCTGCCGCCGGTGGCGGAAACCGCGGCGGCCTTGCCCACCTGCCGGCCGGCGCGCCGCCACTCGCTCGGCGTGATGCCCAGCGCAAAGCCCAAGGCCGCCAGCGCGCCGGCGCCAAACACGATGAGCGCCAAAGCGTCCCCGGCGCGGCCCAGGGCGGAATGCGCGGCGCCCACCACGCCGCCGCCCATCAGCAGCCCGGCGGCGCCGCCGATGCCGGCCGGCACCGGCCAGGCGATGCTGAGCCGCGCCACCGCGGCGCCCATGGCCAGCGCCGCCGCCGCCAGCGGCATCGACGCCGCACCCAGCACCACGCGCCAGCGCAGCCGCCCGATGCCGCCGCGCGTGCCCAGCCGGTAGGCCCAGGCCAGGAGCAGAAAAACCGGCACGAAGCCGGCGACGCCAAAACCCTGCAGCAGAATATCCGCGATGCCGGCGCCGGCCGGCCCCGCCAGGTTCAGCACCCGCGCCGCCCCCGAAGCGGGGCCGCTGGCGCTATCGAACGAGGCATCCAGCGGATGGTAGCTGACCAGCGCCACCGCCAGCGTCAGCCCGCAAAACACCAGCCCCAGCCCGCAAATTTCCGCCACCCGCCGCGCCAGTTGCGCGCGCAATTTCGGCGACATGAATTTTTGCGCTTCCAGAGAGACGGCCATGAATTTAACGATACCCCCGAACCCCCTGATTCGTAAACAATCATCGCGACCATGAACGAGCTTGTTCAGGCGCTAAGAGCCGCGGAGCTGGAGGTCCCTGAAGGTGAGAATCCGCATGGGCGCGTTATCCCGCAGCGCCAACAGGTCCTGATCGCCGGTGACCAACGCATCTGCCCCCGCCGCCAGCGCCAGGTGCAAAAACAGGTCATCGTCAACATCGCGGCAAGCGACGGGTAAGGCCGGCAGCGGCACCGGCAGAACCACGATCTCACCAAACGGCAAATAATCCTGCAGCAGCGCATCACGCGACGGCGCGCTCAGCTTGAGTTTTGGATACGACATCACCTCGAGCAGTTCCAAAACGGTTTCCTGGCAAATCACCGGTGTGAGCTTGCCGCTCGCCCAGGCGCCCCGCAGCCGCGCCACAACGCCCCCAAAGACCAGCGCCGAAACGACAATATTGGTATCAAAAACCGCTCTCAGCGGCGCCGTTTCCGGGCCCATGCCACGGCGTCGGCGACGTCGGCTTCCGTGATCCCCAGCGCCTGCAGCTTGCGCCGCACGGCATCCGCCGCGCCTAGCCGCTCCGGCGTCAGCACGATCCGGCCATCCTCCACCTCCACCCGGAAGTGCGAGGCCGTGCCGACAGCCTCGAGCGCCTGCTTGGGCAGGGTCAACTGGTTCTTCGATGTCAACTTGGCGAGCATGCGGCGGATTGTAAGGAAACAAGGAAACAATGCAAGAGTTTTAATCCGTCACGCCGTCCCGCCCCTCTATGGCCATCAGCGTCGCCGTCAGCATCGCCACCAGGCGCTCGGCGCCGTTGGTGAGTGCAAAAACCTCCGCCCGCGCCAGCGTCAGCGTCCGCCCGGCTTTGACCACCCGGCCGCGCGCCACGATCACGTCGCCCACCGCCGGCGCCACCAGGTTGATCTTGAATTCCGCCGTCAGCACGCCGCGGCCGGGCGGCATCAGGGTCAGGGCCGCATACCCCGCGGCGGTGTCCGCGATGGCGGCCACCGCGCCGGCGTGCACGAAGCCGTGCTGCTGCGTGACGCCGGGCGCCGGGCTTAACGAAATCTCGACCGCGCCGGGTGCCACCTCGCCCAGCGCCGCCCCCAGCGTGAGCATTAGCCCCTGCTTGCCAAAACTCGCCGCGACGCGCGCCCGCATGGCCGCGCCGTCCGGCTCGCCCGTCGAAGCCGGCCCCGTCACGTCACCAGCCCGCTCGCCATCGCCACCGCCCGGCTTCGCGCGATCGCCTCGGTCACCGCCAGTGCGGCCGCCAGGGCGCGGCTGCCGGCTTGCGCGTCCACCGCCACCGGGGCGCCGTCCAGGACGGAGGCCACGAACGCCGCGTGTTCGGCGGCCAGCGCGTCGTGGTCCTCCCAGCCGGCCTGCTCGACGCCGAATTCCTCGAAGCCGGGTAGTTTCATCCCGATGTCGCGGCCGATCAGGGTCAGTTTGCGGGCGGCGAAATCCACCGTCAGATAGCCGGTTTGCGAAAAAATCCGCATTTTGCGCTCGGTTTTCAGCGAAATCCGGCTCGCGGTGATCGTCGCCACCGCGCCGTTGCCAAAGCGTATCCGGGCGTTGGCGATGTCCTCATGCGCGGAGGCAACCGAGGCGCCGACCGCGTCCACATGGTCAATCGGCGCGTCGATCAGCGCCAAAATCAGGTCCAGATCGTGGATCATCAGGTCCAGAATGACGGAGACGTCAGTACCCCGCGGCTTGAAGGGCGCGATCCGCACCGCCTCGATATAGAGCGGCTTGCCCATGCGGCTCGTCACCGCCCCATGCGCCGCGGAAAACCGTTCCAGATGCCCCACCTGCAGCACCAGACCCTTGGCCCGCGAAAGTTCCGCCAATTGCGCCGCCTGGTCCAGGGTCGCCGCGATCGGCTTTTCCACCAGCACGTGCTTGCCGGCCCGAAGCGCCGCGCCCGCCAGCTCAAAATGAAAATCCGCCGGCGCGGCGATGATGACCGCATCGCTCGCCGCCAGCAGCGCCGCCTGGGAGAGCACCTGCGTGCCCGCCTCCCACGCCACGGCCTGCGCGCGCTCGGTGTTCGGGTCGCAAATGCCCGCCAGCTTCGCCCGGCCGGACGCGGCCACCTTCAGCGCGTGAAACCGCCCGAAATGCCCGGCGCCTAGAAGACCGATTGCCAGCTCAGCCATGAACGACTCCCTAAGGGAAGGAAGAAGTTACTTTTTTGAAAAAAAGTAACCAAAAAACTTTTGATTCCCCCGGCTCTTCAGAGCCGGGGCAATCAAAAGTTTTTTGCGGAGCTTTTTTTCAAAAAAGCGACCGCTTGCTTGCTCTAAATCCGCGCGGGGTTGCGCGCAACTTGCCCCCCGGCCATACGGCATCCGTTAACGCCCCAAGGACGCCCAGGAGCCGCCCGCCTATCATGCTTTACTTCACCCGCGCCAAAACGCTCGGCATCGCCGCCCTCTGCGCGCTCGGAATCCTGCTCAGCCTGCCCAATCTGGCGCCGCGGCCGGGTTTTTGGCCCGGCTTTCTGCCGTGGAACCAGGTGCATCTCGGTCTCGATCTGCGCGGCGGCAGCTATCTGCTGCTGCAGATCGATTTTTCCGCGGTCGAAAAGCAGGATCTCGCCAGCGTCCTGGACCAGGCCCGCCAGGCGATGCGCGGCGCCACGCTGGGCTATACCGGCCTGCACGCCGACCCGGACCAGAACGCCGTTACCCTGCATCTGCTCAGCCCCGCGGACGCGCCCGCCGCGCAGGCCGCGCTGCAAAAACTCATCACCTACGGCCAGGGCAATGCCGGCCCCAACCTCGCCCTCAACGTGGCTTCGGACGGCACCGTTACCCTCACCATACCCAACCAGGCGCTGATCGCGCGGCGCAGCCAGGCGATCGACCAGTCCATCACCATCATCCAGCGCCGCATCGACGGTTCCGGCGTGTTGAACCCCCAAATCGCGCGCCAGGGCACCGACCAGATCGTGGTGCAACTGCCGGGCGTCTCTGATCCGGAAAGAATCAAAACCCTGATCGGCACCACCGCCCACATGACCTTTCAGATGGTGGACGAAACCGCGACGCCCGGGCCGGTGCCGCCTTTGGGCGATGAAATTTTGCCGATGGCGGACGAACCCGGGGAGAAAATGATCGTCAATTCGGACGTCGCGGTCGATGGCGCGGACCTGACCAACGCGCAGGCCAGCACCGACCCGCAGACCGGCCAGTGGGAAGTGGTGTTTTCGCTGAACTCCCTCGGCGCGCGCGAATTCGCCGACGTCACCACCGCCAATGTCGGCAAGCTGTTCGCCATCATCCTGGACGGCAAGATCATCGAGGCGCCGGTGATCCGTGAGCCCATCACCGGCGGCTCAGGCTCCATCACCGGCGGTTTTTCGCCGCAGCGCGCCACCGATCTGGCTTTGCTGCTGCGCGCCGGCGCGCTGCCGGCGCCTTTGAACATCGTCGAGGAACAGACCGTTGGCCCGGAACTCGGCGCCGACGCGATCAAGGCCGGCGCCTATTCGTTGGCGCTGGGCTTCGTGCTGGTGCTGGTGTTCATGGCCACGTTCTACGGCCTGTTCGGCTGGTTCGCGAACGTGGCGCTGGTGATGAATTTGTTCATCATGCTCGCCATCCTCTCCGTCATGGGCGCCACGCTGACGCTGCCCGGCATGGCCGGCATTTTGCTGACATTGGGCATGGCGGTGGACGCCAACGTGCTGATCAACGAGCGCGTGCGCGAGGAGGTGAAGGCCGGCCGCAAACCGCTGGCAGCACTTGAGGCGGGGTACAAGCGCGCCTACGGCACCATCATCGACTCCAACGTGACCACGCTGCTGGCGCACGTCACGCTGTTCATCTTCGGCTCCCCGCCGGTGCGCGGCTTCGCCGTCACCATCTGTGTCGGCATCATCACCACGCTGTTCACCGCCACGGTGCTGGTGCGGCTGATCACCAGCAAATGGTACGTCGCCCGCCGCCCCGCCGCCTTGCCCGTCTGAGGGATTCCTGAAAAATGTTCATGCGACCGATGTTCCGCTTCGTGCCGGACGGCACCAAAATCCGCTTCATGAACGGCCGCTTCGCCGGCCTCATCGTCTCGGCGATTCTCTCCACCGCCTCGCTCATCCTGTTTTTCTACCCCGGCCTCAATCTAGGCCTGGATTTCAAGGGCGGCGTCGTGCTGCAAATCCAGACCCAGCAGCCGGCGGATTTCTCCGCCCTGCGCGCGGCCCTCGGCAAAGCCGGCCTGCCGGACGCGGCGCTGCAGAGTTTTGGCACCGGCGCCGCGGCGCAGAACGGCGTCCTGATCAGCCTGGAATCGCGCGACAACGCCAACGCCACCCAGACCGCCATCTCGGAAGTCGTCACCGCGCTCAACACCGCCGCCCCCGGCGCAAAGATCCTCTCGACGCAGGCGATCGGCGCCTCCGTCAGCCACGACCTGTTCACCCAGGGCCTCGAAGCGCTCGGCCTCAGCTTCGTCATGATCCTGGCCTATATCTGGTTCCGGTTCGAATGGCAGTTCGCCGCCGGCGCCGTCTCCACGCTGCTGCTGGATACCACCAAGACCATCGGCTTCATGGTCGTCACGCGCATTCCCTTTGACCTCGTCACCATCGCCGCCATCCTCACCATCATCGGCTACTCCACCAACGACAAGGTCGTGGTCTATGACCGGGTGCGGGAAAACCTGCGCAAATACAAAACCATGAAACTGCGGGACCTGATCGATCTTTCCATCAACGAAACGCTCAACCGCACCCTCGGCACCTCCGGCACCGTGTTCCTCGCCGCCCTGCCGCTCGCCCTCTTCGGCGGTACCGCACTCTCCGGTTTTGCGTGGATCATGCTGTTCGGCATCGTCGTCGGCACCTCCTCCTCGATCTTCATCGCCGCCCCCATCCTGCTGTTTCTGGGCGAACGCGGCCTGCGCCGCGCCAGCGCCGCCCCGGCCGGCGCGAAGCCCGCGCGCTAAGAAAAGCAGCGTTTTTTTAGAAATTAACTACGTGCTTCCGGACTGTGCCGCAGGCGTACCATTTCCGTTCGCCAACGAAAACCGGGTGCACACAACCTGGAATCATGTCAATGCGTCTGTCCCATCGCGGTTATCGTCTAAAAAGACTCGTATCGCCACGCAACGATTCGAAGAGATTTTATTTTGATACGCAATGCTTTCAAGAAACACAGAATTTTATCGCGCCGACTCTTTCAATGCTCTAAACAGTCAGCAACTAAATGGCGCGGAAGGCGTTCGGATTTTATTTGGATGGATAGAAAAATTCTGGCGATCACCGGTCCGGAATGGCAAGCCGCTCTCCGCGAGGCCAATGGAGCCTCGCAGCCCGCCCAACTCATCGAACACCAGCAGCCGCGCGACGCCGTCATCACGCTCGCCACCAGGCCGATCGAGTTTTTCGCCGTCGCGGTCGAGGAACCGGCCGCCGGCGCCTGGTTCGACACGCTGCTGGACCTGACGCTGGGCGATACCGACAAGCCGATCCCGCTGCTGATGCTGGGCCAGCCGGCGGCGCAAAACCGGCTCACCGGCACGCCCATCCTCAGCCTGCCGGTCACCTTCCCGCAGTTGCAGCGCGGCCTGAAACAGGCCGCCATCAACGCCGCGCAGCACGTCGCCCCCAAACTGCCGGAGACTTTTAACGACTCGCAGGCCATCCGGCTGCGCTACCAGCCCATCATCCGCTTGAGCGATAGCCGCCCTACCAGCGTCGAAATGCTGGCGCGCGTACAAACCGAAACCGGCGCCTTGGTCGGCCCGCAGGCCATCATCGCCGCCATGATCAATGGCGACCACGCCATCGCGCTCAGCCGCCTGATCGTGCAGCGGGCGCTGCGCGACCGCATCGAAGGCGAATTCGACGCGCTTGGCCTGGCGTTCGCCTTCAACCTGCCGCTGGACGCGATGCTGCACAAAAACCTGATGCCGGTGCTGCAAAGATTGCAAAAGGCCACGGCGATCACGCCGCAATTCCTGCGCTTCGAACTGACCGAAACCCAGCCCGTGACGGACCTGCCGGCCATCGCCCGCGTGCTGGAAACCCTGCGCGACGCCGGCTACAGCGTCGCGCTGGACGATATCACCCCCTTCACGCCCAACCTCGACGCGCTGCTCACGCTGCCCTTCAAGGCCGTCAAACTCGACCGCAGCATCGTACTCGGCGCGCTGAGCCAGAAAGCCCCCACCGCCCAGCGCAACCGCCATTTCATTGAAAAAATAACGACCCACGCGCAAAAAACCCAGAGCGCGGTGATCGCCGAAGGCATCGAAACCACCGAGGCCCGCAGCCTCATGCAATCCCTCGGCACCACCCACGGCCAAGGCTACCTGTTCGCGCGCCCCCTGCCCGC
>Ga0302157_10006776_pt1 | contig 11739 bp, 10 predicted proteins | sample I_Bog_N3_3_FD_193502 | JGI IMG/M metagenome (GOLD analysis project Ga0302157, IMG submission 193502) | Peat permafrost microbial communities from Stordalen Mire near Abisko, Sweden - I_Bog_N3_3 | ecosystem: Environmental > Terrestrial > Soil > Wetlands > Peat | place: Sweden: Abisko, Stordalen...
GATTTTGAATTCTTCGGGATATCGCTGGTTGCTCATGGCACCTCCTAATGGGCCTCATTTTAAGGCTTGGAGGTGTCTACGAAACTAGGGGCGATTCAGCCAGTCCATAGGTTTCTATGGTGAGGTGGAAGCAGTAGCACAGTGCGAAAAGCACAATAAGTGTTTGAAGGCTGGAGGGGATTATTGTGAGGCCCGCTTTTTCGACGTAAAAATTAATGTAATACCAAGTCCAGTTATGGAATAGATAGACTGAGTAGGTAAGGTTTGACAGAAGGCGAATTATTTTTCCGTCAGGCAAGTGCTGTCGGGTGGCGAACCCAAACAGGAACACAAGAACAGCAATGATTGCGTAATTACTGTCTTTCCAGCTGGGTTGCAGGTGTGGGATTTCGAGTAGGAAAACGGTGATAATCAACAGGCCCGCAACAACGGCTGTTCGCTTGTCTGCCATTTCCTTCTGAAACAGGTAGATCAGCGAGCCGACAAACAGGAACGGTGCATAGAGCGTGAAGTACCCATACGCCAAGCCGGGCGCGCTTGGGAAATTCGGTGCAATACACAGCGCCGCACTGGCGACCAGATAGAGCAGCGGGAGGTAGCGGGAGTGTTGAATAAGTCCGGCTTTACTGGCAATCGCCATAAAGACATAAAAAGCAACTTCGATCCTTAATGTCCATTCAACCCCCCAAAGAGCCGGCGGTACGCCGAAATAATCGCCGAGCAGGAGGAGGCGAGGTATCAGGGTGCTCGCCGGCGGAATGGCGACTCCCTCCATGTAGTGGTTTACAGCGGTTTCTATAATGATGGCTGTTACATAGAGCGGATATATCCTGAAAAATCGTTTTATCAGGAACTCTCCAGGTGTTTCGGATCTGAGGACGTGGGTGATGATATATCCCGACGTCAGAAAGAACACAACGACACCGGCCGCACCGCCTAAACAGACAGGGATCAGCCATCCTGCAATTGTTTTAAATGTTGTGTGTAGAGTGGGGTCGGAAAGGGCGGCTACCAGGCTGGCATAAAATTTATGTCCAATGAGAACACTGACAAAGGCGAATATTCGCATATAGTCCAAAAAACTATTCTGCTAACAGGCTTGTTCATTGCACATCCACTGTTTGGTTTTTTAGGTGTCAGGTTGATAACGGTCGGGCATTCTACCTAGCCTCGACCCGAATGTCTTTCTATCTCGCGGGGGCACTAGTCTGACCGGCTTGACCATCAGTTTCGATGCTCAGTTGTTATCAAGCCCCAGGCCCCACCTACGTGAGGGGCTCATCAGAAATAAGCCCCACCAGATCCGTATCCCCCACATCGACACCCGCCTGTGACAGCAAGGTGGTCACTTGCCCGCGGTGATGGGTCTGATGGTTGAAAAAATGCATGACCAGGCCATAAAAGTCCTTGTCAGCTGGTACGCCTCTCATGCTTTTGTAGTGGAGCGGGTGATCCAGATCCGACGCTGTCACCGAGTGCGCCCACTCGACAATAATTTGATCGAGCCATGCCCGATGCACCGCAAGCTCCTGGAAACCGGGAAACAGCAGTTGGTCAAGGCGCTCGGGCGTAGGCAGTTGTCGAATCGGCCCTAGCGCCAAATACTGCGCCGGATGCTGGGCGAATCGCTGCAGCCAGACCCTGTCGCCGGCCGCCAGGTGGTTCAACGTCCCGAGAATCGAGCCGAAAAAGGCTTTCCTGTCGGCACCCAACTCTTCTTCGGGCAAGGCCTTGGTCGACTCATAGACCTTGGCGTTCATCCACTGGTTATAGCTGGCCATCAGGCAGATATGGCTGGTACGGCTCACTGCGCTCATCCTTTGATCATTTGACAAGCGACCCGCACTCATCACCCCGCCCAGTCTAATAGCATCCCCTTCTTGATGCCCACCCAGAATGGCATATGCTGTGATCATCGAGCCGTGCTAACCGTGGCCTGCGGCTCCAACACACGCCCAGAGCGAATCGCTGCACTATTCTCTACATGGAAGGGAGAACGCAGGTGAGTCAGCTGAGAGAGGTCGTCTATTTTGCCCCATACCGAAGCTGGACGTTTAAAGCTGTTGCACGCACTGGAGGTGCTCGACACCGCGGCAGAGCCGGTTTTTGATCGCCTGACCCGGTTGCTGTCCACCACGCTCGGGATGCCCATTGCGCTGATTTCGCTGATCGACAGCGACCGCCAGTGGTTCAAGTCCAGGGTCGGCCTGGACGTCAGGCAGACACCCAGGGATATTTCCTTCTGCACGATTGCCATCGAGCAAGAACATACGATGGTGGTCCAGGACGCGCTGAATGATCCGCGTTTTTCATCCAATCCGCTGGTCACCAGCACGCCACATATTCGTTTCTATGCAGGTGCACCGATCCGCTCCATCGAGGGCTATGCGCTGGGCACGCTCTGCGCGATAGACAGCAAGGCCCGGGTTTTCACCGATGAGGCGCGGCAGATCCTGGAGGACTTTGCCGGGCTGGTCAGCCGGGAGTTCCAGATGCGTGAGGCCGCGTTGCTGTCCCGCTCCCATATCACCCACTCCGCGGCGGCCTTTGCGGCCAGCGAAGCGCGCCTGAAAACCGCTTTTGCCCTGGCGCCCACGGGTATTGCGGCGGTTGCGGGTAACGGGCGCTTCCTCAGCCTCAACAGCGCGTTCTGCTCCATCGTCGGTTACGAAGCCGACGAGCTCATGACCCTGAGCTTCCAGGACATCACTCACCCTGACGACCTGGACAGCGACTTGAACCTGTTGCGCCAGCTGACCCACGGCGAAATCGATCGTTACCAGTTGGAGAAACGCTACCGGCACAAGGACGGCACCTCTGTCTGGGTTGACCTGCATGTGGCCAAGCTGCTGTCGGTGAACGGTGACCTGGAGTACTACATCGCGACGGTCCAGAACATCCAGCGGCGCAAGGAAACCGAGGCGTCTCTGCAGGCGTTGCGACACGGCCTCGAGCAGCGTGTCGAGGAGCGCACCGCGGAGCTGCTGCGGGCCAATGAAATGCTTTCCCATACCATGCTGCAACGGCTGCAGGCCGACCGCGAGCTCAGGCAACGTGAGGCGGAGCTGTCGGCGGTGCTGGAACACGCCAGCGATGCCTACGTGAGTATCGATGAGTCGGGTGCGATAAGGGCCTGGAACCGAATGGCCGAGACGACCTTCGGTTGGTCCCGTGATGAAGCACTGGGCCAGTCATTCGAAAAGCTGGTCATCCCTGCGACCATGCGTGAGGCTCATCTGGCGGGGTGGCGACGCTATCGCTCCGCTGGTGATGATGAGGCGCTACGCCAGCGCCTGGAGATATCGGCGTTGCGGCGTGACGGCACGGCCTTTTCCGTCGAGGTGCGGATCAGTCCGGTGGAGATCGATGGGCATCGGTTTTTCAGTGTTTTCCTGCATGACATTACCGAACGCAAGGCCATGGCCGAACGCCGCGAGAAAGAGGCGTTGACCGATACCCTGACCGGACTGCCAAACCGCCGGTCCTTGCTCGAATACCTGCCCAATGCGATGGCCAGGGCGCGCCGGACCGGCGTTCCGCTGGGGGTGCTGTTTCTTGATCTGGATGGTTTCAAGGCGGTGAACGATACCTTCGGCCATGAAATCGGCGATCTGTTGCTGCAGATCGTGGCCGAGAGGCTGAAGACCTGCCTGCGCGAGACGGATGCGGTGTTCCGGCTGGCGGGCGATGAATTTACCGCCGTGGTGGAGGGCCAGTTCGGAGGCACTCAGGACGCGGAGCAGTTGGCGAAAAAACTGATTCAACTGATCAACGAGCCGGTGCTGATCGGTGCGGCCACCGTGCAGGTGGGGGTGAGTATCGGGATTGCGGTGTTCCGGCGCGATGATCCGAGAACCGCGACACAGCTGTTGCGTGAGGCCGACAGCCGAATGTACGAAGCTAAACAGGCGGGCAAGGGCCGCTTTGCTTCACAGCAGCGCTGAAGCACGCTGTGAGGCCTGGTTGGTCAGCCGCGTGTCACGGGGGACTGGGGGACGCTGCCTGACTCGGAGTAGATCACCACGGGAGGATCGATCGGCACGTCGTCGCTGGGGTGATAAACCACCGCTGGCGGGCCGTTCTTGAGGGCTTCTTTAAGAGCCTCGCGGGCCTTGTCGCTGATGATGCTGGGAGGCGGTGGCTGGTCTGCTTTGACCATCTTGTCGATGAGGTGCGACGGTGTTGTGGAGGGCGTCAGATAGATTGGGGTCTTAATGTCCATATCGATGCATCCATGAGAAGTGTGATCAATAGGGCTAACGGCCGTTGCTGAAAAAGCTTTGATCAAGAGTTGATACAAAATATTGCAGTGACCTGCGCATGGGCCGAGGACTGTTCATCGGATTGCGCAGCCGGAGGAACGGCCAGTCTGTGACAGGCGTCACAGTCCCTCCAACATCTTGCCGCTCCGGCCTGGCCCTTGAAACAACTGGTCTACGCTGAGGCGACAGGCACTTTCCGACCGATCTCAAGGATGAACCGCATGATCCCGAAAGCAGAGCTCTGCCAGATCATTGAATCCGGCTTTCTTCCGCTGTCCTGCACCTGCACGGCGAATGCCGGCGGTGCCTTGATGATCAAGATCTTCGATCCGGTTTCGGGTCGCGTGGAGCTGCAACTCAACGGTGTATCGACCAGCGGCTTCACCAGCATCCGCTCGATTTCCAATTTCATCGGCGAATTACGCACCGAGATGAAGGCTGGACGCCGGGCTTTCGCCGGGAGCCTGTACTAGGCCGAGCCCCTCCATCGCCTGGCCCTCCAGCCAATCCAATGTGCCGCCGAGAGCGGCATTCGCGTTAGCCGTGGGCGAACTGCTGACGGCACCACAATCCGCTGACTGGCTCCCATATGTAGGATTTTTGGTACACGATTACCGTTAAATCATGCTTTTTTGTGTTCGTCCCCTTGGTAACAGTTTTTTATACGTGACTTGGAAGGCATCAAGTCTGACTGATCAAGGGAGATCTTTTACATGGTGGATATCACGCGTCGTTCAGTGGTGGGCTTGATGGCCGCGCTGCCGTTGTTGAGCGGTCCGGGCCGTGCGTTTGCAGAAACGCTACCGACCCGTCCGGAGAGCCCGTCCAGCGAGGTCTGTCTCAATTTCAATGAAAACCCCTGGGGGCCCTCGGCGTCGGCATGCAAGGCGATGGAGCAGGGCATCGCCCTGTCCGGGCGCTATCCCTACCGCTTCCAGTACCAGTTGGTGGCGCTGCTGGCGCGACAACTGGCAATTCCCGAAGAGCATATCGATATCTATGCCGGCTCCAAGGTCGCCTTGCAGCAGGCGGTGATGGCGTTTACCGGGCCACGCAGCCTGGTGATGGCGACGCCTTCCTATGAAGCCCCGCGCCTCGCCGCCGAGGCCCACCAAGCCACGGTGCATGAGGTGCCGTTGACGGCCGGGCATGCTCACGATATCGGCGCGATGCTCGCGGCGGACCCGCAGTTTGGGGTGATCTATATCTGCAACCCGAACAATCCGACCGGCACGCTGACCCCCATCGAACAGATCGAGCGCGCCTTGAAGGACAAGCCGGCGGGCGCGCTGGTGGTGGTCGATGAAGCGTATATCCACTATTGCGATGCCCCCAGCTGTGTCTCGCTGGTCAAGGATCATTCGGATCTGCTGGTACTGCGGACCTTTTCCAAGATCTATGGCATGGCCGGTGCGCGCCTTGGATTTGCCGTCGGCCAGCCGGCTTTGCTGGAACGCTTGAATGTGTTGGGCGAGCAGAATGTCGCGGCCGCCTCGTCGCTGCTGGGGGCCATCGCCAGCCTGGAGGATCGGACCTTGTTGTCGGAGCGCAAGCTTGCCAACGCCCGTACCCGTGAGCAGTCCATGGCCTGGTTCAGGGACCGCGGATTCGCCTGCACGGCGGCCCAGGGCAACTTCTTCATGGTCAACCTGGGGCGTCCCGCCGATGTGATTGCCGAGGGGCTGGCACAGCGCGGTGTCCGGGTCGGACGGATCTGGCAGGACTGGCCGAACTGGCTGCGTATCACGGTCGGCAAGGACGAGGAGATGGCCCGCTTGCGCAACGCCTTCGCCGTGGTGGCGTTGCCTGGGAAACATTGAGTTCCGGCCGCGTGGCGGGGCAGCGCAAACCCCGTCGCGGCTCATGTCGATGGCAGCGGCCGGTCCGCGCTGAATCGGCAAGCACTGCCCGAGTCGATGGCTAGGCCCGCTGCAACCGTGTGGCAATCACGGTATTTTTCAGCAGGTAGGCGATGGTCATCGGGCCGACGCCGCCAGGCACCGGGGTGATCGCTGCGGCGATTGTCCGCGCGCTGGCATAGTCGACATCCCCCACCAGACGGCTGCCGGTTTCGGTTTCAATCCGATTGATCCCCACATCGATCACCACCGCGCCCGGCTTGAGCCAACTGGCATCGATCAGTTGCGGGCGACCGACGGCGGCGACCACGATATCCGCCAGCCGGCACAACGCCGCGGCATCGACGCTGCGCGAGTGCACCACGCTGACCGAGCAATGGGCTTGCAGCAACAAGGTCGCCATCGGCTTGCCGACGATATTCGAACGGCCGATGACCACCGCATGCAGGCCGCTCAGATCACCGCAGGTTTCCTGCAACAGGCGCATGCAGCCGCTGGGGGTGCAAGGCGTCAGCACTTCGGCGCCCTGGACCAGGCCGCCAACGTTTTCACGGTGAAAACCGTCCACGTCCTTGATCGGATCGATGGCCTGGATCACCGCCTGTTCCTCGATATGGGCAGGCAGGGGCAATTGCACCAGGATGCCGTTCACCGCCGGGTCGGTGTTCAGTTCGGCAATCAACTGCAGTAATTCTGCCTGGCCGGTGCTTTCCGGCAGGCGATATTCCAGTGAGCGAATACCGACTTCTTCGGCCCGCTGCAATTTGTTGCGTACATAGACGTGACTGGCCGGGTCGTCGCCGACCAGCAGGACTGCCAGGGCCGGAAGAACGCCTTGTGAGGCCAGGCCCGCAACGTCTGTACGGACTTCCTCGAGTACGCGGGCGGCAATGGCCTTGCCATCGATATCGCGGGCGAGTGGAAGGGAGTTGCTCATTGAATGCGTCACCGTCGTCTGGATGAACAAGAGACCGACCAGGGACTTGAAGGAGGGATCAAGCCGCTGGGGCGTGGCAGGAATATACCATCTGCCCCGCAGCGACCAGTGTGACATAGAGCAGCAGTCCGAGTGTCGGCCGGTCGCTGCTCCAATGAGAGGGGACCAGGGCTATCGGTTGAACGCCGGCACCACCTGTTGGATAAACAGCTCCAGGGACTTTTTCTTCTCGCTATGGGGCAGGCTGTTGTCGCACCAGAAGCTGAACTCGTCGACTCCCAGTTCCTGGTAATAACGGATACGCGCGATGACTTCCTGCGGCGTGCCGATCATGGTGTTCTTGCGGATATTTTCCAGTGCGAACTCCGGCCGCTCGGCGAACTTTTCTTCCGGGCTCGGCGCCAGGAAGCCGTTGACCGGCACCTGTTTGTTGCCGAACCAGGCGTCGAAGGTCCGATAGAACTTCGAGATCGCCGTGGCCCCGACTTTCCAGCCATCCGGATCATCGACCGCATGCACATGGGTGTGACGCAGCACCATCAGTTGCGGGCGCGGCACCTCGGGGTTGTTGTCCAGTGCGGCCTGGAACTTGTTCTTCAGATCCAGGACCTCTTCGTCGCCCTTCATCAGCGGCGTGACCATCACGTTGCAGCCATTGGCCACGGCGAAGTTGTGGGAGTCCGGGTCGCGGGCGGCGATCCACATCGGCGGGTTGGGTTTCTGGATCGGCTTGGGCACGCTGGTGGAGGTGGGGAATTTCCAGATCTCGCCGTCATGGGCGTAGTCGCCTTGCCACAGGGCCCGCACCACCGGGACCATTTCCCGCAATGCCTGGCCACCGGAGGAGGCGGGCATGCCGCCGGCCATGCGGTCGAACTCCACCTGGTAGGCGCCACGGGCCAGGCCGACTTCCATCCGGCCATTGCTGATCACGTCCAGCAACGCGCATTCCCCGGCGACCCGCAACGGGTGCCAGAACGGCGCGATGATGGTGCCGGCGCCCAGGTGGATGGTGCTGGTTTTGGCGGCGAGATACGCCAGCAGCGGCATCGGGCTTGGGGAAATGGTGTATTCCATGGCGTGGTGTTCGCCAATCCATACGGTGCTGAAGCCGCCGGCCTCGGCCATCAGGGTCAGTTCGCTGAGGTCTTCGAACAGTTGGCGGTGACTGACACTTTCGTCCCAACGCTCCATGTGGATGAAGAGGGAAAACTTCATGACGCTTACCTCGGATTTTTTGTTGTTGGCCGGCAGGTCTGTCTGCTGATTTGTTGGTATACCATAATACTGTTTATTGCTGTTAAGCAAGGACCGTCTGTGCAGCGCTGTACAGGCTCAAGCGAGAACGGGCAGGGCGCCCATCTTGCCGTGGCAGTAGATCATCGGGCCGGCGTCCTGGCGTGGCACGATCAGGTTCTTCACCGCGCCGACCATGATCGCGTGGTCGCCGCCTTCATACTCGCGCCACAGTTCGCACTCGATGATGGCGCTGGCATTGGGCAACAGCGGGTTGCCCAGTTCGCTCAAGGTCCACTGGATGCCCTGGGCCTTGTCCTTGCCTTTGCGGGCGAAGGCATAGGCCTCGTTCTGCTGGCCGCCGGACAGCACATGAATGGCGAAACGCTTGTTCTTGATCAGCACCGGATAGGAGTCGGAGCTGTAGTTGGGGCAGAACAGCACCAGGGCCGGGTCCATGGACAGGGAGCTGAAGGCACTGGCGGTGAGGCCGACCACCTGGCCGTCGTCATCCAGGGTGGTGATCACGGTGACTCCGGACGGGAACGAGCCCATGACTTGTTTGTAGATGGCGGCATCGATCATGGGACTGTCCTCGGGTGGCTGGAGCTTTTTATTGAATTGTAGATATTATGGTATACCGTAATATCGTGCTTGCAAGGGCTTTTTGTCGATGTAGTGCTTCGACACAGTCAGCCGACCTGAAACGGCTCCACTTTTTTTCAGGTGCCGTTTAGAGTCTGTGCTTTTGGGGGGAGGGCGACAGGCTTTCCCCTGACTGCTTAGGGAAGAGAGTCATGCAGCGCTTTGATCGCAGTTTTGTGCCGCCGCCGAGTCTGTTGCAGAGTCGGGAAGCTGATGCCAGCAGGCAGGCGATGGTCGATTACTTGCTGGCGGGCCGGACGAAGAGGGCGCAGACCCGGGCTCCGGAGTTGGGACTCGATCTGGATGATGCATCGGTCCAGGCAGGCTTGAGCCGGTTGTTTCGTGGAAAGTGTGCGTTTTGCGAAAGTATGCTCCCCACCTCGTCTTACCGATTTCGTCCTGTGGCGGGTGTCAGGCCCACGGTGCGAACGCCAGAGGCCAATTTGTATTACATCTGGCTGAACAGCGCCTGGGAGAATATCTACCCCATCTGCAAAGGCTGTGAACCCGAGCGGTCGGACTACTTCCGTGTGTTCGGCAAACGCTCGCCGTTGCCGACAGAGTTTCAGTTGAACGCTTATGTGTCCGAGAACCTGGGGGCATGGCGCGACTATCCGCTCAAGGAACGCCCTGTACTGCTCGACCCCTGTGAGCGAGTCAATCTTGCCAGGCACCTGTCTGTCGATCTCGGTGGCGAGCTGTTCGCGCTGACAGAACGTGGACGTGAAACGATCTCCCACTTCAAGCTCAATCGCGCCGGGGTGCTCAAGCGTCGCGCAAGGAAGCTGAAAGCCTATTTTGATGAACTGATCGACGTGGAGCTTTATCGGCCGGAGGAGGACAAGTCGCCCCCACCGGTCCTTGACTTTGCGGCGCTGGAATTTGGTGGTCTCTGGTACCTGCTGTGCCGTCGTATCGCAGGGGCGCTTTCACCGACTACCGTGCAGTCGCTGGCACTTTCGCCCGAGCGTATTTACGCGACGCTGCGCACCCTTGCCCGAAGCCTGAGTTTTCAAGACTGGACGGGAGGACTTGAAGCCAGGCTGGCCTCTGCGCCTGTGCAACGGTTCGCCGAAGCGCCGGAGCCACCGCAGCTTTTGCCTCGGGAATACTCCCTCCTGGCATCGATTCACTTGAGTAATTTCAAGGGCATCGAGCAGCTCGAGCTGTCGATGCCACTGGCGCAGGAGGCTTCGGCTCCGAACAGGAGGCCTGCTCGGCCGGCCCTGCTGATCCTGGGAGAAAACGCCGCCGGCAAAAGCTCCATCCTCGAAGCCACGGCCCTGGCGCTCTGCACCGATGAGGCACGGGAGCAGTTGCCGGTCGACATTGCTTCTCTTCCCCTCGATCCAGAGTTGTTGGGCGCGGGTCGGGTCCCCCGATGCACCTCGGCGACGGTGACCGTCACCTTCCAGGATTCCAGCAAACGAGAGCTGACCATCGCCGGTGGTGGTTACTGGCCTGAAGGCACGGCCATCACGCCGCCGGTCTTCGCCTACGGCGCCTTCCGTCAATACCAGAAGCAGGTGCGGCGCTACAGCCCGGGCAAATCGATCATCAACCTGTTCGACGCCACGGCCCTGTTGTCCAACCCGGAAAAGTGGCTGTTGGGGCTTAAACAGGTCGAGTTCGACAGTGTGGTGCGGGCCCTGCGGGACATCCTCTCCATCGAGGGCGAGTTCGAAGTCATGGAGCGTGATGTTGAAAACCAGCGTTGCCTGATCGTCACCGCGGCAGCCGGCAGCCAAGCCCGGTGCCGAACCCCGCTGAGCCTGGCGTCTTCAGGCTATCGTTCGGTGCTGGCGATGGTCTGCGACATCATTCAGGGCCTGATGAACCGGCGCATCAACCCCTACTTCGAAAGCCTGGAAACCGCCCAGGCCGTGGTCCTGATCGACGAGGTCGAGGCCCATCTGCATCCGCGCTGGAAAATCCAGATCATGGGCGCGCTACGCAGCGCCTTGCCGAACGTGACCTTTATCGCCACCACCCACGATCCGTTGTGCCTGCGGGGTATGCAGGACGGCGAGGTGATCGTCATGCAGCGGGTCGCCAGCGAGGACAACCCCGACAGCGATTGGCCGGTGATGGTGGAGCAGGTGATCCGCCTGCCCAACGTCAGCCAACTGACCATCGAGCAACTGCTGACCTCGGACTTTTTCAGCCTGAGCTCCACCGACCAGCCGGACACCGAGCGCGAGCTGGCGATGCTCGCCGACCTGCTGGCCGCCCGGGAGCAGGGCCAGCCTCTGAGCGAGGCGCAGCAACACGCCTGGAACCGCTTCGAACGGGATATCAGCGATGCCCTGCCGGTAGGTGCCACGGAAGTTCAGCGGCTGGTGCAGGAAGCGGTGGTGGAGTATCTGCAAAACCGTCGCCGGACCAGCGCGCTCAAACTCCGCGAGCTGCGTGAAACCTCGAAAAAAAGGATCCTCGCTGTCCTGGAGGGGATCTGAAGCATGCGCGCCGTCATTCGAACGATTGCCAAGGCTCCGGATGCCCTGTCCGGAACCGACTCGCCCGCCGCCAAAGAGCTGCAAAAGCTCAAGGCCTGGTTCGCCGCACCTGCCGGTAGCCCACCGGCTTTTGCGGTCTATAAGTCCGACAGCGTAAAAAAGCAGCTCGATGAACTGTTCCATGGCAAATGCGCCTATTGCGAAAGCTTCTTCGCCTCCACCGCGCCGGTGGATGTCGAGCATTACCGGCCCAAGGGCGCGGTGTCCGAAGACGCCAGCCATCCCGGCTACTGGTGGCTCGCCATGGACTGGGACAACCTGCTGCCCAGTTGCATCGACTGCAA